>Ga0105244_10003354_pt1 | contig 11482 bp, 10 predicted proteins | sample KBSM44metaG_FD_80423 | JGI IMG/M metagenome (GOLD analysis project Ga0105244, IMG submission 80423) | Miscanthus rhizosphere microbial communities from Kellogg Biological Station, Michigan, USA - KBS M4-4 metaG | ecosystem: Host-associated > Plants > Roots > Rhizosphere > Soil | place...
CCAGGTCCGGGACTGGAATGGGCAGAGGCTAGTTTTGAGAGTATGTATGGCCAAGTAAAGTCTAGTTGGCGTCGACAGACACATGGGGAAATGGAACTTTGTGTTCAGATTCCTGCCAATACGAGAGCGGAGATACATCTGCCACATGCCGATCGTCGAACGATTAAGGAGAACGGCAGCCTGATTCATCAATCTGCTGATTATGTATTTTTAAACAAATCAGGCACAGATGTAGCTATGACTGTAGGATCTGGGAAATATCGATTCACCTACAGGATGATTACTGAAGAGGGTGAGTGTAGCTAAACCTTGTTAATTGAATATACTACAAATTAAGATTGTAATCTCCTCGCTAGCTGATTAAAATAAGATTTGGAATCTGGATTGACGGAGACTATCTTTCTATTATCAGACACAAGTGAGGTTACAAGTATGAGTCCACCGGTTAATCGCCCCCGACGCATAGAGTATCTGGATCTCTATCGCGCTATTGCGATTATGGCAGTTGTAGCGATCCACGCAACATCAACTGCTGTTGCGCATTATCCCAAAAATACATGGGATCATGATCTGTTTTATTTCTGGAATACATTTCTGCAATTTGCAGTTCCGGCGTTCTTGTTTTTATCTTCACTGGTTCTGTTCTATAACTACAGTGCTAAGTTAAACGAGAAGGACTGGATCATTTCCTTTTATAAGAAGCGAATGTTCTATATATTTGTGCCGTATGTCGTGTGGTCGCTGATCTATTTTGTCATCAAGAAGTTGATTGCAGGAAAGGAACCATTAGCATACAGTGTTCAGTTTGTGAAGCAATTAACCCTTGGGACCGCTCATACACATTTGTACTTTTTTCTGATTATTCTCCAGTTTTATATCGTTTTTCCATGGATATTATATTTAACAAGGAAACCATGGTTTAGAAAATATTTACCTTTGTATTTTATTGCAGCGCAAGGGCTGTTTTACGTATTGAATGTAAAGTTTGACTTCGAACGAACAGGCAGTCTGTTGCCAAGTTATTTGATAGTGATCGGGTTTGGAGCCTGGATGGGACTGAACTTCGAATGGTTGATGAATAAAATGATGCGCCTGCGTTATGTGCTGCTGGTTGCACTTATAAGCGGAGCAGCGATTTCGATGTACGCCTCTGGCATCATTAAAACAACGTTAATAGAATGGCCGGTTTTGATGTACAGTGTGTTGTTTATTGTACGAAATATATTTACACTTTCTGCTTGTCTCGTGCTCTTGGTTTTGAGTGAGAAAGTGGGTACGAGAGGCCGCAGGAGCGAATATAAAGTGTCACGCTTCACAGACTCTCTGGGCACAGTTGCATTTGGAATCTTTTTAATTCATCCTTTAGTTTTGTTGATCTGGAGACTTGTGCTCACTGACGATTTTGCCCGTCACTTCAGCCTCGGCGTTGTATTATCATTTATCGCATCATTGTTGCTTTCATGGCTCTGTGCGGTGGGACTACGTCGACTAAAATGGGGATGGGTTCTCATCGGACGGTAATGTTACGTTCATTTTTTAATAAAATATGTGGAAAAGTACAAAGAGATTTCAATCCCTTTTAACAAGGAGATTTTGAAATCTCTTTTTTATTTATTACAAGAAAGGTATGATGATAGAATACCCTCAAAAAGAAATGAATGGAAAAATAGATTAAATATATACTGTTTAAGGATTCACATCCGATTACATTTAGGTGGAGGAAACCAATGAAACTAATTATTATCTTTGGACCGCAAGCAGTTGGTAAAATGACCGTTGGACAGGAACTGGAGAAGATCACCGATCTGAAGCTGTTTCATAATCATATGACGATCGATCTTGTATCCCCCTATTTTAGCTATAGCACTTCAGAGGGGAAGAGACTTGTAGGATTGTTTCGGGAGGAGATCTTTCGTGCGGTTGCTCAGAGTGAGCTTCCGGGTCTTATTTTTACTTTAGTATGGGCTTTTGACGTGGAGCAAGATCATGCCTATATTCGTCATCTTACCGATATGTTTGTTTCCCAAGGTGCGGAAGTATGTTATGTAGAACTAGAAGCGAACGTTGCAGAACGACTGGAACGGAACAAAAGCTCCAATCGTTTACTTCATAAACCAACCAAAAGAGACATTGCTTGGTCTGAAGGAGAATTATTGCATTCTATGAGAAAATACCGATTAAATTCCGAACCGGGAGAAGTTAAACATGAGCATTATCTTCGAATAGATAATACAAATCAAAGTGCTGAGCAATCGGCGCAATGGATTCGGCAACACTTTAATTTGTAGTTTAATACAACTGACCAGCTTGTTTAAGAATATTCATACTAAGGTTGAAATACTCTACTAAACAGGAGGATACGAATGTATTTCTTAATGCTTGTATTGGTAGGCATTGTTTTGTGTATTATGTTTCCTTATGGCCCAATCATCGTTGGAGGTATCGTCTTTGCCGTTGTTATTGATCAATACAGGCAGACAATGTATATGCGTCAAGATATACAGACGATCAAAAATCATCTGAAATTAATGACTAAAGAAGAGTCAGAAGATTACGAGGCGGATCAGGCATACAAAGATATAAATCGAATCTCATCCGAGAGAATGGAGGTTATTAATCGTAAGATTGAGGCGGAATTGGAGCGGGACAGCAAACATAAAAAAACGTAATCCCAATCAGAGACTGTTAGCGTTTTCTAGTTGCATAAAACAGTGAAATGTAATACCATGAACGCACATATAGTTCACATTGAAGAGATAAGGGCATGTCCAGTAACCTCAAGGCGCAGGTATGGTTTGCCTTTTTCTGTATATTGGAGTGATGAAGTGAGAATTGAGAAGGTGTTAAACAATAATGCGGTAGTCGCCATCAAAGATGAACAGGAAGTTATTGTTATTGGTCGAGGTATCGCTTTTCAAAAAAAGGCGGGTGATCTGATCTCTGACCAGCATGTTGACAAGATCTTTACTTTACAGAATGAAGATATTCAGGAAAACTTCAAGGCTTTAATTGCCAGCATTCCACTTGAGTATATGAAAGTGTCCGAAGAAATTATTGCGTATGCCAAGCTGAAGCTTGGGAAGAAGTTAAATGAGAGTATCTATCTGCATCTTACGGATCATATTCATTTTGCCATTGAGCGGTACCGCAATAATCTTCCGATTCGAAACGGCTTGTTATGGGAGACCAAGCAGTTGTATAAAGACGAGTATGAAGTTGGTCTCGAAGCGTTAAATATGATTTGTGATCAATTTGGAGTGCTTTTGCCGGAGGATGAGGCCGGATTTATGGCATTGCATTTTGTGAACGCAGCACTTAACGAAGAGATGCCCAATATACGTAGCATGACGCAGGTGATGCAGGAGATTCTGACCGTTATTAAATATCACTTCAAAATAGACTTTGATGAGAATGCGTTGAACTATACTCGTTTTGTTACACACCTGAAGTATTTCGCGCAGCGGATGGTGAAGGGGAAACACTATAAGAGCAACAATGATGATGAATTGTTTCAGATGATTCAGAAAAAATACCCGGATGCATACAAGTGCTCTGTTAAAATCAAAAAATTCATTGAAAATAACTACACCTATCAACTGACTGACGAAGAAATGATGTATTTAACCATTCATATTGAGCGAGTGGTCAATGCAACGTCTGAATAATCATGACGATTAACCAATAAATTAAAAAAGTGCTTGCAAACATAGTGCGGATGTACTATGATGATGTCAAGAAGTAAGCGCATACATTATCCAAACGGATTGTTACTGTTCAATCAGGCAATGCCGGGCCGAAAGGTTTGAGGATGAATCAATGTGCTTGCAGTTTATAATCAAATATCAATGTGTACAGCCTTACAGGGTTGCAACCGTTAAGGGCAAAACCTGAATTGCTGAATAACATGACTGATTTCCGGATCTCCGGTACGTTGTGATTGTTCAGTAGTTCAGGTTTTCTTTGTTTCACAAGCATGGGGAGTCTACTTAGAGAGGAAGAATGACAATGAGCAACTACGATCAATTAGCAAAAGACATTCTGTCACGGGTCGGTGGACCTGAGAACGTAAACAGTGTATTCCATTGCGTAACGAGATTGCGGTTTAAACTGAAAAATGAAAGCGTAGCCAAAACAGAAGAACTGAAAAATATGCCTGGTGTAATTACCGTTATGCAGAGCGGAGGACAATATCAGGTTGTAATCGGCAACGAAGTGCCGGACGTATATAAAGCTGTGGTTAAAGTAGGCAATCTGTCTGCTGAGGGTCAAGTCGATGCGGATGATGCAGACTCCGGTCCAAAAGGCAATTTGTTTAACCGTTTTGTCGATATGATCTCCGGTGTATTTACTCCGGTTCTCGGATTGCTTGCAGCAACAGGGATGATCAAAGGTTTCACGGCGATGTTCGTGTCCCTTGGTTGGATTAATAATACGGAAGGTACGTATGCGTTGTTAAACGCTATTGGAGATTGTTTATTTTACTTCTTCCCGATCTTTCTTGGATACACAGCCATTAAAAAATTCGGTGGAAGCCCGTTCCTGGGTATGGCCATCGGTGCATCGTTAGTCTACCCGACACTTGCGGGAATACGCGCTGGGGAACCGATGTACACTTTGTTTGCAGGCACTTTGTTTGAATCACCGATCCGGATAGAGTTTCTAGGTATACCGGTCATTTTGATGGATTATGCCTCATCCGTTATCCCGATTATTATAGCCACGTTCTTCGCGGTTAAAATTGAACGTTTCTTCAAAAAAGTTATGCCTAAAGTAGTCAGTAACTTCTTGGTTCCATTTTGTACGTTGCTCGTTATTGTACCCCTTACATTTTTGGTTATTGGCCCGATTGCGACATGGGCAGGTCAACTGTTAGGTGCATTTACATCTTCCATTTACGGACTGAGTCCGTTACTTACAGGTCTTGTAATCGGTGGTTTGTGGCAAGTATTCGTCTTGTTCGGGCTCCACTGGGGACTCGTTCCATTGGTATTCGTTAACCTTGCAACGCTTGGTTATGATTCGATTCTGGCACTTTCTTTTGCAGCTTCCTTTGCTCAGATCGGTGCAGTGCTGGCGGTTATGCTGAAAACGAAAAGCCAAAAAGTGAAAACACTCGGTGCACCTGCATTCATTTCCGGTATATTCGGTGTAACTGAGCCAGCGATTTACGGTGTGACACTACCACTCAAAAAACCATTTATCATGAGTTGTATTGCTGGTGGTATTGGTGGAGGTATCCTTGGTTTGTTCGGAGCGAAAGGTTACATCATTGGTGGTCTAGGGATCTTCGGTTATCCGAGCTATGTAAGCCCTACAGAAGGAATGAATTCCGTATTCTTCTGGGTTGTAGCAGCTACAATTATCGCATTCATTCTTGGTTTCATCTTGACTTATGTTGTGGGCTTCAAAGATCCAGTTGAAAAAACAGCCGCTCCGGCACCTGTACTTGATCCTAACCCGAATAACCGTTATGAAATCGTTAGCCCAATGGCTGGTGAAGTGGTTGAACTGAAAGAAATTAACGATGTTACGTTTGCAGGAGAACATATGGGTAAAGGCATTGCCATCCGTCCAACCAGTGGTAGAGTTGTGTCCCCGATAACAGGTGTTGTGCAAACCGTGTATCGTACCAAACACGCAATTGGTCTTGTTACAGATGATGGTGTAGAGATGCTGATTCACATTGGTCAAGATACGGTGCAATTGAAAGGCCAACACTTTACCGCACATGTCAAAGATGGTGACCGTGTCAATGCAGGTGATCTGATCATGGAGTTTGATCTGCAAGCGATTAAAGATGCGGGATACGAGATCGTAACCCCGGTAATCATCACCAATACTTCCAGTTATCTCGACGTTGTCCCTACTAAAAGTCAGACTGTGAACGAGCAGGATAAACTGCTGACAGTACTGAACTAATACGTGCTTGAACGGATCGAACTGGATCATAAATGCCTATGATGAATAGGAGGAATTATTCAAATGGTTGAAAAAATGAAGGCCTTCCCAGATGATTTTCTCTGGGGAGGAGCAACGGCAGCGAATCAACTGGAAGGTGCTTATCTTGAAGGGGGGAAAGGGTTAACTACGGTTGACCTGATCCCGATTGGAGCCAATCGTTTTCCGATTGCGCTGGGTAATCTGGATTCGTTTGAACCCAAAGAAGGAGAATTCTATCCTTCACATAACGCGATTGATTTTTATCATCGGTACAAGGAAGATATTGCTTTATTTGCAGAAATGGGATTCAAGTGCCTCAGGCTTTCGGTAGCCTGGGCACGGATTTTCCCGAACGGTGATGATGCAGAGCCGAATGAAGCGGGGCTTCAGTTTTATGATGATGTCTTTGATGAACTGTTAAAACACAATATTGAACCCGTCGTGACCATATGTCACTTTGATGTACCTGTGAATTTGGTGAAGAACTACGGTGGCTGGAAAAACCGCAAGATGGTCGGCTTTTTCGAAACTTATGCCAAAACACTGTTTACTCGTTACAAAGATAAAGTGAAATACTGGATGACATTTAACGAAATCAACATGCTGCTTCATCTGCCTTATATTGGTGCGGGGATCGTGCTTCAGGAAGGTGAGGACAAAGAGCAAGTGTTGTATCAGGCGGCTCACCATGAGCTGGTTGCAAGTGCACTGGCAGTTAAAGCTTGTCACGAGATTATTCCGAGTGCACAGATTGGATGTATGCTGGCCGCGGGTACGGTGTACCCTTACAGTTCACATCCGGATGATGTGTGGAAAGCGATGGATAAAGACCGGGAATCATTCTTCTTTATTGATGTACAGTCCAAAGGAGAGTACCCGGGTTATACCAAACGTTTCTTCAGAGAGAATAATATCCGTATTGAGATGCAGCCAGAAGATGCCGAAATTTTGAAGCATCATACAGTGGATTACATTGGTTTTAGCTATTATGCAAGCCGTTGTACAAGTGCTGATCCTGAAGTGTTGAAGGACTCCACCGAAGGCAACGTGTTTGGATCGGTGAAGAATCCGTATCTTCAAGCGTCCGAATGGGGCTGGACCATTGATCCCAAAGGGCTTCGTATTACGTGTAACCAGCTTCATGATCGCTACGGCAAACCGTTGTTTATTGTCGAAAATGGACTCGGTGCGACCGATGTGTTGCTGGATAATGACACGGTTGAAGATGACTATCGCATTGAGTATCTGAATAGCCACTTCGCTGAGATGGCCGAAGCGATTCAGGATGGTGTAGAACTGATTGGGTACACCAGTTGGGGTCCCATTGATCTGGTTAGCGCAGGTACGGGTGAGATGAAGAAGCGGTATGGCTACATTTATGTAGACAGAAATAACGATGGAAGCGGAACACTTCGTCGGGTAAGAAAGAAAAGCTTCTATTGGTACAAAGAGGTTATCGCAAGTAATGGCGCAAAATATTTCTAGACCAAGAACAGTCCCGTTCGCACGGGATTGTTTTTGGTTTTGATAAGGAATCAATGGCTTGACGTCCTTTTGACTCGTGTTATGAGTTTTATTATAATTTATAAATGTAGAAAATCTTGTCAACTAAGAAGGGGGAGTCATCAGCCATGAAGAAAAAATCACTTGCGTTTATATCTTCAGGATATGGATACTCCACGGCGGTATTTTTCTAGAATCCAAAACACGGGACAAGTCTGCCCAAATGGAGATCAAAATAATGAAAACCGTAGAAAAATCTTAGGAATGATGAGGTAATGAACATGACAAATGAAAAAATTATGAGAAAAAATCCAACCAATATGCCATCCCCTGTAGGGAATTATACGCATATCACAAAAATTCCGAGAAATGCAGAGTTGTTTGTGACATCAGGGCAGGTTGGCGTAGATGTGAATGGTCAATTTCCGAATACGTTGAATGAACAAGTCACCAATACATTTCACAATATCAAAATCGTTATGCAATCCGAAGATTTGCATGCTGAACATATTATAAAAGTGAATGTGTGGGCAACGGAGAAAATAGACTGGGATTACCTGTACAGCGAATGGGAGCAATTATTCGATCATGATTATCCTGCAATGACGATTGGATATATTACAGAGTTAGGTCTGCCTGAGATCAAGATTGAAATCGAAATTTGGGCTGCAAAACTATAAAACCAATTATATTTCTATAAATGCGATGGAGCTTCTATCTTGTAGAAGCTCTATCGTTTTATTTGCATATTGACGATGAAATATAAGGAAACAAGGGTCAACCTAATAGGTTAGCGGTAAATGAACACACGCATCTTTATGGGACTTGCACACTTTGATTGGCATTCAGCCGCCCGTACGTCCAATAGATGCCTGAACCCGATACAGGGTCTGAAGCGAAACATAGGGCATCCCGAATTTGGGCGTTCGTTTTGCCTTGGGATGCGAGTAAAGCAGCCACGCCAGCAACTTGCGGAGCGGCCATTGATGTTCCACTAAGATAAGCGTACGATCCACCAAGGTACGTGGAGAGAATAGTATCACCCGGTGCAGCCATATCTACCCAAGAACCGTAATTGGAGAAATTCGATTTCAGGTCGGATGAGTTGGTGGATGCAACAGCGATGACGTTAGCATACGATGCTGGAACAATCGGAAATGACGTATTGTCATTACCTGCTGCTGCAATAATGACAGCTCCCCGATCCCATGCGTACTGAACGGCAGCCTGAAGGAAAGCATCTCCTGTCGGTCCACCCAGACTCAGATTGATCACTTGAACGCCGTTATTGGCTGCAAAAACAAGCCCATTGCCCACGTTACCAATCGTCCCTTGGCCGTTGTTGTCGAGCACACGAAGCGGTACGATGGAAGCGAGAGGTGCTGTGCCTGCAATCCCAACACCATTATTGGTAATGGAAGCAGCGATACCGGCAACATGGGTGCCATGTCCATTTCCATCCTCAGGGATGTTGTCATAATCGACGTAATCGTAACCGGGCAAGAGCTTGGATGCAAGTTCAGGATGATTCAACTGTACACCCGTATCGATGATGGCAATTTTAATCGAGCTGTTACTCTGAGTGATATCCCATGCAGCAGGTGCATTGATTTTGGTGAGATTATATTGATAAGGGAAGAAGGGATCATTGGGTATGAATGAAGCTTCAACCAGATAGTTGGGATGTGCATGTTCAATGAGATCATGATCCTTGTACTGCTTGAGCATCCTGTGCATTTTTTTGCGAGATTCGATTCGGTACCACCCGAGGTCTTCATAGGTTTCGGCGACTTTGCATTTCGTTTTTCGATGAAGGGTGTGCATCTGATCAGGGGTTGTACCTTCTTTGAACTTGAGTAACAGTTGATGGGGGGCGTGAGGATCGAATGTATTTGCTTCCCTTTGGTCGATATAACGAAGGGTGAGCCAGGTGGAGATCAAAATGAAAACGGCCAAGATGCCTAACCATAACCACATCGGCTTTACCCCTTTCCATATTGGATTCTGACACGCCTTATCCTATGCGGAATCTATGAAAATGCGCGGGCTTGCTTCCAAATTGGTCGTGAGTATAGATAGATTCATAGGTTTGAATATAGTTAATTGATAGGTTTATAAGAATTCGTTAAGATGAAGAGAAGTATTTTATAAAAGAAAATAAGGAATGTGATATGGTTGACAGAACATCAGGTGAAGCCCGAAGTAAGACCTGTTCGATCCTATGAGATTCAGGAAGCGATTGATTTTGCTATGCGTGTGCGTAGTGAAGTATTTCCGATGATGAGTCATAGCGTATTGCCTAAGGATTTTGAGCAGTTCGACGAATATTACATGAACCGGAATGATACTGTTTTTGTGATTGCACGATCGGATGAAGCAGGTATTATCGGTTCGATTGGTATTGTTCCTTATGATGGGCGAATTCAGGTTATTGAAGGTCGTTACCCGGCTCGTACCGCAGCTGAGATTGTAAAATGTTACGTTGATCCTGCCTACCGAAGGTATGGCATTGGTTCACGATTGGTACAAGAACTGCAACGGATCGTGACTAAAATGCAGTATACAACGTTATATTTGCATACTCATCGCTTTCTGCCGGGAGCCGTGGATTTCTGGGAACGTCAAGGGTTTGCATGCATTGCGGAAGAGCAAAATGAATGGCAGATCGTGCATATGGATAAACCCATCAACATTTAGATCGGAGAGATGTAGGAATGTACACAAGTCTGATTGAGAAACTGGCCCACACAAAGGCGTTAAAATGGTTCCCGAACCATCAAGTTCAGGAAAGTTGGATTGTCGAGGTTGAACAGGAGCTGGGTTTTTCATTGCCTCCTTCCTACCGATGGTGGCTTCTCAATTATGGACAAGCGATGTTGAGCGGGACAGGAATTCTAACCATTACTTCATCAGAGCACAGAGAGTACACGGATACGGACATTCTATATATCTACAGACTTGCAGATGAACAGGCAAAGCAGGAAGGAAAGCTGGAACTGTTTATCCCGGACGAGGATGAATATTACTATTTCGATACAAGAATGGCTGATGCACGCGGAGAATTCAAGGTGATGCGTTTAGATTACTTTAATGGAGAGCCTGAAGTGTATGCGGATTCTTTTGCCGAATTTCTAGAAAAGTTGATTGATCAACGAACACCTCGGAACGCTTAGTACAGTAAAACGTAAGGTTTCAGACAGAGAATACAACTGGGGGAAAAACAGATGAGCAACATAAAACCAAAAATCGTATTTATTGATATTGATGGCACGTTGGTAGACGATGACGGTAATATCCCATTGTCTGCTCAAGAGGCTTGTAAACAAGCGCGTAAGAATGGACATCTGCTGTATTTATGCACAGGCCGCTCTAAGGCTGAGATCTATGATTCGATCTGGGATGTAGGCTTTGACGGATTGATTGGAGCAGGCGGCGGATACGTGGAGTATGGTTCTGACGTGTTATATCATAAAAAAGTAACGGCAGAAGATGTTCGTCATATGGTCGATTTCTTCAATGAACACGGCATTGATTTCTATCTTGAATCCAACTCGGCATTGTACGCAAGCAGTAATCTTCAATCCCATTTGGAACGCCGTATCTATGGCGATATCGAGAATGATCCAGTTGCGCGGGAGAAAAAGGAAACAAAACCTCATCCGTTTATCGCAGGATTAACGTACGGCGAAGCCGATCTGTATAAAGATGACGTAAATAAGGTCTGTTTTCTGGAAAGTACAGTCGTCCCGTTTGAACGAATCAAACAGGAATTTGAAGGCAAGTTTGAGGTGATTCAGTGTACGGTACCAGTTTTCGGGGAAGGTAGTGGAGAGCTGATGATTCCAGGAATTCACAAAGCGATTGCGATTGCTGATCTGTTAGAGCATCTGGGAATGTCGAGAGAAGATACACTGGCCATCGGTGATGGCATGAATGATGCAGAGATGCTGGAGTTCTGTGCTGTAGGGGTTGCGATGGGCAATGCGAAGCCTGGGCTGAAAGCCATTGCTGATGATATCACGGGCTCCGTGGAAGAAGA
>Ga0105244_10003357_pt1 | contig 11470 bp, 10 predicted proteins | sample KBSM44metaG_FD_80423 | JGI IMG/M metagenome (GOLD analysis project Ga0105244, IMG submission 80423) | Miscanthus rhizosphere microbial communities from Kellogg Biological Station, Michigan, USA - KBS M4-4 metaG | ecosystem: Host-associated > Plants > Roots > Rhizosphere > Soil | place...
GTAGATTATGCTTTAGCTGCATAAGCAGTAACAAGCACAGTCGTCCTAGCTGGTAACGGCTAGTGATTATAATCGGGTGAATTGCTGGAAACCCCTTAGAGCTTTTCTTGCCACAACGTAGTTGGAAACGACAGGCGTGATGGTTCAAAAAAAGAAAAGATTGGGCAATCAGCAGCCAAGCTCCTGACTTGAAAAAGTGGAGAAGGTTCAACGACTAGGATAGACCATCTAAAAGCTATGCTCAAGATGATGAAATCCATAGGTAAAGCAATGTCCATCAGCATTGTGAATCCGAAGTGCCCGGCCCCTACTTATATAGGAGGGTGAAGATATAGTCTAGTCATTTATGAAAGTAAATGTTCGCACGATGGCGAAAGAAATGATGGAACAAACAAAGAATTCAATTCTTTCTCAAGCATCACAAGCAATGTTGGCTCAATCTAATCAGATGCCTCAAGGGATTCTACAACTTTTGAGATAATTGATTAAAGGGCGTCTAGCTTGGTAACGAGCTAGAGAATAACTGGGTGAACTGCTGGAACTTCCTAAAGCTTTATCAACCACAACGTAATCAGAAACGATAAGCGTGAAGGTTTGAAAATGATAAAGATACTACAATGGATAATCAGCAGCCAAGCTCCTGTGAGGAAACTCTGGAGAAGGTTCAACGACTAGAGAATACGGTCTAAGGTGAAAACTATGATTATGAATCTCGTAGGGCAGTGAAACTGTTCGAAGTGCCCAGCTCCTATATAAATAGGATGAAGATATAGTCTATTCTGTAATCGAAAGATACAGTCGCAAAGCAAGCGAACCAACAACCACAAGGAGTTTTACAACTTCTTCGTTAATAAAATTTTAAGGAATTCTAGCTTGGCTAGAATTCCTTTTTATATTTAATACAAGGAATTTGAACGAGTCGTACAACATTTACTTTACAAAAGGTTTTTCTCCTTTAACTCCCTAACCTTGTAAACAACTGACCAATACGTTCGATTAATTACTCTAGCGATATTAGAAATTGTTTCGCCATTTTTATGCAATGTAATCATACGGTTAATTTCTTCTGGAGAGTAGGGTTTATAGCGATCGGAACTCGAAGCAATAATCTCATAGTTAGGATATTGCTTCAGTAGTAATTGTTTTTCTTTGTTATAACGCCACTCCCAATTAGTTTTGTAAAACATGCTTGGACAAGTATTAGTTACAGGAGAAATAAAGTTTAAAAATGAAAACGTATGTTGTACAGATGTAAACCTCAATATATAACCGTGTCCAGATGGAGTAGAGCATAGCTTAAAAGTATAATTGAAAGTATTGTGGATATGTTGTTGTAGTAAGTTGAGCTCATGTACAGGAAAACATTGAAGAGCTAACATAATAGAGGGTGTAAGATAAATTCGCTTTTTATTATGATTAATTCGTTTGGTAATTGAGAGCGTACCATCATCCATATATAAGACAGCTAAAAAATGAGGTAGAGTACATGTTGGTAATAGGTTTTCAGGAACTTGTTTTTGATTTTTGCTATTGTAGAAGTGTGGGTATAGTTGTGAGAAAAGAGGAAGTGACCTAGAGCAAAGGCTATGCCATTTTTTATTGAAATATAACAAGTCGGGAAGAAAAAGCTGTTTCCATTCACGATACTTTTCTTGAGCTTGTCCATAGTGTTCGCGATAGCTGTTGTTTTTGCGTCGACTATTTTTATAAATTTTTGTTATTTCACCGTCACCCATAATACTAGCTATTAAAACATTTTGTTGAATGGGAGATAATTGATACAATTCCATCTTATTCACCTCAATTTATAATAAGAATATATGTTCCTATTATAAACTATTATTTTGAATAATCAATTTTTTTATTCTTTAAGATAAAAAAATTCTATTACATACTCTTCATAAAAATTCTTAAAATACTAATTTACCAACCGATGCTAATAATGAAAAACATTTTTATAAAGCTTTTAAGTAACTAGGTAAAGAAGTAGTTTGTCTTTAAAAAAAGGAAGTGTCCTATGGATATCGCACTTATGTCAATGTCACTAAGTCAAGGGAAAGTCCAGCAGCAAGCTTCCCTATCAGTCATGAAAATGGCAATGGGAAACGCCGAACAGCAAGAAGAAGCTGTTAAGGAATTAATCAGCAGTTCCAATGTAAAAGCACTTCAACAAGCCGCTCAGCCTCATTTAGGTGGAAATATTGATTTAAAGTTATAAGTTCATCACTGCTTTAAGATCACTGAATATAGGGACAATGAAATGGTTCTACTATGCAAAATGACCTTACCATACGAAGTAAGGTCATTTTTTACATAGAATATTATTGGCTTTTAATACGTAGCCCCACCCGAAATGACAATATCTTCTTCAACCAAAATCGTCGTCTTCACCACACTCAGCAGCCCCTGCACAATCAAATCCAACGACATACTCGCTTTCCCTGGGTGATTGACAGCTTGTTCGGGAAGGTAAGGAATATGAACAAATCCACCTTTAATACAACAGTTTTGAATCATGTTCATGAGCCCGTAAAATATGTGGTTACATACAAACGTTCCAGCGGTTTGAGAAACGCTGCTTGGAATGCCTGCTTGGCGCAGGTTTTCGACAGCAGCTTTGATAGGCAATGTCGAAAAGTATGCGGTAGGGCCGTTTTGGATAATAAGGCGATCAATAGGCTGCTGGCCGATGTTGTCAGGAATTCGCGCGTCATCTACGTTAATGGCCACGCGTTCTACCGTAATTCCTTCACGGCCGCCTGCTTGTCCAACGCAAATAACGATAGAAGGGCTGATTTCTTCTATATACGTATGAAGCTTTGCGATTGATTCGCCAAACACAGTGGGAAGAGGTTTAGCAACAATGTGATAGTCTTCAACAGCTACGCCGTCTAAGGCTTTGACAGCTTCTAAAGACGGGTTAATACGTTCACCTTCAAATGGTTCAAAGCCAGTTAGTAATACAGTTGTCATTCTATTACTCTCCTTTAAAAGTGATATACAAGGTAATACATTAATAATGTGTTAACAACAAAAACGGATAGCGCAATCGGTACTTGTGCTTTAATCACAGCGTTTTTGTCTTTTAGTTCAAGCAGCATGGTCGGTACGATGTTAAAGTTGGCTGCCATTGGCGTAAGAAGCGTTCCGCAGTAGCCAGCAAACATGCCGAGCGCTGCCATAATCGCCGGATTTCCGCCATGCATATGTACAATTAGCGGAAGTCCAATACCTCCCGTAATAACGGCAAAAGCCGCAAAGGCATTTCCCATGACAATCGTAAATAGCAGCATCCCCAAGCAGTAAGCAAGCACAGCAACAAACGCATAGTTAGTCGGCAGCACGTCACTCACAATATCTGAAACGACTGTTCCAACGCCTGATTTTGAAAAGATGCCGCCAAGCGCTGCCAGCATTTGCGGTAAAATAACCGCCCAGCCGACGGCTTGAAGCAAGCGGCTTCCTTCTTTAACAGGCACGTCCATCTTTGCTTTGGTGACGCCTATTGAAGCGATAAACGCAATCACAGCAGCGATTGCCAGTGAAATTAACGTGACTTTTTCTGGGTCAATCAATGCCCAGTTTCCAAACTTGATCTTTCCAAAAAGAAGAGTGCCGATAATCGTAAAAATAGGAATAAATAAAGCCGGTAAAAAGATTTTGTTTTTTAATCTTTGTGCGTGAGCCACACGTTCTTCAGCCGGTGTTTCGGCTTCATTAGATTTGGTCACGCGGTTAAATGAAGCAAGCAGCACCATGATAATGACCAAGCACCCTACATAAAAAGGCGGAATCACGTTGCCAAATAAAAACGTAATGGAAAACAGCGCCCAGAATAGAGAAGATCCTAAGCGGTTAGGATGGCTAGGGTCACGTGCGATTCGAATCGCGATAAAAGCGACAACAATACCGAGTAAGTAGTAAATCGTATCAAGTGTCAGGATGCTTTTCATTTAACTGGCCTCCGTCTTTGAAGATGGTGTTGATTTATGCTTCGTCATTTTTCTGTGAATACGTCGGTCTAACTGACGGAAACGAATCGCGCTGATTAGCAGTGCTGAGATGGCTGTCGGAATTCCCCAAAGCGCCATATCCCAGACGTCAACGTGAATGCCTACAGAGTCGAAGAATCCTTTCATTAAAAGAATTCCACCCGTTGCGATAAAGATATCTTCTCCGAAAAACCAGCCTGTATTTTCAGCTGCCGCGGCGTGAGCGCGAATATCTTCTTTTACTTTAGGCGGAAGCTCTCCGTATTTGGCGCGAGCTGCGCCTTCAGACATAGGTGCCACTAACGGGCGCACGGACTGAGCGTGTCCTCCGATATTTAACCCGACTGCGGCTGAAATTTCACGGATAAAAAGATATATAAGTAAAACATTTCCAGAAGAAGCGTTTTTGGCTTTTTTGATCAGCACTTCTGCTTGTTCCTTCAGCCCGTATTTTTCTAACACCCCGAAGATAGGAAGCGTAAGTAAAATAGCCATCGACATATAGCGGTTATCTACAAAAAACTGACCGAACATTGTAATTACTTTATGAAGCGATAAGCCTGATACAAGGCCTGTCACGATACCTGCGACAGTCACCACAAGCAGTGTATTTAGACGAAATAAAAATCCTACTGCCACTAACAAAACCCCAATTAATTTCAACATAAAAAATCCCCCTCCAGTATGTATAAATCGTGCTGTAAGTTCACCTCCATTGTTTTTCTAAAAAAACAAAGATGTTTTGAGTATAAACAATTCTGAAAATTAAAACAAGATAGTTAAGGCATAAAATAGTTTTATTGGTGAAATAAAAAAGCTGAACAAGTAGAATTTTGTTTGCTTTCGTATGGTGATTAAATTTATTGAAGATATTTAATCCTGAACTATCATTCAAGATTTTTAAAGGTTACTACCTACTCACTTAGATATTGGGTATAAAACCATTCTCATAATTTATCGAGCCTAAATGGCCGTTGGCTATGGAGAATCTAAAAATAAATAGTGAGACTATTAAGATATTAAATGTTGAACCGATGTTAATAATAGAAAAAAGAAGGTGCTAATTAGTAAATAGGCAAACGATCTTCACTATATATACTAGAGCCTTTTAGGGGGATATGTATGATTAAAAAAGTAATAATCGGAACAACCATCGCTTTATTACTAGCAGCATGCAGCAGCAAAGAAACAGGGGATAACGATCATCAAAAAAACATTCAAAAGGGTCTTGATGCTGTAGCTGAAAATGATTTTGCAAAGGCAGAAGCATTGTTTGAACTATCAGTAGAGGACAAGCCAGATGATCAAACGACGAAGGCTTATTTGGAGCAAGTCTCACTCATTCGACAGGCAAATGAAGATATAGAAAATGATAGAGTAGAAGCAGGGCTTGAAGCGTTGAAAAAGGCTGAGAAATATAAAACAGGATCTAAAGTGATTAGTGCAAAAGCCAAAGAGCAGATAGGCTTACTCACTTCTTCAAAGAATACAGAAGAAGCGTACAGACAATTATTAAAAGAAGCAGAAGCATTAGCGAAAAGTTCTAACTACAAGGATTCTAATGATAAGCTTACAAAATTATTAAATGAAGACTTAAGCAACTATAATGATATTAAGCAAGCGGCAGAATCATTGAAGGAAACCAATTTAGCTGAAATAGAAAAAAAGGCAGAAGAACAGACGGCAGCTAGCAAAGAAGAGCATTCTACTGTAGCTCAGCCAACAGAAAAAGCATATGACCCCTACGAGTGGGCTCCTGGCGTGAAAGAAGCATTTGAAGCTGACATGGTTAACCGACAGTATGTAGATTCAGTAGATACGCTTAGATATGAAAAGCTTCAAGTATATAATAATCAAGGATTTTATACGGTTTACGGACAAATAGATGGTGTTGAAATGTATATTGTTAATGTCAATGTAAAAACAGGCGATTATCACGGCTAAATAAGGCAAAAGATAGCCAGTATATAAGAAAAGCTCTGCAGAGACGACTCCGCAGAGCTTCTTTCGTTATTAACTACTAAGAACAACTTGCTCATTTTCTATACATTCACAGTATGCATGATGCATGTTTAAGATATCTTCATACAGCGAACCGAGAAGAGCTTGTTTGGTGTTAGAGTTTTGGTAAATAGATATTACAATTACCGTGTCGCTTACGTTGGAAAGTTCTTGGTGTAAATTATTGATTACTTCGTAATAACGGTAGCTGTATGCTTCGGCATAAGAAAAAAAGGTATCTTTAGTAACGGAGTAAAACCCTTGTTTGTGCAATTTTTTGATATAGATATTGGCCGTATCATTTATGACTTCGTCAATGCGTTTAAATAGATGCTTTTTTATCTCTTTCACCGATGAATATTGATTGTTATACGTTATTTTAATATGTATGTAAGCGTCAGATGCTAATTTTTCTGCTTCTAAAACGAGTTCGATATAGTCTAAATCATGCTGATCTAAGGTTAAATCTTTTTCTGAAAATGAAAAAGTGTTGTTCATTTTATTCCTCCTCCAATTTCTATACCTTATTACACTTATAAAGTAACATTTTTAATGATTATTTCAGGTATAAAGTCACTGATTTATTTTTGTTTTTTTATTATTGTTTAACAAATCTGTTTCTATATAACTATGTATGAAGCGATTGTTGAATATAAAGGGCATATTTGGTAGCTATTCTAACGATGAAGCGTGAACTAAATGAGGTGGGGAAATTTATTTTTAAAAATCTCCAACTTTTTAACTACTAGTATTTTTACTCAATATTAATACTTAAAAAGTCTTTTAAAATGAAAAAGTATCGTAGATACTCGTTTTAAAGAAGAAAAAATCCAAAAAGTATATTTACTTGAAAATAATTTTTGTATAAAATAAAATAGTTAATTTTTCATAAATTTCATTTCAGTGGAATAAAAATAGTTTTTAAATACTAGGTCTTAAAGGTTGTTTAACTGTTATAAATTTGTATATGTGGGCTGTAAAAAGAAATTTATACTTGTTTTATTGCAAAAGATTGGGATGTATTTTCACTAGATTTTTAGTGATGTATATAAAGAAATTAAAAGGAGGAAACAAATGAATTATGTGAATGGTTTGGCTTTAGCAGATGGAGAAAGAGTTATAAGAAAATACGAAGCTTCTGTATTAAAAAAGCCTAAGTCAAATGGATATTTAATTGCAACAAATCGACGTCTCATTTTTTCAGGAGAAGCAAGCGGTGTTTCAGGAAGAAGTTTGCTTGTAAGAGAGGTCAAAATTGATCAAGTTTCAGGAATTGATTCTTTTTATGGACGAGGCTGGAGTATAGGGAAACTCGTGTTGGCAATTATTTTAATTGTTGTATTTATTTTTCTTTCTCAAATGGCGAATTCTATGTATCTATCAGGACTGAGTACATTTCTACTGTTTGGTTTATTATGGCCTGCTTTTTTAATTTATAAAATGATTACGAATCCAGGAAATCAAATGGCTCTTCAAATTATTGCTAGTAATCAATCTCCAAGTGCTATTGGCGTATCAGTTGAACAAGGAACTGGTGTATTAGGTTCTCTTTTTAGTTCGCTAGGTTTAGGCGGAAATCACGCTTGGATGGCTGTCGCTGCAGCAGGACCAGGCAGACATACTGAAACAATGGTTCGTGAACTAGGTGCATTGATTCAAGATATTCAAGTAATGGGAGACCATGCGATTGAAAAATGGAATGAAGTGGAATTAAAGGGGAAACGAAGCGAGCAAGTATCACAAGGAGAAATCGTTCGATCTCAACTCGCGACCACTGTTGATAAAACGCGAAGCAAAATTCAAGAAAAAGTGAGTGCTTCTTCTGCAGCTTTTTATTGTCAATGCGGCCATCCTGTTGAAAGTAACGATTTGTTCTGTGGAAACTGCGGTTCTAAAGTAACAAAAGATAATGATGAAGAGATTTTTGGATAATGACATATCTTCATAATGAACTGATGGAAGGGCAACAATTGTTGCCTCTTTCTTCAGGCACGGTTATTGATAAGGGAAAAGCTAAAATTGGTATAAGAGGTCAAGATAATACGGGTATTACACTGCATGCGGATTTATTAGCTAGACATATTTTAACAATTGGAGCAATTGGGAGTGGAAAAACAAATACAATGAATCATATCGTTGGAGCTGTGAGGAAAACGATGAGTGAAAATGATGTGATGGTTGTATTTGATGCCAAAGGTGATTATCTAAAAGAGTTTTACCGAACAGGTGATATTGTTATTTCAAATGATAGTGACTTACCCACAGGAGGGGGAAATTGGAATATCTATAGAGATATTTTGGTGACGCCTAAAGAAAAACGTGAAGAAACAATTCGTGAAATAGCTTCATCTCTATTCAAAGAAGATATTGAAAAATCACAGGCACCAGTTTTTGGAATGGGAGCTCGAGACATTTTCGCTGCTATTTTATCCATTCATGTTCAGCAAATGGAAGAAGGGATAAAAAGTTGGGATCACGAGCAGCTGTTAGAGTTTATGAAATCAACAACTGAAACAGATTTGCGCAATATGTTCTTAAAGTCCCCTGAATTCAAATGGGTGAGAAATTATATAAAAAAAGATGGTGGTTCAACAACCCAAAGCTTCATCGTGCATCTTTATCAAACTATTTATAAAATCTTTAGCGGTTCATTTGCTAAAGCTGGTAATTTCTCTATTAGAGAAGCTGTTACAAATAAAGAGGGAAAAGCTATATTTTTAGAATACGATTTAGCTAACGGTAACATTTTAGAACCTATATACACAGTATTATTAGATTTAGCGATGAAAGAAGTTTTGGGAAGAACTAGAACAGAAGGAAATGTCTATTTTGTATTAGATGAGTTTCCGCTAATTCCAAAATTAAATTATATGGATAATGCATTAAACTTCGGGAGATCACTTGGAGTAAAAGTAATAGCCGGAATTCAAAATGTTGGACAGGTAGAAAACAAATATGGCCATTACCTTGCACACAGTATCTTAAGTGGATTTGGAACTATATTTACTTTTAGACTTTTTGATTCCAACAGCCGCTCTTTTTTTGCTCAAAGACATGGAAATGTGAAAAGGAAAGTCAGTTTTTTATCGTCTAATTCAAATAAAGGTGTACAAGATCAAATTGTCGACGGAAATGTAATAGAAGATTGGGATATTGTAAATCTAGGCATTGGAGAATGTGTAGTTTCTCTTCCGCAAGGTGAGCCATTCTTATTTTATCCTATTTTATATCAATCTTATAGTTAGCTAAGAACAATGTATATTGTTCTTTTTTTTTAGAAAATTATTATGGGGTGATTGAGTGGGGATTTTAACTATATTTCAAAAAAGTAAAAAGGAAATTGAATCGTTTATCATTGCAACTGGAAGAGATTTAGGGTGCTTTAGGTTGAACGAGAAAAGAGAAGCAATTTTTGCCGTAGGATCCTTATTCGATTTAGTGCAGATGACTAAAAAGGAATACAAAGTATGGAAAGAGCTAAAAGCCTCAAGAACAATAAGTAATTGGGCGGAAAATTGTATTAATAATAATGTAGTAAGTGACGAAAAAGAGTTTGAACAAATAAAATTAAAATTTAAAAACCACCGTTTATTTGAAAATTGGGATAAAAATGCAATATTACAAATGAAAGAACATAATGTCTCAAAAAATGGTGTTTTTTTAAACTATTCTTCTAAAGAAGATAAATGGATTATCTCAAGTTTCTTCCCAAAAAGAAGTATTTCATTAAATCAAGAACAATATGAAGTCTGGAGAGCTGCTGTAGGTACTTCTACAATTGCTGATGTTGTAAAAATCGTTGCAAATACTTCAAACAACAACGAAAAAAATGCTATTGAAAAAGTGATAAGAATTGCTCCTATACTTGTTGAACGTGATTTGTGGAATATTGAATTCTTCGGGAAAGCGGAAAAGTATTATGCGAATGAAAAAGTTATAGCAGATACTATTCATACCGAATTTTTTGATTCTAATTCATTATCTGCTAACACAAATATTGTGAGCCTAGGCGATGAAATAGGATATGAATCAACAAGTATAAGAGAGAAAGATAACATGTTAATCATGGTGGCTAATAAAGTAGTGACTTTAAATTCTAAAGAGCATGCAGCTTGGGTAGCGTTTAGAAAAGGAGTATTAACTATTCAAGATAGTAAAGAAATTTTTTCTGTTCAGTTAGAAGAAATGATAAGCGTGGTTAAAATGCTGATGGATAAAAGAGTAGTAATGAAGTGGCCGGAATCTCTAGTAGCTAATAAACAATTTGTCTTATCAGTAGGTCCTAAAGGGATAGGAATTGGAACTAAAAATAATAAGGAATACAAAATATTAGATGTCACAAATGGGGAAGGTAAATTTCTTCCGTATGAAGCTTATATGGTTTGGGCATTTTCTCATGGGTACGTTCCGATTGCCATCATTATTGAAAAATTCAAAATGAACCTTAATTATAGTCAAGAAGATGCAAGCTATAGAGTTACTCAATGGGTTCGTTTATTACTGAACCAGGGTCTTGTGAATCTTACTATTATTCCTGATAACCCTCTAGTAGTTGGCTGGAAAAATCAACGATGAGATGGAACCCTTTTTCTAGGTATAAGCGAGTATATGATCTTTATAAAAGTGGCGAACTAAAAAATGCCTTCATGAAAGGTATCAAAGAAGATGCCTATGATCCTGATTTTAAAGCCATATTAGAAACCGGCCAGTTTACTTCTAAAGCACTACAACGAAGTTTACTACCCGCCACTTCGCCTGTAAGCATTCCTACCCCTGTTATACAAGCAGCTATTGCATATGCACAAAGAGAAGTAAAGGAGCACGGCTCCGTATTGAATGCACTAAAACACAATGCGGCAGCTCTTGGAGCAAAAGCTGGTGAATTTCTTAAGGATGAATCTTCTGGACTAAACTTTGAGGTAAAGCCCGACTTTAATTTTAAAAATTCAGATTTAGTATTTAATTCATTAAAGGGATTTATAGGAGATAAATTTAAGGATGGAGTGGTAGGTTTTCTAGGTGAAGCTGCGCAAGGATGGGCAGATAAGGTTATGGAAAAGCTACAATCCGATAGTCTAGAAAATCTTAGCTGTGGAGATCACATTAATGAACAGCTAAGTGATAGATTTGCTGCTGATAAGACTAATATAGGAGATAATGAGAATCTTTTTAATGGTTGGATGGAAAACAATAATCATGAGGGGGCAATAGGAGAAACTGTGTCACCAGAGGATGTGAGAATGCCGGGAGAAACTGTCTCACCAGAGGATGTGGGGATGCCGAGAGAAGCTGTAGAGTCAGAAAATCTAGGTGTGCCGGAAGAAGCTGTAGAGCCAGAAGATCCAGGTATACCCGAAGAGGAAGAAGCACCAGAGGATCCAGGTATACCGGAAGAGGAAGAAGCGCCAGAGGATCCAGGCATACCAGAAGCGCCAGAAGATCCAGGTGTGCCTGAAGGAGCAGAAGTGCCAGAGGAC
>Ga0105244_10003360_pt1 | contig 11462 bp, 10 predicted proteins | sample KBSM44metaG_FD_80423 | JGI IMG/M metagenome (GOLD analysis project Ga0105244, IMG submission 80423) | Miscanthus rhizosphere microbial communities from Kellogg Biological Station, Michigan, USA - KBS M4-4 metaG | ecosystem: Host-associated > Plants > Roots > Rhizosphere > Soil | place...
ACGTTCGGCGTAAGCAATCTGGCGCTGGACACCCAGGGCGTGGGTGACTCCTCGCAGGTGGTGGTCAGCGGCTACGTACTGCCGGGTCTGCAGGTAAAATATGGCGTGGGGATCTTTGACTCACTGGCAACACTCACGTTACGCTATCGCCTGATGCCCAAGCTATATCTGGAAGCAGTGTCTGGCATAGATCAGGCACTTGATCTGCTCTATCAGTTTGAGTTTTAGCAATGCGAATATTTGTTTACGGCAGTTTACGAACCAAGCAGGGCAACAGTCACTGGATGACCAATGCCTTGCTGCTGGGGAATTACAATATCGATAACTACCAGTTGTACAGTCTGGGCCACTATCCAGGCGCGGTTCCGGGGGAAGGAACGGTACAGGGTGAGGTTTATCGTATTGATAATGCTACGCTTGCCGAACTTGATGCCTTGCGCACCAGGGGCGGTGAATACGCACGCCAGTTGATCCAGACGCCTTACGGAAGTGCGTGGATGTACGTGTACCAGCGTCCGGTCGATGGGTTAACGCGGATTGAAAGCGGTAACTGGTTAGACAGAGACCAGTACTGATAAAAACAACGCCACCGAAAGGTGGCGTTGTTTTTTTGCGCCTCTTGCAGGCTGGCGCTGCGCGAAACTCTCCAGCCACAAAAAAGCCCCGACTCGCGGGGCTTTTTTGGATCGGCAGTCAGAATTACTTCTTAGCCGCGCGCTCGAAGGACGCGATGATTTCTGCTTTCGCAGCTTCAGCGTTGTCCCAGCCGTCAACCTTAACCCACTTGCCTTTTTCGAGGTCTTTGTAGTGCTCGAAGAAGTGAGTGATCTGCGCTTTCAGCAGCTCTGGCAGGTCGTTCACATCTTTGATGTGATCGTACTCTTTGCTCAGCTTGGTGTGCGGTACCGCAACCAGCTTCGCATCTTCACCGGATTCGTCGGTCATTTTCAGCACGCCAACTGGACGGCAGCGAATGACGGAGCCTGGCTCCAGCGGGTATGGCGTTGGGACCAGCACGTCAACCGGGTCACCGTCCAGAGACAGGGTGTGGTTGATGTAGCCGTAGTTGCACGGATAGAACATCGCGGTAGACATGAAACGGTCTACGAACAGGGCGCCGCTCTCTTTGTCCACTTCGTATTTGATAGGATCTGCGTTAGCCGGGATTTCGATAACAACGTAGATGTCTTCTGGCAGTTCTTTACCCGCAGGGACGTTGAGTAAGCTCATGTCTGTGTCCTTTAAAATGGATGGTAAACAAGTGGCAGGTATTATAGCCAACTGGCGCTGAATGTCTCCGCCTGTTTTTGCCCTCTCGCCTCGTTTGTCTCACTTTTCAGACCGTTTCCATGGCAGGAAAATCCATAAACTCAGCTGCATTTTAAATGCTGAAATGAAAGCGATTACAAACTTGTGATTAACGTTTCATTCACTTTTCTGAAGTGTGATGTAACGCAATTCGTTACATATATCATTGGCTATAGTCATTTCGCAGAACACCTTTTAACCAACGATAAACACCCCTACGAGGACGTTCATATGTGGAAGCGCTTACTTCTTGTCACAGCAGTTTCGGCAGCCATGTCGTCTATGGCGATGGCCGCACCCTTAACCGTAGGATTCTCGCAGGTCGGATCTGAATCCGGCTGGCGCGCGGCGGAAACCAACGTTGCGAAAAGCGAGGCCGAGAAACGCGGTATCACGCTGAAAATTGCCGATGGTCAGCAAAAACAAGAGAACCAAATCAAAGCGGTACGCTCCTTTATTGCCCAGGGCGTGGACGCCATCTTCATCGCGCCGGTCGTGGCAACGGGCTGGGAACCGGTGCTGAAGGAAGCGAAAGACGCAGAAATTCCGGTCTTCCTGCTCGATCGTTCCATCGATGTGAAAGACAAATCTCTCTATATGACCACCGTCACCGCCAACAACGTGCTCGAAGGCCAGCTGATTGGCGACTGGCTGATAAAACAGGTCGACGGCAAGCCGTGTAACGTCGTTGAGCTTCAGGGCACCGTCGGCGCGAGCGTGGCGATTGACCGTAAGAAAGGCTTCGCTGAGGCTATCGGCAAAGCGCCAAACATCAAGATTATCCGCTCCCAGTCCGGCGATTTTACGCGCAGCAAGGGCAAAGAGGTCATGGAGAGCTTTATCAAGGCTGAAAACAACGGCAAGAACATCTGCATGGTTTACGCCCACAACGATGACATGGCGATCGGGGCCATCCAGGCCATTAAGGAAGCGGGCCTGAAGCCGGGCAAAGATATCCTCACCGGCTCTATCGACGGCGTGCCTGACATCTACAAAGCGATGATCGACGGCGAAGCCAACGCCAGCGTCGAGCTGACGCCGAACATGGCCGGCCCGGCATTTGACGCGCTGGAAAAATTCAAGAAAGACGGCACGATGCCTGAGAAGGTGACGGTCACCAAGTCCACGCTCTACCTGCCGGACACGGCGAAAGAAGAGTTAGAGAAGAAGAAAAATATGGGCTACTAAGTTCCTTGCCCCTCACCCTAGCCCTCTCCCCAGAGGGGAGAGGGAAAAGGGCAGGTTGGGCAGAAAATTAAAGATTGGCACGATCTCTCCCCTCTCCCCTCCGGGGAGAGGGTCAGGGTGAGGGGGAACCATGACTACAGCACAACACCAGGAAATCCTCCGCACAGAGGGCTTGAGTAAATTCTTCCCCGGCGTGAAGGCGCTGGATAACGTTGATTTCAGCCTGCGGCGCGGCGAGATTATGGCGCTGCTGGGCGAGAACGGTGCGGGGAAATCGACGCTGATCAAAGCTCTGACCGGCGTGTATCACGCGGATCGCGGCACTATCTGGCTGGAAGGCAACGCCATTTCGCCAAAAAATACCGCCCACGCCCAGCAGCTGGGGATCGGGACGGTGTACCAGGAAGTGAACCTGCTGCCGAACATGTCGGTGGCGGACAACCTGTTTATTGGCCGTGAGCCACGCCGTTTTGGCCTGCTGCGCCGTAAAGAAATGGAGGCGCGGGCGACAAAACTGATGGAATCGTACGGCTTCTCCCTCGACGTCCGCGAGCCGCTGAACCGCTTTTCCGTGGCGATGCAGCAGATCGTCGCCATTTGCCGCGCCATCGATCTCTCGGCCAAAGTGCTGATCCTCGACGAACCCACCGCCAGCCTCGATACCCAGGAAGTGGAAATGCTCTTTACCCTGATGCGCCATCTGCGCGATCGGGGCGTAAGCCTGATCTTCGTCACCCACTTCCTCGATCAGGTGTATGAGGTGAGCGATCGCATCACGGTGCTCCGCAACGGCAGCTTTGTCGGCTGCCGCGAAACCCGCGAGCTGCCGCAGATTGAGCTGGTCAAAATCATGCTGGGCCGCGAGCTGGAAACCAACGCGCTTCAGCGCGCAGGCCGCACGCTGCTGAGCGATAAACCGGTCGCCGCGTTCAGCGATTACGGCAAAAAAGGCGTGATCTCGCCGTTCAGCCTGGAGGTCCGTCCCGGTGAGATCGTCGGGCTGGCGGGCCTGCTGGGCTCGGGTCGCACCGAAACCGCCGAGGTGATCTTCGGGATCAAGCCTGCCGACAGCGGCAGCGCGCTGATCAAGGGCAAACCGCAAACCCTGCGGTCGCCGCATCAGGCGTCCTGTCTGGGCGTCGGCTTCTGCCCGGAAGACCGGAAAACGGACGGCATTATTGCTGCCGCCTCGGTGCGGGAAAATATCATTCTGGCGCTGCAGGCGCAGCGCGGCTGGCTGCGCCCGATACCCCGCAAAGAGCAGAACGCCATTGCCGAGCGCTTTATCCGCCAGCTGGGTATCCGCACGCCGAGCGCGGAACAGCCCATCGAGTTTCTCTCCGGCGGCAACCAGCAGAAGGTGCTGCTGTCGCGCTGGCTGCTGACCAAACCGCAGTTCCTGATCCTCGACGAGCCCACGCGCGGCATTGACGTGGGGGCGCACGCCGAAATTATTCGACTGATCGAGACGCTCTGTGCGGACGGGCTGGCGCTGCTGGTGATCTCGTCCGAGCTGGAAGAGCTGGTGGGCTATGCCGATCGCGTCATCATCATGCGCGATCGCAAACAGGTGGCAGAGATCCCGCTGGATAAGCTGTCCGTTCCGGCAATCATGAATGCCATCGCGGCGTAAGGAGTTAATCGTGATGCCCCGTTCCCTTTCGCAAACCGGCGAGTCAAAGCGCCGCTTCAGCTGGCCGACCGGCACGCCGCAAATCGCTGCGCTGCTGCTGGTGCTGCTGGTGGATAGCCTGGTCTCGCCGCATTTCTTCCAGATCATCATTCAGGATGGCCGCCTGTTCGGCAGCCCGATAGACATTTTAAACCGCGCTGCCCCCGTGGCGTTGCTGGCGATTGGCATGACGCTGGTGATTGCCACCGGCGGGATTGACCTCTCCGTTGGCGCGGTGATGGCCATCGCCGGCGCTACCGCCGCCTCGATGACCGTGGCCGGACATAGCCTGCCTGTCGTGCTGCTGGCCGCGCTGGGGTCAGGCGTACTGGCCGGGCTGTGGAACGGCATTCTGGTGGCGGTTCTCAAAATTCAGCCCTTTGTCGCCACGCTGATACTGATGGTGGCCGGACGCGGCGTGGCGCAGCTCATAACCTCCGGGCAGATCGTCACCTTTAACTCTCCGAGCCTGGCGTGGATCGGCAGCGGTAATTTTCTCTTCTTCCCGACGCCGGTGATCGTTGCGCTGGTAACGCTGCTGGCGTTCTGGCTTGTTACCCGCAAAACGGCGCTCGGCATGTTTATTGAAGCGGTGGGGATTAACATTCGCGCCGCGCGCAACGCCGGGGTGAATACCCGGCTGATGGTGATGCTGACCTACGTGCTGAGCGGCGTCTGCGCTGCGATTGCCGGGGTTATTGTCGCCGCGGATATTCGCGGCGCCGATGCTAACAACGCCGGACTCTGGCTGGAGCTGGATGCCATTCTGGCGGTGGTCATTGGCGGTGCATCGCTGATGGGGGGCCGCTTTAACCTGCTGCTCTCCGTAGTGGGGGCGCTGATTATTCAGGGGATGAACACCGGCATTCTGCTCTCTGGCTTCCAGCCGGAGCTTAACCAGGTGGTGAAAGCGGTGGTCGTGCTCTGCGTGCTGATCGTTCAGTCGCCGCGCTTTGTCAGCATCATTAAGGGGATCCGTGGCCATGATAAAACGTAATTTACCGCTGATGATCACGCTGGGCGTGTTTGTGCTGGGCTACCTGTATTGCCTTACGCAGTTCCCCGGCTTTGCCTCCACGCGCGTGATTTGCAACATCCTGACCGATAACGCGTTTCTGGGCATCATCGCCGTCGGGATGACCTTTGTGATCCTCTCCGGCGGAATCGATCTCTCCGTCGGCTCGGTGATCGCCTTTACCGGCGTTTTCCTCGCGAAGGCGATTGGCTTCTGGGGTATCTCGCCGCTGCTGGCATTCCCGCTGGTGCTGGTCATGGGCTGCGCGTTCGGCGCCTTTATGGGGCTACTGATCGACGCGCTGAAAATTCCGGCCTTTATCATCACCCTGGCGGGCATGTTCTTCCTGCGCGGCGTGAGCTATCTGGTGTCGGAGGAGTCGATTCCGATTAACCATCCGATCTACGACACGCTCTCAAGCCTGGCGTGGAAAATTCCCGGCGGCGGTCGCCTGAGCGCGATGGGGCTGCTGATGCTGGGCGTGGTGGTGATTGGGATCTTCCTGGCGCACCGCACCCGGTTTGGCAATCAGGTCTACGCCATTGGCGGTAGCGCCACCTCGGCCAACCTGATGGGCATTTCCACCCGCAGCACCACCATCCGCATCTACATGCTCTCGACCGGGCTGGCGACGCTGGCGGGGATCGTCTTCTCGGTGTATACCCAGGCCGGTTACGCGCTGGCGGGCGTGGGGGTGGAGCTGGACGCGATTGCCTCCGTCGTGATTGGCGGCACGCTGCTCAGCGGGGGCGTGGGAACGGTGCTGGGCACGCTGTTCGGCGTGGCGATCCAGGGGCTGATTCAGACCTACATTAACTTCGACGGCACGCTCAGCTCGTGGTGGACAAAGATCGCCATCGGCGTTCTGCTGTTTATCTTTATCGCCCTGCAGCGCGGCCTGACGGTGCTCTGGGAGAACCGCCAAAGCTCGCCTGTTACGCGCGTGAGCACGTCAGCAACAAAGCTATAACACTATGAATTTGCTTAAAGACTAAACATTTTCCGGTAGCAGCCGATACTCTTCTTTTACGCCAAGAAATATCTCGCTACCGGAAATAACATCATGCTTAAAACGCTATCGATTCGTACCGGCTTGCTCTCTTTACTGGCCGTTATGACCCTTCTGCTGCTGATTGTCAGCGGCATCGGCATTTATGCCCTCACGCAGAGTTCCAGTTCGCTCCAGCGCATCAACCACCTTCAGGGTGAGCAGATGGTGCAGCTTAACTCTGGCTATACCCTGATCCTGCGCGCGCGCAATGAGGCGGGCCAGGCCGTCAGGATGATGGAAATCGGTCTGCTGGACGATGCATCCAAATCGGTAAAAAACATCAATCAGGAAGTCGCGTTGGCTCAGAAAACGCTGAAGGGCGTGATCGACGGCGGCGTGGCTGACGAGCAGGGACAAAAGCTGCTGGATAACGTGGCGAAGAGTCTGGCGGCGTATAACCAGCAGGGGATCAACCCGATGCTGAAAGCGCTTAACGACCAGAGCGCCGACGGTTATTACGATCTGCTGGAGAATACGCTGATCCCGGTAGCGAAGCAGTTTGACAACGACATGCAGGCGTTCCAGGCGTGGAGCGAAGCGCGCGGGAAAGCGGAAGTTAGCGCGGTGCAGGCGAGCAAAACGCGGGTGCTGATCCTGATCGTCGTGGCGGCGCTGCTGACGGCGGGGATTATCGTCCTGGCCTGGCTGGTGCTGCGTCACATGCTCCTCAAGCCGCTCTCGGCATCGATTTCCCAGCTTGAGCACGTGGCATCAGGCGATTTAACCCACACGCTGAACGCCCCGGCGAGCCAGGAATTCAACCGCCTGAACGCGGCCATTGAAGAGATGCGCCAGTCGCTGATGGGCTCAGTTTTGCGCGTGCGCGATGCCAGCTCGCAAATTGATGTCGGCAGCCGCGAGCTGACGGCGGGGAACATGCATCTTGCCCAGCGCACGGAATCCAACGCGACGTCGCTGGAGCAGACGGCAGCCAGCATGGAAGAGATTACCGCCACGGTGAAGCTCAATGCCGATAACGCGGAGCAGGCGCACCAGATGGCGAAATCGGTGTCAGATACTGCCGACCACGGCAGCGAAATGGTCTGCTACGTGATTGAGAAAATGCGCGATATCTCAGGCAGCTCGGCGCGTATCGCCGACATCCTGAGCGTGATTGACGGCATTGCGTTCCAGACCAATATTCTGGCGCTTAACGCCTCCGTGGAAGCGGCGCGCGCGGGCGAGCAGGGGCGCGGTTTTGCCGTTGTGGCGGGTGAAGTACGTAACCTGGCCAGCCGCAGCGCCGATGCCGCAAAAGAGATCCGTTCGCTTATTAGCGATTCGCAAACCCACGTGAATGAGGGCAGCGAGCTGGCGCAGCAGGCTGGCGAAACGATGGACGAAATTGCAACGGAAGTGATGCGAATGACCAAGCTGATGCGCGAAATTGCGACCGCGTCTCAGGAGCAGAGCCGCGGTATTGAGCAGGTGAATATTGCGGTGAACCAGATGGATGAAACCGCCCAGCAAAACGCGGCGCTGGTTCAGCAATCTTCCGCCGCGACGCGCTCGCTGGAAGAGCAGTCGCGGGAGCTGATGGAAGCCATGTCATCATTTAAGCTCACGGCTCAGACTGCGGGATAAATATCTCCGGCCCTGGTACAGGCTGTGCCAGGGTTTTATTTTTCCCTGAATTCGCTTCACGCATATTATCGTGAATATTACCGATTAATATTTCCAGAGAACAGGTGAGCGCTAAAGCTTTCTCGGTCGGTTCAAGAAATAAACCTTTACGGAAAAACAGCGGCTCATCAAACAGCTGATTAAACCGCTTTAACGCCAGGCTCACCGCCGGGCGAGACATCTCCAGGCGTACCGACGCCTTCGCCATGCTGCCGCAGCGGACCACTTCAATAAAAACAGGAATAAGATTTAAATCAATGCCGGTATTGGCACGAGAATAATTATTTATCACGACGTGATGCTCCATGAAATAACGGTCAAACTGTTATGGAAATAATGCAGGAGCAGTGATGAATGTTAAAGCGTGTTTTTTATAAACACTTATACGGTAAAATATATAAATGAGTTGGGGAGCCGAAGTGGCTCCCCTGAAAGGTGCGTTACGCGTCCGGATACTCGCGGATCAGACGTTCAACATCTTCAACCATATGGTCGTTGCCCACGAAGAACGAACGACGCTGGTGCAGGCTTTCCGGCACGATGTCCAGGATACGCTCTTTACCGTCGCTCGCCTTGCCGCCCGCCTGCTCGGCCAGGAACGCCATTGGGTTGCATTCATACAGCAGACGCAGCTTACCGTCCGGGTGGCTGGCGGTGCTTGGGTAGAGGTAAATGCCGCCCTTCAGCAGGTTGCGGTGGAAGTCTGCAACCAGAGAGCCGATATAGCGCGAGGTGTACGGGCGCTGCGTGGCTTTGTCTTCTTCCTGGCAGAATTTGATGTACTTCTTCACGCCGTTCGGGAAGCGGATGTAGTTACCTTCGTTAATGGAGTAAGTGTTGCCCTTCTGCGGGAAGCGCATACGTTCCTGGCTCAGGCAGAAAACGCCCAGCGACGGATCGTAGGTAAAGGCGTGAACGCCGCAGCCGGTCGTGTAGACCAGCATGGTGGATGAGCCATACACGACATAGCCCGCCGCAACCTGCTTGCTGCCCGGCTGGAGGAAATCTTCTTCCGTCACCGGTGTGCCAACCGGCGTAACGCGACGGTAGATGGAGAAAATGGTACCGACGGAGACGTTAACGTCGATGTTGGAGGAGCCGTCGAGAGGGTCCATCAGAACAACGTATTTTGCGTGTTCGCACCCTTCGAAAACGACGATTTCATCTTCTTCTTCCGAGGCGATACCCGCAACGATGTCGCGCGCGCGCAGTGCAGCTTTCAGTTTTTCATTTGCGAACAGGTCGAGCTTCTGTTGAACCTCGCCCTGAACGTTCTCGGCACCGCTGGCACCCAGGATATCGACCAGTCCGGCCTTGTTGATATCGCGGTGGATGATCTTAGCGCCCAGCTTTATTGCCGACAGCAAAGCAGTGAGTTCACCGGTAGCATGAGAGAACTCGTGCTGCTTTTCGACAATAAATTCACCTAACGTTTTCATAACACTTTCCCTGCATCTTATGTGAGTAGAGCGATCGTATGTTCACTAAAACGACTAAAGCCCAACAATCTTAACAAACATTCAAATATTAGCGCAGAGGTGAATCGCGCCAGCAGGATACGGAATTTCCTGAAATGCGTTTTACTGCCGCTGACATGTGAGTAAAATGTGCGCCACATTGAAGAAGGATAGTGACGTATGCGCATTCATATATTGGGGATTTGTGGCACTTTCATGGGCGGGCTGGCAATGCTGGCGCGTTCTCTTGGCCATGAGGTGACAGGTTCGGACGCCAATGTGTATCCGCCGATGAGCACGCTTCTGGAGAAGCAGGGTATCTCTCTTATTCAGGGATACGATGCCAGCCAGCTTGATCCACAGCCGGATCTGGTGATTATCGGTAACGCCATGACCCGCGGTAATCCGTGCGTTGAAGCGGTGCTGGAACGTAATATTCCGTTCATGTCTGGCCCCCAGTGGCTGCATGATTTCGTCCTGCGCGACCGCTGGGTTGTTGCCGTAGCCGGCACGCACGGCAAAACCACCACTGCCGGGATGGCAACCTGGATCCTCGAAGCCTGCGGCTACAAGCCGGGCTTTGTGATCGGCGGCGTCCCGGGGAATTTCGACGTTTCTGCACGCCTGGGCGATAGCCCGTTCTTCGTGATCGAAGCCGACGAGTACGACTGCGCGTTCTTCGACAAACGCTCCAAGTTCGTCCATTACTGCCCGCGCACGCTGATCCTCAACAATCTTGAGTTCGATCATGCGGATATTTTTGACGACCTGAAAGCCATCCAGAAACAGTTCCACCACCTGGTGCGCATCGTGCCGGGTCAGGGCCGCATCATCCTGCCGGAGAATGACATCAACCTGAAGCAGACGATGGCGATGGGCTGCTGGAGCGAGCAGGAGCTGGTGGGCGAGCAGGGCCACTGGCAGGCGAAAAAACTCAACGCGGATGCCTCCGAGTGGGAAGTGCTGCTCGACGGCGAGAAAGTGGGTGAGGTGAAGTGGGGCCTGGTGGGCGAGCACAACATGCACAACGGCCTGATGGCGATTGCCGCCGCGCGTCACGTGGGCGTGCTGCCTGCGGATGCGGCCAATGCGCTGGGCTCGTTCATTAACGCCCGTCGTCGCCTGGAGCTGCGCGGTGAAGCCCACGGCGTTACCGTGTATGACGATTTCGCGCACCACCCAACGGCTATTCTGGCCACGCTTGCCGCCCTGCGCGGTAAAGTGGGCGGCACTGCGCGCATTCTTGCGGTGCTGGAGCCGCGATCTAACACCATGAAAATGGGCATCTGCAAAGACGATCTCGCGCCGTCGTTAGGACGTGCCGACGAGGTCTTCCTGCTGCAGCCGCAGCATATTCCGTGGCAGGTGGCGGAAGTCGCCGACGCCTGCATTCAGCCTGCGTACTGGAGTGCGGACGTGGATGTCTTAGCGGATATGGTGGTGAAAGCCGCACAGCCTGGCGACCACATTCTGGTGATGAGCAACGGCGGGTTCGGTGGCATCCATCAGAAGCTGCTGGACGGTCTGGCGAAGAAAGCGGAAGCGGCCGCCGCAGAGTAAAAAAAAGCCCGGTGGCGCTTGCGCTTACCGGGCCTACTTTCCCGTGTTTTCTCCCTCGCCCCTCTGGGGAGAGGGCCGGGGTGAGGGGAACAGGCGGTTCGATATTACTCTTCGTTCTCAGACAGCTCGCGCAGATACTGGAAAATCAGGCGCGCGGACTTCGGCGGCTTATTCCCTTCTTTCTCTTTCTTCGCGTTGCGGATCAATGAACGCAGCTGCTGGCGGTCGGCATCCGGCCACAGGTTCAGCACTTCAGGTACGGCATCATCGCCTTCTTCAATCAGACGATCGCGGATCTGCTCAAGCTTATGGAAAAACGCAACCTGCTGGTTGTGGCGGTTTTTCAGCTTGTCCAGCGCCTGGCGGATCGGATCAACGTCGCGCTGACGCAGCATTTTCCCGATAAGCTGAAGCTGGCGACGACGGCCTTCTTTTTTGATTTTTTGTGCCAGTTCAATGGCATCGCGCAGATCCTGGTCGAGCGGGATCTTGTCCAGCGCGTTTTTACCCAGTTCTACCATTTCTGCGCCAAGCTGTTTTAACTCTTCGGCGTCACGTTTAATTTCACTTTTACTGACCCAGATGATC
>Ga0105244_10003362_pt1 | contig 11460 bp, 11 predicted proteins | sample KBSM44metaG_FD_80423 | JGI IMG/M metagenome (GOLD analysis project Ga0105244, IMG submission 80423) | Miscanthus rhizosphere microbial communities from Kellogg Biological Station, Michigan, USA - KBS M4-4 metaG | ecosystem: Host-associated > Plants > Roots > Rhizosphere > Soil | place...
AATGTAACCGCTACCACCTGTTACCAATACTCTCATTTTTCGCTCCATTACGCGTATGGTATGTAATAAACATAGCATAACAGAGATGTCAAAAGTGTGACATGCGCTAAATTAGTGGAATCGCTTACACTAATGTTTCATCGACAATCATTAGCTGAAAAAATGATTATAAATCAAATGGTCATAGCGAGGGTGCTGCGGGTTATCCGAAAGTCGCTGCGCTAATCCGATTGATAAAAAATGAGTAACGGAAGCGACTTCCAACAGTGTTATTGAGCTGGTGCTAAATCGTCAATTTGATAGCGATATTCCTCGCCATCAGCCACAAAAGTGAGCCGTTTAGTGATGCACTCTGGCGCGTCTTCGGCGTGGTGAGAGACAAACAGCAACTGGGTTTCCCCTTCACCAATCAGAATATCAATGAAACGGCGTACTAGCTGGCGATTCAGCGGATCCAGCCCTTGCAGAGGTTCGTCGAGGATTAAAAGCGTCGGGTGTTTCACTAACGCCCGAGCGATCAGTGCAAGGCGCTGTTGGCCCCAGGAAAGGCTATGGAACGGTGCGTCGGCAATGGCGTTGTCCATACCGAGCATGTTCAGCCATTGGCGAGCCAGTTTTTGCTGGCGGTCAGAAACAGCCTGGTAAATGCCAATCGAATCAAAATAGCCGGAAAGCACCACATTGCGCACCGTGGTACTAACACGGTAATCAAGATGCAGATTACTGCTGACATACCCGATATGTTTTTTGATGTCCCAGATGGTTTCACCGCTGCCACGACGGCGGCCAAACAGAGTCAGATCGTTGCTGTAACCTTGAGGATGATCGCCGGTCACCAGGCTTAATAACGTCGATTTACCTGCGCCATTTGGGCCGACTATTTGCCAGTGTTCGCCAGGATTTACCGTCCAGGACAGTTTGTGCAGGATTGGCCTGTCGTTATATTCCACCACGCCGTCACGCAGAATAATACGCGCCTGATCCACAGGAAGTGTGTAGCGAGCACTCGGGTCGTCTGCTTCCGGCAGTGCGACGCCCACCAGTTTTTCACTATGGGCCAGTTGTGCAATCAGCGCTTGTTCGAGCAGTTTTTGCTTTTTGCCTACTTCAATCAGCGCACAATCGGCCAGCACGCCCGCAAATTGCACAAAATCAGGAATTTCATCGAAGCGGTTAAGTACCAGCACCACGGTGTAGCCCTGGGTGCTCAGTTCACCTAATAACCCAGCGAGTTGCTCACGGGACTGCACATCCAGCCCGTCAAACGGCTCATCAAGAATAAGCAAATCAGGTTGCGGCATCAGCGCCTGACAGAGCAGCGTTTTGCGCGTTTCACCGGTTGAAAGGTACTTAAAACGGCGGGTTAATAACGGAGTAATACCAAACAGTTGCGCCAGTTTCTGGCAGCGAGCTTCATCTTTAATTTCATCCTGAATAATTTCTGCCGTGGTGCGGCCGGTATCGTCTTCGTCAGGGCTCAACAAATCAGTGTTATTACGCTGCCATTCATCGCTAACTAACTTTTGTAGTTGTTCAAACGAAAGGTGAGCAATACGGGCAAACGAGCACTGGCGCTCGCCTTTTTGCACGGGCAGGGATCCTGCAAGTGCGCGGGCCAGCGCTGATTTTCCGCTACCGTTGGCGCCGACAAACGCCCAGCTTTCACCGGCGTTAATGGTTAAATCATTGAGGGCAAGAGTTCGGGTGTCGCTAAGGTGGAAGACCCCTTGCGATATTTGCAACACAGACATATACCATCCCAGTTTTTGCAGTGATTAAACTCAGATTTACGGATTGCCTGTGTTGTTGTCAATTCACCGTTTGGTTTTAGCACAGAGTGGCGATAATCACGCGATCGGCATTAAAAAATGCTATGACTTTAGCACCTTCTACCAGACTCTGAATTTCTACCACGCTATTAGGAACCGTGGCGCACAGCGTTTGTCCGTCCGGCAATCGCACCAGAACTTCGCTCTGTTCGCCACCTTGCTGAATATTGCTGATAATGCCAGTGAGTTGGTTATCGGCGCCGCTGGCGCTTTGAGGATCCGTAGTGATTTCAACCCACGGCGCTTTAATTAACACCAGCACTTCTTTGCCTTCGCTCAAACCCAGGCGTTCGGCGCTCTGGCGCGTAATGGCGGCTTGCAAACGTGTGGCACCATCCGCCAGTAAAATATCGACATGTTGCTGCACTTGTTCGCTATCGCGATGCAATACGGTGCCGAAAAGCTGGTTACGGGCGCTGGTTTGCAAAGAAAAGCGGGAAATCGCGGCGAGCAGGCTATCGAGCGGCAATGCGTCATCACGCAGCACATCGAACGCTTTTTGCTGGATCTGCGCGAGCAATTCATACAACTGAATCAGGCGTTCGCCGTAACGCGTCAATATTGCACCACCGCCGCCTTTACCGCCGGTCGCTCGCTCAACTAATGTCTCGTCGCTTAACTGATTCATCTCGTTGATAGCATCCCAGGCACTTTTGTAGCTAATACCTGCGAGTTTGGCACCCTGGCTAATTGAGCCGGTATGTTGTATTTGTTTAAGCAGCGCGATACGACGTGGATCGGCGAACAGCCGCTGTTGGAGTTTCAGCGTGAGTAAAATTTCAGCCTGCATAACCGCTCCGCAATAGTAAAAACGTCATTTTCTTCTATTGCGGCGGGATGAGCAAATGGCACAAAAGGAGAGTGCGTTTTTCTGTCAGGTCGTTAGAATACTCGTTCTCACTTTTGTTGGAGGCATCCATGTTAGAGTTACTAAAAAGCTTGGTGTTTGCCGTGGTCATGGTGCCAATCGTTATGGCGGTGATCCTCGGTCTTATCTATGGATTGGGTGAAGTCTTTAACGTCTTCTCAAAAGTCGGTCACAACGACCAGCCGAAACAACACCATTGATTTTCTAAGATTTCCCTAACGCCCGCATCAGCGGGCGTTTGCTTTTTTATCTTCCCTTCATAAATTCAGCAACGGTAGCGCCGCAGGTATCTGCGACAGCAGGTACAACACCAACCCGATTGAACCGCCAACCAGCGTGCCGTTAATGCGGATAAACTGTAAATCCTTACCGATATTCAGTTCAATTTGCCGTGACATATCCTGAGCATCCCAGCTTTTGACCGTGTCGCTAATATGGCGAGTCAGGAAGATGGCGAACTCCGGTGCCATTTTTTGCACTGCCTGCTCCAGATGCTCATTCAGTGAAGTGCGTAGCGCACTGTCAGCAATCAGCGTTTCGCCCAACCACTGTCCGGCCTCTGCAATTCGCTGCTTCACGCGCGAATCTTCAGAATTGACGTCCACTTTCAGCCATTGGCGCAAATCCCCCCACAGTTCGCCCAGATAGCGATTGAACGCCTCATCTTCTTTCAGATAATTTTTGATGCTGTCGGCTTTTTCAGCCATTTGTGGCGAGTTTTTAAGATTGTCGATGAGCTTTAACGTCGCGCGATCAAAAGCCTGGCGGATCTGATGCCCCTGATCATGGCTCACGTCATCCAGAAACGAATTAACTGCACTGGAAACCAGATCGGCACTATGTTCCCCCAGCCATTCTGTTGGCAGGAGTTTGGCCTTACGTGGATGCTCTGTTTCCAGCCAACGTACAATCTGGCGGGCAATAAAAGCCCGCGTGCTTTCACGTTTTATCAGCGTCAGCATCTGGGCAATAACCGAGTCGAGCAGTTCCTGATGGCGGTTATTTTTAGTCAGGCTTTCCAGCAGCAGGGCACTTGAATGTGTCAAATCGACTTTATCGATGGCCTTGTGAACGGCCTGGCGGATTAAACGCTGAATACGGGTGTCATCCGTCAGGTCTAAAAAACCGCTCATCACTTGCAACAGATGTTGCCCGACACGCTGTGCGTTGTCGGGTTTGCTGAACCACTGGCCAATCATCTGTGCCGGTTCATGGCGACGAATTAGCGCAATAAGGGATTGGGTATCGAGGAACTTTTCTTGCACGAAGATACCCAGATTCTCGCCAATTCTGTCTTTATTGCGCGGGATAATCGCCGTATGGCGGGAGATAAAGGGAATCGGTACGCGATGAAACAGTGCTGCAACGGCAAACCAGTCAGCCAGTGCGCCCACCATGGCCGCTTCGGCGATAGCTTTTAAACCGCTAACCCAAAATCCCGGTGGCAAAAAGAGGGTGGCCACAAACGTTACAGCGGCAACCAGCAGTAAGGACAGCGCAAGGCGCTTGGTGCGTTTTAGTTCAGCTATTTTCTCCATTCGCTAAGCATAGAACGGTGAGGGCGGAAGCGGTAGGGCAAGTTTGTATGGTGATTTCTTCCGTAGAGAAGCGCGCTTATTTTTACCACCTAAATTTTCCGCGACTTCAGTTTGTTATAAGAATCTTCCTGTAAGCAACTTGATCGGGATGCTTATTTAAATAATACTGTGTTTATATACAGTATTTGTTGGTGGGGATTTATGGCTCCGTTTGTTTCTATTAATTATTGTCAATCAACGACATCGGGGGCATGACTATGGGGGGATTTCCATCACCGGCGCAGGATTATGCAGAACAGAGCATTGATATTTACCAATTGCTGATGAAGCATCCTGCCACCTATTACATGCGGGCCTCTGACGATTCGATGATTGAGGGCGGCATCGCTAATGGCGATTTACTGGTGGTCGACAGTGCGCGAACGGCGGCGCATGGCGATATTGTGATTGCGGCGATTAACGGTGAGTTTTTTGTCAGGCAATTACAACTCCGGCCCTCCAGGCAATTAATTCCACGCCATCGTGGCTGCAAACCTATTCACCTCGGTACTGATGAGGCGCTTGAGGTATTCGGTGTTGTCACTTTCATCGTAAAGTCGATGAGCTAATAATGTTTGCCCTGGTTGATGTGAATAGTTTTTACGCCAGTTGTGAAACCATATTCAGGCCGGATCTGAAAGGTAAACCGGTGGTTGTTTTAAGCAACAACGATGGATGCGTTATTGCTCGTAACACCGAGGCCAAAAACTGTGGTGTACAAATGGGGGGCGCTTACTTTAAGCACAGAGAGCTCTTCCGGCAAAATGGGGTTATTGTTTTCAGCAGCAACTACGAGCTGTACGCTGATATGTCTGAAAGGGTTATGACGACGCTGGAAGAAATTTGCCCACGCGTGGAGATTTACTCTATCGACGAAGCGTTCTGTGATTTTTCGGGCGTAAGCCATTGTCTCAATCTAGCGGAATTTGGCCGAGAAATACGTACCACTCTTTTACAGCGTACGCATTTAACTGTTGGTGTGGGGATAGCCCAGACAAAAACACTGGCTAAGCTAGCCAATTACGCGGCTAAGCGGTGGCAACTGCAAACGGATGGCGTGGTTGACCTATCCAGTGTTGAACACCAGCGCAAACTGATGGCGAAATTACCGGTTAATGAAGTTTGGGGAGTTGGCCGTCGAATCAGTAAAAAACTCGACGCGATGGGGATCAAAAATACGTTGCAATTGGCGGAGACTGACACGCGTTTTATCCGCAAACATTTCAGTGTGGTGCTTGAGCGCACGGTACGCGAACTACGGGGGGAATCGTGTCTGGGGTTTGAAGAGTTTATGCCGACGAAACAAGAAATTATCTGTTCTCGCTCGTTTGGTGAACGGGTGACGGAGTACGAATACATGCGTCAGGCGATTTGCAGTTATGCAGTGCGCGCCGCAGAAAAACTCAGAGCCGAGCACCAGTATTGCCGCCACATTTCTGCTTTTGTCAAAACGTCACCTTTCTCAGTCAATGAGCCCTACTACGGCAACCGGGCTACGGTCAAACTGCTAACCCCCACGCAGGACACCCGCGATATTATCGCCGCGGCTACACGTTGCCTGAACGTTATCTGGAGAAACGGCTATCACTATCAAAAAGCCGGGATTATGCTCTGCGACTTTTTTAGCCAGGGGGTTGCGCAGCTCAATCTGTTCGATGAAAACCCGCCAAGGGTCAATAGCGAAGCACTGATGCAGGCGATAGACAGTATTAATAAGAAGGCAGGTAAAGGAGCGCTCTATTTTGCAGGGCAAGGAATTGAGCAACCGTGGAAAATGAAAAGAGCGATGCTTTCGCCGCGCTATACCACGCGTTGGTCAGATTTGCGGATGGTCAAATAGGGCATAGCTGGCATTAGACAACGTCCTTCAGGTAAGTGGAAAAGCGTTGTGGCGAGCAAAACGTTTTTCCCGATCAACATCAGTTTGTGATCCCGGCGTAACCGTGTATGCCCATATACAGGCCAACCATTGCTATCAGGGCGCTTGAGAAATAAGGCGCTCTTCTGGCTATGGTGCTAAAACCGCTCCAGCGTTTCGTTGCTTGTTGCACGCTCACCGCAGCGGCAACACCTACAGTGACCAGAGTTAACGCAAGGCCAATACTGAAACAGACCACCATTGCCGCTCCCAGAGTGAATGCCTTTAACTGGATACAAATAAGTAGCACGGTAATAGCAGCAGGGCAGGGAATTAAGCCGCCAGTGAGTCCGAATAATAATATTTGCCAGTTTGTCACTTCCTGGCCGGTAAAGCGGCGTTTAATGTCGTTCGCATGGGCCAGTTCGTGCGCGTCCTGATACTCTTTAGAGCCCACATCCAGGCCTTCCAGTGCTGAATGATCGTGTTCATGAAACGCGACGTTGTAATCATGCACATGGCCTTGATGACCTAAAGACAGGCGAACAGTAAAGTTGTGGGGCTCAGGGATAGGGTGCTTAGATTCTAAGAAGTCGCCTTTATCAACAAAATCGAACACTTGCGAAAATGTTCCTGCACCACGATGAGTTGTCAGTGAAACCTCATTCGCTTGCCATTTGTTGCCAGACAACGTGCGTAAACGCCATTGCGGGGGCTGATTTTCCTCAAAAATTGAAAGCTCAACGCGCCCGTGACCCGTATTGATGATTCTGGATTCATCATGCGAGTGGTGCTCTGTCTGTTGCTCAAGTTTCCAGAGTTGTTCTCCTTTCCAGGTGCGCCAGAACATCCAGATTGCTGTTCCCAGAATAATAAACGCGGAGATTAACTGTAACCATGGTTCAACAGATTCAGCGGTAAACTGCTTGCTGAGATACATCCCACCAAACGCGATTAGCCAGACGATAGCGGTGTGCGAAACGGTCGCTGCCACTCCCAGCATCACAGCCTGCTTGATACTCCCTTTAATCGCAATGATGAAAGCCGCCATCATAGTTTTGGAATGACCGGGTTCAAGGCCATGTAATGCGCCTAGTAAAATCGCGCTGGGGATGAAAAACCAGGCGTTACCTTGCTGAATCAGTGTTGAGAAATCGTTCATGAGAATGTTTCTTAGTCATTTATTATAAGCGCTGCGATTCTACTCCCCCCCAGTACCAAATACTACCCCCCAGTAGATTGGCAATGATACAATCTTATCTGTACTTCACTTATTGAGGCCTTTGTATGTCGCATACCATCCGGGATAAACAAAAACTTAAAGCACGTACAAATAAAATTCAGGGCCAGGTTGTAGCACTAAAAAAAATGCTTGATGAACCGCATGAATGCGCCGCCGTACTACAACAGATTGCGGCTATACGTGGCGCAGTTAACGGTTTAATGCGAGAGGTGATCAAAGGTCATCTTGCTGAACACATTGTTCATGAGAGTGACGAGGTGAAGCGTGAGGAAGATCTTGAGGTGATATTGAAAGTGCTGGATTCCTATATTAAGTGACCCTGGTTGCCGGAAGTATTGCAGATAAAGAAAAGGGGCTAATCTTTCGATTAACCCCTTGACCTATCAAAGTATTCTGGTCGGCACGAGAGGATTTGAACCTCCGACCCCTGACACCCCATGACAGTGCGCTACCAGGCTGCGCTACGTGCCGACTGCCAAATAATACTACTTATTTCATGATTGTTTGCAAGCCAGCTTTTTGCTAACTGGCTCATAAATAAGCAATCAATTGGCGATGAAGCGTTTCTCGTCGGTCAGTACTTGCAGTAATAATCCCAGCTGCGGCTTGGTTTCTTTAATCGCTTCGCCTTTCAAATTGTACATCCGATAGTTGCCGTTGTTATCCAGCACCAGCGTCATGGTCGGTAAAGTAATCGCGAGGCTGTTATTGTCAGCACCCACGACCCAGTTATTGCGTCGAGTTGCTGCAAACAGGTCTTCACCCTGTGAGTACTCATTTGCCGGGTTTTTGACGTGTAGCAGGCGCTGCATCAGCGTGGTCATCACATCCTGATGATCGGTGAGTTTGGCGATGGTTTGTGCCGGAGTACCAGGCCAATGGATAACCAGTGGCACCTGAATGCGTGAGCGTGACCAGGCGAAGGAATCCTGCTCTTGACCCAGCGGCACACCGTGACCTGCGGTAATAATCACTACCGTATTCTGGAGTTTCCCGGCCGCATCAAGTGCGTCAAGTACGCGCTTAATTTGCTCATCAACGTTGCCTGCTGCGCGAGAATAGCGACGAGTAAAGGCTTGCTGATTACTGTCTGCCGTGATGTTTGTGCCATTAAAGGCAACCCAGGAGAACCAGCGGTTGTCATCAGATGCGTATTGCGTCAGCCAGTTAATCCATTGCGAGGCGGTTTGTGTGTCAGACTGGCTTTGCGCAGAAGGCAAAGAGAAGTCGGACAACAACGCCTGGCGATACATTGAAGAGTCGAAGCCATCGGAGGCGAAAAGCCCCAATTGATAGCCCTGCTGGTTCAATGCAGTAATTAATGCGGCAGGGACGCGGGCAGATAAAACACCGTCCATATAGGCCGGTGAGATACCGTAGAACAGGCCAAAGATGCCGTTATCGGTGCCATTACCCGCGCTCATATGCTGAGTGAAGTTAATATTGTTGCTGGCGAACTGGCTCAGATTCGGCAGAGTTTTCTGCACACTTTCGGCATTCAGGCCGTCGACGGTGATCAGCAAGACATTATTGCCCGTTCCCATATCGCGGAATTGCAGGTCACTCAGCGGATACTGTACCGAAACGGCTTCAGGATTACCCTGTTCCACGAGGCGACGCTGGTACTCTTTCGCATCCAGCAGGCCATGTTTTTCAAGGAATCGGCGGGCCGTCATCGGGTAAGAGAGCGGCAGGTTGGCGCGCTGCATAGTAATCGGGCGATAGAAGTTCGCATCCGCCCAGATATACATAATGTGGCTGCTAAAGAAGGCGACAAAAAACAGCGTAACGACGGGTTTAGCATAATGCTTGCGCCGCCCGAGGCTGCGCAGTTTTTGCCAGCTCCAGGTTGCAAACAGCATCTCTATCAATAAAATCACCGGCACGCTGATAAACATCAGCTGCCAGTCACGCGCCATCTCACTCTGGTCGGGGTTAATCACCAGTTCCCAGACAATCGGATTAAGGTGGAGATGGAAGCGAGTAAAGACTTCACTGTCGATGAGTAGCAGCGTCATGCCAGCGGTGGCAAGTGCTGCCGAGAAAAATCGCATCAAACGTTGCGACATGACAATGAATGTCAGCGGGAAGAGGATCAGTAAATAGGTGGCGAAAACCACAAAGCTGAAATGGCCGATAACACTCAGCCAGGAATAAATACGACCCGTGAGCGTTGTCGGCCAGTCGGCGACAAACAGATAGCGGCTACCCAGCAGCGTTGCCAGCAGGATATTGAACAGGGCGAACCAATGTCCCCAACTGACCATCTGGGAAACTTTTTCGCGGTAGCGCTGACGGTTAGTCACCATAACGTGTAACTACAATCCCTTAATTAGCTTTTTCTTCGCTCACGGAGGCTTGTAACGCCTCAGCGAATGAGCGAGCCAGCGAGCGGCGCTGAGCAGAAGCTACGCTGGTATTAATCAGGTTGGTGACCATATTTCCCAGTACCATCAGGGAAAGATCGGTTGGCGTTTGGTGCTTTTCCAGCACGCTCGCCAGTTCACTCAACAGTTCTTCGACGCGTTCGTCACTATAACGGGATATTTGTGGCATAAATTAACAATCAATTAGAGTCGGGAAAGGGCGTTATCTTACCGTAGAAGGACCTGTTTTTCTGCTTTTTTATCTTTCCCCTTCATACTTCAAGCTGCACGTGCGTTGGCTGCTTCCACTCACCAGAATCACTTACTGAAGTAAGCTCATCGGGATTCACTCAATTGCCGCCTTATTGCAGCCCGAATTATTTAGGGGAGGTTGCACAAGGCTTCCGCCAATGGTTGAATACCGCCGAGTCTAAAAGGAGAGTTTATCATGAGTCTGGATATCAACCAGATTGCCTTACACCAGTTGATCAAACGCGGCGAACAGACACTTGAAGTTGTGCTGCGCGATTCTCTGTTGGCAACGAACGGCGCCGTAGAAGAAATGATGGCCGAATTGCACCGCGTCTACAGTGCAAAAAATAAAGCATATGGTCTGTTCAGCGAAGAGAGTGAATTAGCAGAAGCGTTGCGCTCTCAGCGTAAAGGCGATGAGGATTTCCTGGTGTTCAGTCGTGCAGCGACGGGTCGCTTGCGTGATGAGCTGGCGAAGTATCCTTTTGCAGATGGCGGCATCGTGCTGTTTTGCCAGTATCGCTATTTAGCCGTGGAATATTTGCTGGTGGCGGTGCTGAATAATTTAAGCAGCATGCGCGTCAACGAAGAGCTGGACATCAGTTCCACCCATTATCTCGACATCAACCACGCAGATATCGTGGCGCGTATTGATTTGACCGAGTGGGAAACCAATCCTGAATCCACCCGTTACCTGACTTTCCTGAAAGGGCGAGTAGGGCGCAAAGTGGCCGATTTCTTTATGGATTTCCTCGGTGCTAGCGAAGGATTGAACGCCAAGGCGCAAAACAAGGGCCTGTTGCAGGCGTTAGATGATTTCACTAACGAAGCGCAACTGGATAAAAACGAACGTCAGGCGGCGCGTCAGCAGGTTTATGCTTACTGTAATGAGCAACTCCAGGCGGGAGAAGAGATTGAGCTTTCGTCGCTTGCCGATGAGCTGCCATGGGCAGTCGATGACAAAAACTTCCAGCAGTTCACCGCTGATAAAGGCTACGAGCTGGAAGAGAGTTTCCCGGCTGACCGTAGCACGCTGCGTCAGTTAACCAAATTTGCCGGTAGCGGTGGTGGGTTAACGATTAACTTTGATTCGATGTTGTTAGGCGAGCGCATTTTCTGGGATCCCGCCACTGATACGCTGACCATTAAAGGCACACCGCCGAATCTGCGCGATCAGTTGCAACGTCGGAGTTCAGGCAAGTAACCATAAAAAAACCCGCCGAAGCGGGTTTTTTTTCGAGCTAAATTCGCGATTAAGCGCGAACGAAGTCGATGTGGCTCAGTTTTGGCTTGAACGGGTGACGCTGAACAGCCTGAACTTTTACCTTAACTTCTTTACCGTCTACAACCAGAGTCAGAACTTCTTCGTAGAAACCTGGTTTAGTTTGCAGGTTCATTACGTTGTCGTGATCCAGTTCGATAGAGATCGCAGCTTCGGAACCACCATAGATGATTGCCGGGAATTTG
>Ga0105244_10003371_pt1 | contig 11440 bp, 10 predicted proteins | sample KBSM44metaG_FD_80423 | JGI IMG/M metagenome (GOLD analysis project Ga0105244, IMG submission 80423) | Miscanthus rhizosphere microbial communities from Kellogg Biological Station, Michigan, USA - KBS M4-4 metaG | ecosystem: Host-associated > Plants > Roots > Rhizosphere > Soil | place...
ACCGATTGATTCTCCCGGCGTGCTCCGCTGCTGGGAGTGGAGTTCGCCTATGACTGAAGTAGAAGTAAAAAAAGCGCAAGAAAGCCTGCAGGATCGCCTGGCCCAGGTGGTCGAACTGCTGCAACGCCAACGCGTGGTCGAAGACCTGACGCACCGCCAGGAAGGCGCGCACAACGACCTGGTAGAAAACCTGGTCCACCGCCAGAACCTCGTCGAGCTGCAGCGCAAGCTTGATGACCTGCACCCCGCCGACATCGCCTATATCCTCGAAGCCTTGCCCCTGGAAGACCGCCTGACGGTCTGGCAGCTGGTGCGCTCGGATCGCGATGGCGACATCCTGCTGGAAGTTTCCGACTCGGTTCGTCAATCGTTGATCGCCGACATGGACGATCACGAACTGCTGGCCGCCGCCAAGGAGATGGACGCCGACGAGCTGGCCGACCTGGCCCCTGAGCTGCCGCGCGACGTTGTTCACGAGCTGATGGAAACCCTCGATGCCCAGCAACGCGAGCGTGTTCGCTCGGCGCTGAGCTACGACGAGGAGCAGGTCGGTGCGCTGATGGACTTCGAGATGGTCACCATCCGCGAAGACGTCAGCCTGGAAGTGGTGCTGCGCTACCTGCGCCGCCTGAAAGAGCTGCCCAACCACACCGACAAACTGTTCGTGGTCGATTACGACGGCATCCTGAAAGGGGTATTGCCGATCAAGCGCCTGCTGGTCAACGACCCGGAGAAGAAGGTAGCGGAGGTCATGGCGACCGACCCGGTGTCCTTCCAGCCCGAGGAAGATGCCTATGATGCAGCGCAGGCTTTCGAGCGTTATGACCTGGTATCGGCACCTGTAGTAGACAAAGGCGGCCGCCTGATCGGCCGTTTGACCATCGACGAAATGGTCGACCTGATCCGTGAGGAGAGCGAGAGCGAAGTCCTCAACATGGCGGGTCTGCGTGAAGAGGAAGATATCTTTGCCTCGGTCTGGCGCTCGTTCCGCAACCGTTGGGCATGGCTGGCGATCAACCTGATTACCGCTTTTCTCGCTTCCCGCGTTATCGGGCTGTTTGAAGGCTCGATCGAAAAGCTGGTGGCGTTGGCTGCGTTGATGCCTATCGTTGCGGGTATTGGTGGCAACTCGGGTAACCAGACCATCACCATGATTGTCCGCGCAATGGCGCTGGACCAGGTGTCGCCGGGCAATACCAGCCGCCTGATGCGCAAGGAGTTGGCAGTGTCGCTGATCAACGGCCTGGTGTGGGGTGGAGTGATCGGTGCGGTGGCTTTCTGGCTGTATGGCAGCTGGTCACTGGGTTTGGTGATGACCGCCGCCATGACCCTGAACCTGTTACTGGCAGCGCTGATGGGCGTGCTCATCCCGATGACATTGGCCCGCCTGGGCCGCGACCCGGCGATGGGCGCGAGTGTGATGATCACTGCCGTGACCGACAGTGGCGGCTTCTTCATCTTCCTTGGCCTGGCTACGCTGTTCCTGCTGTAAACCCCTTTTCTTGCAGTTTTGCGGCCCTGTGGGAGCGGCCTTGTGTCGCGAAAGGGCTGCGAAGCAGCCCCAGATATCTGTGCATTGCTGCTGATGCTCCGGGGCTGCTCCGCAGCCCTTTCGCGACACAAGGCCGCTACCACAGGGGCTGCAACGAGGCTAGTCAGGCACCCACAAAAAAGCCAGCTTACGCTGGCTTTTTCATGTTCGCTGCAGGCCTCAGGAAGCGTCGGCGGCCATTTCCACATCGTGAGCGATGAGGGCGACCAGGGCGTTCTGCTGGCGGTGGGACAGTTGACGGAAACGCTGCAGCAACTCGCGCTCATGCAGGGACAGCTCAGGGCTGTCCAGGCGCATGCTCAGCTCGTCACCCAGCGCACCTTCCTGGATAAGGCTCTGTTCCAGGCGCGCGATGATTTCGGAGTTCATGCTGCGGTGATGGTTTCGCGCTACCTCGGCAATGCGCTCACGCATCCCGTCTGGCAGGCGGACGACGAACTTGTCAGCGGTGCGGCTCGAATAAATAGCCTGTTTCATTGGGCGCATATAAATTGACCGGAGTTTGGTTCAGGGGAAGCGGTTCTCAAATTGGCCGCACGGGGTGGAAGTACGACCGTGGCGACGACAAAATGTTCAACCGTCAGTAAAAATGGGTGCTCATCTTGCCTCATCATCGCCGTTTCCTTGGCGTCAATTCTGTGACAAATAGTGAGCCGGATAAAGGCTTTCTGCCAGTACCAATTATCAGAAATGAGCACTGGTTTGAAAAGTTTTACATGCTCCGGCTTGCCCAGCCGTCAGACTTTTGCCGTCAAAAACTGGTAAAACGCAGCAAAAGGCAAGGAAAACACCTAGAATGCGGCGGTTTCCCTTCATAGAGCATAGTGGCTATGCAACATGACGCAAGCGACCGTCGATCAGGGACAGGCCGGTTGATATTTCTGATAGGACCGTCGGGTTCGGGGAAAGATTCCCTCATCGACGCTTCACGTGAGCGACTGGCGGCCGCCGGGGTAGAGATTGCCCGTCGCGTCATTACCCGTTCGGCCGAAGCCAAGGGCGAAGCCGCTCATGGGGTGACGCCCGAGCAGTTCGAGACCCTGCGTGCGCAGGGCGCTTTTGCCATGCACTGGCGCGCCAACGGCCTGGACTATGGTATCCCGCAGCAGGTGGACGAGTGGCTGGCGGCGGGCAGGGCGGTGCTGGTGAATGGCTCGCGGGCCTACCTGGCCGAAGCGCGCCAGCGTTACCCGGACCTGCTGGCGGTGCTGGTCGAGGTCAGGCCCGAAGTGCTGCGTCAGCGCTTGCTCGCCCGGGGCCGAGAAAACGCTGAGGAAATCGAGCAGCGCCTGGCTCGCAGCGCCCGTTTGCAGGCGCCGCCCGATCCTTCAGTGCATGTGCTGGACAACTCGACAACCCTGGAGGCAGCAGTCGCAGCGCTCTTCGGGCTGCTTCGCGATGAAGGGGTTCTGCCGCCGGTGTAGCAGTGCCAGAAAAGGATTACGCGAAAAAGCCCGGTAGGTGCATGACAAACGCCAGCATGCTGGTTAACATGCTGGCCGTCCCGCTGTGCAGCGCTCGCTGCCGGTCGTAGCGTCTCAGTAGCTCAATTGGATAGAGCATCCCCCTCCTAAGGGGAAGGTTGCAGGTTCAATTCCTGCCTGGGACGCCATTTCTTGTTTCTCCCATTTTTGCCTCCGCCTCCTGCGCAGCCGCCGCCGTCCGTTGGCGCGTCAGGAAGTACCCCGCCACTACCAGCACCACCGTCAGCACCGTGAACCAGAACTGGAAACGCGACGCCGGTTCGAACGCCTGGGTGCCGATCACTGCCAGCAGGGCGAACAGCGCAACGATATTGGCGTACGGGAATAGCCAGGCGCGGAAGGCGTTGGGGTCGACTGCTTCGTGGCGGGTTTTCCAGCGCATGGCCACGTGGGCGATGATGATGAAGATCCACACCACCATCACGAGGCTGCCGGTACTCTTGGCCAAAGTCATGAACAGGTCGCCGGCGCTGATAAAGTGCACGGTCAGGATCATCGTGCAGATCGACAGGCTCAGCAGCAGCGCATTGATCGGCACGCCCTTGGCGCTGGTGCGCGAGAACAGCTTGGGCGCGTGCCCGCGCTGGCTCAGCGAGAACAGCATGCGCGAGTTGGAGAACATGAACGAGTTCATCACCGACATGAACGAGACGAACAGCACCAGTTTCATGGCCACCGCAGCACCACCGAACCCGGCCAGGCTGAACAGCGAAACATAGGGCGAGGCCAGGTTGGCCTTGTCGGTCCATGGCAGGCACAGGATCAGGATCGACACCGAGCCTACGTAGAACAGCATCACGCGCAGGATCACGCTCTTGATCGCGCGGATCACGTTCTGCCGCGGGTTCTCCGACTCACCTGCGGCCACGGCGGCGATTTCGCTGCCGCCCAGCGAGAAGATCACCACGATGACACCTGCCATTACCGGCGACAGGCCGTTGGGCATGAAGCCGTCGTGGGCGGTGAGGTTGACCAGGCCAGGCGAAGGAATGTCGTGGTGCAGGCCAAGCAGGATCGAGATGCCCAGCAGCATGAAGATGAGGATGGTGGCGACCTTCATCGCCGCCAGCCAGTACTCCACTTCGGCAAACGAACGCACCGAGTAGGCGTTGCTGGCCATCAGTGTCACCAGCATCAGGAAGGCGCCTGCCCAGATCGGCAGCCAGGGTAGAAAGTCATGCAGGATGGCGCCTAGCAGTACTGCTTCAAGGGTGATGGTCATCATCGACTTGAACCAGTACAGCCAGCCGACTGCAAACCCGGCCCAGTCGCCGAGCCAGGTGTTGGCGTAGGTCGAGAACGACCCGGCATCCGGGTTGCGGCAGGCCATTTCGCCCAGCATGAACATGACCAGGGTGACCACCAGGCCACCAATGAAATACGACAGGATGGCCGCAGGCCCTGCCGATGCGATCAGTGAGCCCGAGCCCATGAACAGGCCTGCACCGATCACCCCACCCAGCGCGATCATGGTGATATGCCGCTGCTTGAGGCTTTGCTTCAAACTGTTGGATTGCATTTCCTTGTCCTCTCTTATTGTTGGAGGGATCCGACAACGTCCCCCAACGCAGGCATCGTCATGCGCCTGCGTCCACGCGTGGCAAATAGCTACCAGCCTGCCACCATGGACAATAAGGCCAAGGACCTCAAACGATTTATCTGCACAACATCCTGCCGATTTTTCCTGAGGCTTGTTGCCTCAGGCGCTGCTGCACCGCCATCCCTGTAGGAGCGGCCTTGTGCCGCGAAGGGCTGCAAAGCAGCCCCAGCAATTTGTGCATCTGCGCGGAAACCCCGGGGCTGCTTCGCAGCCCTTTCGCGGCACAAGGCCGCTCCTACAAGGGCCGCGCAGGGCTTAAGTCAGGCGATGTTCTGTTCGGCCGACCAGCTGGCGTACCAGCTGCGGAACAGCGCGTACTGCTGCTCGGCGTAGTTGCGCTGGGCGTCGGTCAGCACGTCGGTTTCGTTGAAGTGCAGGCTGTACTCGCTATCGCCGTTCAGCACCATCAGGTGCTTGTAGTACAGCACCAGGTCGCAGCCCTCATCGAACGACGACAGCACCGCCAGCGCCGCTTCCAACTCGCGCGCCAGGCGGCGGGCCTTGGCATCGCCCTTGGCTGCCTGCTTGCTCAGGCTTACCAGGTGCAGCACTTCGCGCGGCAGGGCGTTGCCGATGCCGGTGATGGCGCCGGTGGCGTTGCAGTTGACGAAGCCATGCACCACCTGGGTGTCCACGCCGACCATCAGGGTCACGTCGTCATCCTTGGAGGTGATGTGCTCGGCGGCGTAACGCAGGTCGGCGCCACCACCGAATTCCTTGAAGCCGATCAGGTTGGGGAACTCGCGGCGCAGTTCGAAGAACAGGTCGGCGCGGGTGGCAAAACCGTAGTAGGGGCTGTTGTAGATCACCGCTGGCAGCTTGGGCGCCGCCTCGAGGATGGCCGAGAAATGGTGCTTCTGGGCGATCAGCGAAGCGCCGCGGCTGAGCACGCGGGGGATGACCATCAGGCCGGCGGCGCCCACTTTGGCAGCGTGGGCGGCATGCGCTACCGCTTCACGGGTGTTCACCGCGCCAGTGCCGACAATGGTCGGGATGCCGGCGGCCACCAGGCGCGCCACGCCTTCCTGGCGCTCGGCCTCGGTCAGCAGTGGCCAGTCGCCCATCGAACCGCAGTACACCACGGCGCTCATGCCAGCCTCGATCAGCTGGTGGCCCTTGCGCACCAGGGCGTCGAAGTCCGGTTTGCGCTCGGCGGTGCACGGGGTCATCAGGGCGGGCATGGTGCCGTTGAACATATTGCTCATGGTCGTTACCTCAAAGTGTTTGGTTTTTATCGGTTGCTTAGCGGCCGGCGTTGCGGGCCACGGATTCTTCGTCAACGGCGCGCAGCGACTTGCCACGGGTTTCCTTGGCTGCCGCCACGGCAACAATCGAGATGGCCGCCGCGCCCACCAGGTACCAGGCAATCGGAGTGGAGCTGTTGTATTCCTTCAGCAAGGTCACGGCGATCAGCGGTGCCAGCGAGCCGGCCAGGATTGGCGCCACCTGGTAGCACAGCGACAGGGCGGTGTAGCGCACGTGGGTGGGGAACAGTTCGGCCATCAAGGCAGAGTAGGGCGCGTAGGTCATGGACTCGATGGCCAGGCCAAGGGTGATGGCCGCCATGATCAGCCAGTCGTTGCCGGTGTCCATCATCGGGAAACCGACAAAGCCCCAGAACGCAGTGAGCACGGCGCCGATCAGGTACACCGGCTTGCGGCCGATGATGTCCGACAGGTAGCCCATCGCCGGGATCATGAAGAAGTGCAGCAGGTGGGCGCCGAACATCAGCAGCAGAATCTGCGAGGTGTCCTTGTGCACCACCAGTTTCAGGTAGGTGATGGAGAAGGTGACCACGGTGTAGTAGAGGATGTTTTCCGCAAAGCGCGCGCCAATGCCGATCAGCACTTCGCGCCAGTACTTGGTGACCACCTCCACCACCCCAAGCTGCTGGCTTTCCAGCTTCTGCTGCTTGGCCTGGGCTTCCTTGAAGATGGGGGCATCATCGACCCGGGTACGGATCCAGTAACCAATCAGCACCACCACTGCCGAGAACCAGAAGGCCACCCGCCAGCCCCAGTCCAAAAACTGCGCCTCGCTCAGGTTGGTCGACAACAGCAGCAGGATGATGGTGGCGATCAGGTTGCCGGCCGGCACACCCGCTTGCGGCCAGCTGGCCCAGAAGCCGCGGCGGTTGTCGGGGCTGTGCTCGGACACCAGTAGCACCGCGCCGCCCCATTCGCCGCCGAAGGCGAATCCCTGGATGAGCCGCAGTACCACCAGCAGGACGGGCGCGGCATAGCCGATGCGCTCGAAGGTGGGCAGGCAACCCATCAGGAAGGTGGTAATGCCGACCACGATCAGGCTGATCTGCAGTAAATGCTTGCGGCCGACCTTGTCGCCGTAATGGCCGAACACCAGGCCACCGATGGGGCGGGCGAGAAAGCCCACGGCGTAGAGGGCAAAGGCGGCAATGATGCCGTCCATGGCGCTGCCGGTCTGGCGGAAGAACAGCTGGCCGAAGACCAGTGCCGAGGCGGTGCCATACAGGAAGAATTCGTACCACTCGGCGACCGCGCCGGCCATGGCCGCAGCTACCACACGCTTGATGCCCGCAGGGGCCTTGTCTGCTGTGCTTGCGACATTCGCTGATGCCGCTGAAGAGGGTGTGGCCATGGTTTTGCACTCCGATACGTAATTATTGGAAGAAGGAGTAGGCAGGGTGGCGCCGGTAAAACCGGTGCTGCCGATTCCTTATATGGTATTTCGTATACGATATCTAGATAAGCAAAAACGAAGCCAGAAGGGAGATTTCAGATGGAGTGGTCTGTGGAGCAGCCTTGTGCTGCGAAGAGGCCGGCAAGGCCTATGGAAATGTGTCGGCTGCACAGGCCCCTTCGCAGCACAAGGCTGCTCCTACAAGGGGCGGTGATAGCCTGTTGGGTCAGTTATGGGGCAGGTGCTCGTACAGGCTCTGGCACACGCCATTGATGTGTTCTTCGATCAGCCGCGCCGCCAGTTCTACATCCCGCGCCCGGCAGGCGGCAACGATATCCCGGTGCTCGTGATCGGCGCGCAGCTTGCCGGCTGACAGGCTCATTTGCATGCGCAGGTAGCGTTCCACCTTGTCATGGATCGAGCGGATAAGGCCGATCAGGTAGGGCCGCCGCGCCGGTTCGTACAGGCAGGCGTGCAGCGCCCAGTTGAGGTCGGCCCAGCGGCCAACGTCATCTTCGCCGATGAACTCCGCGCAAATGGCTTCGGCCTGGGCGAAGTGTGCTTCGGTCATGTTCGGGATCGCCAGGCGAATCGCTTTCACTTCCAGCAGCACCCGTACCTCGAACATCTGCGCCAGCTCAGGTTCCGAGATGCGTGTAACCAGCGCACCACGGTTGCGCTGGAAATCTACCAAGCCTTCGGCTTCCAGGCGCTTCAGGGCTTCGCGCACCGGGATCTTGCTGACGTTGAACGCCTGCGCCACTTCGTCCTGACGCACCGGTTCGCCTTCGGCGAGCTGCCCCGAGATGATCGCCTCGCGCAGGTGTTTGGCAATGATTTCCGACATTGAGGGCGTTGCGCCCAGGTCGGTAGCTTTGAAAGACGGCAGCGGCACGGGAAATTCCAGCAATCAGGCGGTGCGGATATCTTATACGAAACGCCTTGCCAGCCATACCGGCTGCCGCCGCAGGGCTCAGACCTGGCTTGCCGCCAGTGCGTCCTGGTCTTCGCCGTTTTCCCGTGTGTTGGCCCGGGCGTCGACTTTCTCCAGCGTTTTGGCCTCGATATCGTCCTTCATGCGCTGGGCAATCTGCTGGTCGACCAGTGCCTTTCTCTCTGGCGGCAAGGCGTCGTACTCCTCCTTGCTCATGCCCAGTTCACGCAGTAGTTTTTCCTTGATCATCTCGGCAGGCGATTTGGACATCAGGTCCTGAAAATCCTGCCGGGCGCTGCTGGTCTGTTCCGTGTCTACATCAGAAGGCTGGCCGAGGTCGCTACCAGGGTTCTGCAACTGTACTTTCAGCTTGGCAAAGGCTTCTTCGCGGGCATCTTCGGCATCCTGCTGCGAGGTATTACCCTGGCGGCCCTGCTGTGCCGTGGCGTTGCTGGCGACCACCGTTGTGCGGAACTGCGGCACATCGACCGGCGCCTGGTCAGTGCCCGCACGCTGTTGCTGATGGACCGTGGCCTGCCAGCCGAGGCCATTGAGGGCGATTGTCATGAGGTCCTCCTTGGAACTGTGAGTGGCAGGGGGGAAGGGCAAATGCCATGCCAGTCGCCAATGCCCGGCAAATAGCGCGTTGGAGCTATTCCCGGTGGCAGCACGGTGGGCATATGCTTGCCCGTCAAAGGCATGATCTTGCCGCCTGCGGCAATTACCACCACTGTCGGCAGCCCCTTGACCGGAGCGCAGTTGCTGGGCATCAGGGAGAGCGTCCATGAATCAGGAAACCAGGCCGGCACCCGCCGGCTTCAGTGAACAGCAATTGCACACCTTGTTCGAGTTGATCAGCGATGGCATCTGGGACTGGAATGCCAATACCGGCTACGTCTATCGAAACCCGGGCTGGTACGCCATGCTCGGCTACGCCAGCCATTCAATGGCCAATTCGGTGCTCACCTGGGAAAGCGTGATCCATCCAGAGGACTACCCGCGGGTAATGGCGCATTTCGAGGCGTATATCAATCAGCGCAATGAGCGCTACCTCATCGAATACCGCTGTCGTTGCCAGGATGGCAGCTATCTGTGGATCGAAGACAGCGGCTACGTCATTGCGCATAACCAGGACGGTTCGGTGGCGCGCATGCTCGGTGCGCACCGTAATATCGACGCCGGCAAACGCCGGGTGGCGCAGCTGGAACAGAAGAACCAGTCGCTTGAGTGCCAGGTGGCCGAGCGCACCCGCGAACTGTCCTGGGTGAACCAGCAGTTGCAGCGGCAACTGGACGAAAACCGCGAGTTGGCCGAGCGCGATGCGTTGACCCGTATTGCCAATCGCTATCGGTTGGAAAAGACCTTGCAGCTGGAGTGCGAGCGGGCCCAGCGCTTCCGCCAGCCGTTGTCGTTGATCGCCATGGACATGGATGACTTCAAGCCGATCAACGACCGCTACGGCCACGCCCGTGGCGATGCGGCGCTGGTGCGGGTGGCCGATAACCTGCGTACCTGCCTGCGCGAGCTCGACTTGTTGGCGCGCTGGGGTGGCGATGAGTTCGTCATCGTGCTGCCGCAGACCACGCTGGGTGAGGCGCTGGATGTGACGGCGGGCTTGCGCCAGGTGATGGGGCAACTGGAGCCGGTGGGCGATTGCCGGCTGACCATGAGCTATGGCGTGGTGCAATGGCAGGAAGGGGAGGACCAGCATGCGTTGCTGGCGCGTGCCGACAAGGCGCTGTACCGGGCCAAGGCGGCCGGCAAGAATGCCATAGCCCCTTAGCCTGACGCGGTCCTGCAAGGGATCGCGCAGGTGATAGGGCTCAGTGCCTGAATGAAAAAAGACCCGCGGCGCCTCTCGGCGCAGCGGGCCAAATCGGCCTTGGCCGCTTCAGTGTCAGATATGCAGGGCGTGGCCCAGGGCGCGCAATGCCGCTTCCTGTACCGCCTCACCCAGCGTCGGGTGGGCGTGAATGGTACCGGCCACATCCTCCAGGCAGGCGCCCATCTCCAGCGATTGGGCAAACGCCGTGGACAGTTCGGAAACCGCCACGCCAACGGCTTGCCAGCCCAGGATCAGGTGGTTGTCCCGCCGTGCCACCACGCGCACGAAACCGCTTTTCGATTCCAGGCTCATGGCGCGGCCGTTGGCGGCAAACGGGAACTGCGCGACGATGCAGTCCAGCCCTTGCTGGCTGGCCTGCTCCGGGGTTTTACCGACCACCACCACTTCCGGGTCGGTGAAGCACACCGCAGCAATCGCGGCAGGCTCGAAGCGGCGTGCCTTGCCAGCGATGATTTCGGCGACCATTTCGCCCTGGGCCATGGCCCGGTGCGCCAGCATCGGTTCGCCGGCCACGTCGCCGATAGCCCACACGTTGTGCATGCTGGTCTGGCAGCGCGCGTCGATGGCAATGGCGGCGCCGTTCATTTTCAGGTCCAGGCACTCCAGGTTGAAACCTTTGGTCCGCGGCCGGCGGCCCACGGCCACCAGCACCTGGTCGGACTCCAGGCGCAGTTGCCCGCCCTTGCCGTCGTTGGCCAACAGGCAACCGTTTTCGTAACCTTCGACGCTATGACCCAGGTGCAGGGCAATGCCCAGCTTCTTCAACGACTCGGCCACCGGGGCGGTCAATTCGCTGTCGTAGGTCGGCAGGATGCGCTCACGCGCTTCCACCACGCTGACTTGCGCGCCCAGCTTGCGGTAGGCAATGCCCAGTTCCAGGCCGATATAGCCACCGCCCACCACCACCAGGTGCTGCGGCAGGACTTTCGGCGCCAGCGCTTCGGTCGAGGAAATCACCGGCCCGCCCAGCGGCAGCATCGGCAGTTCGACACTGCTGGAACCGGTGGCCAGCAACAGGTGTTCACACTGGATGCGCTGGCCATCAACCTCGACCTGCTTGCCGTCGAGCACCTTCGCCCAGCCATGAATCACCTTGACCCCGTGCTTTTTCAGCAGGGCGGCCACACCAGTGGTCAGGCGGTCAACGATGCCGTCCTTCCAGGCCACGCTCTGGCCGATGTCCAGCCGCGGCGAGGCAACGCTGATGCCCAGTTCCGACGGCCCGGCGAAGCGCGAAGTCTGGTGGAACTGCTCGGCCACATGGATCAGCGCCTTGGACGGAATGCAGCCGATATTCAGGCAGGTACCGCCCAGCGCCTGGCCTTCCACCAGCACGGTGGGGATGCCCAGTTGCCCGGCACGGATG
>Ga0105244_10003387_pt1 | contig 11397 bp, 6 predicted proteins | sample KBSM44metaG_FD_80423 | JGI IMG/M metagenome (GOLD analysis project Ga0105244, IMG submission 80423) | Miscanthus rhizosphere microbial communities from Kellogg Biological Station, Michigan, USA - KBS M4-4 metaG | ecosystem: Host-associated > Plants > Roots > Rhizosphere > Soil | place: Michigan...
CGATCGGCGAGCATCCGGCCCGCGCCGACACCTTGGCGGTCAGGCTGGGACAGTCCGCCGCCGAACTGCAGGGGCAGTTGCTGGCGCTGGAACTGGCCGGTTTGCTGGAGCGTTTGCCGGGTGGAATGTTTCAACGGTTGCGTGGGTAGACAGTTGACGAAGTGGCAAACTGCCAGGCAAGCTGTGCGGTACTTGTGTCCGATCTGTTTTAACTGATAGAGTAGAGCCATGTTCGACATCCTTGTTTATCTCTACGAGACTTATTACCGTCCCGATGCTTGCCCGGAACCGGCTGCGTTGGCCAAGAAGCTGTCGGCTGTTGGTTTTGACGATGTCGAGATTTCCGAGGCATTGGTCTGGCTCAACGACCTGACGGCCATGGCCGGCGTCGAGCAGTCGCTGACGGCCGCCTCGACCGGCACCCGCTTCTACGTCGAGGAGGAGCAGGACGTGCTCGGCACCGCCGCGATCGGCTTCATCCAGTTCCTGGAATCGGCCAAGGTTTTGTCTCCGCTGCAACGTGAAATCGTTGTCGAGCGGGCGCTGGCGCTCGAAGAGGCGCCGGTCACGCTTGGCAAGCTCAAGGTCATCGTGCTGATGTTGCTCTGGAGCCAAGGCAAGGAACCGGACGCGCTGATGTTCGACGACCTGTTCGGCTCGGACGAAGACCAGGCGCCGCGCCTGCTGCACTAATAAGAACAGCCGGCGCGCCCGCCGGCGACCGTTCTCCGTTCCAAAAAGCAACACATTCACCGCTGCCCGGCCATACGTCGGCGAGATACCACGTTGACCCGCCGCGCGGTTTGCTTGCAGTCCTGCCGACAACCCGCTTATCATTTGCGCTTTGACAAGACTGTCACACTCCGGCCTTGCCATCGGCGGCGCAAAAGTGCAGACTGCGGCGCGATCCATGTATGATGCGCATGCTGTACCCACCCCAAGTGTTAAAAAACGAGATACGAAATATGACGAAAACCCTCATCATCGCCGAGAAGCCTTCTGTCGCGAACGACATCGCGAAGACGCTTGGCGGCTTCACCAAGCACGATGAGTACTTTGAATCCGACGAGTACGTGCTGTCCTCCGCCGTCGGCCACCTGCTGGAAATCGCCGTGCCGGAAGAGCACGACGTCAAACGCGGCAAATGGAGCTTCGCGCACCTGCCGATGATCCCGCCGTACTTCGCGCTCAATCCGATCGCCAAGACCGAGGCGCGCCTCAAGGTGCTGAACAAGCTGATCAAGCGTAAAGACGTCACCACCCTCATCAACGCATGCGACGCGGGCCGCGAAGGGGAGTTGATCTTCCGTTTGATCGCCCAGAACGCCAAGGCCAAGCAACCGGTCAAGCGCCTGTGGCTGCAATCGATGACGCCCGGCGCGATCCGCGAAGGCTTCACCCATCTGCGCACCGACGAGGAAATGCTGCCGCTGGCCGACGCCGCGCGCTGCCGCTCGGAAGCGGACTGGCTGATCGGCATCAACGGCACCCGTGCGATGACCGCGTTCAACTCGAAAGAGGGCGGCTTCTACCTGACCACCGTGGGCCGCGTGCAGACGCCGACCTTGTCGATCGTGGTCGAGCGCGAAGAGAAGATCAAGAAATTCGTCGCCCGCGACTTCTGGGAAGTGCGCGCCGAGTTCGTGTGCGCCGCCGGTGTCTATGAAGGCCGCTGGCTCGACACCAAGTTCAAGAAGGACGAGACCGATCCGGAGAAGCGTGCCGAGCGCCTGTGGAGCAAGGCCGCCGCCGACTCGATCGCCATGGCTTGCCGCGGCAAGCAGGGCATCGTCACCGAGGAAGCCAAGCCGACCACGTCGATGGCGCCGGCGCTGTTCGACCTGACCAGCCTGCAGCGCGAGGCCAACTCGCGCTTCGGCTTCTCGGCCAAGAACACGCTGGGCCTGGCCCAGGCGCTGTACGAAAAGCACAAAGTGCTGACCTACCCGCGTACCGATTCGCGCCACCTGCCGGAAGACTACATGCCGACCGTGCAGCAGGCGCTGGAAACGGTCAAGGAAAACCCGAACTACCACCAGTTCGCCAAGCAGATCCTCGACAAGGGCTGGGTCAAGCCGAACAAGCGCATCTTCGACAACACCAAGATCTCGGATCACTTCGCGATCATCCCGACCACGATCGCGCCGAAGAACCTGTCCGAGCCGGAACAGAAGCTGTACGACCTGGTCACCCGCCGCTTCATGGCGGTGTTCTTCCCGCCGGCCGAGTTCCAGGTCACCACCCGTTATACGGAAGTGTCCGGCCATCAGTTCAAAACCGAGGGCAAGGTCATGACCAACCCGGGTTGGCTGGCGATCTACGGCAAGGAAGCGTCGACCGACGACGACAAGGAAGGCAACGCCAACGGCAACCTGGTGCCGGTCGCCAAGGGCGAGAAGGTGCTGACCGACAAGGTCAACGCCAACGGCCTGGTCACCAAGCCGCCGGCGCGCTACACCGAGGCGACGTTGCTGTCGGCCATGGAAGGCGCCGGCAAGCTGGTCGAGGACGACGAGCTGCGCGACGCCATGGCCGGCAAGGGCCTGGGCACGCCGGCGACGCGCGCGGCCACCATCGAAGGCTTGCTGACCGAGCGCTATCTGTTGCGCGAAGGCCGGGAATTGATGCCGACCGCCAAGGCGTCGCAGCTGATGACGTTGCTGCGCGGCCTGGGCGTGAACGAACTGACCGCGCCGGAACTGACCGGCGAATGGGAATACAAGCTGTCGCAGATGGAAAAGGGCAAGATCTCGCGCGAGGAATTCATGCGTGAAATCGCCCAGATGACGCAAGTCATCGTCAAGCGCGCCAAGGAATACAACAACGACACGATTCCCGGCGATTACGCCACGCTGACGACGCCGTGCCCGAACTGCGGCAGCGTGGTCAAAGAGAACTATCGCCGTTTCGCCTGCACCAAGTGCGATTTCTCGATGAGCAAAACGCCGGGCAGCCGCCAGTTCGAGATCGAGGAAGTGGAACAGTTGCTCAAGGAACGCACCATCGGTCCGCTGCAAGGTTTCCGCTCGAAGATGGGACGTCCGTTCGCGGCCATCCTGCGCATCGTGCGCGACGAGGAAATCAAGAACTTCAAGCTGGAGTTCGACTTCGGCCAGAACGACGATTCGGAAGACGCCGAAGCGGTCGACTTCACCGGCCAGACGCCGTTGGGGCCTTGTCCGAAGTGCGCCGGCGGCGTGTACGAGATGGGTCTGGCGTATGTTTGCGAAAACAGCGTCGCCAAGCCGAAGACGTGCGACTTCCGCAGCGGCCGCATCATTCTGCAGCAGGAGATCTTGCCCGAGCAGATGGCCAAGCTGATCAACGAAGGCAAGACCGATCTGCTGCCGGGCTTTGTCTCGCAGCGCACGCGCCGTCCGTTCAAGGCCTTCCTGGTCAAGGGCAAGGACAACAAGATCAGCTTCGAGTTCGAGGAGCGCAAGGCCAAGGCGCCGGCCAAGGGCAAAGCGGCCCCGGTAGCGGACGAGGGCGCCGACGGCGCCGCCGCCGAAGCGGCGCCGGCCAAGAAAGCGCCGGCCAAGAAGGCCGCCGCCGCCAAGGCCGCGCCGGCCAAGAAGGCTGCCGCCAAGAAAGCGCCGGCTAAAAAGGCCGCGCCGAAGAAGGCCGCCGCGACCGCCGAGTAAGCTTCGGCAGGCTGGCATAAAAAAGGACCGTCGAAGGTAACTTCGCGGTCTTTTTTTTATCGATGCAGTGGCATCGTTTTTCCTGTGTTTTTCAATTGTGACAATAAAAACGATGCGAGCGCATCGTTTTTATTTTCGGGCCTTCGATCTTAAGGCATAATCGATGTCACTGCATCGATCAGAGGCCGATATGTTCATCAAGATCACAACTCCAGCAGAGCTTGGTTTGCTGATGCGCGCAACGCGCAAGCAGCAAAAGGTCAGGATCGATGACGTCGCCGGGAGCGCGGGGGTTGGCCCCGTGTTCGTCCGCGAGGTCGAGCGTGGCAAGGAAACTGTGCAGTTGGGCCGTGTGCTGCAGGTGCTGCAGGAGCTGGGAATCGAGCTCAGGGCGGACGTTTCGGACGACGTGATGGCCGCCTTCGAACAGCTCAAAGCGACCGGCGTCAAGCCGCTTGTCCCTCGCAAATTTTCCATGGCGCCCAAGGACAAGGAATGACCGCGCGCCAGTTGGAGGTCATGGTCAATCGCGATCTGGTCGGCTGGCTGCGCGAGGAAAACGATCTGTGGCAGTTCGAGTACGCCGAGCAGTGGCAGGCCTCGGCCACCGGTTTCGACCTATCGCCGGCACTCCCCCGCGATCCGGCGTTGCACGTCGACGGCGCCTCCACCCGTCCCGTGCAATGGTACTTCGACAATCTGCTGCCAGAAGAGGCGTTGCGCATCACGATCGCAAAAGACGCCAATCTGAACGCCGATGACGCATTCGGACTGCTGGCGTATTTCGGTGCCGAGTCCGCTGGCTCGCTGGTGTTGTGCGATCCAGGCGCGCGGGAGGAGGCCGGGCATGGCGTGCGTCCTTTGCCTTTGGCCGAGTTGAATCACCGCATACTCAACCTCGCACACGCGCCGCTGACCAAGGACGCGCCCAAGCGCATGTCGCTGGCGGGCGCCCAGCACAAGATGCTGGTGATACGCGACGGCGATGACCTGTACGAGCCGCTGCCGGCCACGCCCTCTACCCAGATACTCAAGCCCAACCATCAAAGCGGCGACTATCCCGCGTCGGTGATGAACGAATATTTCGTCATGCGCCTGGCCCAACGCGTGGGTATGAATGTGCCGCGCGTGCATCGTTTGTACGCGCCACAGCCGGTCTATTTGATCGACCGTTTCGACCGCGTTCGGCCTGCGGAATCCAGCGGCGATCTGGCCGCGAGGGCTGAGCTGGTCAGGCGGCGCCATGTGATCGACACCTGCCAGCTGCTCAACAAGGCACGCAACTTCAAATACTCCGCCGCGCATCTGGGCACGCTGGTGGAGGCGATCGGACTATGCAGGGCGAAAGCGGCGGCGCGCTTGCATTTGTACCGATGGGTGCTGTTCAACATCCTTGTCGGCAATGGCGACAACCATTTGAAGAATATTTCGTTTATGGTCGACGCGAACGGCGTCGATGTCGCACCTGCCTACGACATGTTAAGCACGACTGTGTACGACACGCGCGCCTTCGCCGCCGAGAGCGCCAAGTGGCCGCGCAGCGAGCTGGCCTTTTCGCTGCCCGGCATACGGAATTTTGGCGATGTGCGGCGCGAGCATGTCCTCGCCGCAGGCGCCAGCCTGGGCTTGGCGCGCGGGACCGCACTGCGGGAACTGAATCGCCTGCTGACCGCGCTTCCGGCGGCCGCCGACAAACTGATCGAGGAGATAGAAGCTGGTATCCACGAGCAAGCCGACCGCAGTCCCGACCCCGTCGCCGCCCGCGTCCATATCGCCGGAGAGCTGCGCTTGTTGCGCGCGATCAGGCACGTCGTACTCAACGATATGTTCGCGCAGTTGGCGCAATAACTATATCGCTGAGATCGACGCCATAGCGCATCCCGTTTGGGGTGGCGTCGTAACGCGTGTTGAAATTACTTTTTTGTCATATTTAACCGTCTATTATCACAATTCTTTATTACAGCAGTAAATTAATTGCTGTGCTAAACTATTGATTCTTTAGGGCAATTTCATCCTTCTGCCCGATTCGCGGTTCTCAAACGTTGCATCGCTTCTTAATTCCAGATACTGCCCTGACGGGCGATTTTTACCATGAAAAATTTGAAAATCGGCACCCGCCTTGCCGCAGGCTTCGGCTTGGTCCTCGCCATGATGACTTTGATGACGGTGATCGGCATCACGCATATGCAAGACGTGGCCGAGGCGACCCGTGACATGATGCAACAGCCGCTGGCCAAGGAACGCATGATCAGCGACTGGTACCGGTTGATTCATACCAGCGTGCGCCGGACGTCGGCGATTTCGAAGAGTTCCGATCCTTCGCTCGGCCCGTTCTTCGCCGAGGAAACGGCCGCCTCCACAGCCGAAGTCAACGGCTTGCAAAAGAAGGTCGAGCCGCTGCTGGAGACCGAACAGGAAAAAAACCTGTTCGACCAGATGATGGCCAACCGCAAACGCTACCTGGCGTCGCGCGACACCATCGTCAAGCTGAAGAAGGAAGGGCAGCTCGAGCAGGCCAACGAGGTGCTCGACCAGCGCTTCACGCCGGACGGCAAGGCCTACCTGGGCTCGCTGAGCGGCTTGCTCGACATGCAGCGCAAAAGCATCGACGCCAACGCCGCCGAGATCGAGACGATCTATCAAAACAGCCGCCGTTTCATGATCGTCTTCGGCCTGGTGGTGCTGGCGCTGGGCGTCGGCTGCGCCTGGCGTTTGACGCGCGGCATCACGGTGCCGCTGAACCGGGCGGTGGACATCGCCGTGGCCGTGGCCAACAAGGATCTGACGTCGGCCATCGAGGTCGGCGCCACCGATGAAACCGGACGCCTGCTGCAAGCGCTGCGCTCGATGAACGACGGCTTGATCGGCATCGTCAACGACGTGCGCCGTGGCACGGAGAGCATCTCGACCGCGTCGGGCGAAATCGCCGCCGGCAATATGGACTTGTCGGCCCGCACCGAGGAGCAGGCCTCCAGCCTGGAAGAGACGGCCGCGTCGATGGAAGAGTTGACGTCGACCGTCAAGCAGAACTCGGACAACGCCCGCCAGGCCAACCAGCTCGCGGTCAAGGCGTCGGAAGTGGCGCAGCGGGGCGGCGCGGTGGTGGCCGACGTGGTCGACACGATGGAAGCGATCAGCGGTTCGGCGCGCAAGATCGTCGACATCATCAGCGTGATCGACGGCATCGCCTTCCAAACCAACATCCTGGCCTTGAACGCGGCGGTGGAAGCGGCGCGCGCGGGCGAGCAGGGGCGTGGTTTCGCGGTCGTCGCCAGCGAGGTGCGCAGCCTGGCGCAGCGCAGCGCCACGGCGGCCAAGGAAATCAAAGCGCTGATCGACGACTCGCTGGAGAAGGTCGACGCCGGCAGCACCCTGGTCACGCAAGCGGGCATGACGATGAGCGACGTGGTCGACAGCATCCAGCGCGTCACCGACATCATGGGTGAAATCAGCTCGGCCAGCCACGAGCAGAGCGCAGGCATCGAACAAGTGAACCAGGCGGTCATCCAGATGGACCAGGTCACGCAGCAGAACGCCGCGCTGGTGGAGCAGGCGGCCGCCGCCGCCGCCTCGCTGAACGATCAGGCCGATGACCTGAAGGCCATCGTCAGCATCTTCAAAGTTGCATAACCGAGTTTATTGCGCTTGCAGCTCGACGTTGACCATGTTGTCGTCGGGCTTGCGGTCGATGAGCTTGTTGTCGGGGTCGATGCCGGCCTTGGCCGGGCGGCCGCTGACGATGACCGTGTAGCTGTTGTCCTTGCGGTCGATGAGCTTGCGCTCGCGGAGCAGGCTGTTGCCGTCCTTGTCGTCGACGCCGATGTCGATGTAGTCCTTCAACGCCGCGTCCCGCTCCTCGCCCTGGTCGTTGGCGCGCACCTTGGCCGCGCTGATGACGAAGCTGACCTCGTATCTGCCGTCGCCGAGCTTGCGCGCCGTGGCCGATACCCCGTGGTTTTCATATAGCACGATGTGGTTGAAGAGGTCGTCGATCAGGTAGGCGTACTCCGGCGGCGTGATGCCGCGCAGCGCGTCCACCAGCACCGAGACGCTCGGATACGGCCCGCCGCTGCGTCCGTGTTTCGCCAGCAGCTCCTTGAGCGCGCCGTTGATCCTGGCCTCGCCGAGAATGTCCTGCAACTGGTACATCGCCAGGCTGCCCTTGCGATACTGGATGTAGTTCTGGTTTTCGTTGTCGGCCAGCGGCAATTCCTTCTTGCGCTCGAGCGCGCGCCCCAGCAGGTATTGGTGCAGGTCGTAGCTGAGGAAGCGGCGCATCTTGCTGGCGCCGAAATTCTTCTTCATCACCATCAGCGCCGAGTATTCGGCCAGCGTTTCGCTCAGCACGCTGCCGCCGCGCGTGTTGCCGGCGACCAGCTGGTGGCCCCACCATTGGTGCGCCATTTCGTGCGCGGTGACGTAGAACGGGTAGTCGATGTCCTTCGGATTGCCGTCGTCGACCTTGGCGATGAAGCCCAGCGATTCGGCGTACGGGATGGTGTTCGGGAACGATTGCGCGAACGTGGCGTAGCGCGGGAATTCGACGATGCGCACCAGCTTGTGCTGGTAGGGACCGAAGTTGCGCGTGTAGTAGTCGAGCGATTCCTTGATGCCCTTGTTCATGCGCTCGAGGTTGTACTCGTGGCCCGGGTGGTAGTAGATCTCGATGCCGACATCCTGCCACCAGTCGCGCTTGACCAGGTAGCGCGCCGACTGGAAGGCGTAGAAGTTCAGGATGGGCTGGTCCATCTTGTAGTGGTAGTAGTGGCGCCCCTTGCTGCTCCAGTCCTTGACCAGCGTGCCCGGCGCGATGGCGATCTGGTCGGCGCTGGTGCTGACGATGGCGTCGAAGCCGATCCAGTCGGCGTCGTTGCCGCTGAAATTGTTGGCCAGGCCGCGGGCGTCGTCGCGCGGCAACATGCGTTCGCGCGCGGCCAGCTTGTGCTTCTTGCGGTCGCGCGCGTCGCTCAATTCCTTTTCTTGCTGGTAGCCGATGTGCGGCAGCACGCCGTTGTTGAAGAAGGTGCCGTTGTGGACCACCGGCGTGTCCTGGCCCATGCCGAAGATGCCCTTGGGGACGTAGTCGACCTCGAACTCGAACGCGATCCGCGCGCCCGGCGCCAGCGGCTGGGCCAGCTTGTAGGTGTAGAAGCCGAGGTCGGTGTCGCGCAGGCCCGCGCGCACTTCCTGGCTGAAGCGCGCCTGGTAGCCGGTGGCGTCGGCGTCCTGCTGGACGATGATGTCGCTGACCGGCTGCGTGCTCTTGTTTTGCAGCACGTAGCGGCCCTTGACCTTCAGGCTGCGCTGCGCCGGCGTGATGGCGACGTCGAGCTTGACGTCGGTGATGCGCGGCTGCGGCAACGCGGCGTATTGCTTGTACTTGCGTTCGTAGTCGGCGCGTTCGGCATCCTTTTGATAGGTCGACTTGTAGCAGTTGACGATGTGCGTGTTGTAGAACAGTACCGCGCCGGCGCCGGCGAAGACCAGCGCGCCGGCGGCAATCGCCGTCAGCACCGGCCTGGTCAGCGCGTTGCGCGCCAGTTGCATGCGCTGGCGCCAGCCGTCGTTGGTGCCGCGCGCCCAGAACAGCAGCGAGCCGACCACCAGCAGCAGCGCGGCGCCGCCCCAGTAGGCCTCGAACCAGCGCTCGCGCGGCAGGAAGTGGCCGTAGCCGTTCATGGCGGAATAGATGAAGTGCGGCATGGTGCCGTAGGCGAGCAGCGGTTCGTCCACGCCCATCGAGCTCATGGTCAACATCGTGACGTAGTACATGATCATCGCGAAGTAGGCCAGGTAGCGCTGGTTGATCAGCACCTGCAGCGCGATCGCCAGCACCGCCGCCAGCGCGTAACCGGGCAGCTGGATCAGGAACAGCTGGTGCAGATACAGCCCCGGTTCCAGATTGAAATAGCCTTTGCAGATCTGGATCGCCATGCCGCACAGCATGACGACACCCATCAGCAGCGCCTGCAGGCCGATCAGCGCGAACAGCTTGGCCATCAGCGGCAGCCAGCTCGGGATCGGCAGCGCGTCGAGCATTTGCGCCATGCGCGCCTCGCGCTCGCGCCACACCAGTTCGCCCGCGTAGAAGGTGGTGATCACCAGCATGAACAGCTCGAACGTTTCCGTCACCGAGTCGAGGATCAGGTAGGTGGCCGGATAGGTGTTGGTGCCGAACATCGAGCCCATGTCCAGCGCGCTGGCGAACATCATCAGCACGCCGGCCAGCACGATGACGACGAAGTAGATGTTCTTGGTGGTTTCGCGCAGGTTCAGCCAACTCATCTTGACGAGCAGTCCGGCCAGGCTGCGCGATTTGAAGTCCGGCGTTTCCTGGGTGTTGGTCGAGGCGGCCGACAGGTGCGGCGGCGCTTCGCCCTCGCCGCGGTTGGCGCTGCCGCTGGCGCCGCTGTCGATGGTGGCGATGAAGTGGAAGCGCCAGTAGCCCAGCAGCAGGCCGGCCAGCGCGAACGACGACCACAGCACGCGGTTGAGCAGGTAGACGCCCTCCGGCCACACCATGCGCGTGTTGCGTTCGATGATGGGCCAGTATTCGGTCAGGCGCAGCACGGCGGTGGTGCCGAAGGGGTCGATCAGCGCGGCCAGCGTTTTGTAGTCGAGGTCGCGCGCCAGGCCGGGGGCGACGATGTAGCCGATCAGCATGACCACGCTGCTGATGTAGACCGGCAGCATGCGCCGCGTCAGCGCGGCCAGGATGAAGAAGACGGCGCCGAAGATGAAGATGTTGGGCAGGATGACGACGAAGTAGGGGATCAGGTAGCCCAGCGGACCCGGCAAGCCCAGCCGCTCAGGGTCGATGCCCGGCAGCATGCTGCCCAGCCAGGCGCCGAGGATGATGCTGGTGAAGATCACCGCCAAGGTGAAATAGGCGCCGAGGAAGCGGCCGAACATGTACTGGTGCTTCTTGATCGGCGCGCTGAAGAAGAAGTGCTGCATGTCGTACTCGAAATCCTGCTGCACCGAGCGGCCCATCATGGCCGCGATCACCACCACGCCGAGCGAGCCGAGCGCGCTGACGGTGAACATCAGCGAGCGCGGCGAATTGATCGCCAGGCTGCCGAAGGTGACCTGGGCTTCCTTGAAGAAGCCGCCGGCGGCGGCCATCCACAGCAGCGACAGCGACAGGAACCCGAGGAAGTAGACCCAGGTCGACAGCAGCTTGAGGCGCTGGCGCGCTTCAAAAAAGGCGATGGCGAACATGCGGCCGCCTTAGTCGCAGGTGGCGGCGGCTTGGTGGCGGCCGGCGATGGTGGCGAAGTAGACATCCTCGAGGTCGCCGATGGCCTCCTCGAAACCGTCGCCGGGGTCGTTCTCGCTGTAGACGTGGATCAGCGTGCGGCCCGACAGCAGGCGCGACGAGATGACCGGGTGGCGCAGCTGGAACGATGGCAGGTCGCGCTTGTCGATGAAACGGGCCCAGATCTTGTCGCTGACTTCGTGGATCAGTTCCTGGGTCGGGCCGCACAGCAGCAGGTGGCCCTTGTTGATGATCGCCATGTTGGCGCACAGGTCGGCGACGTCGCTGACGATGTGGGTCGACAGGATGACGGTCTTGTCCTCGCCGATGTCCGACAGCAGGTTGTGGAAGCGCACCCGCTCTTGCGGGTCGAGGCCGGCGGTCGGCTCGTCGACGATGATCAGCTTGGGATCGCCCAGCAGCGCCTGGGCGATGCCGAAGCGCTGGCGCATGCCGCCGGAAAAGCCGCCCAGGCGCTGGTGGCGCACGTCGAAC
>Ga0105244_10003388_pt1 | contig 11397 bp, 5 predicted proteins | sample KBSM44metaG_FD_80423 | JGI IMG/M metagenome (GOLD analysis project Ga0105244, IMG submission 80423) | Miscanthus rhizosphere microbial communities from Kellogg Biological Station, Michigan, USA - KBS M4-4 metaG | ecosystem: Host-associated > Plants > Roots > Rhizosphere > Soil | place: Michigan...
CGACGCCGAACCTGAGCACCAGCGGCGCGCTGACGATTGCCGATGTCGACCAGGGGCAGTCCAGCTTCGCAGCCCAGGCTGGCACGGCCGGCAGCCATGGTTACGGCAGTTTCACGCTAGCGGCGAATGGCAGCTGGACCTACACGGCCAACAATGGCCAGGCGGCAATCCAACAGCTTGGCGCAGGTCAGTCGATCAGCGAGAGCTTTACTGCAGTCTCGTCCGACGGGACCGCCAGTCAGGTGGTGACGGTGACGATCACCGGGACCAATGACGTGCCGGTGATCGGCGGCGTTGCCAGCGGCGCGGTGACCGAGGATGCCTCGACGCCGAACCTGAGCACCAGCGGTGCGCTGACGATCGCCGATGTCGACCAGGGGCAGTCCAGCTTCGCAGCCCAGGCTGGCACGGCCGGCAGCCATGGTTACGGCAGTTTCACGCTGGCGGCGAATGGCAGCTGGACCTACACGGCCAACAATGGCCAGACGGCGATCCAGCAGTTGGGTGCAGGAGAGTCGATCAGCGACAGCTTTATTGCAGTCTCGTCCGACGGAACGGCGAGCCAGATCGTGACGGTGACGATCACTGGCACTAATGACGTGCCGGTGATTGGCGGCGTTGCCACCGGCGCGGTGACCGAGGATGCCTCGATGCCGAATCTGAGCACCGGTGGTGCGCTGACGATTGCCGATGTGGATGCGGGCCAGTCCAGCTTCGCAGCCCAGGCTGGCACCGCCGGCAGCAACGGCTACGGCAGTTTCTCGCTCGCGGCCGATGGCAGTTGGAGCTACATGGCCGACAACGGCCAGGCAGCGATCCAGCAACTGGGCGCCGGTCAATCGATCAGCGACAGCTTTACTGCAGTCTCGTCTGACGGAACGGCCAGTCAAGTGGTGACGGTGACGATCACTGGCACCAACGACGTGCCGGTGATTGGTGGAGTGGCCAGCGGCGCGGTGACCGAGGATGCCTCGACGCCGAACCTGAGCACGAGCGGTGCGCTGACGATTGCCGATGTAGACCAGGGTCAGTCGAACTTCACGCCCCAGGCTGGCACCGCCGGTAGCAACGGCTACGGCAGTTTCTCGCTGGCGGCCGACGGCACTTGGACCTATGCGGCCGACAACAACCAAAGCGTGATTCAGCAGTTGGGTGCAGGGGAGTCGATCAGCGAGAGCTTTACCGCAGTTTCCTCCGACGGTACGGCGAGCCAACTCGTGACGGTGACCATCACCGGGACCAACGATGTGCCGGTGATCGGTGGCGTCACCAGCGGCGCGGTCAGCGAGGACGGATCGGCTCCGAATCTGAGCACCAGCGGTGCGCTGACGATTGCCGATGTAGACCAGGGTCAGTCGAACTTCACGCCTCAGGCCGGCACCAGCGGCAGCAACGGCTATGGCAGCTTCACGCTCGCGGCGAATGGCAGCTGGACCTACACGGCCGACAACAGCCAGTCGGCGATCCAGCAACTGGGCGCTGGCGAGTCGATCAGTGACAGCTTCACTGCAGTGTCGTCCGATGGGACGGCCAGCCAGGTGGTGACGGTGACGATCACCGGCACCAATGACGTGCCGGTGATTGGTGGCGTCGCCAGTGGGGCGGTGACCGAGGACGCCTCGATGCCGAACCTGAGCACCGGTGGTGCGCTGACGATTGCTGATGTAGACCAAGGTCAGTCGAACTTCGCGTCACAGGCCGGCACGGCCGGCAGCAATGGCTACGGCAGCTTCTCGCTAGCGGCCGACGGCACTTGGACCTATGCAGCCGACAACAGCCAAGGCGCGATCCAGCAACTGGGCGTCGGTCAATCGATCAGCGACAGCTTCACCGCCGTGTCGTCCGACGGAACGGCCAGTCAGGTGGTGACGGTGACGATCACCGGGACCAATGACGTGCCGGTGATCGGTGGAGTGGCCAGCGGCGCGGTGACCGAGGATGCCTCGACGCCGAACCTGAGTACCAGCGGCGCGCTGACGATTGCCGATGTGGATGCAGGCCAGTCGAACTTCGCCCCTCAAGCGAGTACGGCCGGCAGCCATGGCTACGGCAGTTTCACGCTGGCGGCGAATGGCAATTGGACTTACGCGGCCAACAATGGTCAGACGGCGATCCAACAACTGGCCGCAGGTCAAACGATCAGCGACAGCTTCACCGCGGTGTCGTCGGATGGCACCGCCAGCCAAGTGGTGACGGTAACGATCACCGGCAGCAACGACGTGCCGGTGATTGGTGGCGTTGCCAGCGGCGCGGTGACCGAGGATGCTTCGACGCCGAACCTGAGCACCAGCGGTGCACTGACGATTGCCGATGTCGATCAAGGCCAGTCCAGCTTCGCAGCCCAGGCTGGCACCGCCGGAAGCAGCGGCTACGGCAACTTCACGCTTGCGGCCAATGGCAGCTGGACCTACACGGCCAACAATGGCCAAGCGGCGATCCAACAGCTTGGCGCAGGTCAGTCGATCAGCGACAGCTTTACTGCAGTCTCGTCCGACGGGACCGCCAGCCAGGTGGTGACGGTAACGATCACCGGCACCAACGACGTGCCGGTGATTGGCGGTGTGGCCAGCGCTACGGTGCAAGAAGACGTTGCGGTGTCCGGTGGCAGTCTCGCGGCCAGCGGCGCGCTGACGATTGCCGACGTGGATGCGGGCCAGTCGAACTTCGCGCCTCAAGCGAGCACTGCCGGCAGCAATGGCTACGGCAGCTTCGCATTGGCAGCTGACGGCAACTGGACCTACACGGCCAATAATGGCCAGACGGCGATCCAGCAGTTGGCGGCAGGTCAATCGATCAGCGACAGCTTTACTGCAGTCTCGTCCGACGGGACCGCCAGCCAGGTGGTGACGGTAACGATCACTGGCACCAACGACGTGCCGGTGATCGGCGGCGTGGCCAGCGGCGCGGTGACCGAGGATGCCTCGACGCCGAACCTGAGCACCGGTGGTGCGCTGACGATTGCCGATGTCGACCAGGGCCAGTCGAACTTCGCGCCCCAAGCGAGCACTACCGGCAGCAATGGCTACGGCAGCTTCGCATTGGCAGCCGACTGCAACTGGACCTACACGGCCAACAATGGCCAGGCGGCGATCCAGCAGCTGGCTGCAGGTCAATCGATCAGCGACAGCTTCACTGCAGTCTCGTCCGACGGGACCGCCAGCCGGGTTGTGACCGTGACCATCGCCGGAACCAACGATGCACCCGTCCTGAGTGCTGCCGCGACACCCGCCCTGGCGTCGGTCAGCGAGGATGCCGGCGCACCGGTCGGGGCCGTCGGGACGCTCGTATCGAGCCTGGTGAATCTGAATCCGCCGGCCGGCGGCCTCGACAACGTGACCGATGCGGACAACGGCGCCATCACCGGCATCGCGTTGTCGGGGGTGAATGCCTCCAACGGAAGCTGGTGGTATTCCACCAATGGCGGCGCCAGCTGGGCAGCGGTGGGTGCGGTGTCGGACGCGTCCGCGCTGCTGTTGGCCGCGGACGCGAACACGCGTGTCTACTTCCAGGCGAATTCGAACTTCAATGGGACAGTCGGCAATGGCATCACCTTCCACGCCTGGGACCAGACGAGCGGCACGGCGGGCACCACGGCCAGCACTGTGACGAATGGAGGCAGCTCCGCGTTCTCGAGCGCCACCGACACGGCGAGCATCACCGTCAACGCGGTGAACGACGACCCGGTCGCCGCGACCGACAGGGTCATCGTGTCCAGCAGCACGCTGGTCACGCTGTCGGCGAGTTCGCTGCTCGGCAACGACACCGACATCGACGGTCTTGCGTTGACGATCACAGGCGTCAGCGGCGCGGTCGGGATTTCGGGCCTGACCCTGGACGCCACCAACGGCATGATCAGCTTCACCAGCGGCAGCACGGCGGGCGCCGCGGCCGGCAGTTTCCAGTACACCGTGTCGGACGGGGCCGGCGGCACCGCCACGGCAACGGCGACGATCGACGTCATGGCCGTGTCCAACGGCAACGCAGCCGACACGATCGATCTCAGCGCGGCCGGCACCTACCAGGCCTCCTTCATCGATGGCCGCGGCGGCGCCGACAACCTGACCGGCGGTGCGGGCGGTGACGTCTTCATCGGAGGCAGCGGCAACGGAGCCGACACGCTGCTCGGCTCTTCCGGCAACGACCTCCTGATCGGCGGCGACGGCAACGACACCCTGTCGGGCGGTGCCGGCAACGATGTGCTGCGAGGCGGCCTGGGCAGCAACGACTCGATGGATGGCGGTGCCGGCACCGAGGACCTGCTCGACTTCTCGGATGGGACCGTGGCGGTCAATTTCACGCTGGTCCAGAGTGCCGCATCGACCACTATCGTCAACGGCACCGGCGGACTCGGCAACAACGACACCTACCAGAACATCGAAGGCGTGATCGGAACGGGCCTGGCCGACACCCTCACCGGCAGCGCCTCGAACGACATCATCCGCGGCGGCGCCGGCAACGACACGCTCGATGGGGCAGGGGGCACCGGTGACCTGCTCGACTTCTCGGACGGCACCGCCGGGCTCACGTTCACGCTGACGCAAAGCAGCAGCACCGCAAGCTTCAATGCCAGCGCCGCCGGGCTCGGCACCGACAGCTACAGGAACTTCGAGGGCGTCATCGGCACGGCCTTTGCCGACACGATCACCGGTTCGGCGTCGGATGACCAATTGCGCGGCGGCGGCGGCAATGACGTGATCAACGGCCTTGCGGGCGACGACCGCGTCGTCGGTGGGGCGGGCGCCGACATACTCACAGGCGGCGCGGACAACGACACCTTCGTTTTCGACTCTGCACCCAATGCTGTGGATTCGATCACCGACTTCGATGCGTCGGGATCGGCGGCGAGCGGCGACCTGATCGAGCTGTCGCGCGGCACGTTCACGGCCCTCACGACTGCGAGCGGAAGCACGCTGTCGGCGGCCGAGTTCGCGTCCTTGAACGGCGGTGGCGCGGGAGACGTGGTGGGGGCGGGCGTGCACGTGATCTACGACAGCGCGACGGGCAACCTGTATTACGACGCCGACGGCCTGGGCGCCGCCAACCGCACGCTGGTGGCGACGTTGACGCTGAGCAATCCGGCCGACACCTTCGACAGCAACGACATCAAGGTCGGGCTGTGAGAAATCGCCCGCCGCCCGCGGGTGCGGGTGGCGGCACAAGAGAGAAATCGACATGAAGCCTCTTCTCCAGCTTCTCGAGCGGCCGCTTCTTTTCGTTGCGGGCTTCTCGTTCTTCGTGAACCTGCTGCTGCTCGCCCCCGCGCTTTTCATGCTGCAGGTTTTCGACCGCGTGCTGACGAGCCAGAGCCGGGAGACGCTGCTGGTGCTGCTGATCGGCGTCGCTGTGGCGCTCGGCCTGATGCTGATGCTGGACTACCTGCGCAGCCGGCTGCAGGGCGTCGCGGGCAATCTGATCGCCGATCAGCTGTCTCCGGTGGTGGCCAAGGTCATGCTGGCCCGCACGGCGCGGCGCGCCGAGCGCGTGCCTTCCGAAGGCTTGCGCGACGTCGCGGCGCTGCGCAGCCTGTTTTCCGCCCAGGGCCTGCTGGCCCTGTTCGATGTGCCATGGACATTCGTCTATGTCGCGGTCATCTGGATGGCGCATCCGATGCTGGGCATGGCCGCCGCCGCCGCGTCGGTGCTGATGCTCATCCTTGCCGTGGTGAACGACCGCATCACGCGCCGCGACATCGAAGCCCTGCAGAAGGACGCCGCCAGGGCCACGCGCTACCTCGAATCCTCGATGCAAAACGCGGAGCTGGCGCAATCGCTCGGAATGGGGGAGGCGGTGATCGGGCGCTGGCGGGATCTCAACGCCGGCGTCGCCGCGCGGCAGGGGCCGACCGCGCGCAAGTCGGTGGCGATGGCTGCGCTCACGCGCACCACGCGCCAGGCGGTGCAGGTCCTGTTGCAGGCACTGGGTGCCTACCTCGTCATCACGGGCGAGGGCACGCCGGGCATCCTGGTGGCCTGCACCATCCTGCTCGGCCGGGCGCTGGCGCCGGTCGAACAGGTGGTGGGGAGTTGGCGCGTGCTGGCCGAGGGGCGCCTCGCCTTCGCGCGCCTGTCCGAGGTGCTGGGTGCCGCCGAGCGGCAGCCGCAACGCATGGCGCTGCCGGCGCCGAGTGGCCGCCTGTACGCGGAGGGCCTCGTGTTCCGGCCTCCGCAGGGCGAGCGGATGATCCTCGCGGGCGTGTCGCTGAGCCTGGAGCCCGGCGAGTCGCTGGCCATCACCGGCCCCAGCGGCGCCGGCAAGTCGACCCTGGTGCGCCTGTTGACCGGCCTGTGGCGACCGCATGCAGGTGTCGTACGGCTGGACGAGGTCGACCTCGCGCAATGGCCGCGCGAAGAACTCGGCCCCTGGCTCGGCTATGTGCCGCAGGATGTCGAGCTGTTCGCCGGCACCGTTGCCGACAACATCGCGCGGCTGGGCGAGGTCGATGCGGACAAGGTCGTGCAGGCGGCACAGCGTGCCGGCGTGCATGCGCTGATCCTGGCGCTGCCCGAGGGCTACGACACCGTCGTCGACAACATGGGCGTGATGCTGTCGCCGGGCCAGCGCCAGCGCATCGCGCTGGCACGCGCGCTCTATGGCAACCCGAAGCTGCTGGTGCTGGATGAGCCCAACTCCAATCTGGACGGGGCGGGCGAACTGGCGCTGGGCGAGGCCTTGAAGGCGCTGCGCGGGCAGGTCACGGTGGTCGTCGTCACGCACCGAAGCGCGCTGGTGCAGCACATGGACAAGCTGCTGGTGTTGGAGGCCGGCCGCGTCAAGCAGTACGGACCGGCGGCGGAGGTGATGCAGACGATCAGGCGTTCGGGCCAGAACACGGGCAGCGCCCAGGTGGTGATGATGCCGTCGCGCCCTGCGGAGAAGGTGTCATGAGCGCCGCGCCGGGCCGCCCCAAGCAAGCTCGCACCGCAGTGCGCAGCACGGAGGTTGTCCGATGACTCACGCGGCGCATGCCATCGCGGCCAACGACCCTCTCGCGCTGCATATGCGCGAAGCGCGCCGCCTGATGCACTGGGGCCTGGCCGTGCTGGTCTGCGGATTTCTGCCGGCCGCCGCGTGGCTGGGCTTCGCGCCGCTGTCGTCCGCCGTGGTGGCGCAGGCCTATGTGAAGGTGGACCTGAACCGGCGCCCGGTGCAGCATGCCGAAGGCGGCATCGTGCGCGAGGTCCTGGTGCGCGACGGCCAGCATGTGCGGCTGGGCGAGCCCCTGCTGGTGCTGGGTGACGTCTCGGTCGATGCTGACAGGAACCGGCTGGACCACCGCGTCAAGACCGAGCGCGCCAGCCTCGCGCGGCTCGATGCGGAGCAGACCATGGCGCGCGCGATCACCTTCGCTCCCGACGTGGTCGAGACAGCGGCGGCCGACCCACGCCTGGCAGCGCAACTGGACAAGGAGCGCGCGCTGTTCGAGGCGCGGCGCGATGCGCTGGTGGGGCAGGTGCGCCTGCTGCGTTCGCAGCGCGAGAAGGTGGCCGAGGAGATCGGCGCGCTGCGCGCTCAGATCATGCAGGCGAGCGAGTCGATGAAGTTCCAGAAGAACGATCTGGAGACCAACCGCAAGCTGCTCAAGGATGGCTTCATTTCGGCCACGCGCATCGCGCAGCTCGAAGGCACCGTGGCCGACTACGGCGTGAAGATCGAGGAGCGGCGCGCGGAGCTGGCGCGCGCCGAGCAGCGCACGGTCGATGCCGATCTGCGCATCCGCTCGCTCGAGAGCGACTACCGCCAGCAGGCGAGCGACCAGCTCAAGGTCACGGCGGCGCGACTGGCCGAGATCGAGCAGGAGCGGCGCAAGTCGGCCGACGCCTCGGCGCGCCAGGTGATCACGGCGCCGGCCAGCGGCGAGATCATCGATCTGAAGTATTCGACGCCCGGCGCGGTGATCCCGCCTCGCGAGACCATCGCCGACGTGGTGCCGGACGACACCCGCCTGGTGACCGATGCGCGCGTCCGCCCCGAGGACATCGGGCGGATTCAACGCGGGCAGCCGGCCGACATCCGGTTCACGGCATTCAAGTACCGCACCACGCAATTGGTGCACGGCAAGGTGATCTATGTGTCGGGCGACCGCCTGGTCGACCATGCGACCGGCGCTCCCTACTACTCGGTGCTGGTCGAGGCCGACCCGGCTTCTCTCGCGACGGCGGGAGACCTGAAGCTGCTCGCCGGCATGCCTGCCGAAATCTACCTGCGGGGAGAGGAGCACACCGCGCTCCAGTACATGGTGGAGCCGATCACCCAGGTGCTGCGCCGCGCCGCGCGCGAGCGTTGATGCGCCGCAGCCCTGCGTGCGGCGGCGCTGGCGCAGGGGGCAAAATGCGGGCATTCGCCGTGCGCGCCTTGCGCTTGAAAAATGTTCTGCTGTTTCGGCGGGACCTGAAGCGGCAAGTCATCGTTATCTATGGACACTGAACACACCTGGGCCGGCCGCTTGTCGGTCGCGCCGATGATGGATTGGACGGACCGCCATTGCCGGTACTTCCATCGCCTTCTGTCGCGCCAAGCATTGCTCTACACCGAGATGGTGACGACCGGTGCGCTGGTGCATGGCGACGTGCCCCGGCACCTGCGCTTCCACGCCGAGGAACACCCGGTCGCACTGCAGCTGGGCGGCAGCGAGCCGGCGGACCTGGCGCACTGCGCGAAGCTCGGCGAAGAGTGGGGCTACGACGAGATCAACCTGAACTGCGGCTGCCCGAGCGAGCGCGTGCAGCGCGGCGCTTTCGGCGCCTGCCTGATGAACGAGCCGCAACTGGTGGCCGACTGCGTGAAGGCGATGGTCGATGTGGTGAGCGTGCCCGTCACGGTCAAGCACCGCATCGGCATCGACAAGATCGAGAGCTACGAATTCGTGCGCGACTTCGTGGGCCAGGTGAGCGAGGCTGGTTGCCAGACCTTCATCGTGCACGCGCGCAATGCGTGGCTGAAGGGACTGAGCCCGAAGCAGAACCGCGAGATTCCGCCGCTGCGCTACGAGCTGGTGCACCGGCTGAAGCACGAGTTTCCGTCGCTGCGGTTTTCCATCAACGGCGGTATCTCGGTCAGCGCACAGGTGCATGAACACCTGCGCCTGCTCGACGGCGTGATGGTCGGGCGCGAGGCGTATCACAACCCCTGGTGGCTGGCCGAGTGGGACGCAGAGTTCTACGGCGCAGAAGCGCAATCGCTGACGCGCGACGAGGTCGAGTCGCTGATGTGCGACTACATGGCGCGCGAGGCGGCCGAGCATGGCACGCAGTGGTGGTCGATCGCGCGGCACATGCTGGGCCTGCGCAACGGCTTGCCGGGCGCGCGGCGCTGGCGCCAGGTCTGGAGCGATCACCGGCTCAAGATGCTGCCTGCGCACGAGGTGATGGCGATGGCGCGCGAGCCGGCTGCGCAAGCCGCCTGAAGCCCCACACGCATCGCACGCTTTCCCCAAAAGCAGGCCCGCCGCGGCTTGCTGCCTTTTGTTGAAACATTGTTCCGAAATCTCTACTTCGCGATAAGTGGCGCGTCAACCGTTTTTTGCTGAAAAATGAGGAGCATCAGGGACATAAAAAGGTTTGGATAAATGAATGACGCGGTTGGCGGCAAAGAAGAGGTAAGTGCGCTCGCCAGGGGCCTGGCTCTCCTCAGGGTCATCGGCATGGCATCGGCACCCATAGGCAATCGCGAACTGGCTGACACCACGGGCATCCCCAAGGCCACGGTGTCGCGGCTCACCGCCACGCTGGTGAGTGCGGGGTATTTGCGACAGTCGCAGGACAGCGAGCGCTTCAGCCTCGGCCCGGCGCTACTCGACATGAGCAGCCGCTACCTGCGCCAATTCGACCTGCGCACGGTGGCGCGGCCGCACCTGGCGGCGCTGTCGGAATCGGCCGGCGTGAGCGTGCACATGGGCGTGCGCGACGAACTCGACATGCTCATCATCGATTCGGTGCGGCCGCGTTCCATGGTCATCAGCTCGCGCATCGAGGTGGGCACGCGCATGACCATCGCCACCTCGGCCGCCGGGCGCGCCTACCTGGCGGCGTTGCCGGCGCAGGACCAGGCCGAACTGCTGGCGCAGATCCGAGCCGAGAGCGGGGAGAGCTGGAGCGCCATCGAGCCCAGCCTGATGGCCGGCCTCGACGAGTACGCCCGGCTGGGCTACTGCGGCTCTTTCGGCGAATGGAATCCGCACATCCACGCCATCGCCTTCGCACTGCAGGGCCCGCGCGGCGAACGCTACTCAGTGAGCTGTGCCGGCCCCGCATACCTGCTGCCCAAGGACACGATGGTGGTGCGCATCGCGCCGTTGCTGCTGGAGACGGCGCAGCGTCTCGCCGGGGAAGCAGGAACCTCGAGCCAGGAATGAGGGGCGCTCGGCCCTGATTGCTCAGCTTCAGCACGTAGCCCCGGCCGCATTCCAATGCGCCATGGAGGTGTTCCTCGCCGGCGCGGCGCCGCGCTGGCAGGTTTCAGTTCGCGGCTTCGAGGCCGTTCTGGAAGTGCTCCCGCATGCGGGCCATGGCGGCATCCGCGTCGCGCGCCTCGATGGCGGCCATCACCGAGCGGTGCTCCGCCAGCGACTCCGCAATGCGCCCCGCCTTCAACAGCGAGTTGTGCCGGTTGAGCTTCATCACCTTGCGCAGGTCGGCCACCATCTGGTCGCGCCACTTGTTGTTGGCGATGGCCAGCAGCTGCATGTGGAAGCGCTCGTTGATCGCGAAGAAATGCTCGCGGTTTCCGACCGCGGCTTCCAGCTCGGCATGCAGCGCCTTCAGCTCCGCACGCTGCGCGTCGGTGGCACGCTCGGCCACCACGCCGGCGGCATCGCTTTCCAGCAGTGAGAGCAGGTGGTAGACGTCGGCCAGGTCCTGCTCCGACACCTCGGTGACGTAGGCGCCGCGCCGCACCTTCATCGTGACCAGGCCCTCGGCCGCCAGCACTTTCAAGGCCTCGCGCAGCGGCGTGCGGCTGATGCCGTATTCCTCGGCCAGCTTGAGTTCGTCGATCCAGCTGCCGGGCTCCAGCTCGCGGCGGAAGATCCGCTGGCGCAGCAGCTCGGCCACCTCTTCGTAGAGGGCGCGGGGGGTGAGGGTAACGGCGGACATGGGCCGGACTGTACTGCAAAAATGGGGTTTGAATTAATAATTATGGATCGGTTAGACTCGCGGCCGGCTTGCAAATCCGTGCAGGCGAATTTGCGAATACCCTGAAAGACCCTGCGAACGGCCCCTTCATGAGCAGCACACCCGAACCCTCTTTCAAGCCCGCCGATCTCGAAGCCTGGGCCAAGGCCGCTGCCAAGTCAGCGCCGGGCGGCGACGTGAATGCGCTGAACTGGATCACGCCCGACGGCATCGCGGTGAAGCCGCTGTACACCGCGGCCGACCTGCAGGGCCTGAAGTACACCGACAC
>Ga0105244_10003399_pt1 | contig 11361 bp, 8 predicted proteins | sample KBSM44metaG_FD_80423 | JGI IMG/M metagenome (GOLD analysis project Ga0105244, IMG submission 80423) | Miscanthus rhizosphere microbial communities from Kellogg Biological Station, Michigan, USA - KBS M4-4 metaG | ecosystem: Host-associated > Plants > Roots > Rhizosphere > Soil | place: Michigan...
ACACTTCCCCCACCAACTCCGGGTCGAGTGCGGAAGTCGGTTCATCAAACAGAATGATCGACGGCTCCATGGCCAGCGCACGCGCAATCGCCACACGCTGCTGTTGCCCGCCAGAAAGGCTTGAGGGCCAGGCGTCAATTTTGTCTATCAGACCCACTTTGTGCAGCAGTTTTTCCGCACGCGAGACCGCTTCGGCTTTCGATAAACCTTTAAGCGACATCGGTGCCATCGTCAGGTTTTCCAGCACCGTCATATGCGGGAATAAATTAAAGCGCTGGAATACCATCCCCACACCCGAGCGCAAAGTGTTGAGGTTCGTTTTCGGATCGTGCACCGCAAAGCCGTTCACCACCACTTCACCGCCATCTGGTTTTTCCAGCGCGTTCAAGCAACGCAGGAAGGTACTTTTACCGGAACCGGACGGGCCAATGACGCACACTACTTCCTGCGGCGCGATATCACATGAAATTCCACGCAGCACATGAGTTTTGCCAAATTGTTTCTGTAAATCATTAACGTGAATCACTTTTGCCAAGCCTCTTTTCCATGTGCTGCACCATCAGCGAGAGCAGGAATGTTAATACCCAATAAACCAGTGAAATTGTCAGGTAGGGTTCCCAATAAGTCGCATAAGCGCCAGAAACGGTACGCGCTGCGTAGGCCAAATCAGCCAGACCAATCGCTGAGGCCAGCGAAGAATCCTTCACAATCGCGATAGCATTGTTGCCCAGCGGAGGCAGAATGCGGCGGAACGCCTGCGGCAAAATAACTTTGCGCATCGTTTTGCCCCAACCCATACCCAGCGCGCGCGATGCTTCCATCTGGCCTTTGTCGATTGACTGAATGCCCGCACGGAAAATCTCAGAAACATAAGCCCCGGCGTTAAGCGTTATCGCCACCACGCACGAAAGGAATGCGCCATATTCCGAGCGCAGCTCGCGGGCAAAGTCCACCGACATCAGGCCACTCGTAACCAACATCCCGTCACGCGGGTTAATAAACAGCGGCACCAGCGCGAAGTGAACCACCATGATTTGCACAAACAGCGGAGTTCCACGGAATGCGCTTACGTAAATGCGCACTGGCCACTGGACGGCGTAGCGCAACACGTGTTTCCACGGGCCATCTTCGGCATGCGCCATGCGACCCAGGCCGAGTAATAAACCCCAGGTGGTGCCCAAAATGACACAGATGACGGTGCACTTGATGGTCATGATCGCGCCTTGCATAAATAGCGGCGCGTATTCTGAGATTATCTCCCAGCGAAATCCGGTCATACCTGTCCTTGTTGGGGCCAAAAAGGCCCCGAGTCATCCAAAATTATTCAGCGGGGAGAGTGGGAACGTTGCTATCAAACCAGGTGGAATAGATTTTTGCGTAAGTCCCGTCGGCCACGATTTTCTTCAGGCCTGAGTTGATTTTACCCAGCAATTCCTGGTTATCTTTCGCCACGGCAATACCGAAATACTGGCGTTCAAATTTGTTGTCTTTGACGGCTTTCAGCGCTTTGTCTGGATGAGATTTGATGTAGTACTTCACCACGCCAACGTCGCCGACCGCAGCATCAATACCGTCTTCCGCCAGCTCTTGCAGCATCAGCGGGGTATTATCAAAACGTTTGATATCAGTGCTGTTTTTGCCCAGCGTATCGGATACCACGGTATCACCCGCACTTGAGTTCACCACGCCGACTTTTTTACCTTTGAGCGCATTCACGGAATCGACTGTGGAATCATTCGGTACCACGATGGACTGCTCGGCCGGGAAATATGGGGCAGAGAAATCGACCATCGCTTTACGTTTATCGGTGATGGTGATGCCGGAAATAATAATGTCGCGATCACCAGAATTCAGGGTGGCAAAAATCCCTTCCCACGGCGTATTAACCAGTTTGATATCAAAGCCTTCAGCTTTGGCGATGGCTTTGATGATGTCGATATCAAAACCTTCGAGCTGTTTCTGGCTGTTTTCAAATTCGAACGGGCGGTAAGTCCCGCCAGAACCGACAACATAAGTCTGCTGTGCCGCATACGCGGAAGTCAAAACGGTGGAAACCAGGCACCCTGCTAAAACAACTGACTTTGCTAACATCCTGAACATGTGACGCTCCCATTAAATTATTTATGCACTTTATTTGCATAAAAATACATAATTTAGCGGGGGGCGGCAACTAAAAATCATACCTGTGATTGCAGCCACTGAATAAACGCTTCAATTTTCGGCCATTGCCGCCCTGGCAATGTGGTGGCGTAGTAATGCTGATGGCACTTCAAAGTCATTTCCCCAAAAGGGGCCACCAGCTCACCGCGATCAAGGCGTTTTTGCACCAGTCTTTTACGCCCCATCGCCACACCCACCTGGTTCACGGCAGCAATCACCGCTAAATCTGAACGGTTAAAACCGATGCCAGAAGAAGAGGGTAACGTGACCGAAAAATGTTGTGCCCAGCTGTGCCATTCGTCGGTACCGGAATCGTTGCTCCATGCCTGTCGGTCATGCAACAGCGTGCAGTTACGCAGATGTGCAGGTTTATCTTTTAATTCAAAACGTTGAGCATATTCAGGGCTGCATACCGGCACGATGGACTCATCCATCAGAAAATGATGGGTTAACTGCGACGAGGGCGCATCGTCAAAATAGAGGGCTAAATCAACGCCTGCGCGTTGCAGGTTCACATTGTCATTGCCGGTAAGAATGGTCAGTGAAATGGACGGATAACGGCGCGTAAAATCCCCGAGAATCGGCACCAGCCAGCATTGGGCAACGGAAGGGCGCGAATAAATTGTCAGCAGACCCGACAGCTCCTGGTTTTTGATATCCAGGATCTCCTGATTTAGCGTATCCAGCGACGATTTCAGCGCCCAGAAAACCCGTTTTCCTTCATGCGTCAGTTCCACTTTACGGTGTGAGCGCACAAACAGCTGTATTCCCAACTCCTGCTCAAGCTGATTAATTCGGTGGCTGACGGCACTTGAGCTCAAAGAAAGCTCCTCTGCCGCCAACGCAAAGGATTGATGCCGCGCCGCGACTTCAAATGTGTAGAGTTTTGATAGCTGCCAGCCATTAAGTAAGCGATTTCTGACTTCGCGAATCGGATCCATAGTGCTTTCCAGAGAGATAAATCATGGCGGCATTGTAAAAGATGAGCCTGAAAACGTCGTTTTAAGATGCGAAAAACCGAACCAAAGTCAAAATTACATGCCAGTTTTTAACCTGAATCACTCTTTTGGGTCAATCTGGCTCATGTGAACTGCCATTTATATCGTTTGTCAGCCAGGAGCAATTTTTGTCCAATGGCGACAGATAAATCGCAGAGCGAGGTGGGTATGGAATCTCAGATGTGGGTTGTGGGAACGCTGCTTAGCAGCATCATTTTAATCGTCTTTACCATCGTCAAACTGAAGTTTCACCCTTTCCTTGCATTGCTGCTGGCCAGTTTTTTTGTCGGCACCATGATGAGCATGAGCCCGCTGGATATGGTGAATGCTATCGAAAATGGCATTGGCAGCACCCTGGGCTTCCTCGCGGCAGTCATCGGCCTTGGCACTATTCTTGGCAAGATGATGGAAGTGTCTGGCGGGGCTGAACGAATTGGCCTGGCTTTGCAGCGTTGTCGTTGGTTATCTGCCGATGTCATTATGGTTTTGGTGGGGCTGATTTGCGGCATCACGCTGTTTGTCGAAGTCGGCGTAGTCCTGTTGATCCCTCTGGCATTTTCTATTGCCAAAAAGACCAACACCTCACTGCTGAAACTGGCTATCCCGTTATGTACCGCGTTAATGGCAGTGCACTGCGTGGTTCCACCTCATCCGGCAGCCATGTTTGTCACCAACAAATTGGGCGCAGATGTCGGGACGGTGATTGTGTATGGTTTGCTAGTGGGCTTAACCGCATCGTTAGTTGGCGGGCCGTTGTTCCTGAAAATTGTCGGCAATCGGCTGCCATTTAAAAGCGTACCCGCCGAGTTTTCAGACCTGAAAGTCCGTAAAGAGGAAACGCTGCCATCGTTAGGCGCGACCCTGTTTACCATATTGCTGCCGATCGGCCTGATGCTGGTTAAAACCCTCGCCGAGCTGAATATGGCGAAAGGTGGGACGCTGTATACGCTGCTGGAGTTTATCGGCAACCCAATAACAGCGATGTTTATTGCGGTGTTCGTGGCCTATTACGTTCTCGGTTTACGCCAGCATATCGGCATGGGCCAGTTGTTAACGCATACGGAAAATGGCTTTGGATCTATCGCCAACATTTTACTGATTATCGGTGCTGGCGGGGCGTTTAACGCCATTCTGAAAACCAGTGGTCTTGCGGATTCTCTGGCAGTGCTGCTCTCCAGTTTGCATATGCACCCGATTCTGCTGGCGTGGTTGGTTGCACTGATTCTGCATGCCGCCGTGGGTTCTGCAACCGTCGCAATGATGGGAGCAACCGCGATTGTGGCACCGATGCTACCGCTCTATCCCAACGTCAGCCCGGAAATTATTACTATTGCTATTGGCTCCGGCGCGATTGGCTGCACCATCGTCACAGATTCCTTGTTCTGGCTGGTGAAGCAATATTGCGGCGCAACGCTTAACGAAACATTTAAATACTATACAACGGCGACATTTATCGCCTCTCTACTGGCACTGGGCGCGACGTTCCTGCTTTCCTTTATCATCTAAGCGCAAAGAGATTGTCTTATGAAAAACGCTGAAATAAATACTTTAACTCAACAATTTCCGCTGGTTAGCGATTTAATCGCCCTGAAAGAAACCTGTTGGTTTAACCCGGAAACGACAACACTCGCCGAGGGCTTACCTTACGTGGGCCTGACAAGCGAAGATGTGCAGGATGCCCATGCTCGCCTGACACGTTTCGCACCTTATCTGGCACAAGCGTTTCCAGAAACAGCAGCGACCAACGGGATTATCGAGTCAGAGTTGGTCGCGATTCCGGCCATGCAAAAGCGCCTGGAATCGGAATTTAAGCAAAAAATCGGTGGCCAGTTGTGGCTTAAAAAAGACAGCCATCTGCCGATTTCAGGTTCGATTAAAGCCCGTGGCGGGATCTATGAAGTCCTGACTCATGCCGAAAAACTGGCGATTGAAGCGGGTCTACTGACGACCGAAGATGACTATCGCAAGTTACTGACTCCTGAGTTCAAAGATTTCTTTAGCCAGTACAGCATCGCCGTAGGTTCGACCGGCAACCTGGGTTTATCCATCGGGATTATGAGCGCGCGTATTGGATTTAATGTCACCGTACATATGTCCGCTGATGCGCGCGCCTGGAAAAAAGCCAAACTACGCAGCCATGGCGTCACGGTTGTGGAGTACGAGCAGGATTACGGTGTCGCCGTAGAACAGGGCCGTAAAGCGGCTGAATCCGACCCTAACTGTTTCTTTATCGACGACGAAAACTCCCGCACCTTGTTCCTCGGCTATTCAGTTGCTGGCCAGCGTCTGAAAGATCAGTTTGCACAGCAAGGGCGTGTTGTTGATGCGCAGCATCCGCTGTTTGTTTACTTGCCGTGCGGCGTCGGCGGGGGGCCTGGCGGAGTCGCATTTGGTCTGAAAATGGCATTTGGCGATAACGTTCACTGCCTTTTTGCCGAGCCAACGCACTCACCTTGCATGCTGCTCGGGGTTTACACCGGCCTGCATGATGAGATTTCGGTGCAAGATTTGGGTATTGATAATGTTACCGCGGCCGATGGTCTGGCGGTGGGGCGTGCATCCGGGTTTGTTGGGCGTGCAATGCAACGGCTGCTCGATGGTTTTTATACTCTCGAAGATCAGACGATGTATACGCTGCTCGGCTGGTTGGCAGAAGAAGAGAACATTCGCCTTGAACCTTCTGCCCTGGCCGGTATGCCTGGCCCGCTGCATGTAAGTGCCGATGCGGCTTATCATCAGTTGCACAACTTCACGGCTGAGCAACTGCAAAACGCTACGCATATTGTCTGGGCGACAGGCGGTGGCATGGTGCCGGAAGCGGAGATGGCGCAGTATCTGGCGAAAGCGAAGTAACCCGTTTACGACGAAGTTGTCGGATGTCGCTAACGCTAATCCGACCTACGAAAAAATCTGGAGTAAGGGGCAGCCCCTTACTCCAGTTCGCCGCTATTTCAGTTGAGGCCAGTACTCTTTGTTCGCCTCAATCAAATCATCAAGAATCGCTTTCGCCACCGAGGCACTTGGCACGGTTTTAGAGAGCGTAATCGCCTGCCATAATTTCAGATATGATCGCTCTTCCCACGCTTCAACCACCAGTTTTTCCACCGCAACCTGTTGGCTCATCAAGCCTTTCTGGAACTGTGGAATATTGCCAACCACCAGCGGCTCTGGGCCGTTTTTCCCCACCAGACATGGGATTTCCACCATCGCTTCCGGGTCAAAGTTATTAATCGCACCGTTGTTTGGCACAATCAGCAGCATTCGTTCCTGGGTATTAAAGGCAATTGCCGTCGCCAAATCGACGATGTACGACGCATGTTCGTCAATCTCCAGCTCTCCTGCTGAGGATTTCCCTGCCTGGATGATGGCATTACACGAGCCAAACACATGTTTTTCACGGTGTTCCATAACTTCATTGGCGCGCGTATGTTCCGGGTTGGAGTGCTTAACCACGTAATCCGGGAACAAATAGTATTTCAGATAGGTATTCGGGAAGGTGTGCGGATCCAGCGCCCACACATCTTTTGCTTTTGAGAAGGTATCGTTCCAGCTGGCTTCGGTTCCATGTTCGTCTGATGGCGGGACATAACCATATTTCGCCACGTGTTCGCGGATTTTCGGCATCAAATCATTGCCGTCTTGATCCTGAATGGATGTCCACCAGCCGAAGTGGTTAAGGCCGTAATAACGCACCTGCATCTCTTTACGATCTTTCAGGCCAGCAATTTGCGCCATGCGGCTTTCAATGCCGATTGGCATATCGCAGATGTTAAGAATTTTTGCATTTGGGCGCAGGCGACGAGTCGCTTCAGCCACAATCGCTGCCGGGTTGGAATAGTTGAGCATCCACGCGTTCGGTGAATATTTTTCCATGTAGTCAACCAGTTCCAGCACACCGCCAATGGAACGCATACCGTAAGCAATCCCGCCTGGCCCACAGGTTTCCTGGCCCAACACACCGTGGCGCAGTGGGATTTTCTCGTCTTTTTCACGCATCGGGTATTTACCCACGCGGATGTGCGCCATCACGAAGTCCACATCGGTAAAGGCTTCTTTCGGATCGGTGGTGTAGCTGAACTCAATATCTGGTGCCTGCTCTTTAAGGATGACTTTACACGCCTCGGCGATGGTTTCCTGACGTGCGCCATCGTTGTCATAGAACTTTAACGAGCGCAGTGGGAAACGATGTTGGTTTGCCAATAACATCAATACGATACCAGGTGTAAATGTGCTGCCGCCACCGGCTACAACTACAGAGAATTTTTTCATGATACTGCCTCCGTCATGGATTTAAGTTCGGTCGAAGAAATGTCTTTCATCAGGGTTTCAATCTGGTCACGGACTTGCGGGACATGCAGACCTACAATCACCTGAATACCGTTGCCGCGTCGCACCACACCGTGGGCGCCCAGCGCTTTGAAAATGTCGTCACTTTGCGTTTGCGCCATATCGGCCAGAGTGATGCGTAAGCGAGTCGCACAGTTATTCACGCTAAGGATGTTGCCGGTCCCGCCCAGGGCTTCGAGGAAGCCTGCGGCCTGGCCTTGTTTGGTCTCTTTGGTTGCAGCAGCCGTGGTTTGCTTGCGTGAAGCCTGGTAGTCAGCCTTGCTGTAGAGCTTGATTTCGCTCTCTTCGCGGCCCGGTGTTTTCATGTTGAAGCGCAGAATTAAGGTGCGGAACACCACGAAGTAGATGGCGGTGAACGCAAGGCCGATGCCAATCTGGATAAACATCATCGACGCATGGTTGTGGAACATCGGTATCCAGTTTTGCGGCAAGAACTGGTCGAGCAGACCACCGCCCATGTTGCCCACCACGCCACACATGTACATCACGGTCGCCATGGATGCGGCGAGGAAGGCATGGACGGCAAACAGCACTGGCGAGATAAACAGGAAAGTAAATTCAAGGGGTTCGGTAATACCCACCAGCATCGCGGTTAGGGTTGCGGGAATCAGCAGACCGGCAACTTTGACGCGGTTTTCAGGGGCAGAAGTTGCATACAGAGCCAGTGCAATCCCCAGGCAGCCAAAGATTTTCGAGTTGCCGTGCAGTGCAAATCCCCCTTCCGGGAACAGCGTTTTCAGCGGCAGTGTGCTTTGGCTGAACTCCTGCAAATGCTGAGCCCAGTAAACCTGAATGCCACCCTCCACGACCGCTGGGCCAAAGATAAATGGACCATAGATGAAGTGGTGTAGGCCGGTTGGAATAAGAATGCGCTCAAGGAAGGTATAAACCCATACGCCCAATGAACCGGCGCTGCGTAAAAATTCCTGGAGTGATTCAATGCCCATTTGTACTTTCGGCCAGCCATACAGCGTGAGCCAGGCGCAAGGGATCATCGCGAAGAAGGCGACAATCACCACGAATGAACTGCCCTGGAAGATGCCGAGAAATACCGGAAGTTGTTTTTCGAAATAGCGGTTGTGGATAGCGGTGACAAAGCCGGAGATAACAATCGCGCCAATGATGCTGGTATCGAGGGTTTTTATCCCGGCAATCATGGTTAGCCCGGTACCTGCCGCCGGGTCGACGCTGAAATCGACACCGAAGTAATGGCCCCAGGTCATCCCCATCGCGTTGATGAAGTAGTTCCAGGTCATAAAGCTCACCAGCACCGCTAAGCAAGCACGGCCCTGCGCTTGCTTAGCGAGGCCAATCGGTAAGCCGACGGCGAAAATCAGCGGCATATTACGGAATACCGTCCAGCCACCTTCTTCAATGATGTGGACGATCTGAGCAAATAAGTTATCGGGTGCAGTTAGCGCTTCGCCGACAAACATCGGGTTGCGCAACATGATGGCGATGCCTACGACAATCCCGGCGAATGGAAATAGCAAAACCGGGGTAAACATTGCGCCACCAAAACGTTGTATTTGACTGAGCATTTTTAAATCCTCATGTAACAACCTGTAGGGTAAGTGACCTTATTTTTTAGCTTTGGTCTGAGACTGAGAGTAGGGAGGTGAAGGTCAGTTATCGTTGGCTGGCGCACCGATTCGTGATCGCTTTCATAGTTTTTATTTGGGGTAAGTTGTCTACTTTTGGATAAATAAATAGACACGATGATTTTTATATTTCCATTCACAGTCAGAATTGGACTTTAAAACCATTTAAATCAAATCATTATTTAATGAAATAAGGGTTTATTAAGCCCAGCGCGAAGCCATTAAGAGGTCTACAGGTGATCTACAAATCTATCGCTGATCGGTTACGAATTCGCCTTAACTCGGCTGATTACAACATTGGTAGCCCGCTGCCTTCTGAAGTCCGTCTTGCCGGTGAGTTTGGCGTATCACGCATGACGATTCGCAAAGCTATCGATTTACTGGTGGGTTGGGGGCTGGTCGTGCGCCGCCACGGTAGCGGCACCTTTGTGGCGAAAAAAGATGTTCACCATGAAACCACCAATCTGACGGGCTTTATTGAGGTGATGCGTAACCAGGGAAAAGAGGTGGTCAGCCATGTGCTGGAGTTTCTTATCATGCCCGCACCGCCTGCCATCGCCAGCCAGCTACGTATTAATATTGATGAACGGATCTATTACTCGCGCCGTGTGCGTTCGGTCGATGGCAAGCCGCTGATGGTTGAAGACAGCTACATGCCATTGAAATTATTCCGTAATTTGTCAGTGGCACATCTGGAAGGATCGAAATTTAGTTATATAGAGGATGAGTGCCAGATTATCGTGTGTGGAAACTACGAAAGCCTGACCCCGGTTCTGGCCGACAGGAAGATGGCAAAGCTGCTCAACATCGACGAACTGACTCCGATTCTGCGCATCACTTCACTGTCATACAGCGACAGCGGTGAGTATGTGAATTACTCAGTGATGTTCCGCAATGCCAGCGAATACCAGGTGGATTACCATTTGCGGCGGGTGCATGTGTAGCCGCTGGCATAATTTGTTATCACATCCAGAACAGTACCGCTAAAAGCTGCGGCGTAATGATGCGCAGGAACATGACTAGCGGATACACCGTGGCGTAAGAGAGTGCCGCGGCTCCACTGGTTGCGTGTAAACCGTTGGCAAAAGCCAGTGCCGGGGGATCGGTCATTGAGCCTGCAAGCATGCCGCACAGCGTCAGATAATTCATTTTGGCGAGCAATCTGGCGATGAGTGCTGTCACCAATAACGGAATACCGGTGATCAGAATGCCGTAGCCAATCCAACTGACTCCGTCGCCATGCAGCAAAGTACTGACAAAATCCCCGCCCGATTTCAAACCGACCACCGCAAGGAACAGCACAATCCCCAGTTCGCGTAACGCAAGGTTGGCGCTCGGTGGCATAAACCAGTACAGCGTGCCAATACTGCCAATGCGCCCAAGAATGATCGCCATGATAAGCGGCCCACCCGCAAGCCCCAGGCGCAGTGCGACAGGGAATCCAGGAATGAAAAGCGGGATAGAACCTAATAAAACACCGAGTCCAATGCCAATAAAGACCGGCAGCATTTGTACTTGCTGGAGTTTTTGCTGCGCGTTGCCCACTTCCGCCGCCACCGCTTCTATCGATTCAGGACGGCCGACCAAATTGAGGATATCGCCAAATTGCAGGCTGGCATTGCTGCTGGCCACCAACTCAATGCCCGCACGATTCAGACGCGATATCACCACGTCGTACTTCTGCTTAAAATGCAGATCGCGGATTTTTTTACCCAACACTTTCTCGTGGGTCACCACCACGCGCTCCACACGCAAGTCGGTTCCGCGTGTCGAAAGCGAGGTATCGACTTGCTGGCCGATAACCAGTAAAGCGGAGTGCAGATCTTTTTCCTGGCCGACCAGGTGCAATAAATCTCCGGTTTGAATCACCGTGCCTGGCGCAGGCACCATCAGTAATTCTCCGCGTTTCAGGCGAGAACAAATAATGGTATCGCTATTCAGGACAGGCACATCCTGAATCGGTAAGCCGTTGAGATTGGGGTTGGCGACACAGATATTCATGGTCTGGAGCAGGGCGTGACTTTGCCCGGCACTGCTATCAAAGCGCTTCGCTTCTTGATCGACGTTAACGCGAAATAACAGGCGAGTCAGCCACATGGTCATTAAGATCCCGCAAATGCCGAACGGATACGCCATCGCATAGCTCATCCCCATTTTATCCACCAGTTCGGCAGGGGTGCCAAGGTCGGTCAGGATTTGCTGGCCCGCACCCAGCGCCGGGGTGTTGGTCACTGCACCAGAGAACACGCCAAGCA
>Ga0105244_10003400_pt1 | contig 11358 bp, 7 predicted proteins | sample KBSM44metaG_FD_80423 | JGI IMG/M metagenome (GOLD analysis project Ga0105244, IMG submission 80423) | Miscanthus rhizosphere microbial communities from Kellogg Biological Station, Michigan, USA - KBS M4-4 metaG | ecosystem: Host-associated > Plants > Roots > Rhizosphere > Soil | place: Michigan...
GTAGGAGCGAGCTTGCTCGCGAAAAACTCACAGGCGCCGCGTTCATTCAGGAGACACGCGTTATCGTTGACGTTTTTCGCGAGCAAGCTCGCTCCTACAAAAGGCGATGTACGCTTAACTGAATGGCATTAGGGCAAGCCCGCTCGCCACAGTTACAGTGTTGCTCCCCCCTCGGATCGGGTTGACAACACTAGCCGGCGTCTTTGCTCTGGTCCTTGCCCGGCACCAGGGTCAACCCTGGTTTTTCCACGTCGCGGGAGACATGGGATTTCACTTCTTCCACGCCGCCGTCCTCGTCGTTGTGGATAACCAGCACACCCGGCCTGCGCAATTGCTCCAAGTCGCCCTCCCCCAGCTTGAAGCTTTCACTGAGGTTTTTATCACTGAGCGCATTGGCCTCGGCACGGCGCTGGGCGAACTTGCGCCCCTTGCGTTGCTGGTAACGCGCCCAGCTGATCAGGATCACCGCGTTGAACAACGCGATCCATAGGTAGATCTGCAGGGTATTGAGCGCCGCGAAGATCGGCGCCTCGATACGCGGGCCGCCATGGGTCTCCAGCATCGATGTGATCCCGCGCGCCAGCAGCCAGATCAGCCCGGCCCAGGCCAGCAGGGTCAACAGCACATCGATGACCCACATCACCGGGTGTTGACGAGTTCGCACCAGTTTCATGATTACGCGTCCTCATTGGCAGGTTTGATACCGCGATCCGGGCTGACCCAGCGCGCACGCTTCTGGTGCTGGTTGAACAGCACCTTGGGAAAGCTGACCAGCGTGGTGAACAGGCTGACCAGCCAGAACACCATCGGGTACCACACGGTCCAGAACAGGGTTTTCCACAGGTCCTTTTCGTAGCGCCGGTCAATCATGATGCTCACCGCAAACTGCACCAGGCATACCATCGCCAGGACCAGGCCGGTAAACGCCGGGGGCACCAGGGATTCCACCGCGATCGCCGGGGGCAGCACGATGAATTTACCCACGACCCAGAAGACCACCGAGAGCAGGAAGGTGAAGGCCCAGCCAGTGGACAGGCAGTATTCGAACAACAGCGGCCACAGGTAGCGATGCCGCCACTGCCAGATGCCCCGGATGTTCTTGAACAGCACTTCGGCGCCGCCCTGGGCCCAGCGCAGACGCTGTTTCCACAGGCCACCGACGGTTTCGGGCATGAGGATCCAGCACAGTGCGCGCGGCTCGTAGAAGATGCTCCAGTGATCGAGTTGCAGCTTCCAACTGACATCGATGTCCTCGGTGATCATGTCGGTGCTCCAGTAGTCGATGCGGTCCAGGGCTTTCTTGCGAAACGCCACCACCACGCCGGACACCGTGAAGATCCGCCCGAACACCCGTTGCGTACGCTTGATCAAGCCGATGATCGAGGAGAACTCGCCGACCTGCACGCGGCCGATCAAGGTCGAGCGCGTGCGGATACGCGGGTTGCCGGTCACCGCGCCCAGGCGCGGGTTGTCGAGCATCGGCGCGACCATATAGGCCGCCGCATTTTTATCGAGCAGCGCGTCGCCGTCGATGCACACCAGGTACTCGCTGCGCGCGGCCACCGCGCCCATGCGCAGGGCCACGGCCTTGCCTTGGTTCTGCGCCAGGTGCAGCACCCGCAGGCGGGGGTGCTCCAGCGCCAGGGCGTCAAGCACCGCGGCGGTGTTGTCCTTGGAGCCGTCGTTGACGGCGATCACTTCGATGTTCGGGTACAACTGGCCCAGCGCCGCATGGATGGTTTCGGCGGCGTTGTCGCCTTCGTTGTAGCAAGGAATGATGATCGAGATCAGCGGGTTGCCGGCCAGGGTCGGCGCCGGTGTGTCTTCTTCCCACGGCCAGTGGCGCTCCCAGTGCAGCCAGAAATACAAGCCGCCGGCGATCCACAGCGCCGACATGAACAGCGGGTAGAAAAATACGAAGTCCATCAGGAACTGCCCGGTGACCAGGAAGATCAGGCCCAGGGGCACACCCAACACCAGTGCCAGTACGAATAACGCCAGGATTCTGTCGAACATGGTCAAGGGTTCCATTGGTTGGAAAGGGCCGGACGCACGGTGTTCAGGTCCGGGGAGTTCTCCAGGAAGTTGTCCGGGTAGTAACCAAAACTCGTGACCCCCTGGCGTTTGAGCACACCCATCCATTCAGCCATCTGCGCCCCGTCGATATCGGGAGCAGCCTTGGTGCGCCAGTCTTTGGCTTGCAGTTCGAACACGGTGCGCTCCAGTGCTCCGGGGCGCGCCTTGACCGTGGCGACCAGTTTTTCCAGCCAGGCGTTGGAGTTCTTCAGCGTCTGGCCTTCCATCAGTGGCATGGCCATGGGCGCGGTCCAGTCGTAGGTCTGGAGGAAATCATCCAGGTTCTGCGCGAACCAGGCTTCGCTGCCGGGGTTGAGCATCGGCTCGGCGAAGATATTGCGTGCGGTCAGTACCTGCGGCCCACCGACGGCGCGGACCTTGGCGGTCAGTTCGTTGGTGAAGTCGATCAGGTAGCGGCTCTTGAAGCGCGTCCAGCGTTGCATCACCGCCGGGTCGGCCCGCAGCGCGGCGATGGTGCCGGGCAGGCCATTGGCGGCATAGGCCTTGAGCGCGGCGGGGCTGGCGTCTTCGAAGTCCGACAGCACCGCGTCGTCGTGGTACAGCACGCCGTCGATGGCATTGTTGCGCGCCAGGTCTTCATAGAGCTCGCCAATGATCTTGCGCACCTGCGGGTCGAACGGCGACAGGCGCTGGTATTGGTCCGGGTCTGTGCCCACCTTGCCGGTTTCCGGGTCCCAGCGCGTTACGCGGGGCAGCTTGGGATCGAGGGCAAAACTCAACACCGGCATCCACGCATACACGGCGGCATGGGCACGGGTGTGCAACTGCCAGGAGACGCGGTTGAACAGGTCGGCGCGCACCGGCAAGTGACGGTTGGGGAAATACAGCTCGTGCACCAGGCCATCACCCTTGGGGTCGGCGAAGGCTTGCAGGAACACCGTCCCCGCGCCCATGTCCACTACACGCTGCACCAACTGGTCGAGGTTGCGCGCCTGTTGGGCCGGGTCCGGGTCGTAGACGTTGTCCAGGTCCACATGCAGCACCCGCAGCGGCGCAGGGGCCTGTACCGCGACGATGCTGTTGGCGAAATGTTCGCCGTCCGGGTCGGAGGCCACCAGGAAGCGCGGGCTGTTCATCAGCTTGCCGAGGTCGTCGAGGCCATCGTCCAGGGTCAGCGCCATCTGGTAACCCTGCTCGCCAACGACCGCCAGCGAGATGCCCTTGGCCGCACCATACGGCCATACCCATACCCGTGGTTTCTTGCCGGTCACGGTCTGGATCTTGTTGGAGATCGCCACCACATCCGCCCGCATCCGCGCCTCGAACTGCGCTGGGGTTTCATAGCGGCCCGTGGCCGGGTCATAGCGTAGCGAGGTCGCCGCCGGTTCCAGGTTGCCCTGGGGGTTGGCCAGGATCCCGGTGTGACTGGCATCGGTATGCGCGGCGATTTCCACCAGGCCCGATTGCGACACTTCGCGGATCTGCTGCCAGGTGAGGAACTCGCCCCGTGGGCGTGGTGAGCCGGCGAAGTCCACCGGCTTGTTCATCGGTGTGTCGATCCAATAGCCCACCGGCGCCAGCAAGGCCGGCCAGCGATAGGCGCGCAGGATCGGCATCACGCGGGTGTAGAAGCTGGAATAGCCGTCATCGAAACTGAGCATGATGGCTTTGGGCGGCAACGGTGTTCCACCACGGCGGGCAGTCAGGATCTGGTCGACGCTGACCGCCTGGTAGCCGTTCTCGCGCAGCCAGGCCAACTGTTCGATCAAACGCTCGGTGCGCACCGCGACCACCGCCTGGTCGGGGTCGCGATCCTCGACGTCGTGGTAGGCGATGCCCAGGAAATGGTTTTTCGGCCACGGCGCTTCATTGGCCGGGGTCGGCCGCTCGGCGGGTGGAGTGAATGGCGCGGGTTGCTGGGCGCAGGCACTGGCCAGCAATACACCCAGGACCAACAAGCAACGGCTGAGGACGGTCATGGTCAGGCTCTTCTAGAAACGGTAAGTGAGGTCGACGAGCAGGCGCAGATCGCGTTCGCGCTCACCGTCGTAAGGGCGGCTGATCAGGCTCAGGTTGGCGCCGGCTTCCAGGACATCGTTCCAGCGAAAGCGTTGGCCATAGCCCACCAGACCGATGCCACCGGTGGAATAATCCCGCTGGCTATACGTACCCGCACCGACCTGGAACTGCTGACTCCACTGGGTCTCGTAGCGGTGATAGAGCACATGGTTGATGTTGAGGACGGGCAACACGGTGAAATCCGACTTCGGGTTGAAGTACACCGTGTCTTCCTTGCTGTTGCGGCTGGCGCCGACTTCCAGGCCCAGGTCCACTTGCACTTTTGGCGAGCTGTAGAGGCCTTCGCGGCCGCTGAGCAAGGCTTCGACCCGGTCGTTGCCGTCGCTGAAATGGGACGGGCTGAGGGTCAGTTTCCATTCGCGGCTTTCGTTGGCGCGCCAGCGGATAAACCCGCTGCCGCCATTGGCCGTGACCCCGTCATTCAACGCGCGCAACGGCGTGGTGCTCAGCAGGTAGCCGAGGCTGCCGCCGTATTGCCAATTGTCGTTGATGTCGCGGGCAATCGAGATCGCGGCGCCTTGTTTGGAACCATCGCCGTAGGAATGGTTGGAGACCTCGGCTTCGATGGTCATGTCACGGGTACGCCGCTCTACCCCCACGCGCTGCCAACGGTGCTGGCCGGTGCCTTCGCTGAAGTCGGCGGTGGCATAGCCGGCGCCGGCGAACAGGCGCCAGTCTTCGTCGATGGGCGGGGTGTAGATCACACTTTCAATGCCCCAGTCACGGCTGCCGGACACCGCGCCGGCGTCTTGGTTGTTGCCGCCGCCGTAGCTTTTCCCGGTGTAGGCCTCGACCCGCAGCTCAGCCATGTCGTGCACGTCCCGCAGGCGGCTGAGGCGTTGCACCTGGCGGCTGTCCGGGTTGCGGGCCAGCACGTCATCGGTCAGCACATCCATCTGCCGCCACTCTTGCAGGTCCATGGCGGTATAGGCCTGGGACACTTCCAGGCTGATATCTCGTGGCGCCTGGGACTCGGTTTCCTTGAGGGCACTCTCGGACCGGCGCGGCCAATCCCGGGCCCGGTACATATTGGCTTGGGCCAGTTGAAGGCTGACGTTGCCCGGGGCTTTTCGCACCAGCGCTTCAAGGCCGGCTTCGCTGCCAGGCAGATCATTGCTGTAGGTGCCCGCCTGGGCCGCCAGTTGCTGCGCGTCCATCCAGCTGTCGTTGGGGTTGCCGATGGGCAAGCCCTTGAGTTCTTCACGGGGGTTCTCGCTCTTGGCCAGATTGTCGGCGACTTCACGCGCATCCAGCGCTCTGTCGCTTTCCACCAGGGCATAGAACAGCGCCGTACTGTCTTCGACGCGGTCGGCCGGGTCAGCATCCGGCGCGGCCAGCGCCTGGCGATACAGCGGCTCGGCCTTTTCCGGCTGGCGCTGGTCAAGGTAAGAGGCGGCCACCCAACGCACGGCGTAGGTCGGCAATTGCACGCCTTCGCCTTTAAGGGTTTCGTATTCGCGAATTGCCTCGGCGGTGCGTGCCCGCGCCTTGAGTGCGCCCAGGCGGTCGATGCGCCAGCGCACCACGTCGTCGTGGGCAGTGGGGTCAGGGGTCCAGCGTGTGAGCAGCTTGTCGTAGTCCTGGAGCGCACGGTCTGCGATGACGTAGCGCTCTTGTTCGGAGCGAGTGGCGAACTCGGCCATGCGCACGCGTTCAGCGGCAAGGTCGCCCTCCAGGCGACGCTGGGTTACCGCGTCGAGCAGGCCGGGGCGTTGGGCCGACAGGCGTAAGGCGGGTTCAGGCAGACGGGCCTTTTGCAGGGCGACGATGTACTCGCGGACGACGTCAGGTTTGTCGCTGGCGCGGATAAAAGCCTGGTCGAACTCAAACAACGCGTCGTAATTCAGCCCCGCGCGAGCCAACGCATAACCCAGGGCCATGCGTCGGGTGGGGTCGTCGGGTTTGGCGGCCACCAGCGCGCGGATGCGTTGCACGGCCTCACTGGCTTGGCCGCCGTCGGCCTGGGCCAGGGCCAGGCCCAGTTGCAGGTCGATATTGTTCGGTTCACGCAGCAGCGCTTGGCGATACACCGCTTCGGCCCGTGCCCACTGCCGCTGGTTGCGATAAGTGCGGGCGACGGTGGCGAGTGCCTGGGTGGTCAGGTTGCGATGTTGCCCCTGAGCCTCATACACCTGCAGCACTTCGGCGTCCTGGCCGGCCCAACCGGCGATCACCAGGTGGTCGCTGACCTGGCCCGGCGTCTGGCGCTCGGAGGACAATTGACGCAGTTGGTTGAGGGCGGGGCTGAAGTTGCCGTTGCGCGCCTGGATGATCAGGGCGTCATAGGCCGGATCGGCCATGGCGAGGGTGGGCATCAGCAATTGGCTGCACAAGGCGACCCCGATGAGCAGTCGCAACCGGCCTGATGCACTGAGAGGGAGGTTTCGCAACATATCGTGAGCTTCCTTACACACGGAAAGCTTTAACGATAGGTGGTCCTGAGCGATTTGCTTCAGGTTGTCGGCGTCTTATGACCCGGCCTAGCTTTCCTGTCGCAACTATCGCCGAGGTGCGTACGAAAAAGGTCAATTCAGAACAATTGTTCAGAATTGCCATGCCCGGCGTAAATGTGAATGTGGGAGCGGACTTACCTGCGAAAAGGAGGTATCAACCGGCATCTACGCCGGCTGCTTGACTCCCTGCCGCGGGCACTCCCGCTCCCACACTGTTTATTTCAGACTGGTGTAAAAAATACTTACTGCGCGCCGCTCATCGCACCGACTTTTGCCATCACAAACCCGATGAATTGTTCGACGGTCATTTTCTGGCCGTTGAAGGTCACTTCATTGTTGGCGTAGTGCAGCTTGGACACCACGTCGCTGCCTACCAGGGTGGCGAGCTGAGTGCCAACCGCCATGCCGCTGACCATCTCGGACGCCATCTGGGATTGCTGCTCGATGGCTTGAGGATCGGTCACGCCACCCAACTGCGCCTGCAACGCGGAAACGTCGGCGATCATCGGCTTGGACAAGGTCAGGTTGGCATCCAGCTGCGAGACCATCTGCTTGCCCAGCTCAACCGGTGGCAGCTCCATGGAGGAAGGCTTGGCCAGGTCCAGCACCAGGTTGAATTTGCTTTCGCCGTGGGTGGTTTTCAGGGACAGGTTTTCCAACGCGAGATGGGGCTTGGCGGCCAGTACCTGGTTGACGTTCGCCTCGGCCAGGGCCTGCTCGGCTTCGCTCAGTTGCAGCTCAGGTGTGGGTTGGCCCGCTGCGGCAGCGGCTTGCACCGGCTGCATCTTGTCCTGGTAAAGCTTGGTCAGCACCAGCATGGCCGGGATGTCGACATTCTTCATGCTCAGGGCCATGGCCGCCGAGCCCACGGGTTTGCCCTGGTAACCGATCTCGTCGATCTTGTAGTCGACACGGCCGGCCAGGTTGTTGTCCTTGGTTTCGCTGGAGTCTTTCTGCTCGAAGCCTTTGACGGTCAGCACGGCTTTCTGCGGGCCGAAGGTGAACTTGCTGTCGGTCAGCTCAACGGTGTTTTGCCCGGTGTAGAAGCCAAAGGTGGATTTTTCCAGGTTGCTGGCGATGGTCAGGCCAGCCAGTTCGGCCTCGAAGGCGTCACCCTTGGCATCGACCGCTGCGATTTTGAGGCTGTTCATGAAGCCGTCGGCCTTGACCTTCTGGCCTTCGGCGGTGCTGTCGAAGTTCATGTTGGCGCCGGAGAAGCTCACCGAAGACTTGTCGTCCTTGAACGCCAGGGGCAGCAATTCGATGTTGCCGTTGACCGAGCGGCTGTAGCCGATATTGGCCACGCCTTTAAGCGGCGACACGTCTTTGGCGGCGGCGAACCATTTCTCGGTGGTGGCGTTCTTTTCCAGTTCGTAGTGACTGGTGGCCATGACCGGCAGCCATTTGAGCGTGACCAGGCGCGAGATCGGCAGCGGGCCGTGTTCGATATGGTCGACGAAGAGCAATTCGGGGTTGGGGTTTTCTTCGCCAAACACCGAGCCTTGGCCCTTCAGGCGGTAGTGCGCGGTGCTGCTGAACACGCCACGCTCCAGGGACACCAGCTCCAGGGCCACGGTGCCGTCGACGCCAGCCATGGAGCGCTGCAGTTCCTTGTTGGCGTCCTGCACCGCCGTTTGCAGCACCGGCTCCAACTGTTTACCGGTGTACCAGGCGCCGCCTGCACTGACGACGCCAACGGCGACCACAAAACCCAAAAGAACGACTGCTGGCTTATTCATGAAGTGACCTGATCAAATCCTGTGAGAAGTGGGCTGTCTTCCTTGAACCCCGAGTGAGGTTGGCTCAAGCCCGCCGAAAAGCGGGGGGAAGATTAGCACTGGCGGCCGCGAACGGCCCAGCTTTTCAGAGGGGTAAGGTCGGCACTTGGTTCACGAGTACTCCAACTCGATTTCATCCAACTGGTGGTCAAAACTCTTCAGGCGCGCTGTCCAGGTGTACACCAGCACCTCGAATTCACGGTGAATCACCGCATTGCCGGGGGTGTCGGACTTGGGGTCGCAGAAGTCCAACTGATAGCGCTCCCGGGCCATCTGCGTGGCGACATCGGACAATTCCCGCGCGTTATTCAGCCAGTGCCTACCCTCGTCTACCTGCCGGTCGAGCAGCACACATTGTTTCTTCAGGATTTCGAGGCTTTTTTCCAGAGGCGTGCCGGTGAGGTCTCCCATGACTTCCTGGAAAGTACGCCCGGGCTGCCAGTAGCTGCCCCAGAAATAGCGGTCGAACACGGTTTCGACACGGCGCAGGGCGACCTTGGTGTCCCAGATTGCAACCCGGGTCTTGCCCTGTTCGAGGAGCTTTTTTTTCACTCGTTGGTTCTGGTAGGACGCCCAGGCCACCACGCCGATGGACAAGGTGCCGATGACCAGGCAGGCACTGTCGAGAAACACCATGGCCTTGTCGAGTTGATGGGCGAGCATGACGCCGTAAAAATACGCGGCCGATAACAACACCAGTGCGAAAAGCACGCACCAGAAAGCGGGAGCATAAGGGTTTTTCATTATTGGAATCCCCATGAGCAAACGCGAGCAGTGTCAGGGGAGCGTCACCGCGCTCCACCTGACAAAGCATAGTCATTCGCTCAGGGTTTGCTGGCCTGTGAGGCTTGCGTTCGTCCGCTTTCCCAGCCGCCGCCCAGGGCCAGGAACAGATCGATCTGGCTCATGGCAACCTGGGTGTTCGCCGCCGCCAGTTGCGCGCGCATCGCGGTGTAGGTGCGGGTGGCTTGCAGGTCGGCGAGGAACGATTCGCGGCCGGCCTTGAAGAACCGGTGGGTCTGGTCCGCAGCCTCTTGGGCAGAGTGCTCGGCGTCAGCCAACGCCTCGCGCCGCTGCAAGACGGCGGTGTATTGCGCCAGGCCGGTCTGGGTTTCACGGATGGCGTTGAGCACCACGCCGTCGAAATGCGCCAGGGCGCCCTGGGTCGCGGCTTCGGCCTCGTGGATGCGCGCACGGGCGCCGTTGGTCGGCACCGTCCAGCTGATCATCGGGCCGAAGCCCCAGCGGTTGGTCGCGGGCTGGCCGAGGTTGTCGAGCAGGCCCACGGTGCCCACCGTGGCGCCGATGGCGATGTCCGGGTACAACGCGCCGGTGGCCACGCCGATACGCGCGGTGGCGGCGGCCAGTTGGCGTTCGGCCTGGCGCACGTCGGGGCGACGCTTAAGCAGTGCCGCACCATCGCCCACCGGTAACAATTGAGCGATGTGCGGCAGCTGGGCGCAGGTGCCGGTACCCGCCGGCAGTTGGTCCACGGGCTTGGCCAGCAGCATCGACAGGCGGAACAGCCCGGCCTGGCGCGCCGCTTCGTAGCGCGGCATGTCGGCGCGCAAGGATTTGTACTCGGTTTGCGAACGGGTGACCTGGGTTTCATCGCCACGGCCCGCGTCGCGCAGGCGTTGGGTCAGCTGGGTGCTCTGGGCTTGCAGGTCCAGGGACTCGTTGGCAATCGCCAGCTCTTCGTTGGCCGCGCAGACCGGGGTGTAGGAGCGCACCACATCGGCCACCAGGGTGATGCGCGCAATATCCACGGCGGCCTGGGCCGCATCGGCGCTGGCCTGGGCGCTTTCGATGCCACGTTGCAAGGTGCCGAACAGATCGAATTGATACGAGGTGGTAATGCCTACGCTGCCGATGTTATCCACCGGCACTTTGTCTGCCTGCAAAAACGCTTCGCCGGATTCCTGCAGGCGCTGCACCTCGGCCTTGGCGCCGGCACTCCAGCCGCCGGCGGACTCAGCCTGTTGGGTCTGATAACGCGAACGCTGCAGGTTGGCGGCAGCCACGCGCAGGTCGGTGTTGGAGGCCATGGCCTGGCGCACCAACTCATCCAGGCGCGGGTCTTGGTACAGCTTCCACCAGTCCGCCGGCACCGGCGCCGACACCACGTTGTTGCCCTCCCCCAACAGTTGCCCTTGCAGGTCACCACGGTTGATGGCGGCCTTGTCCGGCAGTTGGTAATCCGGGCCGACCACCTGGCACGCCGACAGCAATACACCCAGCCCCGCGGTGGCCAACAGCGCCGCCGGTTTCATGGTTGTTCTCCCTGCTGCGCCTTGGCCGCGGGCTTGTCGCCGATGATCGACACCGTCGCCGTGCGCCCGGCGATCATGCGGAAGTCCGCCGGCACGTCATCGAACGCAATACGCACCGGAATCCGCTGGGCCAGGCGCACCCAGCTGAATGCCGGGTTGACGTTAGGCAGCAGGTTGGAGCCGCTGCTGCGGTCTCGGTCCTCGATCCCGGCAACAATGCTCTGCACGTGGCCGTGCAGGCGCGCGTTATCGCCGATCACGCGGATGTCGACGCCCATGCCGACGTGGATACCGTCGAGCTTGGTCTCTTCGAAATAGCCGTCGATATGGAACGAGTTACTGTCCACCACCGACAACACCGGGCGGCCGGCAGTGACGAACTCCTGGGTACGCGGCGCGCGGTCGTTGACGTAGCCGTCGACCGGGCTGCGGATCACCGAGCGGTCGAGGTTGAGTTGGGCCGAATCCACCGTGACTTGCGCCTCGGCCAGGGCCGATTGGGCACGGGCGACACGGGACTGGCTTTCTTCCAGCTGCTCGCTGGGCACCAGGTTGCCCAGGCCCCGGTTACGCTTGTACTCGCGCTGGGCCTGGGCCAGGGTTTCCTGGCGGTCGGCCACGGCAGCCTGGGCCTGGCGCAGCGCCAGCTTGAAACGGTCCTGGTCGACGGCGAACAGCACCTGGCCTTTGCTGACCAACTGGTTGTCACGCACGTCGACCCGCTGGATCAGCCCGGAC
>Ga0105244_10003401_pt1 | contig 11357 bp, 7 predicted proteins | sample KBSM44metaG_FD_80423 | JGI IMG/M metagenome (GOLD analysis project Ga0105244, IMG submission 80423) | Miscanthus rhizosphere microbial communities from Kellogg Biological Station, Michigan, USA - KBS M4-4 metaG | ecosystem: Host-associated > Plants > Roots > Rhizosphere > Soil | place: Michigan...
CGCGCTGCGCAACGACGGCTACGCGCTGCTGCAGCCGCAGGACGTGGCCGCGCTGGCCGGCGTGCCGCTCGACGCCCTCGACGCCCTGGTCCCGAGCTGGGACACGCTGGCCCTGGACAACTACCTGAAAGACGGCGGCCGCTACCGCCGCCGCCGCCACTCCTGCTTCGTGCAGGACGGCGCCCAGCTGCGCCAGACCGCGCACCGCGCCCACTGGCAGCCGCTCGAATACAACGCCCTGCACGGCGGCATGCACCGCCTGTTCGAGCCGGTACTGCCGGCCACCGTCGCCCAGCCTGGCTGGGCGGCGCTGATCACCGCCATCGGCCAGCTGTGCAGTGCTGCACGCGGCAAGGGCGACAGCCCGGCGCCGTGGTATGTGGAAGCGCACCAGTTCCGCATCGACACCACCGACGGCATCGGCCGTCCGACCCCGGAAGGCGCGCACCGCGACGGCGTCGACTTCGTGGCAGTGCTGCTAGTGGCGCGCGACGGCATCAAGGGCGGCGAGACGCGCGTCTTCGAGGCCGACGGCCCCAACGGCAAGCGCTTCACCATGACCGCGCCCTGGACCCTGCTGCTGCTCGACGATGCGACTGTCATCCATGAATCCACGCCGATCCAGCCGCTGGGCGGGCCGGCAAGCGCCGGCCATCGCGACACACTGGTGCTGACCTGGCGCGCCGGCGCCTTCCAGGGCGAGGAAACTTCCCCCGAGGGTTCCACTGCGCGGGCTAATCCGATATAGTCTGTACAGCTAACTATGCACGGAGGGTGGTCTGTGGACACCACTTACGAAATACAGCCGGATGAAATTGAGATCCTGATCGTCGAGGACAGCCCCACCCAGGCTGAACGCCTGCGCCGCCTGATCCAGTCAATGCGCTACGGCGCGCGCGTGGCGCCCAACGGCAGGCTGGCGCTGGAAGCGATCCGCGAACGCAAGCCGCATCTGGTGCTGTCCGACATCGTGATGCCGGAAATGGACGGCTACGCCCTGTGCCGCGCCATCAAGAGCGACGACGAACTGCGCGACATCCCGGTGATCCTGGTGACCTCGCTGATGGACCCCAAGGACATCATCCGCGGCATCGAATGCGGCGCCGACAACTTCATCCGCAAGCCCTACGCCGAAGACTACCTGCTCAACCGCATCGGCCACATGCTGATGAACCAGAAGCTGCGCAAGAACCAGAACATGGAGATCGGCATCGCTTTGTATCTGGGCGAGCAGAAGCACTTCATCAACGCCGACCGCCAGCAAATCCTGGATCTGCTCATCTCAACTTACGAGCAGGCGGTGCAGGTCAACGCCGAGCTGCAGGCGCGCGAGCGCCAGGTGATCGAACTGAACATGCGCCTGGCCCACCACGCCGGCGAGCTGGAAACCATCAACCGCGAAATCGCGCTGAAGAACCTGGAACTGGCCGAAGCGAGCCGCATGAAGTCGGCCTTCATTGCCAATATGTCGCACGAACTGCGCACGCCGCTCAACGCCATCATCGGCTTCACCGGCGCGCTGCTGATGAAGCTGCCCGGCCCGCTCACCGACGAGCAGGACAAGCAGCTCAACACCATCCGCACCAGCGCGCGCCACCTGCTTTCGCTGATCAACGACATTCTCGACGTCGCCAAGATCGAAGCGGGCAAGGTCACGCTGGAACTGGAAACCGTGCAGTGCCAGGAAGTGGTCAAGGACGTGGTCGACACGCTGCGCCCGCTGGCGCTGCAAAAAAACCTGGCGCTGGAAATGGACCTGGCCGCGTCCGCCATCGTGCTGGAAACCGACCGCCGCGCGCTGACGCAGATCTTGCTCAACCTTGGCAACAACGCCATCAAGTTTACCGAGACCGGCACCGTGCGCGTGACCCTGGCCGAACGCGCGGCCGACGCCGGCAAGGGCATCATCGAATTCTCAGTGGCCGACAGCGGCGCCGGCATCCGCGAGGAAGACCAGGCCAAGCTGTTCCAGGCCTTCTCGCAGCTGGATTCAACCTCGACCCGGCACGCCGAGGGTGCCGGCCTGGGCCTGTACCTGTGCCAGAACCTGGCCAACCTGATCGGCGGTTCGCTGTTCTTCAAGAGCGATTTCGGCCACGGCAGCACCTTCACCCTGGCTTTGCCACGCCCGGCTTAGTTTGCATCGCAACAAATATTGCCTAAAAATCCACCTCCATAGAGGTATGAACAACGTAGTTTTACGGTATTGCGGCGCAACATAAAGAGGAGTATATTGGGAACCGTCTCCTCCAACCGTTCGCTGAACATTGGAATTCAACCCGCACCGTGTGCGGGTTTTTTTTTGCCCCGACGCGGGCGGCTGCGGCGTGAGAATTGGAGAGCTTTTCCCTGGCGGAAACATTTATACTGCCGGCATGGATTCCTTCACCCTGGTCATCGTCTCCGCGCTTGCGAGCACCATCATGGCGGCCACGATGTACCTGCTGCATCGTGCCAGCCGGCGCACGCCCTGCCTGCTCGACTGGTCGGCCGCCGGGCTGTGCTTCCTGTCCTCCAACGCGATCGCCCTGCTGGCCATGCAGGAGCGGCTGCCGTTCGTGGTGGCGCCGGGCCTGGCCAATGTATGCTATCTCAGCGGCCACTATCTGATCCTGGCCGGCGTGCGCCGCCACCTCGGCCTGCGCCCGCGCTACGACTGGCTGGCCGCGCTGGCCGCCACCGTGCTGCTGCTGCACGCCACCGCGTTTGCCCACGGCGCGGTCGGCCACCGGCTGATGCTGCTGACGCCGTTCGTGGTTGCCATCAACGCCGCCGTGGTATGGACCTTGCACCGCCAGCCCGATCCGGCCGCGCGCGGCTCCTACCTGCCGCTGATGGTGGTGGAAGCGGCCTTCATGCTGCAGCTGTCGGTGCGCGCCCTGTTCCTGGCGCTGGGACAGCCGATGCAGCTGACCTTCATGGGCAGCCAGCTGTGGCAGACCGCCGGTTCGCTGGCGGTGCTGGCTTTCCTGTCGCTGGCCAACATGTGCTGCGCGCTGATCGTGATCCGCCACCAGGAACTGGCGCTGCGCAGCGCCTCGCTGACCGACAGCCTGACCGGCTGGCTCAACCGCCGCGCCCTGCTCGACATGGCCGAACGCGAATTCCAGCGCCACCGCCGCAGCGGCGAGGCGCTGCATTTCCTCACCTTCGACATCGACCACTTCAAGCCCATCAACGACCAGCACGGCCACGCCGTCGGCGACGCCGCCATCCGCCACGTGACCACGGTGTCGGCGCAGGCGCTGCGCGGCTACGACGCGCGCTTCCGCATCGGCGGCGAAGAGTTCGCGGTGCTGGTCAGCGGCGAGGGCGACGCCCAGGTCCGCCACATCGGCGAACGCCTGCGGCTGCAGATTGAAAGCAGCCCGCTGCTGGTCGACGGCCAGCGCCTGGCAATGACGGTCAGCCTGGGCGCGGCCGGCTGCCAGCCCGGCGACCAGGACTGGGACGCCGCCCTGCGCCGCGCCGACCAGGCGCTGTACCACGCCAAGCGCCACGGCCGCAATCGCCTCAGCGTCTACGGCGACGACGTCGCACCGCCCTCCGCCCTGCTCGCCTAGTTCCCTCCCCCTGCGTTAAAAATTTTTCAAATGCTGCAATATTTGCGGCAGGCCCGCGTCTACCTTCAGGCAAGACCTTTCAACAATAAATTAAACAATCGATTTAGTTATATCAATTGTTTAAATTATGTGATGTAATGCCGGCCATGAACGCAAAACCACTCCAACACGATTCCAGCCAGCCAGCCGACGACGCCCGCAAGCCACGTTCGGACGGAGAGCAGTCGCGCGAGCGCCTGCTGCAAGCGGCCATGCGCCTGTTCGGCGAACAGGGCTTCTCCAAGACTTCTACGCGCGAGATTGCGCAGGCAGCCAACGCCAACGTCGCGGCGATCAGCTACTACTTCGGCGACAAGGCCGGTTTGTACCAGGCCTGTTTCACCACCCTCTGCACGCCGGTGGAAAACAACATCGCCATGTTCGACCAGCCGCACTTCACGCTGCGCGAATCGCTGCAGGGCTACTACCAGCAGATGGTCGCGCCGCTGATGGCGGGTGCCGATGCGGAAGTGATGCTGCGCCTGTTCTACCGCGAAATGCTGGAGCCGACCGGCATGTGGCAGCGCGAGATCGAAACCAACATCAAGCCGGAGCACATGGCGCTGGTGAAGGTGCTGTGCCGTCATCTGGGCAAGAAGAAGCCCGACGACAGCGTGCACCGTCTCGGTTATGCGATTGCCGCGATGTGCCTGCAAATGCTGATCGGGCGCGACGTGGTGGCGGCGATTACGCCGCACATGATGGCGTCGCCGCAGGCGCTTGCCGATTGGGTGCAGCACCTGACGGTGTTTGCCGAGGCCTTGGTCAATGCGGAAAAAACCAAACTTCAACAAGGGAAAGCATGAGTATCTTTTTACGCGCGACGGGATTGGCCGTCGCGGTGGCGCTCGGCGGCTGCGCTGTGCAAGGGCCGGCGAAGCAGGTGGATGCGCTGGCGCCCCAGCAGTGGCAGGCGCCGTTGCCGCACAACGGCAGCCAGGCCGATCTCGCCACCTGGTGGCGCGCGCAATCCGATGGCTTGCTGGTGGAGTTGATCGAGTCGGCGCAGGCGGTCAGTCCGACCGTGGCGTCGGCGGCGTCGCGCATTGCGCAGTCGCGTTCCGAACGTGTGGCGGCTGGTGCTGCGCTGGCGCCGAATGTCGATGCAGCGGCCAGTGTGAATCGCGCCAACCAGCAATCGGCGCTGCCGATGGGGACCACCTCGCAGGCGGCCTTGAATGCCTCGTGGGAGATCGATTTGTTCGGCGCCAACCGCGCGGCGCGTGATGCGGCGCAGGCGCGCCTGGAAAGTGCGCATGCAGGCTGGCATGACGCGCGCGTCTCCGTCGCGGCGGAAGTGGCGAACCAGTACTACGGCTTGCGCGCCTGCCAGCAGTTGCTGGCGGTGGCGCAGCAGGACGCCCTGTCGCGCGCCGATACGGCCAAGCTGACGGAGTTGAGCGCCACGGCAGGCTTCCAGTCGCCCGCCAGCCTGGCCCTGGCCCGCGCCAGCGCCGCCGACGGCAACAGCCGCTACATAGCCCAGCGCGCAGCGTGCGACGTCGACGTGAAAGTGCTGTCCGCCCTGACCGCGATCAACGAGCCAACCCTGCGCCAAAAACTCGCCGCAGCGCCAAACGCCGGCGCGCCCGCCACCGCGATGGCGGGCGCAGGCAGCGTCGCCGCGCCGAGTGCTGCGGGCGCCGGCTACGCAGCCTACGCTGCACCGTCGATCGCTATCGCCGAGCTGCCGGCACAGACGCTAAGCCAGCGGCCGGACGTGTTCACGGCTGAACGCGAAGTGGCTGCGGCCAGCGCGGACGTTGGCAACGCCCAGGCGCAGCGCTATCCGCGCCTGTCGCTGTCGGGTTCCGTCGGCGTCGCCAATTTCCGCACCGGCGGCGAGAACACCAGGACCGACACCTGGACCATCGGCCCGCTCGCCATCTCCGTGCCGGTATTCGACGCCGGCCGCCGCGCCGCCAACGTCGATGCAGCCCGCGCGCGCTACGACAGCGCCGTGAGCAGCTACCGCGCCACCGTGCGCAACGCCGTGAGCGAAGTGGAACAGGCGCTGGTCAACCTCGACGCCACCGCCGCCCGCGCCGGCGATGCGCAAACCGCGCTGGAAGGCTACCGCGCCAACTACAGCGCCGTCGAAGACCGCTACAAGAACGGCATGGCCAGCCTGTTCGAACTGGAAGACGCGCGCCGCACGCGCCTCGCCGCCGAACAAACCGTCATCAACCTGCAACGCGAGCGCAGCGCCGCGTGGGTCGCCCTGTACCGCGCCGCCGGCGGCGGATGGAATCCATCCGCACCCGCAATCGCCGCCAACTAATCGCTAAAGCCAACCATGAAAACCAAACTCAAACCAGTCGCCTACATCCTGGCAGCCGCTTTTGCAGTGGCAGCCGCCGGCATCGCCGCCTACGCCCCGGCCACGCAAGCGGCCGACGAGAAAAAACAGGACGCGCCGAAAGCCGCCCTCACCGTCACCACCACCAAGCCCTCCGCCGCCAGCCTGCCGATCAAACTGGCCGCCAACGGCAACGTGGCTGCATGGCAGGAAGCCAGCGTGAGTAGCGAATCGAACGGCCTGCGCCTGACCGAAGTACGCGTCAACGTCGGCGACGTGGTCAAAGCCGGCGACGTGCTGGCCGTCTTCTCCGCAGAAACCGTCAACGCCGACCTGGCGCAAGCCCAAGCAGCATTGCACGAAGCCGAAGCCAACGCCGCCGACGCCGCCGCCAACGCCGCCCGCGCCCGCACGCTGCAAAACTCCGGCGCACTGAGCGCGCAGCAGATCAGCCAATACAACACCGCCGAGCAAACCGCCAACGCCCGCATCGCCTCCGCCAAGGCCGCGCTGGCGAGCCAGCAGCTGCGCCTGAAATACACCAAAGTGGTGGCGCCGGACAGCGGCGTCATCTCCGCACGCAGCGCCACCGTGGGCGCAGTCTCCAACGCCGGCACGGAACTGTTCCGCATGATCCGCCAGGGCCGCCTCGAATGGCGCGCCGAAGTGGTGGCCGCCGACCTGCGCAACCTCAAGCCCGGCGTCAGCGCCATCGTCAAAGCCGCCAATGGCAGCGAAGTCACCGGCAAGGTGCGCATGATCGCGCCGACCGTCGACCCGCAAACCCGCTCCGCGCTCGTCTACGTCGACCTGCCGCAAAACGCCGGCAGCAAGGACGCGCCATTCAAGGCCGGCATGTTCGCCAGCGGCCAATTCGAACTGGGCAACTCCGCCGCCATGACCGTGCCGCAGCAAGCCATCGTGGTGCGCGACGGCTTCAGCTTCGTGTTCCGCCTCAACGCCGACAAACACGTCAGCCAGATCAAGGTGCAGCCAGGCCGCCGCCTCGGCGACCGCATCGAGGTACTGGGCGGCCTGAACGCCGACACCCAAGTCGTGGTGCGCGGCGCCGGCTTCCTCAACGACGGTGACCTGGTCAGCGTGGTCGCCGACACGCTGGCCGCGAAATAAGGACGCACCATGAACTTCTCCGCGCTATCCATCAAAAACCCCATACCGGCGATCATGCTGTTTGCACTGTTGTCGCTGGCGGGCTTCATGGCCTACAAAGCCAATCCGGTGCAGGACTTCCCGGATATCGAACTGCCCATCGTGACCGTCACCGCCACGCTGGACGGCAGCGCGCCGGCGCAGCTGGAAACCGAAGTCTCGCGCAAGATCGAAGACTCTGTGGCCACCCTGCAAGGCGTGAAAAACATCTACACCACCGTGCTCGATGGCGTCTCCACCACCACCGTTGAATTCATCCTCGAGAAGAACATCTCCGACGCGGTGAACGATGTGCGCGACGCCGTGGCCCGCGTCAAGGCCGACATGCCGGCCGAACTGCGCGACCCGAGCGTGACCAAAGCCTCCACCGCCGGCCGCGTGGTACAAACCTTCACCGCTGCAGCCGCCGAAGGCCCCGGCCAGAAAATGGACGAGCAGGAAATCAGCTGGTTCGTCGACAACACCGTCGCCAAACGCCTGCTGGCCGTGCGCGGCGTGGGCGCAGTCAAGCGCGTGGGCGGCGTGTACCGCGAAATCCGCGTGGAACTGGACGATGCCCGCATGGCCGCCCTGCGCGTCTCCGCGCTCGACGTCTCGCGCCAGCTGCGCCAGGTGCAGAAGGAAGCGCCGGGCGGCCGTGGTGATGTCAGCGGTGCCGAACAATCGGTGCGCACCATCGCCACCGTCAAGACCGCGGCCGAACTGGCCGCCATCGACCTGCCGCTGCCGGACGGCCGCCGCGTGCGGCTCGACCAGGTGGCAACCGTCACCGACACCGTTTCCGAACCACGTGCCGTGGCGCTCCAAGACGGCAAAGCGGTGATCGGCTTCGAAGTGTTCCGCACCAAGGGCGCCAGCGAAACCGAAGTCGCCAAGGGCGCTCGCGAAGCCGTCGCCGAACTGCAAAAAGCCAATCCGAAAATCGTACTGAAACAGGTCATCGACAACGCCCATCCGGTCGAAGAAAACTTTGAAGGCTCAATGGAATTGCTGTACGAAGGCGCCATCCTCGCCGTGCTGGTGGTGTGGTGGTTCCTGCGCGACTGGCGCGCCACGCTGGTGGCGGCAGCCGCGCTGCCGCTGTCGGTGCTGCCGGCCTTCCTCGGCATCTACCTGTTCGGCTACACGCTCAACACCGTGACCCTGCTGTCGCTGGCCCTGGTGGTCGGCGTGCTGGTGGACGACGCCATCGTTGAAATCGAAAACATCGAGCGCCACCTGCGCATGGGTAAAACCCCGATGGAAGCGGCAATGGAAGCGGCGGACGAAATCGGCATGGCGGTCATCGCCACCACCTTCGCACTGGTCGCCGTGTTCCTGCCGACCGCCTTCATGAGCGGCATTCCGGGCCTGTTCTTCAAGCAGTTCGGCTGGACCGCCGTGATCGCGGTGCTGGCATCGCTGGTAGTGGCCCGTTTGCTGACGCCTATGATGGCGGCCTACCTGCTGAAACCTGCAATCCACAAGGAAGAGCAGGACGGCTGGCTGATGTCACGCTACATGCGCGTGATGAAATGGTGCCTGAGCCACCGCCTCGTCACCGCGAGCGCGGCGGGTGCTTTTTTTGTTAGCTCGATCATGCTCGTCGGCCTGCTGCCGACCGGCTTCGTGCCGGCAGCCGATCGCGCGCAAACGCAGATCAACCTGGAACTGCCGCCCGGCTCCACGCTGGCTGAAACCCGCGTCGTTGCCGAACGTGCGCGCCAGGCCGCGATGGAAGTCAAACAAGTGAAGTCGGTATTCAGCTCCATCGGCGGCGGCTCCAGCGGCGATGCGTTCGCACCGGGCGCCGCAGCCGAAGCACGCAGCGCCGTGCTGACCCTGACCACCGTGCACCGCACCGATCGAAAGGAATCGATGGCCGACATCGAAGCCGAGATCCGCCACAAGCTGGACGCCATTCCGGGCGCCCGCTTCAAGGTTGGCCCAGCGGACAACGGCGTCAAGATGCAACTGGTGCTACGCTCCGAAGATCCGGTGGCGCTGAAAGAAGCGGCGCAGAAAGCCGAACGCGAACTGCGCACGCTGAAAGGCGTAGGCAATGTGCGCTCGACCGCCTCGCTGGTGCGTCCTGAAATCATCGTCAAGCCGGACTTCGCCAAAGCGGCGGATCTGGGCGTCACCGCCGCCTCCATCGGCCAGACCGTGCGCGTCGCCACCGCCGGCGACTATGACACCGACCTGACCAAAATGAACCTGCCGGAGCGCCAGGTGCCGATCCGCGTCAAGCTGCCGGACGCCGTGCGTGCCGACCTCGATGCCATCGGCCGCCTCACCGTGCCGGGCAAGAACGGTCCGGTACTGCTGGCCACCGTGGCCGAGATCACGATGGAAAGCGGTCCGGCGCAAATCAATCGCCTGAACCGCAGCCGCAACGTCACGCTGGAAGTGGAGCTGGGCAAGCGCGCGCTGGGTGAAGTCAACACGGAAGCACGCGCGCTGCCGTCGCTGAAAAACCTGCCGCCGTCGGTGAAGATCGCGGAACTGGGCGACACCCAGGAAATGGCGGCGCTGTTCGCCAGCTTCGGCATCGCCATGCTGATCGGCGTGTTATGCATCTACTGCGTGCTGGTGTTGCTGTTCAAGGACTTCATGCAGCCGGCGACGATTCTGGCGGCGCTGCCGCTGTCGATAGGCGGGGCCTTCGTGGCGCTGCTGATTACGCGCAGCGCGCTGTCCATGCCATCGATGATCGGCCTGATTATGCTGATGGGGATCGTGACAAAAAACTCAATCTTGTTAGTTGACTATGCTATTCTGGCGCGTCAGGCGGGCATGGGGCGCTTCGAAGCGCTGGTCGATGCCTGCCACAAACGTAGCCGTCCGATTCTGATGACCACCATCGCGATGGGCGCGGGCATGATGCCCCTGGCCTTGGGCTGGGGCGCCGACCCGAGCTTCCGTTCGCCGATGGCGATCACCGTGATCGGCGGCCTGATTACCTCGACGCTTTTGAGTTTGCTGGTGGTGCCTGCGGTGTTCACCTACGTCGATGATCTGGAACACTGGATGAAGCGCATGATGCGCAAGCTGCGCAAAGAACCACCGGCCAAACATGGAGACCTGCATGAAGTACGAAATAAAAGAACTGCCTGAAGTCCGCGTTGCCTACCTGCGCTACAAAGGCCCGTTCGGCGCCGCCATCGGCGAATTCTGGAAAGAAGTGTTCACGCCGTGGCAGCAAGCCTACGGCCTGACCGGCAAAGTGACCTACGGCGTGGCGCAGGATGACCCGGGCACCACGCCTGCCGAAGAGTGCCGCTACGACGCCTGCGTGGAAGTATCGGCCGAGTACACGGTCAAGCCGCCGGCCAAGGAAGCCGTGATTCCGGCCGGCCGCTATGCGGTAGCAAAGTTCAAAGGCACCGGCGCGGAGGTGCCGGCGGCGTGGGGTGAATTCTTCGGCCAGCTGCACGCCGAAGGCAAGGCCGATGCCGGCGCATGCTTCGAACGCTATCCGGCCGACTACGCGATGGACCCTGCCACCGGCGTATTCGAATCGGAACTCTGCATTCCGGTCAAGGCTTAGTCCAGCCGCCTCCCATGACGCGGTACAGGTCCACTGAGGCCACTAGTATCCGCGTCTTCAATTGCAAGCGCCCCACGTCCGCGTTGTACAGCGTGCGTTGGGCGTCCAGCTCTTCCAGATACGAAGCGTAGCCATTGCTGTAGCGGTTGTGCGCGATGCGCAGTGTTTCGGCTGCGGTGGCGCGGCGCGCGTCGTTCTGGATGGCTTGCTCTTTCAAGCGCACGATGGCCCCGAGGCTGTTGTCGGTTTCCGCGAACGCGGTGCGCACCGCATTTTCATACGCATAGACGGCTTGATCGCGCTGCGCCGCCGCGGCGTCGGTTTGACTCTGCACACGGCCGCCCTCGAACACCGGCGCGGCCACTGCTCCCGTTAATCGCCACAGCGCCGTCGGCGCGTTCACGAAGTCGTGCCACTTCAGGTTTTGCACGCCACCTACCGCCGTTAGTTTGAACGATGGCAGCAGCTGGTCGCGCGTCGCTTGCAGGTTGGCGTTGATGGCGACCAGGTTGTATTCGGCACGCGCGATGTCGGGACGGCGGCGCAACAGTTCGGACGGCAGGCCAGCAGGGACGGGCGGCGCTTCCAGCTGCGCCAGTTCGACGCCGCGCGCGATCGGACCGGGATTGCCTCCAGTGAGAATCGATAGCGCGTTTTCCTGTTCGAAGATGGAGCGCTTCAGTTGCGGCACCTGTTCTGCGGTGGTCTGGTATTCGGCTTGCGCTTGCAGCCATTCCAGCCGCGAGCTATAGCCGAC
>Ga0105244_10003402_pt1 | contig 11356 bp, 9 predicted proteins | sample KBSM44metaG_FD_80423 | JGI IMG/M metagenome (GOLD analysis project Ga0105244, IMG submission 80423) | Miscanthus rhizosphere microbial communities from Kellogg Biological Station, Michigan, USA - KBS M4-4 metaG | ecosystem: Host-associated > Plants > Roots > Rhizosphere > Soil | place: Michigan...
CAGCACCAACACCAGGGTCAACGCGGCCAGGCCGATGTTGGACATGCTGCCAAAATCCGCCGCGCGGCTGTTGCCGCCCATGGCCCAGCGGGCCGCAACGGGCATGAGGGTCAAGCCGATGGTGGTGATCACGATGCCGGTCACCAGCGGCGGGAAAAACTTGGTGATCCGCGAGAACACCGGCGTGATCAGCAAGCCGATGAACGACGCGGCCATCACCGCCCCGAGTATCGCCGGCACGCCGCCCGCCCCATCACTGCCGACAATCGCCACCATCGTGGCCACACCGGCAAAGGACACGCCTTGCACCAGCGGCAACTGACAACCAAAAAACGGCAAGCCAAGGGTTTGCAGCAGCGTGGCCAGGCCACCGGCAAACAGTGACGCAGCGATCAGCAGGCCGATATCGGCGGGCGACAACCCCGCTGCCTGACCGACGATCAACGGAACGGCAACGATGCCGCCGTACATGGTAAGCACATGCTGCAGGCCGTAAGCCATATTGGCCGCGACGCCGAGATTCTCATCTTCTGGCCGCTGCGGTGACGCCTTCGGGATAGTCATGGTGGGGGGTCTCTGTTTTTGTTGTGTATTCACTGTATGCAAAGGAAAGACGGGATGTCCATAGAGTTGTATACAATCAATTTCACAATAAGGCAGATGACGGCGATACAAAAATCCATTCAGCCGCCCTGCCCTGTGGCTTGAAGCCGTGCGTAAAAGGACCTGAAAAAAAATGCTCAACCGCAAGCTGCGTATTCATGCTCCGGCCATCTACTACTTCGACATGGTGCGGCGCTGCCATTCGATCCGCGAAGCCGCGCGGCGCCTGAACGTGGCGTCGTCGGCCGTGAACCGGCAGATCCTCAAGCTGGAAGACGAGATGGGCGCACCACTGTTCGAGCGGTTGCCGGGCGGCCTGCGCGTGACGGCCGCCGGTGAGATCCTTACGCGCCACATCAGCCTGCTGCTGCAGGATGTAGAACGGGTGCGCGGTGAACTGGATGGCTTGCACGGCGTGCAGACCGGGCATGTGGAAATCGCCACGGTGGAAGGGGCCGCCGTCGAACTGCTGCCTGCCGCACTCCGGCGTATGCGCGAGCGCTATCCGAAGGTGACGATTGGCGTCACGGTGCAGGGTTCGCAGTCGATTCCCGGCGCGGTCATCCATGGCCAGGCGGACCTGGGCCTGGCGTTTGCTCTACCGCGCAGCAACGAAATCACCCAGTTGTGCGTCGGCCATTTCCGCTTGGGCGCATTGATGACGCCGGAGCATCCGCTGGCCGGTGAAACGCGGGTGAGCTATGGGCAATGCTGCGAATACGGGGTGATCCAGGCCAAAAGCGAACTGTCGGTGCATCACCTCATCGCCCCGTTGCACACATCCACAGCGGCAGCGAGCAAGCCCCTGCTGCACAGCAACTCCATGGAACTGGCGCGACAGTTGGCGCGCCAGCAATTGGGCATCGCCTTCCAGACTCGCATCGGTATCGAGGCCGACCTGCAGCGCGGCGAACTGCTGCACATTCCGCTGAGCGACCAGGGTGGCATCTTCAGCGACCTGGGCGTGTATGCCCGCAAGGACCGTGACTTGCCCGTGGCGGTGCAAGCCCTGACCCACCTGTTGGGCGAAGAGATCGCCTTGCGCGAACGCGAGGAAATGCCTGCGGCGCCGCGTATTTCCTGACTTTCAGGGCAAATACCGTGCTGCCGTTTCGGCATCGCCCCAGGCGAGATTCTGTTCTTTGGCGCACGCCCGCCCTGTGCTGATACTGCGCCCGGCGGTCCCTGCAAGGCCGCCATGAGCCAAACGCCAAAGGAATAAAAACAATGAAAAAGGCACTGCACGGCGCAACCGTTTTACTGTCCCTCCTCGGCGGCGGGGAGGCTGTCGCGGTGGAATGGATGAACAACAGCGTAGGTTTTCGCTACGGCCAGCACTTCACCAATCCGAATAATCCCGACGATTTCAGCAAGCGCATCTACAGCTTTACCCACGCCAGCGGTTACCAATACGGCAGCAACTACTTCAACCTCGATGTGTTCCTGTCCGACAGCAGCGACCCGCGCAAAGGCACGGACCATGGCGGCAGCGAGGTGTACGGCGTGTACCGGCACCAGTTGTACGCGTCGCGGGTATTCGATGTGCCGTTGGGTACCGGCCTGATCAAGGATTACGCCCTGACGGCGGGGTTTGACGCCAACCGCAACAACAACGTCGCGTCAGCCAAAAAGCGCGCCCTGGTGATCGGTCCTACCTTGAAATTCAACACCGTCGGTGTGCTCGACCTGAGCCTGATGTACTACAAGGAAAAGAACCACACCGGCATCCCCGGCGCGCAAGAGTCGAACCACACGTTCGATGACACCTACATGCTCAACCTGACGTGGATGCGCCCGTTCGAGGTTGCCAGCCACGCGGTCAAGTTTCAGGGCTTCATCAATTACGTCGGGGAAAAAGGCAAGGACTACCACGGCCGCGACACCGCGCCGGAAGCGCTGATGCGTACCGCGCTGATGGTGGCGGTGCGGCCGGGAAAAAGCGTGAAACCGAACCTGTACCTGGGGGTGGGTTACGAGTATTGGCACAACAAGTTCGGCGTGGACGGTGGCCGGGGTACTCGCACCTCAACCCCGACGCTGAACATGGAAGTCACCTTCTGACACCCGCCAACCTGTAGGAGCCGGCTTGCCGGGGATAGCGGTGGGTCAGCGACGAATGGGCTAACTGATAGACCGCGATCGCCGGCAAGCCGGCTCCTACAGGGGTCAGGCCTGGGCCAGTTTGGCAGGGTTGTTTTTTGGCCGCGCCAGCCAGTAACCCAACACGGCCAACGGCGCGGTCGCCAGCATCACGATCACGGTGATCAACAACGGCTGATCGATCATCGACGACACCAACAGGCTGCTGAGGAAACACAGCCCCAATTGCAGAGTGTTTTGCAGGGCCGCGGCCTTGCCGGAGTTTTCTGCAAATGGCATCAGTGCATTCGCCACCACGATGGGATAGCTCGCGCCATTGACCAGGGCCATCAGGCAGAACGGAATCAGCAAGGTGGTGAGGGTCGGCACGGTCAAGGTGGCAACCAAGTACAACGCCAGCATGCTGATGCAATACGCCACCAGCAACCACGGCAGCAGGGTTTTGCCCTGATAACGCTGCAAGGCGCTGCGGCAACTGTAGCCGCCCACCAGGAATGCCAAGGTCGGCAACACGTAGCTCAAGCCAATGTCATTCGGGCTGTAGCCCATATCGCCCAGAATGAACGGTGAGGCGGTCAGCCAGGCGAAGAAGCTGGCGGAGCACGCGGCAAAGATCATCACGTTGCCGGTAAACACGCGGGATGTCAGCAGTTGCCCGTAACCCCGGCGCGAAGGTTCGCCCGTCTGCGCCTGACGTTTCGGTACAGTGCGCAGGAACAAAGTGGGCAACAGCAGCAGCAACGACACGCCCAGCAACACGCCGAAGATCGCTTGCCAGCCGAAGTGGTTTAACACCATCGCCCCCAGCAACGGCGCCAGGGCCGGCGACAGTGACATCAGCGGCATGATGCTGGCGAACACGCGATGGGCCTTGTCGGCCGGGTAACGGTCGATCACCAGCGCCTGCCAACTCACGGCGGCGGAACACACGCCAATCGCTTGGACAAAGCGCAACGCCAGCAGTTGCGGCGCGGTCTCGACCCAGAACATGCCCAAGCAACCCAGCACAAACAGGCTCAGGCCGGTGAGCAAGATCGGCTTGCGCCCCAAGCGGTCAGACAGCGGCCCCCACAGCAACTGCCCCACCGCAAAGCCCGCAAGGAAAATACTCAAGCTGGCGCCCACGGCACCCGCACCGATCTGCAACTGTTCGCCCATGGCGCCGAAGGCCGGCAAGTACATGTCCATGGCCAGATAACCGAGCATGCTCAGCCCCGCCAGATACCCCGTGAAACCAAAAGAATTTTTCATTGAAGCCTTGAAGATATTGCCATCAAACTATTTGCTGACTGACGCCCATTATGAAGCTGACAGTTTTTGTGTGAAGCGATAATAATTGGACACTCTGATCAAATATTTTGAAGGCAACCATCATGTGGTCTGAATACTCTCTGGATGTGGTCGATGCGGTAGCGCGCCATGGCAGCTTCAGTGCGGCCGCCCAGGAGTTGCACCGTGTGCCGTCGGCCATCAGCTACACGGTGCGTCAGATCGAAGAGTGGCTGGCCGTACCACTGTTCGTGCGCAGGCACCGGGACGTGGAGCTGACACCCGCCGGCCGCCTCTTTATAGAAGAAGCCCGTGGCGTGATGAAAAAGATGCTCGGCACGCGCCGGCTATGCCAGCAGGTGGCCAATGGCTGGAGCGGCCAATTGAAGGTGGCCGTGGACTCCATCGTCAAACCCCAGCGCTGCCGGCAACTGGTGCTGGATTTTTACCGGCAGTTTCCCGAAGTGGAGTTGCTGCTGGAATACGAGGTGTACAACGGTGTGTGGGATGCGCTGGCCGATGAGCGCACCGACATTGTGATCGGCGCCACCAGCGCGGTGCCGGTGGCCAGCCACTTCACGTTTCGTGACATGGGCCTGTTGAACTGGCTGTGCGTGGTCAGTGCCAAGCACCCGCTGGCGACAGTCGAGGGGTTGCTCAATGACGATCAGCTGCGTCCCTTCGCCTCCCTGTGCATGACCGACACGTCGCGCAACCTGCCCAAGCGCGACACCTGGACCCTGGATAACCAACGGCGGCTGGTGGTGCCCAACTGGGCCTCGGCCATCGATTGCCTGCGCGACGGCCTGTGCGTCGGCATGGCGCCGGCGCATCAGGTGTTGCCGTGGATCGAGCGCGGTGAGTTGGTGGCGTTGCAACTGAGCCGGCCGTTTCCGGCCAGCCCGTCGTGTGTGGCCTGGGCACAGAACAAATTGTCGCCGGCCATGGCGTGGTTGCTGGAGTACCTGGGGGATACCGAGACGATGAATCAGGAGTGGTTGAATGGGCCTGATCTCTGAAAATCACACCGCCTGACTGTAGGAGCTGGCTTGCCGGCGATAGCGGACTATCTGTGCCAACTGTGTTGGCTGGCACACTGCAATCGCAGGCAAGCCAGCTCCCACATTTTGATCGCATTTCAATTAAGCAGACGGGTAATGGCCCGCACGATCATCTCGGCTTCCTTGGCATCCAGGGTCAACGGCGGCAACAGCCGGATGATCTTGCCCCGCGTCACGTTGATCAGCAGCCCATGCTCCTGGGCCGCCCGCAGGGCCAGGTCACGCAATGGCTCGGCCAGTTCAATACCAATCATCAAACCCTGCCCACGGATCGCCAGCACATTCGGGTATTCGCTCAACGCCACCCGCAACCGCGCCAGCAGGCGTTCGCCCTGTTGCGCGGCGTTTTGCAGCAAGCCTTGTTCCTCGATGATATCCAGCACGGTGCAGCCCACACGGCAGGCCAGTGGATTGCCGCCAAACGTGCTGCCGTGGCTGCCGGGGGTGAACAGTTTGGCCACCGAAGCACGCGCCAGGCAGGCGCCGATGGGCACACCGTTGCCGAGGCCTTTGGCCAGGGTCATGACGTCCGGGACAATGCCCTCGTGCTGGAACGCGAACCAGGCGCCGGTACGGCCGATACCGGTCTGGATCTCGTCGAGCATCATCAACCAGCCGTGGCGCGTGCAGTGATCACGCAAGGCCTTGAGATAGCCCGGTGGCGCAGGCAGGACGCCGCTTTCGCCCTGGATCGGCTCCAGCAGCACTGCCGCAATGCGCGCACCGTACTGCTGGGTGATTGCCTCCAGCGCAGCCAGGTCGCCAAAGCTGATCTTGAGGAAATCCCCCGGCAGGCGCTGAAAACCCAGGCGCACCGAGGGACCATCGCTGGCGGCCATGGTGCCGAGGGTGCGCCCATGAAAGGCGTTCTCCATCACCACCACCAACGGTGCTTCGATGTCCTTTTTCCAGCCGTGCAGCCGAGCGAGTTTCAATGCCGTCTCATTCGCCTCGGCGCCGGAGTTGTTGAAAAACGCCTGGTCCAGGCCTGACAAGCCGGTCAGACGCTCGGCCAGCCGTTGCTGCCAGTCGATGCTGTAGAGGTTGGAGGTGTGCAAGAGCAAGCCGGCCTGCTCACTGATTGCTGCCACCAGCTTAGGGTGGGAATGCCCGACGTTGGTCACGGCCACACCGGCCACGGCATCCAGGTATTCGCGGCCCTGTTGGTCCCACAGACGCGTGCCCAGGCCACGGGTGAAGCTCAAAGGCGAAGGTTGATAGGTGGTCATCAGGCAGGCGGCGGTCATGGCGTCGAACTCCAAGGCAGTGTGTCAGTGCACCCAGTATCGTTAGCCACTCGAGCTGGATAAACTGCGCAAACCTGCAATGACTTTAAACCTGGGCTTGATAATGGATTTGTTCCAAGCGATGACGGTGTACGTAAAGGTGGTGGAGACCGGCAGTATGACCGCCGCGGCGCAGGAGTGCGGGATGTCGACCACCATGGTCAGCAACCACCTGCGTGCGCTGGAGCAACGGCTGGGGGTCAGCCTGCTCAAGCGCACCACCCGCAAACAAAGCCTTACCGAATTTGGCGGGGAGTACTATCAGCGCTGCCTGGAAGTACTGGGGCTGGTGGCCGACTCTGAGCTGCTGGCCGAACAGATCCACAGCGAAACCCCCAAGGGCGACCTGCGTATCACCGCGCCCCCGGTATTCGGCACTGAACGCCTTGTGCCAGCCTTGAGCGAATTTTCCAAGCGCTACCCGCTGATCAACCTGTACGTCGTGCTGAGCAACGAGCGAATGGACCTGGTCGACAGCGGCTTCGACGTGGCGATCCGATTGGGCGAACTGGAGACCTCCAGCCTGATCGCCCGGCCCATGCAGGACTACACCCTCACCCTCTGCGCATCACCTGACTACCTGGCGCGACGCGGCACGCCGCAGACGCCCGATGACCTGCAACAGCACGACTGCCTGGCGTTCGCCTACCCGGCCAATGACAACTGGCGCGACACCGGCAAACTGTGGCGCATGAGCAATGACGGGGGCGAGGTGGAGGTTCCGGTGTCCGGCTCATTGACCATCAACAGCTCACAAGGCTTGCGCCAGGCGGCCGTGAACGGCATGGGCATCATCATGCTGGCCGATGCCCTGGTACACCCGGACCTGGAAAGCGGCAAACTGGTGGCCTTGTTGACCACCTACAAATTGCCCAGCCGCCCCATGCACCTGCTGTATCGCCAGGACCGTCATCGCCTACCCAAGCTGCGGGCGTTCGTGGACTTCGCGATGGAGCAGTGGGCGCGCTAGAAACCTACGCCCAACTCACGCAAGCGTGCCGCTGTGCGCTCGGCCGACACGTGATGAACGCCCTGCCAACCGAGTGCGACGGCGGCCTCGATATTGCCGGCCACATCGTCGATAAACACCACCTCACTGGCCTGGATATCCGGCAGATGGGCGCGCACCTGGGCGAGGCTGGCGTGATAGATCGCCGGATCCGGCTTGATCAGCTTCAATTCGCCGGACACGACGATGTCGCGAAAACGCTGCAAGAACGGGTAGTTGGCCCGGGCATACGGAAAGGTTTCGGCTGACCAATTGGTGAGCCCGAACAATGGCATGTCGGCCTCGTGGAGCGCCTCGAGGATTGCCACACCGTCCGGCAAAGGCCCGCGCAGCATTTCGTGCCAGCGGTCGTAGTAGGACTGGATCAGCGTTCTGTGTTGGGGGTATTGCTCGATCAGGCTGCGAGTGCCTTCTGCCAAGGTGCGGCCGGCATCCTGCTCGGTGTTCCAGGCCTGGGTGCAGATGGTGTCGAGAAACCATTGCCGTTCATGGTCGTCGGCAATCAGCTTGCGGTAGAGATGCTGCGGGCTCCAGTCGAACAGGACACCGCCGAAATCAAAAACTACTGCACGAATCGTCATCAGATTCTCCGTTAGCGTGGCTTGATAGCCAGAGGAGTCTGCCAGATTGTGAGGGAGGATAGGAGCGCAATGGCGCGTAGGAAGGCTCTTGGGCGTTACACAAAACAAATGTGGGAGCGGCGGTGCGACGATTCGACTTGCTCGCGAAAGCGGTGCATCAGTCGCCATATTCAGTGACTGACACTCCGTATTCGCGAGCAAGCCCGCTCCCACATTTTTTCGACCGTGTTTAAGCTTGGATCAAGCCATTAATTTTCACGGTCGGGTTCACGTCGGCGTCGTAGTCCACGCCGTCGATTTCAAAGCCGAACAGGCGCAGGAACTCTGCCTTGTAGCCGGCAAAATCGCTGATCTCGTTGACGTTGTCGTCGGTCACTTGGTTCCACAGTGCAGCCACGGCGTCCTGGACTTTCGGCTCAAGCTCAGCCAGGTCGGCACGCAGGCGGCCGTCGGCGTCAAGTTTCGGCTCTTTGCCGTACAGGCTGTCCTTGAACAGGCCGTAGACCTGCTCGATGCAACCTTCGTGGGTGCCCTGCTCTTTCATCACTTTGAACAGCAGCGACAGATACAGCGGCATGATCGGGATCGCCGAGCTGGCCTGGGTCACCACCGCCTTGAGCACCGACACACGGGCGTCGCCTTTGAGGGCGGCGAGGTTGTCGCGCAGGGTCAGGACTTTCTTGTCCAGGTCTTTCTTGGCCTCGCCGATGGAGCCGTTCCAGTAGATGTCCTGGGTCAGCTTCTCGCCGAGGTAGGTGAACGCGGTAGTCTTGGCGCCTTCGGCCAACACGTCGGCATCACGCAGGGCGTCGATCCACAGCTGCCAGTCTTCGCCGCCCATCACTTTGACGGTGCCGTCGATTTCTTCCTGGGTCGCAGGCTCCAGGGTGGTGTCGACCACAACGCCCTTGTCGGTGTTGATACCGCGCAGGGTCACGGCCTTGCCGATCGGCTTGAGGGTGGAGTTGTGCACCACGCCTTGCGGGTCGGTACGGCGTGGCGCGGCCAGGCTGTAGACCACCAGGTCGATCTTGCCCAGGTCTTTCTTGATGGTTTCGATGGTCAGGCGCTTGATCTCGTCGGAGAACGCGTCGCCATTGATGCTCTTGGCGTACAGGCCTTTTTCAACGGCAAACTTCTCGAATGCGGCGCTGTTGTACCAGCCGGCGGAGCTCAGCTTGCCCTCTTCGCCTTCTTTCTCAAAAAACACGCCCAGGGTATCGGCGCCGCAGCCAAACGCAGCACTGATGCGCGCGGCCAGGCCGTAGCCGGTGGAAGCGCCCAGGACCAGCACCTTCTTCGGGCCGCCTTCGATGGCGCCGTGTTGGGTCACGTAGTCGACCTGTTCCTTGACGTTCGCTTCACAGCCAACAGGGTGAGCGGTCACACAGATAAAGCCACGAACCCGCGGTTTGATGATCATAAAATTTCTGCCTCTTCCAAGGGGTCGACGGCCAGTGGTGGCCATTCAACTTCATTCGTACGGGTCTATGACGTCCGAAAAACCGAAGCGTCACGATAGTCGCAAATCTTCTGTTTACAAAATCCAATCCCAAAAACGCAGGATCGGCCGTCGCAAGGGTTAAAAACTGTGTCGGGCCTTCACAATTTCGCAATATTTAAAACGCCCGCCGGGGTCATAACCCCCTATCATGACTACATTGTTTCGTTATGTTTCATGTCCGGAGCCACGTTTCATGAGTAAAAGTGCTGTTCGCAAGAAGCTGATCTCCGTCGCCTGGGCGTTCGGTGTTCTGCTGTTCATCTACTGCTTCCCACGGACCACCCTGGTGTTTGCGCTGCTGGTAGTGTTCTGCGGCGTTTACGATTTCCTGCGCAATGGTCTGTATGACACTGACACGATCAAGAAATATTTCATCGGCAGTGGCCGCAACACCTGGCTGCTGGCACCGTTCAACACCCTGTTCGACCTGGTGAGCCAACGCAATCGCCATGTCTACACGATGCGTGACCTGCCACCCGCCTGGCGCGAAGACCTGCAGCAAGTGATCGACGACGCCATGGCCCGCAAGGATGAAATCATCGGCTACCTGGACGAGCGCATGGCCGAGAAAAAACGCGGCATGCTATTTTTCCAATGGTACGGTCGCCCGATCGAAACCAGCCTGGATATCCCGCAACTGCGCAAGAAACTGCCGTTCGTGAAGACCATCGGCGTCTCGGTGTTCAACGAAAACCGTTCGACGTCGTTTCACTTCGGCCCGCTGCGCATGATGTTCCGCGTGCTCTACAACATGGCGCCGGCCCCTCACCACGAGGGTGTGTACATCCAGGTGGGCAAGCACAAGCATTACTGGCACGACGACCCGCTGTTTATCTTCGATGACACGCTGATGCACGCGTCCTTCAACAAGAACGACGCAAAACGTTACTGCTTGTTCATTGATATTGTGCGACCGACCTTGCTGCCGTCGGTGCTCAACGCCGTGATCGCGGGCTTTGCCGGGCTGGTCTTTACCCTGCGTCGGGTTTTCTACAAAAACTGGAAGCTGATTCAGTAAGTTCTGCGGCATGATGGTGCTGGACGGTATTTGCACCCGGCATTGCGACTGGGGTAAAAAATCGTCTCGTGCGTCCGTATTCGGCGCCCACCATTCTCGAGCCATCGCGTTTCAACAGGGCGCGGTGGCTGTGCTTTCAAGGAATCAGAATGCCCCAACGTCAAGTCATCAATGCCTCCGTCAGCCCCAAGGGCAGCCTCGAAACCCTGTCTCAACGTGAAGTGCAGCAACTGAGTGAAGCCGGCACCGGCAGTATCTACACCCTCTTCCGCCAGTGCGCCCTGGCCATCCTCAACACCGGCGCGCATATCGATAACGCCAAGACTATTCTCGACGCCTATAAAGACTTTGAAGTGCGCATCCACCAGCAGGATCGCGGCGTGCGCCTGGAACTGCTGAACGCCCCGGCCGATGCGTTCGTCGATGGCGAAATGATCGCCAGCACCCGTGAGATGTTGTTCAGTGCACTACGCGACATCGTCTACACCGAGAACGAACTCGACAGCCAGCGCATCGACCTGAGCAACTCCCAGGGAATCACCGACTACGTGTTCCACCTGCTGCGCAACGCCCGCACGCTACGCCCGGGTGTCGAGCCGAAGATCGTGGTGTGCTGGGGCGGGCACTCGATCAATACCGAAGAATACAAATACACCAAGAAAGTCGGGCATGAACTGGGCCTGCGCAGCCTCGACGTGTGCACCGGCTGTGGCCCTGGTGTAATGAAAGGTCCGATGAAAGGCGCGACCATTTCCCACGCCAAGCAACGCATTACCGGCGGGCGTTACCTCGGCCTGACCGAGCCTGGCATCATCGCGGCCGAAGCGCCGAACCCGATCGTCAACGAGCTGGTGATTTTGCCGGATATCGAAAAACGCCTGGAAGCCTTCGTGCGCGTCGGTCACGGCATCATCATCTTCCCAGG
>Ga0105244_10003403_pt1 | contig 11355 bp, 11 predicted proteins | sample KBSM44metaG_FD_80423 | JGI IMG/M metagenome (GOLD analysis project Ga0105244, IMG submission 80423) | Miscanthus rhizosphere microbial communities from Kellogg Biological Station, Michigan, USA - KBS M4-4 metaG | ecosystem: Host-associated > Plants > Roots > Rhizosphere > Soil | place...
CTGTAAGTAGCGAAGACCTCTTTCCTGTGATCAATATAGATAAATATAAATCATTAGATTTCTCTCCGCGAAAAGTAGAAAGCCTTTTAATTGAGATGATCCATGAGTTCAGGAAACAGTTTGCTTGAGAAGATCGAGAAAGTTAATAATGTTGTTGTTGGTTTAGGAACCAACTTGGTTGGTAATGTCATTATGTTCCTGACAACAATATATATAACGAATAATGTTACAGAACAAGTTTATGGGGAGTTCAGATTAACATTTTCACTAATTTCTATTCTTGTATTAGCTTTGATGCTAGGCCGCGATAGTTCTGTTTTATATTTCTATCAAAAAGAAAAGAAAGATAGTGTCATTTTAGAAGAAGTCATGAGCGGATTGCTGCTCATTTCTATCGGTTGCGTAATATTATATCTTTTTGATGATTTTTTTATAAGAACATTATTAAGTAATCAGGTTAGTAAGGGGAGTTATCACTTATCATTATTGATGATCCCTTTATGGGCTGCTTATAACCTGCTTACACCAGTAGTTAGAGTTAAAGGCTTTGTAAACTCCAGTTTCGTATTATCTAACCTTTTGCAGCGATTTCTACGATTTCCGTTTTTAGTTGTATTTGTGATTTTAGGCTATACCGGCTTCGCTGGATTGGCCTGGAGCATGATTTTGTCGCAGATCCTTCTCCTTGGGATCCTGTTATACTACTTATTTTCTGTAGTGCAGTGGAGTACTCCAGCAATAAGTAGTTTTTTTACGAGGTTCGGATATGCCCTAAGCTTGGGAGTTAATTCTATTATTCTTGCAATTGCAGGCAAAATAGATGTCCTAATTCTGGGTAAACTTTCCTCTGTCGTCGATGTGGCTGTTTATGACATTGTCACTTCCTTGGCTATAGTATGCCTGTTCCCATATATTGCACTATCAAAATCATTTGAACCTCGCCTGTATCAATATTTTAGTCATCCAGAAAAACGCGCTTCTTATCGTTTAAATTTATCCTTAGCGATGACACTTACCACACTGGGTGGGGTGTTTTTCATTATATTTAGTCGCGAAATTCTTGCTCTATTTGGTAGTGAATATATTCGGGGTGATTTCGCATTTTTATTGGTATCCGTCTCATATATCCTCATAAGTTGCTGGGGCGCTGTAAGTGAATGGATGACAATGAATGGATTTGCAAAATTCAATTTCGCATTTCTCATAATCAGTGCAGCAATCAATATTATATTGTGCTATTTACTTATCCCATTATATGGGTTGACGGGGGCAGCACTTGCTCTTGGAGTCGGACTGTTTCTCTCAAAAATGATGGCATTTATTTTTATTATGTTTAAGGGGCCTGTTTTGAAGTTGGTGGCTGGACCTTTTGAAATCATACGTGTTGTCATCTGTATAGCCATAGCTATCTATTTTCGTGAACAATCATTTTTAATTAAGTGTGGGATTTACTGTATTGCCGGTATCATTTTTGTTTTAAGTGACCAAAAGATAAGGCATTATATCTTAAAAATTATTAGAAATAAAAAGGTTGCTGCATGATTATATACATCGCAGTTAGTTTCCTTATTGTTTTTATCCTTTTAGCCGCCACGGTTCCAGTCTTTCAAAGATATGAACGACTGCTTGTCGCATTTTCATTTTTCACTATTTGGCTTATCGTCTCATTTAGTGTAAATGTTGGACCTGATTATGAGGCATACAAATTTATGTATGACTCACTCAATGAAAATTTTTTCCTTCAGGAATATTTATTCCGCCAGTTTGGATATTTGTTTAGATCGAATGATTTACCGTTTTCTGCATTTTATTTTTCGCTAACCTCAGTATATATATACTGCATTTACCGTGTCTTTATTCGTTACAGAAATTTAGCTGTTTTAAATCTTCTTATTTTTATAATCATGCCTTACGGGCTTATAGAAGGTGGTTTTAATTACTTACGACAGAATATGGCAGTTGCTTTATTCTATCTTTCAATAGTATATTTAGTTCGAACTCAGTTTATCCGCTATTCTTGCTATAATGTTCTCGGAGTTTTGTTTCATAAATCAGCACTAATCTTAATTCCATTGTTCTTTGTCATTAAAATGAATTTAAGTACTCGGAAAAGCCTATTTATATTCTTTGTTGTACTCGCGGGAACGTTAAGTCTTGAAGTTCCATCCATTAAAAGTAATCTGCTTATGCTATTAGGTAGTATTCCTGGGTATGGTGGTACTTATGTTAATTTCAGAGACGGTGAGTTCCTTAATGCATTAAGTACGAAAGGGGTATTTAGCTATGTTTATCAATGTATACCTATATTGCTTCTAATAATTTATAAAGACAAAGTGATTGTAACTCGAAACGAACAAGTGCTATTTAATATTACTTATTTATCGCTTATAACATTAACTTTTGCATTAGAATTAAGAATCATGCTTCGTGTGGAGTATTATTTCATATTGGCGAAAGTTTTTACGCTACCTCTTTTGGTTCGGCTATGTAGTAATAATAAATCACGCACACTCTTTGTTTTATCGTTGATACTTTATTTTTCATTATATTTTATTGCTGTTTATCTGACAGGGATAGAGAAAAATTTGCTTCCGTATAAATCTGTGTTAGGGTTCGAGGTTAATTAATGGCTGAAGTTTCACAAAAAAAATTACTTTTAATATCTCCGGTATTCTTCGGCTATGAGAAAAAAATACAAAGAGAATTGGAAGTTCAGGGATGGGATGTCACATTCTGTGACACAAGACCTTCTAACTCTTTTCTTACAAAAGTATTGATTCGACTAGGATTAAATTATTTAATTCGTTCCCAACTGAAAAAACATCATGACAGGATTTTGAATCGAGTTAGAGATAATAATTTTTCAAAAATATTGTTTGTAAACCCTGAAGGCTTTGGGGAACGTTTTTTTCAGGATCTCAGAAAACTAACAGACGACGCTGACGTTAGACTTTATTTGTGGGATTCTATTGATAATAAGCCGTTGATAAAACCAACACTAAAATACTACAATAAATGTTTCACTTTTGATCGTTCTGATGCTGGTAAGGTGGATAACTTTAATTTCCTGCCTTTGTTTTATTCCGATGATTATGAAAATGTCAGACTTAAGAATAAACGTGACTATGATTTTGTTTTTATTGGCACAGTGCATAGTCAGCGAATGAAAGTTGTTCAGTACTTTAGAGATTTTTCTGAAAGGAATAATAATATTTTCTTTTACTACCTATTTATACAAAGCAGGGTTATTTATTGGGCTAGGCGTTTGACGGATGTAAGTTTTTCTCAATATAAAGACTATACATTTAATTTCAAATCACTGTCTGTTAATGAAATTGTAGATATCTTTTCCTCTACAAAAGCGGTTATAGATATTGAGCATGATAAGCAAAATGGCCTAACGATGAGAACCTTTGAGGTTCTGGCTGCGGGCATTAAAATTATTACAACCAATAAAGATATTGTTAATTATGATTTATACCATCCGGACAATGTACATATCATAGACCGCTATGACATTAAGTTTGACCCAGAGTTTATGAAAACTCCATTCAGACCGTATCCCTCTGAAGTCATAGGGAAATACAAATTGAGCGCATGGGTTAAATCACTAGTAGAGTAAATGTAAAAAAGAAAAAAATCATGAAGAAAATACTGACTGTTGGTTATTATGCTGATTTTTCCAGATTCTTTAACGAAATCAAATTAGAAACATCAAAAATCTCTTCCGACTATACCTTTTACCATATTAACCTGCATTTGAGCGGCTACATTTATTCAATGATGCATGGACAAAAATCGGTATACCTTCCATGGGCGTCTTCCAGGCATAGTACCGACGCTGATGAGTACCTTAGGGAATATTCTGACCGTTTTATTAAGTACCACATTACATTAAACCCCGGCATAGACAAAACAAAGCTTCAGCATCAGGCTGCAAAGTATTATAATTATTTTGAGAGTTTTTTAAACGACTACCGCCCTGATTTAATAATTGTTAGTGGCGATTCTCGTATGCCCGTTGAACTTCTACAATTCATTGCCAGTCAGCGTTCAATTGAGATTTTACATTTCGAACAAGCACCACTTGGCAGAACAATTTTAGATTCAAATGGGGTTAATGCGAATTGTTCATGCAGAGATATAGGTACAGTTGATTTAAATAAAGTTAATGCGACAGATGAAATCGTACCCTATAAAGAAATAAAATGGAGTGGTTATAAAAAATACAGATTTGTTGATATTTTTATAGAGAAATTTTTGCCTTTCATTCAACCTATTGATCATGTCAGGCCAAAGCGCAAGATTGTAGACAAAAAATTATATGATAGCCTGCAACTGAGTCGATTTCCTGGAGATAATGGTCTCAACAAGGATGTGTATCTTCTTGTCCTTCAGGTTCCTGATGATGTTAATATGATTTATCATAGTCCGTTTTTTTCTAATCACTATGAAATTGTCAAAGCTGTCCACCAGGCCCTTCCTGAGGACAGTGTCCTGGTTGTACGTGAACACCCATTATACAAACAGCTTTACGAGCCAGAATTGTACGCCTACATCAATGAGCATCGTGACGTGTTTTTTGATTGTTCCGCTCGACTTTTTGATGCGATGAATGCTGCTGATGTTGTCGTAGTAAATAACTCAACAGTGGGGCTTGAATCTATAGAAATTGGTAAACCTGTGGTCATTTTGGGTAATGCCTATTATGATCAATTTCCTTTATGTTTTAAATATAAGGGTGAGAATCTGGAACAACTTCTTGTTGATGCTTCATGTGAACCGACACAAGAAGATTTAATGCGCAGAAAAAAATGTCTGGTTTATCTCTTTAATTATTATTTTATACCGGGACACTTCAGAGATTTTAAAGGTCCTGCACCTGCAAACATTGCCAAATGGATATCTGAAAATGTACATTAAAGTTCTCTGGCTTATACGAAACTTTTTTTACAAAATATTTTTCTTTAAAAAATCTCGGTTATATGGTTACATCGGTAAGCCAATCTATTTTACGGGTCTGAAAAACGTCAGTATAGGAAAAAAATTTAGACTCTATCCAATGTGGCGATTCGAAATATTAGAATCAGGCACGGTAACAATTGAAGACGATGTTTCGATTGGCCAATTTTTTCACCTCGTATCTTTGGGCAGCGAATTAGTGATAAAAAAAGGTACAGTTATCTCAGCAGATGTTCTTATCACTAATTCTGACCATCGGTTTAACGTAATTGATGTTCCTATCTATCGACAACCTATGAATAATAAAATTACGATGATAGGAGAGAACTGTTTTATTGGCGCAGGTGCTAAGATTCTGGCGGGAACAACGTTAGGTAAACAATGTGTTGTTGGTGCTAATTCAGTAGTGAAAGGCAATTTCCCTGATTATTGCGTGATCTCTGGAATTCCCGCGAAAATCATTAAAAAATATGATGTTGAATCTAAACAATGGTTAACTGTTTAATCTGGAGATAGTATGTTAGTTCATGACACTTCCGTTGCTGGTTGTAAAATCATTGAAACTAAAGTTTTCGGTGATGAGCGCGGTTTTTTTTTAGAAGTATTTGAACAAAAACGCTACGCTGAAATTCTTGGGGATGATATCGCTTTTGTGCAGGATAACTATTCTCGCTCCAGAAAAAATGTATTACGTGGATTACATTTTCAAAAAACCTTTCCTCAGGGTAAACTTGTTCGTGTTGTGCGTGGCGAAGTATTTGATGTCGCGGTTGATATTCGCCCAGACTCTCCGACATTTGGCAAATGGGAAGGGGTGCTTCTTTCTGAAAGCAACAAAAAACAACTCTGGATCCCGCCTGGTTTAGCACATGGCTTCCTGGTTTTATCCGAATTGGCTGATTTTGAATATAAATGCACCGATTACTATCATCCGGAAGATGAAGCTTGCTTGTTATGGAATGATCCAGATGTAGGGATTTCTTGGCCTGCATCGGAGCCGTTGTTGTCGGAGAAAGACGCAAAGGGACTTTTACTAAAAGAGCTTTTATCAACGATAAAAACTAAATAGTCTATTTCGTGTTTTCCGGTCATGATAAGTTATCATAGCGATTTGTATTGAATCATTTTTTTAATGTGCAGTAAAAAACACCTGACAGGAGTATGTAATGTCTAAGCAACAGATCGGCGTCGTCGGTATGGCAGTGATGGGGCGCAACCTGGCGCTCAACATCGAAAGCCGTGGTTATACCGTCTCCGTTTTCAACCGCTCCCGAGAAAAAACCGAAGAAGTCATTGCCGAGAACCCGGGCAAGAAACTGGTTCCTTTCTATACGGTTAAAGACTTTGTTGAGTCCCTGGAAACACCTCGTCGTATCCTGTTAATGGTGAAAGCGGGCGCAGGTACAGATGCAGCTATTGACTCTCTGAAACCATACCTCGATAAAGGCGACATCATCATTGATGGCGGCAACACTTTCTACCATGACACTATTCGTCGTAACCGTGAACTGTCAGCTGAAGGCTTTAACTTCATCGGTACGGGTGTTTCCGGTGGTGAAGAAGGGGCGTTGAAAGGCCCATCTATCATGCCTGGCGGCCAGAAAGAAGCGTATGAATTGGTAGCGCCGATTCTGACTAAAATCGCAGCCGTTGCTGAAGACGGCGAGCCATGCGTAACTTACATCGGTGCAGACGGTGCAGGTCATTACGTTAAAATGGTTCACAACGGTATCGAATACGGTGATATGCAGCTGATTGCTGAAGCGTATTCACTGCTGAAGGGTGGTCTGAACCTGTCCAATGAAGAGCTGGCTGAAACCTTCACTGACTGGAACAAAGGCGAGCTGAACAGCTACCTGATCGACATCACCAAGGATATCTTCACCAAGAAAGATGAAGACGGTAAATACCTGGTGGATGTGATTCTGGATGAAGCAGCCAACAAAGGTACCGGAAAATGGACCAGCCAGAGTTCTTTGGACCTGGGTGAACCACTGTCTCTGATCACTGAGTCCGTATTCGCGCGTTATATCTCTTCTCTGAAAGAGCAGCGTGTTGCAGCGTCTACAGTGCTTTCTGGCCCGCAGGCTAAACCAGCCGGAGATAAAGCTGAATTCGTTGAGAAAGTCCGCCGTGCTTTGTACCTGGGTAAAATTGTCTCTTACGCGCAAGGCTTCTCTCAGCTGCGTGCAGCCTCAGACGAAAACAACTGGGACCTCAACTACGGCGAAATCGCCAAAATTTTCCGTGCAGGCTGCATTATTCGCGCTCAGTTCCTGCAGAAAATCACCGATGCATACGCTGAGAATGCTGGCATCGCGAACCTGCTGCTGGCACCGTACTTCAAGAAAATTGCCGACGAATATCAGCAGGCGCTGCGTGATGTAGTGGCTTACGCTGTACAGAACGGTATTCCGGTTCCTACCTTCTCTGCTGCTGTGGCGTATTACGACAGCTACCGTGCCGCTGTACTGCCTGCCAACCTGATTCAGGCACAACGCGACTACTTTGGTGCACACACGTATAAACGTACCGATAAAGAAGGTGTGTTCCACACTGAATGGCTTGACTGATTAAAGTTGGTTTAGCTATCAAACCCGGAGACGATTTCCGGGTTTTTTTTGCACTAAAATTGATAAAGAGTATTCGAAGTAATCTGAATGTCGCCCTATTCGCGGGCACTACACCGGCTTCGCCTTGACAGTTCTGTCGGCCAGGAGGTACAAAGCCCAACAGTTATGTTTATCGCGATGGTCTGTTGGCCATCTGTACAGTTAACTCACAGAAGTCATTAGCGAATGAAAATAACAATCTCCGGAACAGGCTATGTTGGTTTATCAAACGGTATCCTGATTGCCCAAAACCATGAAGTGGTCGCGCTTGATATTATTCAGGCCAAAGTGGATATGCTCAATCAGAAGCAATCTCCGATTATTGATAAAGAGATCCAGGATTACCTTTCGAACAAGCCGCTCAATTTCCGTGCTACTACGGACAAAGAAGACGCCTACCGCGGAGCGGATTACGTCATCATTGCCACTCCTACTGATTACGATCCAAAAACTAACTACTTCAACACCTCGACCGTAGAAGCGGTGATTAAAGACGTTGTTGCAATCAACCCGAATGCGGTAATGATCATCAAGTCGACCATTCCGGTCGGTTTCACCAACTCGATCAAAGAAGAGTTGGGTATTGATAATGTCTTCTTCTCGCCAGAGTTCCTGCGCGAGGGCAGGGCGTTATACGATAACCTGCACCCGTCCCGTATCGTTATTGGTGAGCGTTCTGAACGTGCTGAACGTTTTGCCGCGCTTCTTCAGGAAGGCGCAATCAAGAAAGATATCCCGGTGCTGTTTACTGACTCCACCGAAGCCGAGGCCATCAAGCTCTTCGCCAATACCTATCTGGCAATGCGCGTTGCCTATTTCAACGAGCTGGACAGCTATGCAGAGAGCCTGGGCCTGAACACCCGCCAGATCATCGAAGGCGTATGCCTCGACCCGCGTATAGGCAACCATTACAACAACCCGTCGTTTGGCTACGGCGGTTACTGCCTGCCAAAAGATACCAAGCAGCTGCTGGCAACCTATCAGGCGGTGCCAAATAACCTGATTTCGGCGATTGTGGATGCCAACCGCACGCGTAAAGACTTCATCTCTGATTCCATTCTGGCGCGTCAGCCGAAAGTGGTGGGTGTCTATCGTCTGATCATGAAGAGCGGGTCTGATAACTTCCGCGCCTCGTCTATTCAGGGGATCATGAAGCGTATTAAGGCTAAAGGCGTGCAGGTCATTATCTATGAACCGGCAATGCAGGAAGACGAGTTCTTCCACTCTCGCGTCGTTCGCGATCTGGATGTCTTCAAGAAAGAAGCGGATGTGATCATCTCGAACCGTATGGCCGAAGAGCTGGCGGACGTTGAGGCTAAAGTTTATACCCGCGATCTGTTTGGTAGCGACTGATTCTCAAAATGAGCGTAGATAAAAAACCCGGCGAGTTGCCGGGTTTTTTGTTTTAAACCTTATAGAAATTGCGGTACCAGTCCACAAAGTTCTTCACCCCGTCTTTGACTGAGGTCTGAGGTTTGAATCCGATGACGTCATAAAGCGCTTTAGTATCTGCGCTGGTTTCCAGCACATCGCCCGGTTGGATAGGCATCATGTTTTTCTCTGCCTCTTTCCCCAGCGCCTCTTCCAGGGCAGTAATATAATCCATCAGTTCCACAGGCGAGCTGTTACCGATGTTGTAAACGCGGTACGGTGCGGAGCTAGTGGCAGGCGATCCTGTCTCAACGGTCCAGTCCGTATCCGCCTGAGGGATCACATCCTGCAGGCGAATGATCGCTTCCGCGATATCATCAATATAGGTGAAGTCACGCTTCATCTTGCCGTAGTTGTAGACGTCGAAGCTCTTGCCTTCAATCATCGCTTTGGTGAACTTGAACAGCGCCATGTCCGGACGGCCCCACGGACCGTATACCGTAAAGAAGCGCAGGCCGGTTGTCGGCAGGTTGTAGAGATGCGAGTACGTATGCGACATCAGCTCATTGGCTTTTTTGGTCGCCGCATACAGTGATACCGGATGGTCTACGGAGTCGTCAGTAGAGAACGGCATCTTGCGGTTAAGACCGTACACCGAGCTAGAGGAAGCATACAGCAGGTGCTGAACCTTGTTATGACGGCAGCCTTCCAGCACATTGAGATGACCGATAAGGTTAGCTTCCGCATAGGCATGGGGATTATCCAACGAGTAACGGACGCCTGCCTGTGCGGCAAGATGAATGACGCGATCAAACTGCTCTTTAGCAAACAGCTCCGCCATGCCTTCGCGATCGGCCAGGTCCAGCTTATGGAAGGTGAAATTGCTGGATGACAGGAGGTCGAGGCGCGCTTGTTTCAGGCTAACGTCATAGTAGTCGTTCAGATTATCGATGCCGATAACAGAGTATCCTGCATCCAGTAAACGCTTGCTGACATGTGCGCCAATAAAGCCTGCTGCACCCGTAACCAGAAATTTCATATCTACCCTCATACACAATTCACATTTATGCATTACGCATCACAATGTGGTCTATGATAGCGCGGCGGGTAGAAGTTACATAACCCATCTTTCCGATATAACTCATCGGATTCCTATAGAAAAATCTACAGCAACAGATACACTATGCAAACATCATTTTTTTTGCCCTTTATTTCTGTTAGGGATTGTATGACGCAGAACAACAATAGCCTGGTCACTCGAAGCAATGACCCGGAGCAAATTGATTTACTTGATTTAGTGCTACAGCTGTGGCGTGGGAAGTGGGTAATTGGCGCGTTTGTTGCTGTTTTATAGCACTTGCTGTCGTATATATCACCGTTGCAAAAGAAAAATGGACCTCATCGGCCATTATCGCGCAGCCTGATGCGGCGCAAATCGCAACCTATACCAATGCGTTGAATATTCTTTATGGTAGTGCGGCACCAGCGATGCTTGATATCCAGACCCGTGCCATCGGTCGTTTTAACTCCTCTTTTTCTGCTTTATCACAGGCTCTTGAAAATCAAGAGATTCCTGAGCAGCTGACCATTGAGCCAGCGGTTAAGGGGCAACCGCTGCCGTTAAGCGTTTCCTACCAGGGTGAATCCGCTGAAGCCGCACAAAAGCAGCTCGCACAATACATCCAGCAGGTCGACGAGCAAACCGCAAAAGAACTGACCCGCGATCTCCGAGACAACATCAAACAGCAAATCACCACCCTGAACGACTCCCTGGAAAACCAGGAGAAGGTCTCTCAGGAGCAAAAAGATCTGCGTATCAAACAGATCACCGAGGCGCTTAAAAACGCTGAAGCGGCAAAAATCACCACGCCTCAGATTCAGCAAACCCAGGATGTAACCCAGGAAACGATGTTCCTGCTGGGCAGCGAAGCGCTGAAATCAATGATTGATAACGAAGCGTCTCGTCCGCTGGTTTTCTCTGGCGCTTACTACCAGACGAAACAAAACCTGCTGGACATCCAGAACCTGAACGTGAACCCGGAAACCATTCACGTTTACCGCTACGTGATGAAACCGAATTTACCTATCCGTCGCGATAGCCCGAAAAAAGCCATTACGCTGATTCTTGCCGTACTGCTGGGCGGGATTATCGGTTCCGGCGTGGTACTGGGCCGCAACGCGCTGCGAAACTACAAGCCAAAAGCCTGATTCGCAGACAAAAAAAGACCGGGATTCCCCGGTCTTTTTTTATTTATGGCGCTTACGTAAATTCTCAATCACCGCCGTCAAATCCAGCTCCTGATCCTGCAGCAGCACCAGCAGGTGATACATCAGGTCAGACGCCTCGTTAGTCAGCTCGTCCCGGTCATGTACCGTTGCGGCCAGCGCCGTCTCAACGCCTTCTTCACCC
>Ga0105244_10003405_pt1 | contig 11348 bp, 10 predicted proteins | sample KBSM44metaG_FD_80423 | JGI IMG/M metagenome (GOLD analysis project Ga0105244, IMG submission 80423) | Miscanthus rhizosphere microbial communities from Kellogg Biological Station, Michigan, USA - KBS M4-4 metaG | ecosystem: Host-associated > Plants > Roots > Rhizosphere > Soil | place...
CTCAAGCAGGGCGGCCCAGGTCGTGTCGACGGTGCCTCCCAAAGGCGTTGTGGCGCCTATTCCTGTCACAGCGATATCTCGTGCCTTCATGGCAACTCCTTTTCTTGTATGACATACAAGATAGACGCATAGTTGTATGGAGTACAATTTCTTGCATGGTCACAGTGAGTAAGGGGAAACGTCTTCCGGGGGGTCCATCGCAAGCTCGTGGTCACTCGACCAGGGGCCGGATTCTGGATAGCGCGGTGAAGCTTTACCTGGCCAACACTTCGGGTGACGTGAGCGTGGCAGCGATCGCTGCCGATGCCGACGTATTTCCCAACCAGGTAACCTACTACTTCGGTTCCAAAGACTCGCTCTTCATCCACGCAGCTTTCCTGGCATTGCTCCACGATGCGGAACGCGTTGAGGCGATCGGCCACAGTGCAGGGAGCCCCGAGTCTTTTCGAAGGAACATGGCGCGCACGGTACTGATGCTCCCGTCCATGCCGTTGGTGGTCCGCGCCCTGGCAGTGGGAACATCCCGGCCTGCGCTGGCCGCTGTAGTGGATCAGCACCTGACTCTGCTGTTCCGCCAGTCTGAACGCTATCTTGCCCGTCTTATGAGGCACCGGAACTGGGAAGTGCAACGTCCCGTGCCTGTGGAAACCAGAACGTTTTGGAGCGCAGCCTTCGGAGCCACGCTCCTGTCACAGGCCGGTGCCACGGGATCGGGGAGCGACGTGGACCTGTCCGGCACGCTGACTGTTCGTGGCGGGAGTCCGGGGGAGAATCTCTAGCAGGACGCAATTCCGCCGGTCCGGTCAAGCTCCGCGGTTAAGCTTCTGTCGCAGTTGTTGCAGCGCCACCTGCACGACGGGCTCGGAGCGATGGATCTCCCTGACATTCATCCCGGTAAACTCTTTCAATGCCCTGCGCATACTTTGGACGTCGGTGAATCCGCACTGGGCCGCAATTTCGGAGTAGGTAATGCTGCGGGCATCGGTTTGAAGGAGGAGCTCCAGCGCCTTCCTCGTTCTCAAGGCGCGAATTCGCTCGCCCAAGCGGAGTTCTTCATTCTCAAAAAAGTAGAACAGCGAGCGACGGGAGAGGCTGAACCTTGCGGCGATCATTGACACGTCCAGATTTGGGTTGTCATAGCTGGCCTCAACGTATTTCTTTACTGCCCGACTCAGTGCTGGTTTCTGCGTCTCATCGTCGAGCGGCGTTTCGAGCAGGGAACCCACGAGGGTTGCCATCACGGATCGCAGGATGTCTCCGGTTCCCGATGCCTTGGCGTCGATACCCGGCCGCTTCCAACTCATCAGCGCAGGAATCACGAACGTACCCACAATTGGGTGTTTTGCGAGGTCCGGCGCGCGAAGGAGTGACCGCATTTCGGCCTCCCTCAGATTGAGGCTGCCGCGGTCGATGTTGAGCTGCAGGGCGTGAAAACCTTCGGGCGCATCGAAGCTGCCGCCGAGCGAAGTATCGATGAACCTGACGGAGCCCGGTGAAACCGGCTCTGGCACGCTATCGAGAGTGAGGGTTAGTCCTGTCGCCTTGCGGAAGTAGGCCAGGCGCAGATCGGCGGCGTCGGGATTCGGCGCCCAAAAGCCCATTGCCGGGGAGTTGTGCATTTCTATGAGGCTGAAGCCGGGCCCGGCAAGAGTGATGGCTGAAGGATTGAAAGATGCAGGAGTCTTATGTATGGACTTTTCCAGCCGCATTGGTGTTTCGACGGCACTGCCGTACCACTCCCGCCAATGTTCGAACCTTTGTTCGGGATTCAGCCCCTCCGGCACTGCATAGCGTCGCAGCCGGCCGCTGTTCCCCGTATCAGATTGAGGCATGTCATCCTCCTTCACCAGCTGACCATCACGGCGGCCTTGGGAGTTGCCACGACGTCTTGAGGAAGCGGGCGGGGTGGCACACAAGACCGGCCGGAAAAGACCTCAACTGTTAGCGATATTTTACCTCTGTACGTACCTTTGACTGGGGCAGCCTGGTTGCCAGGTCATTGAACCGGTGAGGGGCGAGGACATGTTCGACGGCCAAGATGCCGGCCCCAACCACTCCAGCTTTCGGCCCGGTTTCGGATTGGGTGATATTCAGGCGCTGGGTCGCCAAGGGCGTTGAGCGTGCATAGACCGTTTCGCGAATCCCTGCGATCAGATGTTCCCCGGATTGCGCAAGCGATCCGCCGACGACAATCAGCGAGGGGTTGATAAAGCTCACGCACATGTTGAGCATTTCCCCAATGTCGCGACCAGCCTGGCGGACCGCTTGGATGGCAGCCAAATCACCGGAACGAACGAGCGCGACGACGTCACTTCCGTTGGTTGCCTCGAGTCCGCTCTCGCGGAGCTGGGCGGCTATGGCCGGAGCACCTGCGATGGCTTCCAGGCAGGCGCTCTTGCCACAGCGACATAGAATTCCTGCCCCGCGGGCAACAGCGATATGGCCGACGTCTCCAGCCACGCCTGCAGCCCCGCGCTGTAATTCTCCTCCACTAACCACTCCGGAGCCGATACCGGTTGCGACCTTGAGGAAGATCATGTTGTCCTCATTGGGCCAGCGTGTCGCCCGCTCGCCGAGGGCCATGAGGTTGACGTCGTTGTCAACCAGTACGGGAACGTCAAAGGTTTGCTGAACGTAACCGGGAACATCGAATCCGTCCCATCCCGGCATGATCGGCGGGCTGGTTGGCTTTCCGGTGGAGAATTCAACGGGACCGGGTAGCCCGATTCCGACGGCGATGACATCCGCCGTCGGACGCTCCAGCACTTTCAAATGTCTCTTCAGCGCCATCAGCAGCCAGTCCAGAACAGCTTCTGGTCCGCTTGAGATTTCAATCCGCTCAGTGGTTTCCACGAGTACCGTCCCTGACAGGTCCGTGACAGCCACGGTGGCGTGTGTGGCGCCGACGTCAACTGCAGCAGCCAACCTTGCACCCGGGTTGAAGGCTAGTCGCGCTGAGGGGCGGCCCCCAGTGGAGGGTGCACCAGATGCGGGAACAACCAATCCAAGTTTTAGGAGTGGCTCAAGGCGAGCACTGATGGCAGCCCGCCCCAGGCCGGTTATCCCAGCCAGGTCTGCTCTGGTTCGAGGGCGTCCGTCACGCAGGATCTGCAGAAGTCCGCCCGGTCCGCCGTTGTCCATGTCTCTCCAATTCGGGGGGCTCGAAGAAGGTGAATGGTGAGACTGAGGTCTCGACGCATCACGCTCACAGGACCCTGGGGCCCTTATCTCCACCCAGTGTCGAGCTGCTCACTCGTCCCCGTCCACCCGGCGAGGTGCTAAGCATCAAAAAGTGCAACTTGTGCAGGTGTTCCAGCGCCGTCAGCGTCAAAAGGTGCAGACTTTTGCTGATCCCCTGACCAAAGCCCGTTGCTGCATGTCACTGTTTCGGCATGGAAAAAGACAGAATCACGACAGCCCCCTCCCGGTTACGGGCCGGGTTCGTCGGCGCCGGGTTCATGGCCGAGGTGCACAGCAGAGCCGCCCGTGCAGCAGGGGCGGAAATCGCCGGCATCGCGTCCTCCAGCCCGGCCAGCGCCCGCCGCGCCAAAGACCGCCTGGGTGTGCAGCAGGCGTACGCCTCCGTCCAGGACCTCATCGAGGACGGGACGATTGACGTCATCCACATCTGCACCCCGAACGCCACCCACCACGCACTGGCCGAGGCAGCGCTGAAAGCAGGCAAGCATGTTGTCTGTGAGAAGCCTCTGGCTACCAACGTGCAGGATGCCAGCCGTCTTGTGGAGCTAGCCGCCGCGGCAGGAACGGTTGCGACCGTTCCCTTCGTGTACCGGTTCCATCCGATGATCCGGGAAGCCCGGGAACGCATTGCATCGGGCCAAACAGGCCGGATCTCCACGGTTCAGGGTTCCTATCTCCAGGATTGGCTTCTGTCCCGGGACGACGACAACTGGCGGGTGGACGCCGGTCTCGGTGGCCCTTCGCGGGCGTTCGCCGACATCGGCTCCCATCTGTGCGATCTGCTGGAATTCGTGAGCGGGGACCGGATTACACGGGTCGGGGCCCTGAGCCGCACTTTCTTCTCCGGCCGGGCAAATCACAAGGACATCCAGACCGAGGACCTTGTTGCGGCCGTGTTTGCCACTGAAAGCGGGACCGTGGGAAACCTCCTGGTCAGCCAGGTTGCGCCTGGACGGAAGAACCGCCTGATGATCGAGATTTCGGGTGCGGAGAGCACCCTTCAGTTCGACCAGGAAGCCCCGGAGACATTGTGGCTTGGTAAACGGACGGGTTCACAGTTGCTTGTCCGCGACCCGGACGCGCTTAGCCCCGAAGCGGCACGGCTCAGCGTACTGCCGGCCGGACATTCGCAGGGTTATCAGGATGCATTCAATGCATTTGTCGCCGATACCTATGCCGCGATCAACGGAGACTTCCGCGATGGCCTGCCCACGTTCCGCGACGGACTGAGGTCAGCCATCCTCACCGAAAGCATCATCAAATCCAGCAAGGGCGGCGAATGGGTCGACGTCCCAGAAGTAAAAGAACTAGAAGGAGTGCAGTGATGAAGATTATCCAGGTAGGCCTGGGCGCGTGGGGCGCCTCATGGCTGAACGTGATTCACCAAAGCAAAACCTGGGAACTGGCCGGCGTTGTGGACGTCAATCCCGACGCCGCACGGGCCGCAGGTGAACAGTACGGAATCCCCGCCTACGCCACTATCGAGGAAGCGTTGAACCACAAGGAAACGTTCGACGCTGTCCTGGTCATCGTTCCGCCCGAGTATCACGCAGCCGTGGCGATCCCGGCCCTGGAAGCCGGCGTACACACCCTGATTGAGAAGCCGCTTGCCCACAACCTTGAAGACGGCATCCGGATTATCGAGGCGGCAGAGAAATACGGCAAGCACGCCATGGTGTCGCAGAACTACCGTTTCAAGCGGGCCGCACGGACCGTTCAGCGCCTCATCCGCGACGGGGTCATCGGATGCCTCGAGCACGTGTTCATCGACTACAAGAAGAACCCGCCGTTTGAAGGATTCCGTCTCGAAATGGACGAGCCCCTGATCGTGGACGCCATGATCCATCACCTCGACCAACTCCGCGGGATCGTCGGTGTCGAACCTACCGCGGTCCGTGCACGGTCCTGGAACACGGGCACCTCACGATTCAAAGGCAACGCGTCCGCGGTGGTGCAGTTCGACTGCGACAACGGTGCCCGCGTTGTCTACACCGGTTCATGGAGCTCCTACGGCCCGCAGACCAGCTGGGACGGAGACTGGGAAATCCAAGGCAGCAAGGGCGCCATCACGTGGAAGAACAACGAAGTCACCATCAACTTCGCCTCACTGTTCGACACCGTGTTCCTCGCCGGTGCAGTGGAACGCTCCGGTGTCATGCACGTGGACTTGGACCCGTTGCCGGTCGAGGAACGGCTGGGCACTCTCGCAGCGTTCCGGGACGCCATCGAAACGGGGCACAAGGCTGAGACGGACGTCACCGACAACATCCAGAGCCTGCAGCTCGTCATGGCCACCGCGGACTCCGCCCGCCAAGACGGCGCACCCATTCCCCTGAAGACCAACGCCGAACTCATCGGCAGCCACTAGCACTTCCGACCCGAGGAAGTGTCGAATTGACTGGAGATACAACCATGCAGCCACAAACAGCCACCGGTTCCGCCGGTCCGGTTTCCGGGAAGGCTGGCCCCGGAAAATCCCAAGAGGAATCACGTTCACGGCTTTCCGGTGTCGGCGATTTCATCGGTGCCCAGGGCCTGCTCGTCGTCGTCCTGCTCTTCGGTGTACTGCTGACGTTCCTCAGCCCGGTATTCCTGACCACGGTCAACCTGGTAAATCTGCTGTACCAGTGCACCATCCTCGGTGTGTTCGCCATCGGCATGACCTTCGTGATCCTGACCGGAGGCATCGACGTCTCGGTTGGATCGACCGCAGCCCTGTCCTCCGTGCTGTCCATGGGCGTGATCGTCAACATGAACATGCCGCCGGCAGTTGGACTACTGACTGGTCTGGTGGTCGGCGCCGGAGTCGGTGCAGTGAACGGACTGATGGTCACGAAGCTGGGAATATCCCCGCTGATCGCGACCCTGGCAACACTCTCCGCCGGATCAGGAATAGCCTTTGCCTACTCCGACGGCGGCAACATCACACCCGTTCCGAAGGTGCTCACCGATATGGTCAGTGCCAAAATCGCAGGAATTCCCCTGCTGATACCAGCTGTTCTGGTGCTGGCCTTCTTGGCTCACCTGGTCCTGACCCGTACCACCTATGGACGCTCCATCTACGCCGTTGGCGGCAACAAGGAGGCAGCCCTGTTGGCGGGCATCCGCGTTGACCGCGTCACGATGAACGCCTACATCGTCGCCGGTCTGTCTGCGGGTATGGCCGGGCTCCTGCTCACGGGCCGGCTGGCTTCCGGAAGCCCACGTGCCGGCGACGGCATTGAACTGACTGTCATCGCAGCCGTGGTCATCGGCGGAACCAGCCTCTTCGGCGGCCAGGGAAACATCAAGGGCACCCTGCTCGGTGTGCTGTTGATCGCGATGGTTTCCAACGCCGTGAACCTGCTCGGCATCCCCTCGTCCTATGACCGGATTGTCCAAGGCGTCGTCATCTTCGCCGCGGCCGCCCTGGACGTTTACCGCTACAAGTACGTCCAAAAGAACCTGTCCAGGAAACGCAAGATCGGGCCGCCGCCGTCGAAAGACCCCAACGGGACCCGCACGCAGCACACAGGGTCCGGCACGCCGCAGACCACCGGAACGCCGGCCTGACACCTCACCCCTTTGCCCCGCTCAGCTGGCATATCTGAGCACCAGGGAAATCATCAATAGAAAGAGTAAGTCAATGAAGACCTCACCCAAACTGGCGGTGCTCGCGGTAATCTCCGCCGCTGCCATCGCCCTGAGCGGCTGCGGTGCATCCAGCGCCGCGCAGGGAACAAGCGACGGAACGAAGACAAAGAAAATCGCCGTCCTGCTGTACAGCCAGAGTTTTGAATTCATGGTTGCCCTCGGCCAGGGCGTGAAGGATAAGGCGAAGGAACTCGGCGTGGAAGTCACAGTCCTTGACGCCAAGGGTGACTCCAGCACCCAGATAAGCCAGATCCAGGACCAGCTCGCCCAAGGCGTGGACGGCATCGTTCTTAGCCCGAATAACTCTGCTGAGCTGGTTCCTGGAGTCCAGATGATCCACGACGCCGGAAAGACCGTCACCACTGTTGACTCGGTGATCCCAGGCGACATCGCCGACGCTGCCGTCGCCTTCGACAACGAAAAGGCCGGCAAACTCGGCGCTGAAGCTTTGGCCAAACTGATGGGAAACAAGGGGACCGTCCTTGAATATCAAGGAGCCAAGGGTGCCTACCACGCGATTCTGCGCGGCAAAGGCTTCACCGAGGGCATCAAGCAGTACCCCGGCATCAAGGTCATCGGCCGTGACGCACAGTGGACCGCAGATAACGCATTGTCCCTGACCGTTGACAACTTCACCGCCGACTCGAGCATCAACGGACTCTTCAGCCACAACGACGAAATGGTGCGTGGCATCGTTTCCGGCCTCTCACAAATCAACAAGGACGCTCCGGTCGGAGCAGCGAACCACATCCCGCTGGTTGGAGTCGACGGTACTCCGCTCGCCCTGGACCGCATCCGCAACGGTATCCAGGACGCCACGATGGACCAGAACCCGTTCGAGATGGGAGCACTGGCCCTTCAGGCCGAGGTTGATCTGCTGGATGGCAAGCAGGTCCCCAAGATGCAGCTGACAGACACCAAGCTCATCACCAAAGAGAACGTCGATGACCCCACGCTCTGGGGCAACATCTTCAAAGACTAGAGCCCCAAACCATAGGCGGCCGGGCCGAGCCCCCCCCCCGCTCGGTCCGGCAGGACCAAGCAATTCCACCTCAAGGAGAAACATGTCCCGCTTCAAGTATTCCTACAACGCCATCGTCTACTACCAGGAAGACATCGCCAAAGGCATCGACCGCGTCGCCCGCTACGGCTACGACGCCATCGAACTGGTAGGAGAGCCGGCAACGCACGACGTCGAAGAAATCAACAAGCTGACCAACGACGCCGGTATTGACGTCAGCTCCATCTGCAGCATCTGGTTCGGGGAGGAACGCGACCTGATCAACCCCAGCGCTGCAAACCGGCAGAAAGCCTTGGACTACGGCAAGTCGGTAGCCGACTTCGCCGCCGCCGTCGGAGCCCCAACCATCATCGTCGGCCCGTCCCCGGTGGGTAAGACCGAAGCGTTGGCAAGCGACGAACAGGAATGGGACTGGGCTGTGGAGAACGTCCGCACTCTGGGCGAATATGCGGCCAGCGTTGGCATCAACATCACCCTGGAGCCGTGGAACCGCTACGAGACACATTTCCTGAACCGGCTGGACCGTGCCGTTGAGCTTCTCGACGCTACCGGTCTGAAAAACGCCGGCGTGCACGGTGACCTCTTCCACATGAACATCGAAGAAGACACCATCCACGGCGCCTTCGCCCGTGCCGGCAGCAAGGTCAACCACGTCCACCTGGCCGATTCAAACCGTGCCGCCCCGGGCGTAGGACACATCGACTTCCGTCCCACGCTGCAGACGCTGAAGGACATCAACTTCGACGGCTACCTGACCTTCGAGCTCCTTCCCGCCGCGTCGAACCCCTTCGCCATGATGGCACGCGGCGGGCACCTGGAGTTCCTGGACCCTTACACCGAAAAGGCCATCAACGAAATGAAGAAGCTGGAACAGGAGCTGTGGCCCAATGAGTAAATACGAGTTCGGCGTTAGCACCTTCATCCTGGTCTCCCCGTTCACCGACCAGGACGTCGATCAATTCGACGTCGCAAAGGAGATGGGCTACGACCTGATCGAGGTCTGCATTGAAGACCCTGCCGTGGTCAGCGCAGAAGCACTCAAGGAAGCCTCGGAACGAACCGGACTGCCCGTGTCCATCTGCGGCGCGTTCGGACCGGACCGCGACGTCTCGCACGAGGACCCGCAGAAGCGGCGGCAGGGCATCGACTACCTGAAACTCTGCGTAGACATCGCCCAAGCGGTGGGATCACCCCACGTGGCGGGCCCGATGTACTCCGCTACCGGCAAAGCACGGCTGCTTCCCCCCGGGGAACGCCAGCAGCAGCGCCAGTGGGCGGCCGACAGCCTGCGTGAAGTAGCCGACTACGCCTCCGAACGCGGCATCACCTTGGCCATAGAACCGCTCAACCGGTTCGAAACCGACCTGGTCAACACCGTCGAACAGGGTCTGGAATTGTGCGAGCTGATCGGCCGGGACAACGTCGGGCTGATGCTGGACACCTTCCACATGAACATTGAAGAGAAGAACATCGGTGCGGCCATCACCTCTGCCGGTGACAAGGTCTTCCACTTCCAGGTGTCAGAAAACGACCGCGGAACGCCCGGCAGCGGACATGTGCCGTGGTCCGAGACGTTCGACGCACTGAAAACGATCGACTACCAGGGTTCCATTGTTGTCGAGTCGTTCCTTCCTACGGTCGAGGAAATCGCCAAAGCCGTTTCGCTCTGGCGGCCGGTGGCACCCTCCATGGACGCGCTGGCCAGGGACGGACTCACCTTCCTCAGGAGGGAATTGCCGTGATCGAAATGCCCGGACGCGCTCCAGCAATTGTTGAAGCACGCAACCTTGTAAAACTGTTTCCGGGCGTCGTTGCCCTCTCCGGCATGAACTTTGAGCTTCATGCCGGAGAGGTGCACTGCGTCTGCGGCGAAAACGGAGCCGGAAAATCAACGCTGATCAAGACCCTCAGTGGGTTTTACACGCCCGATGAAGGCGGCGTGTACGTGGATGGCGAACTCATGCCCTCCAGCACGGTGGCCTCCAAGGCCGCCGGCATTGCCACTATCTACCAGGAACACAACCTGGTCCCGGACCTGTCGGTGGCCGAAAATGTCCTTTTGGGAAACTGGGGCGGACGCAACGGCATCCTCTCCCGCCGCGAGATCCGCCGCCGCGCACGCAAGGCCCTTGACCAGGTGGCACCCCACCTGAACCTTGACACCCCTGCCATGGCGCTCTCAACGGTGGACGGTCAAATGGTGGAGATCGCGCGCGCAATAGCCCAGGACGCGAGAGTCATCATCATGGACGAGCCCACCACTGCTCTGACCGAGCAGGACGTTGAGAAGCTGTACAAGTTGGTCAACGAACTGCGGGCCAAGGGCCTGGCGATCATGTACGTTTCTCACAAATTGGAGGAAGTCTTCACCCTGGCCGACCGGATCACCGTCATCCGCGAAGGCAAAACGGTGGCCTCATCCGTTCCAGCAGATCAGCTCGATGCCCGTTCCGTTGTGCAGTTGATGGTGGGCAAGGACGTTGACCTCTATGAGCACATTCCCCGCGAACGCGGTGAACTTGTTCTTGAAGCGCGGGGTCTAAGCCTCGCCGGCGCGTTCGAAGACGTGAACCTCCAGCTGCACGCAGGGGAGATTGTTGGACTCGCAGGGCTCGTCGGAGCTGGCCGGACCGAGGTCGCCCGGTGTATTTACGGGGCCGACAAGCCCGACGCCGGGACAGTTGAGGTAAACGGCCGGAAACTGAATCTCCGTAGCGCCTCTGCCGGCATCGACGCCGGTATTGCCCTCGTCCCGGAGGAGCGAAAGTTGCAGGCCATCATTCCCATGCTGTCCATTCGGGAAAACACCACACTGACCCTCCTGAAACAGGTCAGTAAATGGGGCGTAATGCAGCGGGGCTACGAAAAGAAGATGGTCAGCCGCTACATCAAGGAACTCGATGTCAGGACCCCATCTGCGGAAACGCCGATACAGTCACTGTCCGGCGGCAACCAGCAAAAGGTCATCATCGCACGCTGCCTGGCAAGCAATCCCAAGGTCCTCATTCTGGACGAGCCAACTAAGGGCATCGACATCGGGGCGAAGGCCGAAATCCACCGCCTGATCGAACAGTTGGCCCGCAGAGGCGTGGCTGTACTCGTCATCTCAAGCGAGCTCCCCGAACTCCTCGAGCTCTCCGACAGAGTGATGGTCATGAGGGCCGGCCGGGTAGTGGCTGAGCTGGACAAGGCACAAGCAACCAAAGAAAACGTCATCGCTTACGCCGCGGCCTAAGCGATCCCTCCAGAATGGAACAACCATGACCGACCAACAGACCCGGCCGTTCACCCTGTTCACTGGCCAGTGGGCCGACCTTCCCTTCGAGGAAGTCGCCCGCCTTGCCTCGGGCTGGGGCTATGACGGCCTGGAAATCGCCGTCTCCGGAGACCACCTGGACGCCTGGCGCTGGGACGAACCCGGCTACGTCGAGTCCAAACTCGCCGTCCTGGAAAAGTACAACCTGAAGGTCTGGGCCATCTCCAACCACCTCAA
>Ga0105244_10003408_pt1 | contig 11340 bp, 8 predicted proteins | sample KBSM44metaG_FD_80423 | JGI IMG/M metagenome (GOLD analysis project Ga0105244, IMG submission 80423) | Miscanthus rhizosphere microbial communities from Kellogg Biological Station, Michigan, USA - KBS M4-4 metaG | ecosystem: Host-associated > Plants > Roots > Rhizosphere > Soil | place: Michigan...
CACCCATGCGGGCAGCAGGCGGCGCCAGCGCAGATACATGGTGGCGCTGGCGCCGGCGCACGGCAGCACCAGCAGGTCGATCGGCGGCGATCCCATGGCGGTGGTCACTGGACGGCGGCGGCGTTGGCGTCGCCGCCCTGGCCCTGCTGCGCCATCCACTGGCGCAGCGACAGCGGACGCATGTCGGTCCAGGCGCGTTCGACGTAATCGAGCACGGTTTGCTTGTCGCCCTTGACGCCGTCGACGGCCTTCCAGCCGCCCGGCACGGCCTTCCAATGGGGCCAGATGGAGTACTGCTCTTCGTGGTTGATCAGAACAATGAAAGTTTCGTTTTCGCGGTCAAAACAACTGGTCGTCATGCGCATCCTCGTGTTGTGAATGAACGCGACCTCTCGCGGTGCCGGCTCCTGCGCCGGCATGCTGGTCGCTCTTATTCAAGACGCGACAGCGGGTGATTTGTTTAGTGGCCTAGCCGATGTCGACCAGCTCGCGGCAGCAGGCGATGGCCTGGGTGGCGTCGCGCAGCATGAAGTTGACCAGGGTGGCCGAGCAGCCGATCTCCTGGGCGATGTCGCGCTGGGTCAGGCCGCCCAGGCGCGAGAGCTCGAACACCTGGCGGGTGCGCGACGGCAGGCCGCACAGGATGCGGTCGATGGCGTCGATCACCTGCATGCCGTGCAGCTGGTGGTCGGGGATGCTGCCGCCGGACACCTGCGGCAGTTCGCCGTCGTCCGGATAGATGCGGTACGACGACTCGACCGCCTGGCGGCGGCAATGGTCGAGCGCCATGTTGCGCACCACCTGGCAGCAATAGCAGAACGGCTTGAGGATGTCGCGCACGCCCGTCATCTCGACCACCTTCAGGTAGGCGTCCTGGATCACCTCGTCGGCGAGGTGCGAGGTGCCGACGATCTTCTGCGCGATGCGGCGCAACTGCGCCCGGTGTTCGATAAAGATGTCCCCTAGGACCGTTTGTTGCAATTCCATCGACATCAAGGACCTCCGCATTGGTTAAATCAGCACGATTAATTTTAAGGTAACTGCTGAATGCGAATCATTATCATTTATTTTTAATAAAGTGTCTACATGTTTCCCTTAATTACTTGCTAACTCGGACCGCGATGGTGGCAGGAATGCGACGCATTACTCATGTTGATGAGTAATCATCTAATCGCATACCGGACATGCATTTAATGAATGTCTTTGCGCTAACCTAGCCTGCCGAGCTTGTCTTCCCCACACTGAAAGGTGAAATCCATGACTTCCTCAAAGGTTCCCGCCCTCTTCTTCACGCTGGCCCTGGCCAGTTGCGCGCAGGTCGGCGCCGTCGTCACGTCCCCCGGCAAGCAGATCGAATTGCTCGACCGGGGCGCGGTGGCCATCCAGACGTCCGGCGGCGTGTTCGTCGGCTGGCGCCTGCTGGCCACGGACGCGGGCGGCGTGGCGTTCAACGTCTACCGCGGCGGCACCAAACTCAATAGCACCCCGCTCACCGAGCTCAACTACAACGACGCCGCCGGCACCGCCGCGAGCGCGTACTCGGTGCGCGCGGTGGTCAACGGCGCCGAGCAAAGCGGCGCCGGCGCCGGCGCCACCTGGACGGCGCCGTACAAGACGGTGCCGGTGCAGCGCCCGGCCGGCGGCACCACGCCCGACGGCGTGGCCTACACCTACGAGATCAACGACGGCACGCCGGCCGACCTCGACGGCGACGGCGCCTACGAGCTCATCGTCAAATGGCAGCCGACCAACGCCAAGGACAATTCGCAGTCCGGCTACACCGGCAACACGCTGGTCGACGCCTATAAACTCGACGGCACGCGGCTGTGGCGCATCGACCTGGGACGCAACATCCGCGCCGGCGCCCACTACACGACCATGGTGGCCTACGACTTCGACGGCGACGGCAAGGCCGAGGTCATGATGAAGACGGCCGACGCCACCGTCGACGGCACCGGCGCGACGATAGGCTCGGCCTCGGCCGACCACCGCAACAGCGCCGGCTACATCCTGACCGGGCCGGAATTCCTGACCGTGTTCAACGGCCAGACCGGCAAGGCGATGAAGACCACGAACTACCTGCCGGCGCGCGGCACCGTCTCGAGCTGGGGCGACAACTACGGCAACCGGGTCGACCGCTTCCTCGGCGGCGTCGCCAACCTCGACGGCGCGCGCCCGAGCGCGGTGTTTTCGCGCGGCTACTACACGCGCGCCGTCATCGCCGCCTGGGACTGGCGCGATGGCGCGCTGACCAGCCGCTGGGTATTCGACACCGACGTCGCCGGCAGCGCCGCGCGCGGCCAGGGCGCGCACTGGTTCGGCGTGGCCGACGTCAACAGCGACGGCAAGGACGACATCGTCTACGGCGCGGCCACCATCGACAGCTACGGGCAGTTGTTGTACACGACGGGGCTGTGCCATGGCGATGCTTTGCACGTGGGGAAATTCAATCCGAACCTGGCGGGGTTGCAGGTGTACATGGTGCACGAGACGCCCAGCTGCTACGGCAGTAGCGGCACAGGCATGCACGACGCGGCCACCGGCGCGCTGCTCTGGGGCACCAGCGGCGAGGGGGTGGACGTGGGACGCGGCGTGTGCATGGACATCGATCCGGCCTATCCGGGCGAGGAATGCTGGGGCAGTCGCGGCGGCCTGCGCAGCGCGACCGGGGTGCAGATCGGCACCAACCGGCCGAGCCAGATGAACTTCGCGGCGTGGTGGGATGGGGATTTGTTGCGGGAGGCGCTGGACGGCACGCAGATCAGCAAGTGGACTCCCTCGACCAGCAGTTCGACTGTGCTGGTGAACGCGGCTGATGCCGGTGCGGCTTCCAACAACGGCACCAAGGCGACGCCGGTGTTGAGCGCCGATTTGCTGGGCGATTGGCGTGAGGAGGTGGTATGGAGGAATAGCGCGAATAACGCGTTGTTAATTTACAGCACCACGGCGCCGACGACCACGAGGTTGCCGACGTTGATGCACAATCCGCAGTACCGGGCGCAGGTGGCGGCGCAGAACGCGGGGTACAACCAGCCGCCGCATCCGAGTTTTTATCTGGGCGCGGGGATGGGGACGTTCGTGCAGGAGCCGGTGCACACGCCGTGATGGGGACGCATCACAGCGGCACGCTGAGCAGGCCGTCGCGCAACAGGCTCGGCGTGAGGCCGGTCCAGCGCTTGAACGAGCGGCGGAAGTTGGTGGCGTCGTGGAAGCCGAGGTATTGCGCCACCGCTTCGTTGTCGTAACCGCGCGCCTGGAACAGGTGGATCGCGACATGCGCGCGCACCTGGTCCAGCTCGGCCTGGAAATGGCTGCCGTGGCGCGCCAGATGGCGCTTCATCGTGGCCGCGCTGACGCCGAACGCGGCCGCGCTCAGCTCCAGGGTCGGCCCGAGCCGTATGTTGGCCAGCAAGTGGTCATACAGCGCCGACAACAGGCTCGGCGCCAGCGCCAGCCTGTCGGCGCCCGCCTCGGCCGCCGCGCTGTCGAGCGCCACCGACGCCGCCATCGCGTTGCCGCGCGGCCAGGCTTTGTCGAGCCACTCCGGCTTGATCAGCATCGCGTCCAGATGGCAGTTGAAGCGCAGATCGCCGCCGAGGTGCACCTCGTGCTGTTCCACGTGCGCCGGCGCGCTGCGGTTCAGGCAGTAACGCCACGGCAGGCGCTCGCCGGCCAGCCAGCGGCACATCGCCGTCACCGCCGTCATGTGCATCTCCACCAGCGCCGGCAACTGGCTGGGCGCGCCGAAGCCGTCGGTCCAGTACAGCACGGCCAGGCCGCCCTCCTCGCGCAGGCGCGGCGTCAACAACGGACACAAACGGGCCGCGCCGGCGCACAGGATCTCCAGCGCCTGGCGCAGGTTCTGCGCCTGCAGCAAGGCGTGGCTGAACGCGCCGAAGTGGCCGGGCAGCATCTGCTGGCCCAGCATGAAGCTGGTGTCCGGGCTGTCGAGCTCGCGCATGACGTTGGCCAGCAATTGCAGGTATTGCGCCGGGCTGAGGGCGATGTCGGCGTCCGGCATCGCCCAGCCGCGCAGGCCGGTGCCGCGCAAGGCCTTGTCGCCCTGCTCGTCGAGCTCGCGGCTGCGGGCGTAGTCGAGTATCAGCGCCGGCTGGTGCCGTGCCGGGATGAAGCAGTCGCCGATTTGCCGGTAGGCGATCACGCGGCCGCCACCACGGCTGTCGAGGCCATCAGGCAAGCCGCCGCGGGTTGCGACACCGCCCGGCTCAGCTCGGCCAGCAGCACGTCCGGGGCGGCGTCCGCGTTCGAGCACGCGTGGCGCAGGCTGATGCCGACCCGGCCGCCTTTGGCGTGGTGGCGCATCTGGCCGACCATGGCCGCCAGATGCCGGGCCAGCGACGCGGCCTCTTCCACACTGGTGTCGGGCAGCAGCAGCGCGAAGCGGTCGCCCGCATAGCGGCACAGCAAGTCGTCGTTGCGCAGGTTAAGCAACAGCATGTGGCCGACCGCCTGCAGCACGCGGTCGCCTTCGGGCTGGCCGAATTCGCGGTTGATCAGGTGGAAGCCGTCGATGTCCAGCAGCACCAGCGCGCAGGGCTGTCCGGGCCGCCGCGCCTGCTCGTGGCGGATCTGGCGCCGCAGATAGTCGGCGTTGGCCAACTGGGTGATGCGGTCGAAGGCGCGGTGATCGCGGAACAGCCGTTCGCGCTTTTGCAGATGTTCGTTGAGGCGGAACTGCTCGTGCCGCCAATAATACATGCCGATCGTGACCACCAGCATGCCGACCGGTACCATGCCCTCCAGCCAGTGATCCCACCTTGCCGTCTTGCTGATGATGAAGAACTCGTCCATGCAATCGGCGAAGGAACCGATCATGATCAGCGCCAGGCCGCCGGCCAGCAGGCGCGTGACCAGGCCGCCCGGACGGCTGCTCAATGTAAATAGTACCCAGCTGCCGGCCATGACGGCGGTGCCGCCTTCGCTGACGATGTCCGTCCATTTCCAGTGTTCGAACGATTTTGCCACGCCGAGGCTGGCGTACAGGAACAGGCAGGCCAGCAAAGCGAGGCCGGCCGCGATCAAGGTGGAACGGTGTAGTTGCAGCATGGGCGGGCTCATCGTGACGGCGTCGGTAGTGCCGCCGCAGCATAGAGGAGATTTATGACAACGTCGTGACATCGGCCCGCGACGCCCGGCAACACCCGTCAACGCAACAACAGGTGCAAACGGCTCACAGATGGTGGGCGATGCCTCCCCGCTCCGTGCGGGAACGCGTCTCTTTCGGCCGTCTCTTTCGGTCTCTTTTTGTCTCTTTTCTACTCCAGCCCGCTCTGTGGCGACGAGGAGACCGAAAGAGACCAAAACCGACAGAAAGAGACAGCCAAAAGAGACCGATTCCCCGACGGAGCCGCGCTGTCTTGCCCCACCCGGTTCCAGCCGCGGCACCGACTGCCGTAGTGCCGTGTCCATCCAGCGGGTCAATCCAGCTCATCCCGCCCGGATTCGGCCTTGTCAACGGGCTTTTGGCCGTCCGTCGGGGCAAGCTGTCATGCAATTGACACATTGACTACCTAGAATCCGCCCGTCCTCCACCTACTATGACGGCACAGAATGAAAACCACACAATACAAAATGTCCAAACAACCCGCGCAGCAAGGCCATGGCTGCCGCCTGTCCGTGCTCAGCCTCGGCGTGCTGTCCATGTTGTCGATGCTGGGCGCGCAATCGCAAGCCAGCGCGCAAACCACCCAGGCCAACGACGGCGCCGCCGCCAGCGTGGCGGCCAGCGCCAACAGCGTGGTGATTTCCGGCCAGCGCTCCAGCCTGCGCAATGCGATCGCCGCCCAGGAGCAGGCCGACAACATCGTCAGCGTCATCAGCAGCGACGACATCGGCGGCCTGCCGGACAAGAACGCCGCCGAAGCGCTGGCCCGCCTGCCGGGCCTGTCGGTGCAGCGCGACCAGGGCGAAGGCCGCTACGTCAGCGTGCGCGGCCTCGGCCCGGACCTGAACTCGGTCACCATCAACGGCGCGCTGGTGCCCTCGCCCGAATCGGGCCGGCGCGCGGTGGCGCTGGACGTGCTGCCGGCCGGCCTGATCCGCTCGCTGTCGGTCAGCAAGACCCTGACGCCGGACCAGGACGCCAACTCGCTCGGCGGCACCGTCGAAGTCAAAACGCTGTCGGCCTTCGACCTGCCGGGCAAGCTGCTGTCGGCCACCGCCGGCGCCAGCCGCGACCAGAACATCGGCAAGACCAGCCCGAACGGCAGCGTACTGTTCGCCGACCGCTTCCTGAACGGCAAGCTGGGCGTGGCCGGCGGCGTCAGCTACGAGAAGCGTGAATTCGGCTCCGACAACGTCGAAACCGGCGGCGCCTGGGAAGACGGCAAGCTGACCGGCGTCGAACTACGCGACTACCTGCCGACGCGCAAACGCCGCGCCGCCGCGCTCAACCTCGACTACCACGCCGACAACCTGAGCAAATACTTCGTCCGGAGCTTCATCAGCGACTTCAGCGACAGCGAAGTGCGCGACCGCCTGACCATCAGCAACATCGCCGGCGACGGCCTCGCCGAGGGCCAGACCGCCACGGCGCGCGGCGAGCGCCGCCTGCGCCAGCGCAAGTACACCCAGACCATCAGCTCGGTCGTGCTGGGCACCGAACAGAAATGGAACGGTTGGAAGCTCGACCTGTCCGGCGGCATCAGCCGCGCCACCGACGAGGCGCCGGAATCGATCAACGACGCCCGCTTCCGTGGCAGCAAGGACTTCGCCGGCGTCGGCTTCACCGGCACCGACATCCCGCGCCTGACCGGCCCGGCCAGCCTGTACGAGGCCGCCAACTACAAGCTGAACTCGATCGCGCTCAAGCAGGGCGACGCCACCGACAAGGAACACCATGTGCGCTTCGACCTGAGCCACAAGTTCGACCTGGGCGAAGGCAGCTCGACGCTCAAGTTCGGCGCCAAGGCCGGCCGCCGCGAAAAATCCAACGACACCGAGGCGTGGTCGTACAGCAGCAAGCAGATCGGCGGCGCCAGCACCGCGCTGGCCGACTACGTCACCGGCAACGACCTCGACTACAAGCTGGGCCGCATCGGCAAGGCCATCGATCCGGCCGCGATCCGCCGCCTGGTGGCCGGCCTGAAGCGCGCCGACGCGCGCCTGCTGGTCGACTCGACCGTCGACGACTACCGCATGCACGAGGACATCGACGCCGCCTACGTGCAAAACAGCTTCGACATCGACGCCTGGCACCTGCTGGCCGGCGTGCGCGCCGAGCACACCAAATTCGACGCGGCCGGTTCGCGCGTCAACGAGGAGGAGGAAAGCTTCGATGCCGTCAACCGCAAGCGCTCGTACACCAACTGGCTGCCGTCGCTGCAGGCGCGCTACGACCTCGACGCGAAAACCAGCGTGCGCGCGGCCTGGACCCACGCGGTGGTGCGCGCCAACTTCAGCCAGCTGGCGCCGGGCGTGAGCCTGGCCAGCGACACCGAGGCCACCATCGGCAACCCCGACCTGGCGCCGCTCAAGTCCACCAACCTCGACCTGGGCATCGAGCGCGTGCTGGGCGACGACGGCAGCGTGTCGGCCTATGTGTTCCACAAGGACATCAAGAACTTCACCTACACCACCAACCTGGCCGGCAGCGGCCAGTGGGCCGACTACAGCTCGGCCGTGTCCTACGCCAACGGCGACAAGGCCACCGTCAAGGGCATCGAACTGGCCTACAGCCAGCCGCTGCGCATGCTGCCGGCGCCGTTCAACCGCCTGATCGTCGGCGCCAACGGCAGCCTGACCCGCTCGGACGCCAACATCGCCCGCTACGACATCGACGCCGGCCGCACGCGCTCGCGCAGCATCAACATGCCGGGCCAGTCGGACCGCGTGCTGAACCTGATGCTGGGCTACGAGCAGGGACCGCTGAGCACCCGCCTGGCGCTCAACTACAAGTCGCCGTACCTGCTGGAAATGGGCGACGACATCCTCGACGCCGGCCAGGACCGCATCGTCGACGCCCAGAAACAGGTCGACTTCTCGCTGTCGTACCAGATCAGCAAACAGGTGCAGCTGAACTTCGAGGCCGCCAACCTGAACAACGAGAAATACTACGTCTATCTGGGCAGCAAGGCCCAAAACGCGCAATACGAACAATACGGCCGCACCTATAAAGTCAGCCTCAAAGTGAGCATGTTCTGATAATGAAAACAACGATCTTCAACGGTATTCTTTTCGGCGCGCTGGTCTCGTGCGGCGTGCTGGCGCAGACGGCACACGCGGCACCAGCGGCGGCGCGCGCGGCCGCCCTGCCCGGTCTCGCCGCCAAGGCCAGCGAACTGGCCGCCCTGCCCGACGGTGGCTGGCTCGCCATCGACAAACAGGGCCTGCGCCTGCTCGACGCCGCCGGCAAGGAGCGCGCCCGGCTGGCCGTGCGCGCCAAGCAGCTCGATCTGCGTCCGCTAGGTCCGAACGGCGATATGCTGGCCGTGGTGCTCGACGCCAATGCCGAGCACGTGCTGCCGGTCCTGGTCGACCTCAAGGCCGGCACCCTGTCGGCGCAAACGCCGTTCCCGGCGCCGCCGTTCGGCATCGAATCGTCGTGCCTGTACCGCGACGCCCAGCGCATCGACCATCTGTTCATGATCGGCAAGGATGGCCAGGCCGAACAATGGCTGATGCACGGCGACCAGCGCCAGCTGGTCCGCAGGCTGGCCCTGCCGCCGCACGTCAAGCATTGCCGCGCCGACGACGCCACGCACCAACTGCTGGTCAACGAGGAGAAGATGGGCGTGTGGGCCTATGACGCCGACGCCGAGGGCGGACCGCGCCGCAAGCTGGTCCAGCGCGGCGACGCCTTCAAAAAAGGCCAGGTGCGGGTTCTGCCATGGCAGGCGGCGACGCCGGCGCCGGCAAGCGCCAAGGCCATCATCGAACCGCGCGCGCAGACCGAGCCGGTGGCGCGCCAGGGCGACGCCGCCGACGACCCCGCCATCTGGCGCAACCCGGCCGACCCGGCCGGCGCGCGCATCCTCGGCACCAACAAGAAACAGGGGCTGCTGGTGTACGACCTGAATGGCAAGCAGCTGCAACTGCTGGAGGTCGGCCGGCTGAACAACGTCGACGTGCGCCAGGGCGTGAGCGTCGGCGGACGCACGCTCGACGTGGCCGTCGCCACCCAGCGCGACGACAACAGCGTGATGCTGTTCACCATCGACGCCGGCGGCACCGTCACGCCAGCCGGCGCCTTCGCCACCGGGCTCGAGGACATCTACGGCATGTGCCTGTACCGTCCGGCCGACGGCGGCCTGGAAGCGTTCATCAACGACAAGGACGGCAGCTTCCTGCAGTACCGCATCGAGGCCGGCGCCGACGGCAAAGGCATGTCGGGCAAGCTGCTGCGCCGCTTCAAGGTCGCCAGCCAGCCCGAGGGCTGCGTCGTCGACGACCGCAACGATCGCCTGTTCCTGGGCGAGGAAAAGCGCGGCGTCTGGACCGTCGCGGCGCGCGGCGACGCCCCGGCCAAGCTCACGATGATCATGCCGGTCGGCCCGCAACTGGTGGCCGACGTCGAAGGCATGGGCCTGTACCACGGCGACAGGAGCGACTACCTGGTCGTCTCCAGCCAGGGCGACAACAGCTACCTGGTACTCGACGCCAAGGCGCCGTACCGCGTGCGCGGCAGCTTCCGCGTCGGCTACAACCTAACGGCTGGCATCGACGGCACATCGGAGACGGACGGGCTGGAAGTGAGCTCGGCCAACTTCGGCGGCCCCTATGCGAAAGGCATGCTGGTCATCCAGGACGGCTACAAGCGCTTGCCGGACGGCCCGCAAAACTTCAAATACGTAGCGTGGGACGACGTCGCCAAAGCCCTAAAGCTGAATTAAGGGAACAAAAAGCCTGGCCAAAAAACCAGGCTCCCCACGCGGAAACACGTAGGGCGGATTAGCGCAGCGTAATCCACCAAGCTCCGCCAGCTGCCCATGAATAGGCGAGAATGTATGAAGATCCCACCATAACAACATGATAATCTTCTCACTGCGGAGGAACCGGCTGCGCGGCAGCCGGCGGCCTCCGGTCCAGAGGAGAAAAGATGTCGGAACACCGCCAACCAGCCATTCCCATCAACATAAAAGCCTACGCCCGCCTTGGCGGCCTGCTCTACCTCATCATCATCGTCATCGGCGTGCTGGGTGAATCGGTCATCCGGGGCAAGCTGGTCATCTCGGGCGACCCGGAAGCCACCGCCCGCGCCATCCTCGCGGCCGAATGGCTGTGGCGCCTGGGCGTCGGCGGCCAAGACCTGCTGCTGCTGTGCGCCGTCGGCCTGACATTAATCTGGTACGTGCTGCTGCGCCCCGTCAACGCGCACTTGGCCCAGGCGGTGGCCTTCTTCGGCCTGGTCTCGCTGGCGGTCGAAAGCGTCGGCGCGCTGCACCTGCACGCGGTGCTCACGCCCTTGTCCGGCTCGGCGTACCTGAAGGTGATCGATCCGCAGCAACTGCACCTGCTGGCCTACCAATCGGTCGTCGCCCACGCCCACGCGTTCGGCATGGCGCTGATCTTCTTCGGCGTCGAATGCCTGATCGTCGGCCACCTGATCCGCAAATCCGGCTACATCCCCAAGGCCATCGGCTGGCTGATGCAGCTGGCCGGCGTCTGCTACCTGGTCAACAGCTTCGCCATGATCCTCTACCCGCCGTTGCAGGACATGCTGTTCCCCGTCATTTTGCTGCCGTCGTTCATCGGCGAAAGCGCCTTCTGCCTGTATCTGCTGATCAAGGGCATCGACGTGCCGGCGTGGCGGCGCCTGGCCGGGGAAGCAGCGTCCGCCGTCTAATCGGGCGGCGCCATCGGGCGCGACCCGGCTTCCGGTATGGCAGTTATGTCATGTTCATGGCATAATATCGGGCTGTGCCGCTCCGATGGTGAAATTGGTAGACACTGCAGACTTAAAATCTGCCGCCGAAAGGCGTGCCGGTTCGATTCCGGCTCGGAGCACCAACCGCCATATTTAATTGATTTTCGCACATTACCGCGAAAGTCGATAAAGCATCGCAAGCCCACTTCCCTCTATGAGAATAGACGGAAGTGGGCTTTTTTTTCGTCCAGTCTTTTTATGCCATCCTCGCCCACACGCCCCATCCAGTCGAGCATTCATCGAAAAAACGTGGAATCCGCATCCATTCAGCGAAGCACTCCGTATGTCTAATTCGTCGCGAAAAAAAACGATGGCGGCGGAAAACATGGCTAGTAAGCGGATAAGCGGCGGCGTCAACGTATTCGCTCAGTGAACGGTTCGCTATCGCACTGATCAATTTGAACTCAACTTCTTGAATATTTAAATATGTACGCGAACCTTACAGCTTTCAAAGC
>Ga0105244_10003409_pt1 | contig 11339 bp, 11 predicted proteins | sample KBSM44metaG_FD_80423 | JGI IMG/M metagenome (GOLD analysis project Ga0105244, IMG submission 80423) | Miscanthus rhizosphere microbial communities from Kellogg Biological Station, Michigan, USA - KBS M4-4 metaG | ecosystem: Host-associated > Plants > Roots > Rhizosphere > Soil | place...
AGGAGGTTTATCTGGCAGAGATTTCGCCGCCAAACCGCCGTGCGTTCTACACCTGCTGGCAGGTGGGTTCTCAACAGTTCGCGGTGATGGCAGCATCCCTAATCGGCCTGGTGCTGCTGTACACCCTGAGCACTGAAGAGTTGCACGACTGGGGCTGGCGTATTCCGCTGCTGATAGGCTGTGCGGTTATTCCACTCATGTTCTGGCTGCGTTCTAATTTGCAGGAAACCGAGGTCTTTGCGAAAAAGAAAACCACGCCAAGCGTGAAAGAGATCTGCTCAAGCCTCGTCTCTGGCTGGCGCATCATCCTGACCTGCATGGGTATGGTGGCAATGGCCACCGTGACCGCCCAGACCGTCACTACCTATGCCCCTACCTTTATCAAAAGTCTGAACCTTGGTGAACACGTCGGCTTCATCACCCTGTTCTTCGTGGGCCTGTCGATTCTGTTGTGGTTACCGGTCACGGCAATGATTGCCGACCGTGTAAACAGAAGAACCATGCTGATTGTGGTGACCCTGACCGGCGCCATCACCGCCTGGCCGCTGCTCTCCTGGCTGGCGGCAGACCCTACCGTGTTCAAATTTGTGGTGTTTGAGCTGTGGTTCTCGTTTATGTACGCCTGCTATAGCTCCGTTCAGGTGGCGGCGATGGTGGAACTGGTACCGGCCCATGCGCGAACGGCGGGCTACTCGTTTGCTCAGGCCGTGGCCGCTGCCGTCCTCGGTGGCCTGACTCCGGCAATATGCACCTGGCTTAACCACACCTTTAGCAGTAATGCGATGGTGGGCGTGTGGCTTGGCTTTAACGCCGTACTCAGCTTGCTGGCGGTATTAACCCTCGACCATAAACAGACAGCCATTAATCAGACGAAAGAATTGCATTAATTAATTGCTGACCAAACAGCAGTACATCGATTAAGTTGGTGTACTGCTGCAATTAAACTGGAACAGGTAAATGATGAAAATTGTTATTTTAGATGGTGGTGTACTTAACCCTGGCGATCTTTCATGGGACAAACTTCAGCAACTGGGAGAAATAACCGTATACGACACATCTGAACCCCATCAGGTTGTTGAAAGACTGGCTGATGCCGATGTCGCAATAATTAACAAAGTGGTATTAACCGAAAAAGAATTTAGCCAGTGTCCGAACCTGAAATTTATTGGCGTGACGGCAACGGGCTATAATGTGATTGATCTAAAGGCGGCGAAAAACCACGGCGTGGTGATCTCCAACGTCCCCACTTACGGCACCTCCACCGTTGCCCAGTTTACCACCGCACTGATGCTGGAACTCTGCAACCAGGTCGGCCTGCATGACGCGGATGTGCATGCAGGTGGCTGGGGTAAAAAACCCGACTTCTGTTACTGGCTGAAACCCATGCTGGAAGTGGCAGGCAAAAACGTCGGCATTATCGGCTACGGGCGCATCGGTCAGGCGTTTGGCGCGGTGGCCCAGGCGCTGGGCATGAACGTGCTGGCCTATGACGAATACCAAAACAAAGCGCTGGAAAACGACCGCGTCCGCTATGTCGACCTTGATACCCTCTATGCCGAAGCGGATGTCATCAGCCTGCACTGCCTGTTGACGCCTAAAACCCAGGGCATGATCAACGCCGATGCCCTGCGCAAAATGAAGAAATCCGCCCTGCTGCTGAATGCTTCGCGTGGCGATCTGGTAAACGAAGCCGATCTCGCCGATGCACTGAATAATGGCGTCATTGCCGGTGCCGCCGTTGACGTGCTCTCCAAAGAGCCGCCGGTGCCCGAGAACCCGATGCTGACGGCGAAAAACTGCATCATCACGCCGCACATTGCCTGGGCCTCAGTCGAGGCACGTGGACGCATCCTGGCGACCACGGTCGATAACGTTAAAGCGTTTATTGATGGAGCGCCACAAAACCGCGTCGGTCACTGATAATCTGCACAACATTACCCTAAATAATTCACGTTTCAGGAAGGCGGAAAGCGCACATACAACGTGAAGTATGACGGGTAAGAAAAGAGAAAAACGATGGAAAACAACATAATCAAAGCGGCCGACTTGCTGCGCCAGGCCTGGGATAACAACGAAGCGGGCGAGCCGATTCGCGACATGGTGGACAGCGAAAACCTGACCACCGCCTACATGATTCAGGATTACAACGACAAGATCTGGCAGGCGCAGGGGCGCCGCCTGGTGGGCCGCAAGCTGGGGCTGACCAACAAAGCGGTGCAGCAGCAGTTCGGCATTTCTGACCCGTGCTACGGCAACATCTACGCCGATATGGTACTGATCGACGGGGCCGAGGTAACCAAACCGGTGGTGAGCGACCAGCGTGTCGAGACCGAAATTGCCGTGGTGCTGAAAAAAGACCTCACGCAGACCGAGCATACCCTTCTCGATATCATCAATGCCGTTGACTACATCCTGCCCGCCTTCGAAATTTGCGACAGCCGCGTGACCGGCTGGAACGTGAAGTCCTGCGACTTCGTGGCCGACAACGCCGCCGCCTGCCTGGTGGTTCTGGGCACGAAGCCGGTCTCCCTCTCCGACTGCGATATCACCCGCAGCGAGATGGTTACCAAACGCGGCGACGAGGTGGTGTCGCAAGGTAAAGCGACCGCCATCCTCGGCCATCCGCTGCATGCGCTGAAGTGGCTGGCGGATGACCTGGTACGCATCGGCAAGCCGCTGCGCGCCGGTGAGTTTGTCATCACTGGCGCGATTGGCCCGGCGGTCTCCGCTAAACCGGGTGATGCATTCGACGCAGAAATCACCGGTATAGGGCTTATCAGCACCCGCTTCGCCTTATAAGAACCTCTCCTGTTAAGTACCCTCACACTTAAAGGAAAAATGATGGAACTGCCAAAAAATCGTTTTAAATATGCGATAAAAAACAACACCCTACAGCTTGGGCTGTGGACCCAACTCGGGAGCTACATTGCTGCCGAGATGCTCTCCGGCTGCGGCTACGACTTTATTGGCCTCGACGCTGAGCATGGTCCAAGCGAATACATAGAGATTTACGCCCAGTTGCAGGCCTGTGCGGCAGGCGGCCCTACGCAGCCTATCGTACGCATGCCTAACCACGATATTTCGCTGATCAAGCGTTACCTCGATGCCGGCGTGAATACCCTGATGGTGCCGCAGGTGGATACCGTCGAGCAGGCAAAAGCGCTGGTTGCCGCGGTACGCTACCCGCCAAACGGCGTGCGTGGCTACTGCGGTGCTCCGCGCGCCTCCGGGTTTGGCCGCATTAAAAATTACGCCACGACCTGCGAGGAAGAGATCTGCCTGATTGTGATGCCAGAGACCACCCAGGCGCTGGAAAATATCGACGCCATGGCAGCGATTGACGGCATTGATGCGTTCTTTATCGGCCCCGGCGATCTCGCGGCAAGCCTCGGCTACATTGGGCAACCGATGCACCCGGAGGTAATTAAGGTCATTGAAGAGACCGGCAGACGCGTCAACGCGGCCGGAAAAGCCGTTGGCATTTTGTGTACTGATGAGGCGCAAACCCGCCGTTATATCGAACGGGGTTTCCAGATGATTGCCATTGGCTCCGATCAGGGGTTACTGACGAAAGGCGCGGAACAGCTGCTGGCAACATTCAGATAGTTTCTCGAAGCTGGGTAGTAACATTGGATAGACGTTTCCGGATGCGCCTGATGGCCCATCCGGTTTTTTTAGCGTACGTGATTAAACGCTTTCGTCGAGCCGCCGAGCACCAGTTGCGGCGTAAAAAGCTGGCTTTCGGTGCTGGCGTAAAACACCTCAGGCGAGAGCGGCGTTTCCTGATTCAACAGCCTGTCGATGATGTTGATGCAGGCGTCGGAGATCTGCTTTTCAGGCAGAGAGATAGAGGTCAATTTGACCTCCAGCAGGCTTCCCCAGGAGACGTCACCGTAAGCCACCAGCGAGAGATCGTCAGGAATGGCGATGTTCAGCTCTTTGGCGGCCAGCAGGATGCTCATGGCGTAGCGTGGGCTGCCGAGCACCAGCGCGCTGGGAGGCTGCACTGAGCGCATAATGCGCCGGAAGGCATCGCCGCCAAATTCGGCCTGGGGCGGTCCCACATAGATAATATCCTCAAGCGCCTGCTGCTGTTCGGCGGAAAAATTTTGCAAAAATCCCTGCAAGCGCTCAGCGCCGGTACTGAGCTGCTGGGCAGAACCGATATAGCCAATGCGCGTATGCCCCAGCTCGCGCAGATGCTTCACCGCCTGGGTAATGCCGTAACGCTCGTCAATGGCAATCACCGGCGTGGCGAGATGGTCATGGTGGCGCAGAAGCTGGACGGCATTGGTGCGCATCACCAGTTCCTGAGTTTCCGGTAACGGGTTAGCGGTCGGGGCGAAGATAATGCCGTCGACCCGTGCCGTCATCAGGCGCAGCAGTGCGGCGTGCTCCATCTCCGGTTTATCACCGCTGATGCTAAGCATCATCTGCCAGGAACGCTCGGCCGCCACATGGGCAATGGCGTTGGTGATGGTAATAAAGAAGTCGTTCTGGATGTCAGGGATCACCAGCCCAAACGCACCGGTGCTGGCGTTGCGCAGCGCGCGGGCGGCACTATTCGGGATGTAGCCATACTCTCGGGCGGCCTGCAAAACGCTCTCTTTGGTGGCCTGACTGATGGCAGGATGACCGTTTAATGCACGCGAGACCGTGGTGTGTGATAGGCCTAGAATGGCAGCCAATTTTTTTATTGTCACTGCGTCACCTTATTGTCGTCCTGACCAGGCTTTTCCTGTTTATGGATAAAGCCGGAGAAGGTAATGATAATCCTGACTCTTTTTTTGTGGGAATGCATGAGATATATTATGCAAAAGCCATAATAACAGGTTCTTATTTCTGGCACTATTTATTTGCAAGCGCCATATTCACTCAAATTAATTAGACAATGTGCAAACTTATAAATATTTCATCTTGCCTGTAACGCTTTTTTATTATTACGCAAGCATCAGGGATGACCTATATTGCAGTCAATCCGTGCTTCTTTTGTTACGCTATCTCATAAGCCCCGTAGCCCTTTTTCTCATCCCTTGCCCTGAAAATCAATGCGACAGCCGTCACGCTTTTGCATCAGGGACTATGCTGTAAACTGGATCAGTTTTTGTCAGAGGAGCAGTTGATGACTATTTTCCACCCGCTTTTTCCGCGTCGCCAGCCGGACGCGAGCCCAACAGATGCGCGCGTACTGAACTGGGCGAAAAACACCACCCTTGCTGAGGCGAGTGCGGTCACGGTGCCGGAGACCGAAGCGCAGTTGCAGGCGGTGATTGTAAATTGTCGGGGGAAAATCCGCATCATGGGGAGCCGGATGTCGCCGGGGAGAATGCTGGCCGTATCGAACCCGGATGATGTGCTGGTGGATCTGTCGCGCATGCGTGGCGTGCTGGCGGTGGACGATGACAGCGTGACCTTTGCCGGCGGTACGCCAATGCACGAAGTGTATGAGGTCCTGACCTCAATGAACCGCATGCTGAATGCCTCTCCTGGGGTCATTGCCTCGCAGACGCTGGCGGGCGCGCTTTCCACAGGCACGCACGGGCAAGGTCTGCAACAAAGCGCTATCGCCGATGACGCGCTGAACATCCGTTTTGTTGATGGCAACGGTCACCTGCATAACATGGACCGCAGTCACCCCTGGTTTGGCGCCGTCCAACTTGGCCTGGGTACGCTGGGGGCGATTACCGCCGTCACGCTACGCACCCGCCCGTCTGCCTTATACACCTGTTTTAAAGATGCCGTCAGTGCCGATACCCTGGCAGAGGATTTAGCCCAGTGGAACCAGACATGGACCTTCAGTAAAGCCTGGTGGTTTCTTGAAGAGAATAAAGTCCACACCTGGAACGCCCGTGAAGCCAATGAAGAGGAGCGCAGCGCCTGGGAGCAGAACCATGGCGATCTGGTCACGCTCGACGACACCCGCGATGAGATGAACCAGGCGGTGGATAAGACATTACAGCATATGCGTAATGACACTCGTATCGTCGATGAGAACGGCAAACCCTTCCGCACCGTCACCCGTTTTAAAGATTTTTCGGACGTGATTGGTGACGTCTACCAGGTCTTCTGCCGCGGCATTGCGACGCCACAAATCAATATCGAAATCGGCGTGCCGCTGGCCAACGCGCCGGCGGCGATTGCCCGTATCAAAGCCTGGTATGCGAAGACCCACCCTCATATGCACTACCCGATTATCTTACGCTGCACGGGCCCTTCTGACGCCTGGCTTAGCCCGTCATGGCAGACGCCGACCTGTTACTTTGGCTTTGTGGTCTACTACGCCGAAGATGGGTCGCTGTCGGAAGAGGGACTCGAATTTTTACGCGCCGTCGAGCCTCTGCTGGCAGAGGAAGGGGGTAAACCGCACTGGGGCAAATATTTTGATCCCCGTTTGTATGACTGGTCGGCCTGCTATCCGCAGTGGTCTGCGTTCCAGGAGGTTCGGCAGGCATTCGATCCGCGCGGTATTTTCCTTAATGATTTTCTGGCGGAGGTGATGTGATGAGTACGACCACTTTCGCATGGGTCACGTTGTTAACCAAACCCGGTTATCTGCCCGGCGTCGAGGCTTTGTACCATTCATTAGTCAGAAGCGGTTCCGCCTGGCCACTGGAGGTGATGGTGACGCCGGACATTGACGGATCCGTTCGGGCGCGCTTACAGGCGTTGGGATGTGGCGTTCGCGAGGTGCCGAGGATTGGCCCTGACCCGCAGTTAGCCCATCGTTATGCCAATGCGCGCTTTGCCGACGTGTGGAGCAAACTGGCGGTATGGACCCTGACCGAATATGCCCGTGTGGCTTTCCTTGACGCCGACATGCTGGTCATTAAGAACATGGATGAGGTGTTCGAGCTGCCCCTACAAGAGGGATTTATCGCCGCCTGCCACGCCTGTCGCTGCAACCCTAATCGCATCGAAAGCTACCCCGCAAGCTGGCAGCCGGATAACTGTTATTACAGCTGGTGTGAAGATGAGGAGATGACCGCTCGCCCCCCAACCACCGTCGATAATTATTTCAACGCCGGTTTTCTGGTGCTCACCCCCGACCAGGCACTGTATAACCTGATGCTGACCAAAATCGTGGCGATGGCCGACATCAGCACCTATGTGTTCGCAGAGCAGGATTTCCTCAACGACGTTTTCCATGGGCGCTGGCTGCCGTTACATTACGGCTACAATGCGCTAAAAACGCTCGAACTTCAGCACCCCAGAATGTAGGAAATGAGCCGGGTGAGAAACATCCATTACATTATCGACAAGCCCTGGGATAAGCAGCCAGAGCCGGGCGATAAGTGGTATCAGCTCCACCAGCTATGGTGGGAGTATTATCCGCACTGAGGAGCAGGCATTCCACGCTCTTTGCCCGCCCACACCATGCCGAGTAAGATGCTCACGACCTCTTACCCGGCGGCCTGTTTCAGGGTATGCATCCTGTCATAGCATGGTTGAACTAATGATATAACTGGCTTTAATGGCCTGGTGTCAGCAGCGGAACCCGCCCGCATTCCCAGCGGTTCCGTCGACAAAATATTTTTTGTGATGAACATTGCAGGCTTAAAAAAGGGTGACTAATTTTATTCAGGGTTTGGTTCTCCACCCTTGAGTGAGAGGCCATTTTTTCATTTTTACAGGAACGATTATGCGCATGACAGCCGAGGAACAGTTAAACGCCCACTTTGAAAGCAATCAGCATGCCTTTGAGGTGGAGTTGAAGTTGATTGCCGACCTCAGGAAAAGTATCGGTCGCATAAAACCAGATGTGCAAAACAAAGATCTCATTCTGGCTCTGATACAACTGCTTGAAACGGAAGAAGATGTAGTAAAACTGGATGTGTACCGAAATGCGCTGGAAATTATCGTCCAAAAAACACCGGACGATCTCTAAGACGCCTGTATGGGCAATACGTCTCCACAAGGTGATGCCTTCGCCAACTCTGCGAAGGCACCATACCCTGTTTTCTAAAGGCGCATAATGGGCGTCTTCAGGCGGTTTTTAACATTTTTTGCGCAAGATGCTGCCGGGTCGCCTCAAGGACAACCTTTTGCCTCGCATCCGTGGTAATGATTAATTGCGCCCGAAGCACCATGATGAGGTTGCCTGCATTAACGGGCAGGCGAGAATTCATCAAATAAGTTGCCGACTGGCCAATTGTCTCGTGGATTTCTTCAAGCCGTACTTGCTCATCTTCGTTCAATGACACTCCATGCTGCTGGGTGAAAATCTTCTGGAGCCCGAAGACTCGACCAAATTCACATTTAGCATTCGTGAGAACATGCCGAAGCAATTCTGATTAGAAGGGATTTTATGGGAAAGCTAAGCCTGTTAATCAGTCCGATTAAACAGGAGGGAACATCATTAGTGCTTAACAGTGTTCACATTCATGATAAGGCTGGCATGCTGAAGCCGACTCTTACGCTGGGTAACCTGCAAACGACCTGGTGCAACCTTTCCTGCCGGACGTGTACGAAAATTATGTACGCCACCAATTGCTGTTCTTAAGGCTTCCTGCCGTTCACCATCATGTTCTGCGCTCAGGCTTTCTTGTAATTGCCCAATCAGCGCATCAAAAGAGACATCGTCATCGGATTCTAAAATCGAAAGAACCGCCTCTCCCATCACGGTATCTACCAGTTTTTCCTTATCATTCTTACTCATTTCGCCTCTCTGGGTTTACGGCACGGGTCTGGATAAGACTTAATCAGTATGCACACATCTCGCGTTTTTGCCGAATTTTTAATTGATGTGCCAGCGTAGCGACACAAAGAGGCAGAACAGTATCGCAGGCAGAGCAGCAACGCAATGAAGCATTATTTAATTTTCAGCTGACCTTTGCGGCCATTAAAAAAACCTTTTCCCCTATAAACATTAATGAAAACGATCGCTTCGCCGATAAATAACCATCACGTGTACTCTCACAAGGAAAAACCATGAAGCATAAAGTCGTTATTTCCGAAGACGTGCTTTTTCAAATGATTACCGCTGGTCTTGAAGCCTATTGCGTGAAACACCCGAATAAGCGTGAGGTCGGCATTGAGTGTATAGGGCAGTTATGGGGTCACTACACGCGCACATCGCGCACCAGTAAGCTGTTGGTAAACAGCCTGACTATCGACACCTCAGCGCGAATGAACAGAGGCTGGGTGCTTGATGATGCCGAAAGTGTGAACCTGAAAATGAAAGTGGCGCAACTTTTTGAAGACCACTTTACCTGGCTTGGCGATTTTCACTCTCATCCCTATGTCGAGAGTGAAATAAGCAATGCGCAATTGCTCAGGCAGGGCCGTAACCATAATTTTTCCCCGGCAGATGTCTCCCGCTCATACCAAAGCCTGCCTATCAAAGACACCTCACTGATGCTCTCCATCGTGATGACCTTTTATCGCATGCAGCGAACGAACATTGCTAAAGATGGGCGCATTGATGACAACACCTTTGAATTTTCCATCGGCAACGTGAAATGCTGGCTGCATGCGCAGGTTTATAACGTAGAACAAAAAACCCCGGAAGAAACCCTGGTGGAAACCGACTTCCTTGAGTCGTTCAGCAACCTCTGCTCCGATTTCCGGCACACGGTTAAAGCCTGACCGTGGGTGAGATGTCGATAAGATAAACAGAGCCCTCTGGCTCTGTTCCCCCCAGGATTTTGACCGTGTCCCCGCTGGTGAAAAGTGGTTTCAGGCGTTAGGCTGCTGTCTGGTCGCAAGGAGAGCTACACCATGAAACGCTATTCCTGGTCATTTTTAATTTCCGCCACCCTTTTCTTTCTCGCCCTGTTTTTCGCTTTTATCTACTGGCAGGTGCATATCGTTCGGGTGACCTTTCTACGCACTCAGATACTGAACGCTGTTTTGTTGACGGCCTTGCTGGTTGCCCTCCCTGCCGCATACGGGTTAATACGCAGAATGAAAGGCAATGGAGACGATGTATGGATGCGCCTGAAACGCATTGCCGCGAGCATCATGGTCTCCCTCTTTCTCACCACTGCCACTCTGTACTTCGTAGTCAGCGTACTGGCCTGGGCGGTGCCGGGAGAGGAGTCTTATTACTCCGCTACCTTTACCTACGTTGGCGGCGGAAGGAATGATTGCTCGGGCGCAGAAGTGTATGACCCTGACCTGCAAAAAGAGGTTCGGGTCTGCCACCCGATTGGCGACTATTACGATGAGGGAACGCTGGTGGTGCATAAACGCACAAACACGCTGGGGGCGGTGATGATGGATGGGCGCGTGCTGCCCTGACCGCACCCCGCCCCCGGTTACTGACTTACGGCAGGGAAATCCATTTATAGCCGAAGGCGATAGTCGCGAGGACGATGGTCGCCGTCGCGGCAATATGCAGAACAAAATCCGCCACGCTGACATGAGCCGGATGGCACAGCGCCAGCAGCGTTAAGGCCATACAGGCGACGCCCGCCCCCGCAACGCTCAGGCTACGGGCAGGAACCAGGCTTCGGGTGCGACGCAAATAGCCCATCACGATGGCGATCATCGGCAGGCTGACCACCATCATAAACAGATAGCAGTTGGCCCCTTCCCTCTGCCCCGTGGCCGGAACGGTATGATGCAGATGCATATTGGCGACAGCGATGCCAAACCAGGCAACGATCAGCGGTGCGAAAATCGTCCAGCCAAGCGGACGCTGACCGGCAATACTCATCAAAAAGGCATTCCGAACGGCAAGCACGCCGACCACAAAGGTCAGCAACAGCTGTAATACCACCCACCCGGCCCCGCTCTGGGTCCAGTCGGTGAAGGTACGCTGCACCAGCAGGCTGGCTAGTGCACCGGCGGGCAGCGACATTGCCACCCATGTCACCACGCGCCAGCCAGGGGAATAGGGTCGCCTGACCGGCGTTATGGTGCGGCTTAACTGCTCAATTAACAGGTTATGATCGGCCATGGTGGGCTCCTAACCGGCGAAGGTTACTCAACGCGCGATGCAGCAAGGATTTAACGGCTGAGACCGTCAGATTATTGCGCGCCGCGGTTTCCGAAAGACTCATTTCCCGCAGATGAATTTGTTCAATGACATCACGTTGTCTGGCTGGAAGTTGCTCAAGCAACAGCGCAAGCTCATCACTTGAGCTGTGCCACTCCGCACCGCTGGCTGCGGCCTGCTCGGGCATCACCTCATCGCGCACTTCCCGCTGTCGATGTCGACCGCGTTTGCGCAAAGCATCCACGGCGCGGGCCTGGGTTATCGCTATCAGCCAGGGTAAAAAAGGGGCATCGGGATTGTAGGTATGCCGCACCCGGTGGACGGTCAGCAGGACATCCTGAATGACGTCCTCCACAAGCACATCATCCACAATCTGCTTACAGACCAGCGAACGAATCAC
>Ga0105244_10003412_pt1 | contig 11337 bp, 8 predicted proteins | sample KBSM44metaG_FD_80423 | JGI IMG/M metagenome (GOLD analysis project Ga0105244, IMG submission 80423) | Miscanthus rhizosphere microbial communities from Kellogg Biological Station, Michigan, USA - KBS M4-4 metaG | ecosystem: Host-associated > Plants > Roots > Rhizosphere > Soil | place: Michigan...
ATCGCCATGGCGCAAGAAGGCGGTATTGGCATCATTCACAAAAACCTGAATCCGAAGGATCAGGCCCGTGAAGTAGCGCGCGTCAAGCGCTTCGAGGCCGGCGTGCTGCGTGACCCGATCACGATCCCGCCGACCATGAAAATCCGCGACGTCATCAAGCTGACCGAGCAGTATGGCATTTCCGGTTTCCCTGTTGTGGAAGGCAAGGAAGTGGTGGGCATCATCACCAACCGCGATCTGCGTTTCGAACAAGAGCTGGATGCTGAAGCCCGCACCAAGATGACGCCACGCGAAAAGCTGGTGGTCGTCAAGGAAGACGCGGACACCGCCGAAGCCAAGCGCCTGATGAACAAGCACCGCCTGGAGCGTGTGCTGGTCGTCAACGACGCGTTTGAACTGCGCGGCCTGATCACCGTGAAAGACATTCAGAAATCCACCGAGCACCCGCTGGCGTCGAAAGACTCGCAGGGCAAGCTGCTGGTCGGCGCTGCCGTTGGCGTCGGTGCCAAGGACGAAGAGCGTATCGACCTGCTGGTTGCCGCTGGCGTGGACGTGCTGGTGGTCGACACCGCCCACGGCCACTCGCAAGGCATCCTGGACCGCGTGCGCTGGATCAAGACCAAGTACCCGCAAGTGGACGTCATCGGCGGCAACATCGCCACCGCTGCCGCTGCCAAAGCGCTGGTGGAGTACGGCGCGGACGCGGTCAAGGTCGGCATCGGCCCAGGCTCGATCTGCACCACCCGTATCGTGGCCGGCGTGGGCGTACCGCAAATCACCGCCATCTCCAACGTGGCCGAAGCACTGGAAGGCACCGGCGTGCCATGTATCGCTGACGGCGGCATCCGCTTCTCGGGCGATATCTCGAAAGCACTGGCAGCCGGCGCTTCGACCGTGATGATGGGTTCGATGTTTGCCGGTACCGAAGAAGCACCGGGCGAAGTGATCCTGTACCAGGGCCGCTCGTACAAGTCCTACCGCGGCATGGGCTCGCTGGGCGCGATGTCGGACGGCTCGGCCGACCGCTACTTCCAGGATGCCGCCATGAAGCAGGACAAGTTCGTCCCTGAAGGCATTGAAGGCCGCGTGGCCTACAAAGGCTCGGTGCTGGCGATCATCTTCCAGCTGGTCGGCGGCGTACGCCAGTCGATGGGCTACTGCGGCTGCGCCACCATCGAAGAACTGCGCAACAAAGCGGAGTTCGTCGAGATCACCTCGGCCGGCATGCGCGAATCGCACGTGCACGATGTGCAAATCACCAAGGAAGCGCCGAACTACCGTTCGGGCGACTAAGACCTTGCAAACGCCGGCGGCCCGCCGGCGTTTTTCTATATTCAAACTGGTTTACATCATTCCATGCATTCTAAAATCCTCATCCTCGATTTCGGCTCCCAGGTGACCCAGCTGATCGCACGCCGCGTGCGCGATTCCGGCGTGTTCTCGGAAGTCTATCCGTATGACGTCAGCGACGAATTCGTGCGCAACTACGGCGCCGCCGGCGTGATCCTGTCGGGCAGCCACAGCTCGACCTTGGAAGGCGACGCGCCGCGCGCGCCGGACGCCGTGTTCGAACTGGGCGTGCCAGTGCTGGGCATCTGCTACGGCATGCAAACCATGGCCGCGCAACTGGGCGGCAAAGTGGAAAACGGCAAAGTGCGCGAATTCGGCTACGCCGAGGTGCGCGCGCGCAACCACACCAAACTGCTGGACGGCATCGTCGACTTCGTTACCGACGAAGGCCACGGCATGCAGAAGGTGTGGATGAGCCACGGCGACAAAGTGCTGGAAATGCCGGCCGGCTTCGTGCTGATGGGCGACACCCCATCGTGCCCGATCGCCGCCATGGCCAACGAAGAGAAGAAATTCTACGGCGTGCAGTGGCACCCTGAAGTGACCCACACCGTGCAGGGCAAGGTCATGCTGAGCCGCTTCGTGCACGAAATCTGCGGCTGCAAGTCGGACTGGAACATGCCGGACTACATCTCGGAAGCGGTCGAGAAAATCCGCGCGCAGGTGGGCAAGGATGAAGTCATCCTCGGCCTGTCGGGCGGCGTCGATTCGTCGGTGGCGGCAGCGCTGATCCACCGCGCCATCGGCGACCAGCTGACCTGCGTGTTCGTCGACCACGGCCTGCTGCGCCTGAACGAAGGCAAGATGGTCATGGACATGTTCGCCAAGAACCTGGGCGTGAAAGTGATCCGCGTGGACGCCGAAGACCAGTTCATGGGCCACCTGGCCGGCGTGACCGATCCTGAGCAGAAGCGCAAGATCATCGGCCGCGAGTTCGTCGAAGTGTTCGACCAGGAGTCGGGCAAGCTGATCAACGCCAAATGGCTGGCGCAGGGCACCATCTACCCGGACGTGATCGAGTCGGCCGGCAAGGGCAAGAAAGGCCAGACCATCAAGTCGCACCACAACGTGGGCGGCCTGCCGGAACACATGAAACTGTCGCTGCTGGAACCGCTGCGCGAACTGTTCAAGGACGAAGTGCGCAAGCTGGGCGTGGCGCTGGGCCTGCCGCATGACATGGTCTACCGCCATCCGTTCCCGGGGCCGGGCCTGGGCGTGCGCATCCTGGGCGAAGTGAAGAAGGAATACGCCGACCTGCTGCGCCAGGCCGACGCCATCTTCATCGAAGAACTGCGCAACACGCCGTACGAGGCGACCGTGGTGCCGGGCTTCGACCAGGACGCCGTGCCGCAGAACTGGTACGAAGCGACCTCGCAGGCGTTTGCCGTGTTCCTGCCGGTGAAATCGGTGGGCGTGATGGGCGACGGCCGCACCTACGAATACGTGGTGGCGCTGCGCGCGGTGCAGACGCAAGACTTCATGACCGCACACTGGGCGCACCTGCCGCACGCGCTGCTGGGCAAAGTGTCGAACCGCATCATCAACGAAGTGCGCGGCATCAACCGCGTCGTCTACGATATCTCGGGCAAGCCGCCTGCGACCATCGAGTGGGAATGATGCGTTAGCTGGCAGCTGCGCTGCCTGGTGGGACATTGAAAAGCTCCTGAGGTTCAGGAGCTTTTTTATTTGCGGCTTCGGAGATTGATGAAACCGTTATGCGACCGTTATAAGTCCGTGAAAGAGCTGGCCTCAGCCAGTATGGCTACTCGACCCATCGCGCAAATTAGCCACAATCGGGCGAGCGCGCCGCAAACAGGGGCGACTACGGTGTTTTATGACAATGAACAAACCGGCGGCACCGGGCTGATATCAAATAGCAGCTGTTGCCGCAATCTGCCGTCAGCACCTATCCCCTCACTTGCCGGGCAAAATTCCATGAAAATCACGATTATCGGTACTGGTTACGTCGGCCTTGTCACTGGCGCCTGTTTGGCCGAACTGGGCAACGAGGTGTTCTGCCTTGACCTCGACCAGGGCAAGGTCGATCTGCTGAACCGCGGCGGCATTCCGATCCAGGAGCCAGGGCTGGAAGACGTGGTGGCGCGCAACCGCGCTGCCGGCCGGTTGCGGTTTTCGAGCGACGTGGCGGCATCGGTGCAGCACGGCGACTTGCAGTTCATCGCGGTCGGCACTCCGCCCGACGAAGACGGCTCGGCCGACCTGCAATATGTGGTGGCTGCCAGTCGGAATATCGGCAAGTATATGATAGGCTACAAGGTGATCGTCGATAAATCCACAGTGCCGGTCGGTACGGGCGAGCGCGTGCGGAGGGCGATCCAGGCCGAGCTTGATGTACGCGGCGCCCATGCCAGGTTTGCGGTGGTGTCCAATCCCGAGTTCCTCAAGGAGGGCGCCGCGCTGGACGATTTCATGCGCCCGGATCGCATCGTGATCGGCCATGACAACACGCCGGAAGGCTTGCAGGCCGCCGCGCTGATGAAGCGGCTGTATGCGCCATTCAACCGCAATCACGAGCGCACGGTCTGGATGGATGTGCTGTCGGCCGAGTTCACCAAGTACGCCGCCAATGCCATGCTGGCGACACGCATTTCTTTCATGAACGAGCTCGCCAACCTGGCGGAACATGTCGGCGTCGACATCGAGGTGGTCAGGCGCGGGATCGGCGCCGATCCGCGCATCGGCCACAGCTTCCTGTACGCCGGCGCTGGCTATGGCGGTTCCTGTTTCCCCAAGGACGTGCAGGCGCTCCTGCACACGGCGCGCCATTGTGCGCACGACCTGCAGATTCTGCGGGCGGTCGAATCGGTGAACAACAAGCAAAAGCTGGTGCTGGGCCACAAAGTGCTGGCGCGTTTCGGCGCTAATCTGCAGCGCAAGCATTTCGCCATCTGGGGCTTGTCGTTCAAGCCCAATACTGACGATATGCGGGAAGCGCCTGCGCGGGTGCTGGTGCGCCAGCTGATTGATGCCGGCGCGACGCTGGCGGTGTACGATCCGATTGCGATGGCCGAAGCGCGGCGCGTGCTTGCGCGCGACTTGTCCGCCACCGAACTGGCGCTGGTACGCTTTGCTGACAGCCCGGCAGATGCGCTGATTGAGGCCGAGGCGCTGGTCATCGTCACCGAGTGGAAGGCCTTCCGCAGTCCGGACTTGGAGCGGCTCAAGGCGGATCTGAAGCAGGCCGTGGTGTTTGATGGCCGCAATTTGTTCGATCCCGAGGCCATGTTCAACGCCGGCATTGAATACCATAGCATCGGCCGTTCGGTGATGAGCGGCGAGGACGGCCAGGCCGCCCTTGGGGAGGCTATTTGGCGCCGTTGCTAAGCGGCGACGTCGCCACGCCGTTGCCGCCGCCGTGCTTGATCCGGTACATCGCGCGGTCGGCCTTGAGCAGCAGCGTGCGTGCATCCTGGCCGTCACGCGGGTAGATGGCGATGCCGATGCTGGCGCTGATGGTGATGCGATGGCTCTGCAGGATGAAGGGCCGGGTCAACGCCGCCAGCAGTTTGGCCGCCAGTGCTTCGGCCACGCCGGCTTCCGGCAGGTCGGTCAGCAGCACCGCAAATTCATCGCCGCCAAAGCGCGCAATCAGGTCGCCGTTGCGCACGGCGTTGCGCAGGCGGTGCGCAACCGCCGCCAGCAGCAGGTCGCCGACGTCATGGCCCAGCTGGTCATTGACCGGCTTGAAATGATCGAGGTCGATAAACAGCGCGGCCAGTATGCGCGGTCTCTGCCGTGCGTGGCCGATGGCGCTGGCCAACTCCTTGCGGAACTTGCTGCGGTTTTGTAAGCCGGTGAGATCATCGTGGTCCGCCAGATGCTGGATCTGTTCGTTGTGCTGGGCGCGTTGCGTGATGTCATGCCGGATCACGAAGAAATGCGTGATCACGCCGTCTTCGTCGAACAGCGGCGTGATGAATTCCTCGACCGTGTAGCGGGTGCCGTTGCGATGGGTGCCGACCACTTCGTTGTGCAACTCGTGGCCGCGCTGCAGTGCGCGCCACGCCCGCGCATAGTCTCTGCTGTCGCGCTTGTCATCACGCAGGATCGGCGCCTGCTGGCCCAGCAGTTCATGCTCGGCGGCGTCGCTGAAGGCGATAAACGCGTGGTTGACCCAGACGATCTTGCCGTGGGCGTCGGCAATCAGCGCCGGCGTCGCGGATGCGGCCAGCGCCTTGGCCAGCAGTGGTTGTAGGGCGATGGCTTGCGCAGGCACGAGTTGCAGCATGGCTTGTCTTCCGCGGTGATCGGTTGAAATCAACATGGTGCACTGTCCCTCGCATGAGATTGTTGTTGATTGTCAGGCTGCTGCTATTCGGCGGCTTTCGGGTTATTCGACAGCGTGAACGGCATGCTGCTGGTCGGCTGATAGCGGGTCAGCTGGTCGTAGATCACCAGCACCTTGGTGGCTGCCTGCGCGATCTGTGCATCGTTGAGCGCGCGCACCAGTGCCGCACCGGTGGGGGCGGCCGATGTGGCGGTCCAGTTTTTGCCGATCAGGTGCAGCAGGGCGTCAAATTCGGCCCGCACTTCCTGCGGAATTTCCTTTCGTTTCATGTGCAGCATGTCGGCGCTGCAGGCATGGGCAAGGCGCTCCCGCTGGTCCCCGGGACCGGACAGGTACTTCATGGCGCGGCTGAATGTGATCCAGGCGGTAGACATGATGGCGCGTCACTCCCGCAGGCAATATTGCCGCGGCATCCGCTTCAGGGTCAGCAGCGCTTGCCGGTCATGAATCCAGACGGTACGGTGGCGAATGCCGATCAGGCCATCGTCCTCGAGCGCCAGCAGGGCGCGGGTGGCGGTTTCCTGCGCCATGCCCAGATAACTGCCCATGTCGCTGCGCGACATCGGCAGATTGAACGCATTGCGTGCATAGCCCATGTTGGCGAAACGTTCCGACCAGTCCAGCAGAAAGCGCCCGACCCGCGCTTTGGCGCTCAGGCCGCGCCGCTTGCTGATCGACAGTTCGCGCGCCAGCTCACCGGCCATCACAAAGCACATGCTGCGGTTCAGGCCCACGCAGTCGCGGCTGAGCAGGGCCAGGGTATCGAGCGGCAGCACCACCAGGTCGCAGTCCGACAGCGCCACCACCTCAACCGTATGGCGTCCAGAGGCGATGCCTTCGACCCCGACCAGCGAACCGCGCATGGGGAAGCCGACCACCGCTGGCCGTTGCGTGTCGGCCGGCAAAGCAGCTTTCAGAAAGCCGGTCTTGACCGCGTACAGCTGCCGGCATGGCTGGCCGGCCAGGTACAGCTGCCGATCGCGCTGCAGCCGCACGTGGTGCAAACGGAAGTGGTGGTGGTGGCATATGTCGACGCTCATATTGAGCAGCGAACATAGCTCGGCCAGCGACGACGAATGCGCTGGCGGCGGCGGTGCCGCCAGCGCCGCGGGTAAAAGGTCGTTGCTACTGATGTCGGTATCGAAAGAAAGTTCCTGCATAGAAAACATTAACATCTCCTGACAATGAACAAACTCGGGGAATGCCGGATACCGCAATACGGCACCAAATGAAAGACTATGAGAACGGCGCTGCTGAGTGATGAGAAAAAATCCAGATAAACAAAAATGCAGCTGTGTCAATAGGATAATGCTTAATCAGAGTATCAGACTGGTCTGTAAATAACCGGGAGTGGCCAGTCTTTCCCATAATTTTCCTGATAAAAGTCACAACGGCTGCAATATCTGGCGCTGGCGCAGGCATAAAACTACAACTGCATGCGCGGCGGGAAATTAAAAAAAGGAATTTTCGGTATGATTTTTAGCTGCTCTGTCGATGATGGCCATCCCGCTGATATGCGGCTGGCGCAATCCCTGGCCCGCCACGGAATCAAGGCCACGTTTTATCTACCTATTCACAATGTCGAGGGATGGCCGGTGCTGCGGGACGCCCAGATGCGCGAGCTGGCGCAGGGCTTCGAAATCGGCTCGCATACACACGACCATTGTTTCCTGAGCCGCCTGGACGACCGCCAGGCACAATTCCAGATCGAACAGGGCAAAACCACGCTGGAACAGATCCTCGGGCAGCGCGTGGCGGGATTCTGCTATCCCGGCGGGAAATACCGGCCAGCGCACGTGCGCATGGTGCGGGCGGCGGGTTTTGACTATGCCAGGACCACCAGCAATCTGCATCTGGGCCCCGGCCCGGGGCGCTTTGAACTGGCCACCAGCTGCCAGTTTTATCCGCATGGCCGCGCGGTCTACCTGCGCAACTTTATTCGCGGCGGGCGCTGGCTGGGGCGCGCGCCGCTGCTACTGGACGGCCTGGCGCGGCAGGAATGGCAGGGACGGCTGCACGCCATGCTCGATCACGCGCTGGCGCGCGGCGGCGTGTTCCATTTATGGCTGCACAGCATGGATATCGAACGGCTGGCCGCCTGGGAGGCGCTGGACGGCTTGCTGCGCCATGTGGCGGACGCCGTGCCGCCCGGCCAGCGCTGGACCAACGCCGGTTTGGCCGATCATTATTTCCCTGAATAAATTTCCGCTGAGTTATTTGGGATCAAAAATGCGTTTTGGGGGTGGGTGGGGAAATATTGTCAAAAATTTTTTTTGCGCCGAAAAACTAGCGATCACTGCAATTTTAATGGTCGTTATGAACTGTTTAATTAAAAAATAATAGTTTCATTCCGCCTCATTTCAATAAAATGATTTCCTATAGGGAAGGGAACGAAATAAATATTAATAAACAGAATCGTCGAGAGTATAAAAGACATGGAAATAGGAAATTGAGCAGGACATTTTTGCATGGAATAATTTTATTTTTTTCGAGGTGAATATATTCCATGAAAAATTGCTAATCTGAAATTTTTCCTTGTGGATTCAAAATACGCTGACTTAATATTGCCGCACAACAAAAGGCGGCTACGTCGGAACGTATTTTATTTATTTCTACAAGGGAATTTCAAATGATGGATTTGACATTTTTGACACGCCGTAGCGGCGTGGCCCTGTCGTCGGCCGCCTTGGCCGCCTTAACGGCATGCGGCGGCGGCACGGGCGACACGGCCGGCACCGCCGCTCAGCCAGATCAGCTGCTGGCGGCGACCACCGGTGCGACCCCGGCGCGGACAGTGAGTGGAGCGGCGACGCTGGCAACCCAGCCGCAGTCGGTGAACGCTGCCACCTGTGGCTTCAGCGACGTGCAGGCGGCCGTCAAGTCGGCCAGCAGCGGCATGACGGTGCGGATCCCGGCCGGCAGCTGCAGCTGGGGCACCCAGCAGCTGAATGTGCCGGCCGGCGTGTATCTGCGCGGCGCCGGCCAGGATGCCACCGTGATCAGCCGGGCAGGGGCGGTCGGCCGCGACACCTATCTGGTGGCGTACGACTGCAGCAACGGCAAGGTCGCCGATTTCTCGGGCATGACGCTGGTCGGCAACCACAAGGGGTCGATCCAGGACAGCGGCCTCGGTCTGCTGAAAGGCTGCGCCGGCTTCAAAGTGACGGCTTCGACCTTCAAGAATTTCGTCCATGCGGCGATCTACGTTGGCGATGCTGCCAACCAGCGCGGCGTGATCGCACAAAACCGCTTTGTCGACAACTATAGCGCCGACCTGAAGGACCTGGGCTTCGGCGTGCTGGTGTCGGGCGGCGGCGCCTGGCCGGCGCTGAGCCTGGGGACGGCCAATGCGGTCTACCTGGAAGACAACAGTTTTTCCGGCAATCGTCAAAGCGTATCGTCGACCAATGGGGCAAGCTATGTGTTCCGGCACAACACCGTTGCCGCCACTGAGGCCACGAAGGACTTTTACATGACCGATGTCCAGGGCTTGAGCAGCGCCACCCATGGCACGCGCAGCTATGAGATTTACGCCAACACCTACCAGGCTTCCGGCCTCAGCGGCCTGGCCCGCACCGCCATCGGCGTCGGCGGCGGCGACGGTGTGATCTTCAACAATGTGGTGCCGGCCACCATCAGCCGAGGTGTCGAGATCGGCACCTCGGGCTTCGCTTGCGGCAAATATCCTGGCGCCGACCAGGTGCGCTCGCTCTACATCTGGGGCAATACGATCGGCAATACCAGCTATGCCAGCGGCGGCATTGCCAATAACTGCCCGTCGTCGGTGGCGCTGAACCGCGATTACTTCCTCAGCACCCGCGCCGGCTACACGCCATATGCCTATCCGCATCCGGCGCGCGCCGTGGCCAGCCCCGGCCCCGGCACCCCTGCACCGGTGAGCTGCGACTATCCTGACCATGTGTCGGGCAAAAACTATGCAGTCGGCGATATCGTCCGCTATGACGGCAAGTTCTACCAGGCCACCCACGCCAACCCCGGCTGGGATCCGGTGATCAGCACGTATTTCTGGAGCCCCTACACTTGCACGGCCGGCAGCACGCCGACGCCAACACCAACCCCGACGCCAACGCCAACGCCAACGCCAACGCCAACGCCACCGGTGATCGCCGACCGTACCGCCAAGAGTTGCAGCTATGCGGACGTCCTCGCCGCAGTGAATACCGCCAGCAAGGGTATGACCGTGGCGGTTCCGGCCGGTGACTGCAGCTGGGGTACCCAGCAGCTCAACCTTCCTGCCGGCCTGCACCTGCAAGGCGCGGGGCAGGACAAGACCACCATCCGCCGTGTCGGTTCCGTGCCCAACACCAGTTACCTGGTGGCGATTGATTGCAGCAACGGCGCGGCCGCGGCCTTCTCCGGCATGACGCTGGTCGGCAACGGCAACGGCGCGATCCAGGACAAGGGCCTGGGCCTGCTCAACGGCTGCCGCGACTTCCGCGTGTTCGGCTCGACCTTCAAGAACTTCGTGTTCAGCGCCGTCTACGTGGGCGATGCCGCCAATCAGCGCGGGGTCATCTACAACAACAACTTCATCAACAACTATAGTGCGGACCTGAAGAACCTCGGCTATGGCGTGGTGGTGTACGGTGGCGGCGCGTGGCCGGCGCTGGAGCTGGGCTCGGCCAACGCCGTGTTCGTCGAAAGCAATAGCTTCTCGGGCAATCGCCACAACATCGCGTCCAACAACGGCTCGGTGTATGTGTTCCGCTACAACAAAGTGGTCGGCACCGATGCGGCCAAGGACTATGCCATGACCGATGCCCACGGCGTGTCGTCCTCGCCGCGCGGTTCGCGCAGCTACGAGATCTACAACAACGACTACTCGACCAGCATCAGCGGCGGCTTGCAGCGCAGCGCGATCGGGATCCGCGGCGGCGATGGTGTGATCTTCAACAACACCGCCACCGCCACCATCAGCCGTACCATCGAGCTGATGACCGAGGGCTTCAGCTGCGGTGCCTATGCCGGCCCGGACCAGATCCGTTCGCTGTACATCTGGAATAACGCCAACAATTCGTCGAATGGCTATACCACCAACGGCATCGATAACACCTGCCCGTCGTCGATCGGATTGAACCGCGATTACTTCCTCAACGCCAAGCCTGGCTACACGCCGTTCGCCTATCCGCACCCGCTGCGCAACGCTGGCTAGTCAGTGGCGCTGCTGTTGTTCGCCCGGCAAGCGCATGCGCGCGCGCCGGTCGCCCATCAGCGCCCGCAGTTCATCAATGCTGAGGTGCGTCACCTCGTGCATGCGCAGCAGCATTGCCGCTCCGACCCGCAGCCGCTTGTGACGGATCTTGCTGATGGTCGGGGCTTCCACCCCGAGCAGGCGCGACAGGGCGGCATCATTTTTCAGGCGCAGCCTGGCCACCAGCACATCCAGCAGGCGCGCCGGGCTGTACTCCTGCTCTTCGGGCGCGGGTGGCTGCTTCATGGACGCTTGAGCGGACGTTGGAACAGCATCTGGCGCAGCAGGCCCAGCACGAACAGGCTGTTGCCGACCAGGTAGCGGCCCGCCAGCCGGCGCGGTTCCTTGCCCAGCCGGTACAGCCATTCCAGTCCATGCCTCTGCCACCATAGCGGCGCGCGCCGCAGCGTGCCGGCGTGGTAGTCGAAGGCGGCGCCCACGCCAATCAGCGGCGCCGCCACCAGCG
>Ga0105244_10003413_pt1 | contig 11330 bp, 9 predicted proteins | sample KBSM44metaG_FD_80423 | JGI IMG/M metagenome (GOLD analysis project Ga0105244, IMG submission 80423) | Miscanthus rhizosphere microbial communities from Kellogg Biological Station, Michigan, USA - KBS M4-4 metaG | ecosystem: Host-associated > Plants > Roots > Rhizosphere > Soil | place: Michigan...
GCGAGGGCGTCATGGTCTACGGCCACGCCAGCGGATCCACCCTGGAGGACCTCAGCGCCGATTTCCAGCAGCACCAGGACCTCGGCTACAAGGCCATCCGCGTCCAGGGGGCGGTCCCCGGCCTGGACAAGACCTACGGGATCGCCCCCGTGGACGGCAGACTCTACGAGCCGGCCAGCGGCAACGTGCCCCAGGAAGACACCTGGGAGACGTCGGCGTACCTGGACTTCGCGCCCAAGATGATGGCCCACATCCGCGAAGAGTTCGGTTACGGGGTGCACGTCCTCCACGATGTGCACCACCGCCTTTCGCCCATCGAGGCAGGCCGGCTGGGCGCCTCACTGGAGCAGTACCGGCCGTTCTGGATCGAGGATCCGACGCCGGCCGAGGACCAGTCGGCGTTCCGCCTGATCCGCCAGCACACCACCACGCCCATCGCCGTGGGCGAGGTGTTCAACTCCATCTGGGACTGCCAGCAGCTCATTACCGAACGGCTCATCGACTACATCCGCACCTCGGTTTCGCACGCCGGCGGAATCACGCACCTGCGCCGGATCTTCTCCCTCGCGGATCTCTACGGCGTCCGGTCCGGCTCGCACGGCGCCGGCGATCTCTCGCCGGTGTCCTTCGCCGCCGCGCTCCACGTGGACATGAGCATCCCCAACTTCGGCATCCAGGAATACATGGGCCACCGGGAACCCGCCAACGAGGTATTCACCACCTCCTACACCTTTAATGACGGGTACATGCATCCCGGCGACGCTCCCGGCGTCGGCGTTGAGTTCAACGAGGAAGCCGCCGCCCGGTTCCCGTTCGGCCCCAAGTACCTGCCGGTGAACCGGCGGCTCGACGGATCGGTACACGACTGGTGAACACTGCAGCCCAAGAATCCTTTGACGTGGTGGTGATGGGGGAGATCCTCGTCGAAGTCGCCACCGACCAGCCTTTCGGCCACGGTGTGCCCGCGCACTTGGGCATTTCGGGCGACGCGCTGAACGTCGCCGCCGCTGCGGCCGCCGCGGGCGCCCAGGTCGGCCTGCTCTCCGTGCTGACCGACGACGACCTCGGCCAGGCCATTGCCGCCCGGATCACCGAATTGGGAATCTCCACCGCCCTCCTGAAATTCCGCAAGGGCCAGCAGGGCGTCTACCTTGTGCACAGCGATCCCGACGGCGAACGCGAGTTTTCCTACGCCCGCACCGGGAGCGTCGGTTCCACCCTGGGCCCGGACGACGTCGACCAGGCAGTTTTCGCCACTGCCGGCGCCGTGGTGGCGGGAGGCATCGCCTGCGCCATCTCCGAGTCGTCCCGGGCGGCGGTTTTCAAGGCAGCTGTCGTCGCCAAACACTTCGTCTTCGATCCCAACTTCCGCCCGCGGCTTACCTCAGTGGGGGAGGCGACGGCGGCACTACAGCAGCTGGCGCCCCGCGCCTTCCTGGTCACACCGTCCTTCCCAGGCGAGACCTCGGCGTTGTTGGGCTGCTCGACGCCGGTTGAGGCAGCCGCGAAACTGCGCACCCTGGGTGCCCGGAACGTTGCCGTCACCTGCGGTGCCAAGGGCATCCAGCTCCAAGCCGACGGCATGACGGCCTGGGTTCCAGCCATCCCGGCGCCTGCCCTCGTGGACCAGACCGGCGCCGGCGACGCGTTTGTTGGCACCCTGACGGCCCGCCTGGTGCTCGGCGACGACTTCCCGACGGCGGCCCGGTTCGGCGCTGCCGCATCTTCCCTGGTGGTGGGCGGCAGGGGCGGCACGGGCTTCATTCCAAGTTTTGAGCAGACCCGGGCGCACGCCGCCGGGACTTTGGTTGAAGGGACAGTGCCATCGAACGCCTGAGCAATTCATCCCTCGCGGCTGCCGGCCGGACACCTGCGCTTCAGCGGGAAAAGCTGCAGCCCGGAATCGTCCATCTGGGGCTGGGTGCGTTTGCCCGCGCCCACACCGCGGTTTTCACTGAAGAAGCGATGCTCGCGACCGGCGATTCCGGCTGGGGGATCATCGGGGTCACCCAGCGTTCAGACACCGTGGCACGCCAGCTGTCGCCCCAGGACGGGCTCTTCTGCGTCGCGGAGCGGGGGAGCGGAGCCGCGACGCTCCGTGTCGTGTCCAGCATCGTGGAGACCATCTCCGGCCGGGACCAGCCGGATGCCGTGGTGGACCGGATCGCCGCGGACAGCACGCGCGTGGTAACGCTGACAGTGACCGAAAAGGGCTATCGCATCGATCCACATACCGGGTCCCTGAACCTCGCGGATAAGCAGGTCCAGAGCGATCTTGCCGGGAACCGGCCGCTGACCGCCATCGGACAGCTCACCCGCGGCATCCAGAAACGGGCCCTGGCCGGCAAGGGACCGCTCACCGTGGTCTCGTGCGACAACCTGCCAGGCAACGGTGAACTGACGGGCACACTGGTCCGGACGTTCGCGACCGCCCTACCCGAAGACCAATCCCGGCCGCTGCTTGCCTGGATTGGGGACAACGTCACCTTCCCCAGCACCATGGTGGACCGGATGGTGCCGGCCACCACCGCCGGTGACCTTGACGCCGTCGAACGTGAATTCGGGCTCCGGGATGAGGCCGCCGTGGTGGCCGAGCCCTTTATGCAGTGGGTCATCGAGGACAACTTCGCCGGGGACCGGCCCGCCTGGGAGCAGGCCGGGGCGCTGTTCAGCAGCGATGTGCCAGCGTGGGAGGCGGCGAAGCTACGTCTGCTCAACGCCAGCCATTCGATGCTGGCATACCTCGGGCTTGTCAGCGGCAAGGCGACCATCAGCGAAGCGGTCGGTGAAGACGCCTTCCGCACCGCATGCCAACGGATGATGGCCGAGGACGCGCTACCCACCATCCGCCTCCCCAAGGGCCTGGACGGTGAAACGTACTGCGCCCAGGTCCTCGATCGGTTTGCCAATCCGGCCCTGGGCCACACCACCGCCAAGGTGGCCAGCGATGGGTCCCAGAAAATCGGCCTCCGGCTGCTGACCACTGTCCGGGCCGCCTTTGACGCCGGACACGAACCGCGCTGGGCCGCGCTGGCGGTGGCCGCTTGGATGCACCACGTGGCCGCCACCCGTGCCACGGATCTGAACGATCCACTCGCGGAGGACCTCCAGGCGGCCCTGCCAAAGGAGCGGTCCGCTGCCACCGTGGTTCCGGCACTCCTGGGCGTGCGCAGCATTTTCGATGAAGAGCTCGCGGCCAACGCCGCCTTCGTAGAACTGCTAATGCATTGGTACCACATCATCGACATCGGTCTGGACGGCCTGAGAGAAGAGATTACCCATGGCTGACGCAACCAGCGTCCTGCACGTGTCCCCTGTCATCCCGGTAGTCACCATCGCCGACCCGCAGCATGCGGTTCCTGTGGCCCGGGCACTGATTGACGGCGGTGTCGGCGTCATCGAACTCACCCTGCGGACGGACAGCGCCCTCGAATCGCTCAAGCGCATCGTCAACGAAGTGCCGGACATCCTGGTGGGCGCCGGCACGATCCTCTCTCCCGGTCAGGCGGACGCCGCGGTTGCCGCCGGTGCGCAGTTCCTAGTCAGTCCTGGCGTAACGCCGTTCCTGCTGGACCACATGCTGCAGCTCAAGATCCCTGTGCTTCCCGGGGTGGCGACAGTTGGCGAAGTGATGGCAGTCCGTGAGCGTGGCCTGAAGGCCATGAAGTTTTTCCCCGCGGGCCCAGCTGGCGGGCCGGACTACCTCGCCGCCATCGGAGCACCCCTCCCTGAGGTGCTGTTTTGCCCGACGGGTGGGGTGAGCCTTGAAACCGCGCCTGGATACCTGTCGCTGAAAAATGTCGCCTGCGTTGGCGGCAGCTGGCTGACCCCGCGCTCAGCAATGGAGCACGACGACTGGGAACAGGTGACGAACCTGGCACGTGAAGCCTCCAGACTCACGGGGGCCAAGTGAATAATGCGATCAGCTTTCGTCGCCCTGTGCCCGATTCTTGCGGAAAGGACAATATTATGGCAATTTTTGGCAACCGCTTGCCTAACGTCTGCAATTCTACCTAAACATGCTGACATGACCGGAAAGTGAGACGAGGCCGAAGCACTACCGGGTTTTAGTGCTTCGTAGAAGGCGGCTCGTCCATTCTGCGGAAAAGAACGGCGGCAGCACTGAAGTGTGCCGCCCCCAACAAAGTATTGCCCCTAAAAACGCATCGCCCAAAGGGCGACCACCATCAAGGAGGATGTAAGTGGCTAAGAAAATTCGAACAACAGCTCGTCTGCTGGTAGCACTCACCGCAGTTGCCATGTTGGGCGCATGTGCGCCGGGACAAGTCGATGGCCAGGGCTCGGGCGCATCTCCATCGGCTGTGCAAAGCGTGGACCCGGCAGAGTTTGCGGGCAAGACCCTGAACTACGTCTATTTCACCGATGGGCCGGACGCGGCCGCGACCGCCCAGCTTATCTCGAAGTTCGAGGAGAAATACAAAGTCAAGGTCAATCTGGAGACTTTGCCCTACAAGGACCTTGTGACCTCGGTCCAAGCCAGACTCTCTGGTGGGAACGCTCCTGACGTGGTCAGGCTGACAGGTTTGACTGACTTCCGTGACGACCTTCTGGATCTGCGAGGCTACCTTGGCGAAGACTATGCCAAGGAATTCCTCCCCGGCCCCGTGGTCGGCGCAACCGGCAAGGATGGCAAGATGCTTGCCGTCCCATCCGACCTGACACTCAATGGCCCGTTCGTCAACGTTGACATGTTCAAGAAGGCCGGCGTCAGCCTTCCCGATCCCGAGAAGCCCTGGACTTGGGAGGAAATGATCGACGCTGCTACCAAGGTGCAGAAGGCAACTGGTTCACAATACGCCTTTGCTATGGATAAGTCCGGGCACCGTCTCTCTACGGTCCTGAACCAGTACGGCACGGCATTGGTCGCAAACGGGAAGTCCACGCTGGATGCTGAAAAAGCCAAAAAGGCGCTGAAGCCCCTTATCGACATGATGAGTGACAACAGAATGCCCCGAGACTTCTGGCTCGGCTCGGGATCCCGCTACTCCGGCGCCAACGAAATTTTCCTTGCACAGGATGCCCCGGTCTACCTCTTCGGCAACTGGCAGGTCGGTCAGTTCGCCAAGAACGCCAAATTTGAGTGGGCCGCTGCCCCTAACCCCTGCGCGGATAACTGCGGTGGTTTCCCGGGCGGCAAGTACATGGCGGCACTCCAACAAAGCAAGAATCCGGCGCTGGCAGCGGAATTCATTCGGTTCATGAACACGATGGAAAACCAGGAAACGTTTATCAAAGCAGGCGGTTTCCTGCCCACCCGTAAAGACCTGGCTGAAAAGGGTGTTGCCTATCCTGACCGTCAGGCGGACATGGACGTCTTCTTGAAAGACCTGGCACGCACCCCTGATCTTGGATACGCGGCGAACTCTGATCCGGCTTTTACCGGGTCTGCTACGGAGCTTGTCAACGCCGTTTCCGACGTCGTAGGTGGAAAGAAGGACCTGTCGACAGCGGTGTCAGACCTCCAGAAGAAGACACAATCCCTCGTGGAGGAACTGCACTAATGGCAGCTATACAAGCTACGCCGCGCCTTCGGCAGCGCAAGGCGCCGCTGAAGATGCGCCTGGTTCCCTATCTCTTCCTGCTGCCAAACATGGCGATCTTCGGACTCTTCACCGTTTGGCCGGCCATCAACGGCTTCAACATCTCGATGTACTCCTCGTCCAACGGCCGCACGTTCCGGTGGGAGGGCACCGGTAACTACCAGCGCATCCTCACCGACGAGGATTTTTGGGGCATCGTCAGGAATACCGTCGTTTATGCTCTGGCGTTCGTCCTGTTGTCTGTCGTGCTGGGCGTCATGCTGGCCGTGCTTGTTGACCAGCAGCGGCGGGGTCGGACCTTCTTCCGGTCCGTGTTCTTCATCCCCGTCTTGATCTCGCCCGTCGTCGCCGGCCTGGTGTGGAACTGGATGCTTGAGCGCCAAAATGGCCTGATCAACACCTTCCTGGGCACCCTCGGCATACCGGAGGTCCCGTGGTTGGTGGATAACACCCTCGCCATGGTCGTCGTTATTGGCGTCGGCACATGGATGCAGGTGGGTTTCTACATGCTTATCCTTCTGGCCGGTCTGCAAAGTATCGACCCGTCCGTCTATGAGGCGGCAAAAATCGACGGTGCCTCGCGCTGGCAGCAGTTCATCAGCCTCACTTTCCCGTTACTACAGCCCAGCATCCTTGTCGTTGTCGTACTTGCCACAATTCACGGGTTCCAAGCATTTGATTTCATCTACACCTTGACAGGCGGCGGCCCCGTGGGCGCAACCACGCTCATCGTTCAGTACATTTACGAAAACGGCTTCGTCTCGCCAATCCGGTACGGAGTCGCGACAGCGGGCAGCGTCCTGCTGTTCTGTGCAATATTCGCGCTGACCATCGCTAACTGGATGATCGGCCGCAAAAGGGAGGCAGCATGAGCCACAGCACCGTAACCAAGGACGCTCCCGCGATCGGCCCGTCTAAAACGTGGACGTCCACGGGACGTAGCAAAGTTACCTCCACAGATGCGTTGAGGGTAGTCATCTTGGTGACGTCAGCCCTGCTGGCCCTCATCCCCATCGTGTGGCTCGTCCTCGGGTCGTTCAAGACGCCGACAGAACTCTCCAAGCGGCCGCCGACGCTGTTGCCTGAGTCCTGGGGACTTTCCAATTACACGGAGGCCATGACCCGGTTCAATTTCCCCTCATACCTGACCAACAGCGTCATCGTAACCCTCGCCGCGACGTTACTTACCCTGGCGATCAACTCCATGGCAGCCTATGCCTTGGCGAAGTACAACTTCCGTGGGAAAAACGGGCTGTTCCTGCTGACCCTCGCCACAATCATGATTCCATTGCAGGTTATCTTGCTCCCTGTGTATCAGGTTGTGGCATCCCTGGGATTGGTCAATACCCTCTGGGGTCTCATCATCCCAGCAGCAGCCACTCCAACCGGAGTGTTCATACTGCGGCAGTACATGCTCTCGATTCCGGATGAACTAATAGAGGCTGCACGAGTGGACGGGGCAGGGGAGTTCCGCATATTTTTCCGGATCGTGCTTCCGATGTGCCGGCCGGCGCTTGCCGTCGTTGCCATCCTGTCCATCATGTGGCGGTGGAACGATTTCCTGTGGCCCCTGGTGGTCGCCCAAAGCGAGTCTGTCTACACCTTGCCGGTTGCCCTTGCCAGGTTCACCGCCGAGGAAACCGTTCCATTCAACCTCATCCTCGCCATGAGCGTCGTCACTGTTCTGCCCGTGATCATTCTGTTCCTCTTCTTCCAACGGCAAATCGTCACCGGCATTGCCAACACCGGCATCAAGTAACCGACACCCAAGGAAAGGCTTGCGAAGGACCACCCGCTCGTCCGGTCGAGTCGCACAGTTGCCACATAACCGTGCGTCAGTCGGTACCGACGCCCTGCCGTAGCTTCAACGCGGCCAACCAATACTAAAGATCAACTTCAAAGGACCACGATGAACAGCACAACCATGCTCGAAAAGAACCTCATTATCCACGTGCCGGAAAATCAGCAGACGGTTACAGTCCGGCTGGAAATCGAAACCTCCTGCACTTGTGCAGGACAACGCGTTCACACGGCAGGTTCATATACTGACGCGGAACCCCCCGGACGCTCCTGAAGCGCATAACCGCCAGGCCGGAGCAGCAGTTCCGCCAAGCGGGCAAGGCCGAGGACGCTGCGGCTCTCGGACTTGCAGCGGCACACTCTGACCCAACGGTTTACCCATCAGGGCAGATACGGCACGGCGACATTTTGGACCCCATTAGCGAGGGCCCGCAGCCCGCAGTGCCTGTCAATGACGCCGTCAACGCCCTGGGAACAGGGCGGGCTGTGTACGTGTCAATCACACTGAACCAGGCTGAGCTTTTCAATGAAGTCCTGTCCGGAAAGTACAACGACCTCGTAGCCCGTGCGGGCCGAATTCAATAGCAGGAGCCTCCTGAACCTATGAAGCAGTCGATAGCAGCCCATCCTGACCGGCTCCTCCCGGCCGAACCCGGCGTTCGGGACATAGCTCGTTCCCTTTACAACCAAGTATCACGTCTCCCGATTATCTCACCTCACGGACATGTGGATGCAGGGGTAATTGAAAACAACGTGCCTTTTCCAGATCCTGCAGCGCTCCTGGTCACCCCGGACCACTACGTGACCCGCCTGATTCACGCTGGCGGAACCTCCATGGACCAGTTGGGGTTGGGAGCTGCTCCGGCTGACTCCCGTCAAATTTGGAGCCACTTTATTGCTGCGTGGCCGCAGTTCGAAGGCACGGCATCCGGCTACTGGATTCGGCAAGAGTTCGAGCACGTGTTCGGCGTACGTGACGAGCCGTCGGTGGAGAACGCCGAAAGGATTTTCGACGCAATTTCTGCCAAGCTCGCCGAACCGGGGTTCCGCCCTCGCGAGCTGTTCAAAGAGTTCAATATCGAGGTTCTGGCCACCACCGATGATCCCCTGGATTCGCTGAACAGCCACGCTGCCTTGGCCGCAGACCCGTCCTTCGGAGGGAGGGTCCTTCCCACCTTCCGCCCGGACCAGTACCTGAACATCGCCCATCCGACATGGCTCGACAATGTCGAACGACTCATTGCGGCGGGCACCGGTTCCTCCGGTTACAAGGGATACCTGGAGGCGTTGGAGGCAAGACGGCGTCATTTCCTTGATCGCGGGGCTGTATCCGCTGACCATGGCGCCCGCACTCCCGCCACGCTCAAACTGGATTATTCTGAGGCAGAGCGGCTGTTCGAGCGCGCCCGCGCCGGAAAAGCAACCCCGGAGGACCGCGACGCCTTCGAAGCACACATGATGTATCAGATGGCCAGAATGTCGGTAGAAGACGGATTGGTCATGACGATCCATCCCGGCTCATACCGCAACCACCACAGCCCCACATTTGAGGCATATGGCCCGGACAGTGGACACGACATCCCGTTCGCCGTCAATTACACCGAAGCCGTCCGGCCGCTGCTGCAGGACTTCGGCACGGCAAAAGACTTCCACCTTGTGCTGTTCACATTGGACGAAACAGTCTTCTCACGTGAGTTGGCGCCACTGGCTGGCTTCTACCCATCTGTATATATAGGTGCCCCGTGGTGGTTCTTGGATGCACCGGATGCAATGCTCCGGTTCCGCGCCGCAGTCACGGAAACAGCGGGCTTCTCACGATCCTCAGGATTCATTGACGACACCCGGGCGTTCTGCTCCATCCCGGCCCGCCACGACACCTCACGCCGAATCGAGTCCGCTTTCCTCGCGCGGCTCGTCGCCGAACACCGAATCAGCGAAGAACGCGCACACGAGCTCATTGTGGACATCGTTGATGCCTCACCACGAAGGGTGTTCAAGCTATGAGCGACAACAAAAGTGTCCGCCTCTGACCCGCCAACCAGTCAACCTGACGGTGGCGCCAATACGAATCGTTCACACAGGGCCCGGACAATTGAAAAGGCCTACCCCATCTCCAGAAGGAACAGCTGAACTTCAATGAAGATCGTTGCATCAGAAGTATGAGTTACCACCCCGTCCCGCTTACCTCAAGGAGCACGTGGCTCAGCTGTTGATCGGCGGCACGATCTATGCGCTCTTTGGGTAGCGATCTCTCAGAATCATGCGTGGGACCTTAATGCATTTCGGGCGCCCGCGGTTATAGGCTCGCTGGCCGCAAAGAACGGATCCGCAATCAGAGGGTCGTCTTTACACGCTTGTACGCGCCTGGCGGCTAGGTAGAAAAAGCGTTCACCATAGGTGCTACTTCCAAGCCGTGGAAATGGCTGGTCTTCATTGTGACCTTTATTGGTTCAGGTGTTTCCACGGCTTTTACGTTGGGCACTCCACGAGTTTTTGGCGTCAGTGGCATGCTCCTGCTGTTGATAGCAAACCTGATCCCAATGCTTCTTTTCGAGTCTGTACTTAGGCCCGCTTATCGCTGCACCGGGGCCAGGATGGTTTGATCCCTGCTGCCGTGGAAGAGTAGGCGGTAGCGGCAAGGTGTGGAAGCGCGGCAGTTGCTCCTACCGACCGTTACCGGCCGACTCTTGGGCATGCTTTCCAGTGGACGGTGTCCCGATGATCGGTATAGGCGCCGTGTCGAAGAATCGGTATTCCGTATCCGGAATGCGGATGGTGCCGGCGGCCTCCGCTTTGTCCCGGAGGAAATCGTGATCATCACGGGAAAGTACAACCTGCCCGTGAACGTCGTACTCCACGTCTTTGTATGCTTCGTTGCTGATCCTTCTTGAAAGAGCTTCGGGCACAACGAGGCAGGCTGGATTCTCCAAGAGCCATGTCCGTGTCTCGGAGTCGAGCCGATTCCATTCGTGTTTAATGCTCATGCCTGGACGTCCCCTTCTGCCGGGCTTTGCTGGATGGTATTGAATTCCACTCAGATTACGCCTGCCATTTAGCGGACGATAGAGTTGTGCGCCACCCGCTTCAGGTCTCAGGCCCAAGCCTCACGCCCGGCCTGCCCTTGGCGAGGCGGCCTCGCGGGCAGCAACGAACGCCAGCCATGCCGATGAAGAACCCGCGTGTTACATCATTGTCAGGATCGACTGGGTACGTCGCGATCACCTCCCGGGACTACACGTACATCCAGATAACCAGACCGAGCCCCCGATGATCCTCAGACCCCAGCTACCCAGAGGATCGCAATGGCAACCGACGCCGACCGTGCCTCGCCCCGCTGCCCATCGGGCTGCCCGCGCTCCCTTTCCCCCATCGGACCAGCGTCGGCGCAATTGATGAAGTTTTCACGCCCAGTCAGCGGATTTCATCGCTATCAAAGGGCAAGACCACGTCTCGGGGACGCAGCTCCGGCGTGGCCCGCAGGAAGCGCAGCGAATGCCTGAATGCATTTCCTGACCATGCGACGTCAGCTGAGACCTCGACGATAAGGGGTTTAATCAAGGTCAGTCGGACGGGACCCTTCTCATTGCTGAATCTATTCAGCAAGGACTCGCTGATCTCCTCCGGGCACGGGACCCGGTTGTGCTGACTGCAAACTTGAAGAGCATGCAGACTCTGTTGGGCGAATCAGACTGAGACTGTCGGCCCGTGGTCTCGTAGTCAGCGACGTGTTGCCATCATCCTTCCCCTCGCCCATCCAAGGCCCGGGCTCTGCCCGGCGACTTCCCTGCAGGAGCCCGAGAGCTCTCTCTCAAAAAGTTCTCGCTTTTTGCGACATGAACTTTTCCAATCACGCACTCCTTTGACTGGAGACCGACCTTGCCGGACGCAATCGGTCAGTCTCCGCAACATATGTTTGGCCGTCGGCTGTGGGGTCTGTCGGTCACTGTTCATTGGAGAGAATCCCTTGAA
>Ga0105244_10003418_pt1 | contig 11314 bp, 10 predicted proteins | sample KBSM44metaG_FD_80423 | JGI IMG/M metagenome (GOLD analysis project Ga0105244, IMG submission 80423) | Miscanthus rhizosphere microbial communities from Kellogg Biological Station, Michigan, USA - KBS M4-4 metaG | ecosystem: Host-associated > Plants > Roots > Rhizosphere > Soil | place...
ATCTGCTCCTAAGGTTGTGCCGCGATCATGGAGCAACATAACCTCTCCGCCCTTTAATTTGTTCAGCATACGTTTTTTCAATTGCTCCGTACCTACGCTACATTTCCAGTCCTCAAACATGGCGGACCACAAAATGATCTTGCGATCTTTTTTACTAAAAAAATCAAACAGGTTCATAATGCCCCATGGCGGACGATAATAACAGGTTTTCTCACCCGTAATCTCTTGAATAATCTGACCTGTTCGATCGATCTGATCCCGAACCGTTCGTGGACGCATCAGCCAGTTTGTTTTGTGAATATAATTATGAATTCCGATTAAGTGTCCTTCCTCATGCATACGTCTGATTAACTCCGGATGACTTGCCGCATGTTCTCCCACGACAAAAAAAGTTGCCTTCACATTGTACTTGCGTAACAGTTCAAGCAACCGGGGTGTATACAAAGGGTCAGGCCCATCGTCAAATGTGAGGGCATAGTGTGTCTCACTTTTCCCCCTTCTGAACACACGAAATCCGAACAGTCTGCTGATCAAACTTGGAATAAAAGCATAAAAAGAGGACAGATACAATAACCACAGTAAAATACTCTGAAGCATCGTTGTCATGATGTCGATTCCCCACTTCTCCTGCTAATTTACGGCCATACGGCACTTTCTAAAATAAACCACCTTTAATTTTATCATAGTTACTTCTTTTATTAAATGCTGTTTCCTCAAATCCCCACTATCATGTACAATGAATACAATCTAATTTCTGCCTGTAAAGGAGTCTATGCCCATGTTGCCGCTTTATAAAAAGTACGGGCGCACCGTGTTTGATATCGCTCTGCTTGTGTTAACCGTGTATGTGATCATGTTTGCTTTTAGTAAATTGTATCATATCGCTGCACCCGTTTTTCTTTCATTTATTGTCTTTTGGATGATTGAGCCATTAGCCAAATTCCTCCATCGGAAAGGATTGCCCAAAACAGCTGGAACTGCCATATCTGTGTTATTGTTTCTTGGGCTCATTGTGGCTGCCTTCTTCGGTCTAGGCTTTTTTATCATTTCACAAATTTCCGATCTTCAGCTCAATTTCCCGGTGTATGTTGAGATGATCCAGCGTGAGTTCACGAATCTGGTCTTGCTCATACAGGATAAGTCCAATGCCCTTCCTGAAGGAATGCTGGACAAAGTAAATGAGTATTTTGCTACATTGTCCGGAATCCTGTCGCGCTGGGTAACCAGTGGGGCACAGTTTATTATTGGCTTTCTCAGCTCATTCTCCACATTCATTACAAACTTTGGGATCGCGATCATTCTCGCATTTTTCCTCAGCATTGAGATTGAATCCTGGCGCAAGTTTGCTCGTGCCAAAACGCCTAAAACACTGAAAACGGCGAATGAATTTATGCGCACTCACGTGTTCAAAACGATCCGTTCTTATATGAAGGCACAATTGATCATGATGCTTATTACTTTTGTATTGATATATGCAGGGTTGCTGATTCTGGGAACCTCCAATGCCTTTACAATCGCAGCGATCTGTGCCATTTTTGATCTGGTACCGTTACTCGGAGTTCCAGTGATATTTATTCCGTGGATTGTTTATTTGTTTATCGTGGGCAATAGTACGCTTGCCATTGGCTTGATTGTGGTTTTGGCTGTGACCATGCTGACGAGACAACTGCTTGAACCGAAAATTTCAGGGAATTCCATCGGTGTTTCCTCTGCTTATTTGATGCTTTCGTTTATGTTAATTTCCCTGTCGGTCTTCGGACTTGCAGGTGTCGTGTTATCTCCTGTGCTTCTGATCTTGTTAAAAGAACTTCTACAGCAAGGTTATCTGCAAAAATGGATTCATCTGCCCACTGACGAATTCGAATCGTCACCATTAGTAGTTGATTCTCCTGCCCCTGATGTTTCAGAGAGAACAGAACATCGGTAGATGACATGCTCGTGATCTTTTCCTGTGAACCAATCACGAGCACTCTGCCAGATAGTCCATAACTTTGCGAAACAGAGCTGTAGCCTGATGTGAGGCTTCTGGAGAGACATTCTGTACCAACACAGCAACCGCGTATCTCGGCTTCTCTACGGGCCCATATCCTATAAACCATTGATTGTTTTTGGCTTTCCCATTTTGTTGTACCTGAGCTGTCCCTGACTTCCCTGCAACATGCCATCTCGCGTGTTGCAGGGATTTTCCTGTTCCCTCTCGTACTACGGTATTCATCCAGCTTAACAGCAGATGAGCTGTGGTCGGAGAAACCTGTCCTTCTGCTGAAGGAGATGCATGTAAAGGCATGTCCAGCATCGTACCTCCATCCGCGTAACGGATTCGTTGCACAAGCCGGGGGGCATTTACCTTTCCATCATGCAACAATGTCACGATCAGGTTTGCTGCTTGTAGCGGAGTCACCAGAACATCCCGCTGCCCAATGGCTGTCTGAATTTTGGCTCCTTCGTCTGCAGACTTCACGGCTTCTGTCCGAATACGCCCCGGTTCTTCATGATCAAAATGTTTTAATACCGGCATCCCCGCGATATGTTGTGCCTGCCAGCCGACAGAACGTGCAAGCCCCAGACGATCAGCGGTTTGTTCCAATTGCTCCATGTGCAGTCTACGTGCAGTCTCAGCAAACACAATGTTACATGACTCCGCGAATCCCTTTTCCAAATTCAATTCACCATGTCCATGCTCTTTCCAGCAGGATAGTCCATATTTTCCATAATCTCCTTCGCAGTGGAACTTCTCACCACGAGAAACAACCTGATTTTCCAGAGCTGCTGCAGCCGTTACGATTTTGAAAATAGAGCCTGGTACAGCCGCTTGTATCGCTCGATTCCCCCAGGAGGAGTGCTGTGGAGTGACATGCTGCGGTTGATAAAAGGGACGTGATACCATTGCGCGTACATCTGCATTTGCAGTATCAAGAACCACTATGGCGCCTTCCTGTAACCCGGTGACTTCTGTTAATTCTTCGATGCCTTGCTGTATACGTGCATCAACAGTGGTCTCCACCACTAATGGATAGTGCGAATTCGTAGGTGCGATCACGCGCGGTCCCATCTCAGGAATGACCTGCCCATTCCCTGTTACCATACGAGTTATTAACGTAGGTCCCACACCTCTTAGCAACGGTTCCAGCGTCCTTTCCAGTCCAGCTGCTCCCGATTTCATGGCAAAAGGCTGTTTTACTTCATCTTGATGTCTGTGAAATCTCCCATGATCTTTGGGCTGTTCGTTCAAATAGCCCAGCCACTGGCTTCCACTGGCCTTCGGGAAATACCTCGTCATAACAGGATACACATCAGCTCCTTGGAGGTGCAGGTCCCGTACATTTACAACTTGAGCATCCGTTAATAAAACAGGCTCTGAGCCGCCTCCGCCTCCAGTCCAAAGATGTGGCGTTCTCGCTTTATGCCATTCCCTATTTAGCTGATTCACGTCTGTATGAAGGAAGGAGGCAAGTTGTTTGAGCTTAAGATCATGCTTAACTTTCCCATTGGATGGATAAAGCACAAGCCCCCATTGCAACTTTCCTGTTAATGGACGCCCGTGGACATCCGTAAACTGCCCACGGCCAGAATCCAGCATCACACCCTGTTCACGTTGCAGCACCGACATCTCCCGCACCGTTCGCTGAAACCCTGGCATGATTCGGTTCACTTGAACCATTTGAATCCAGCCCAGTCTCAGTACCAACACTGCGAAGAGAATAGTAAGTCCGGCGCTTATTATGGCTATACGACGTTTCCACACCAGTTGCAACTGCACACCTGTTCCACCCTCACCTTTTTCGTGTATTATGCGCTGCCCTGTCTGGAATTATCCGGAAAACAAAAGAAAACCTGCCTCGAAAAGGCAGGTTCGTTTGTAATTTGTAGCATGTTGTGTCTGCTGATTACACCGTAAAACGTGAGAGTGTTTCTTTCAGTTCAGTTGATACATTCTCCAGCTTGCCAGAGAGGCTGACGAGTTGATTACTGATGTTTTGCTGTTCACTGCTCAAGGAAGCTACTTCCTCTGAAGTTGCCGAGGACTCTTCAGCAACAGCGCTGACATTGCTCATCGCTTCAGACAACGTTGCTTGAGATTTGCTCAACTCTCCAATGGAGCCTGTAACCATACCCAGACGTTGCACGAAGGCACCCATCTGCTCCTGTACAGAAGCAAAGATCACATTCGTATCTTTTACAGCATCCATCTGTTCCTTAAACAAAGGATATGCATCGGACAGAGCTTTTACCGTTTCGTTCATCTCTGACATGATTTTGTCGGTAATTTCCCCAACCATATCAATGGACTGTCTGGACTGTGCAGCGAGTTGACGCACTTCATCCGCTACGACCATAAAGCCACGGCCAGCTGCACCAGCACGCGCTGCTTCAATCGTTGCATTCAGAGACAAAATGTTGGTCTGCTTCGTAATATTTTGCATAACATCGAGCACCTTTAATACAGAGGATGTGCTCTCTTTTAACGAATCAACTTTGTTAACCAACGCTCCAATCATTTCTTCGGTCTTCTGCGTTTTGGTCATCAACTGATTCAGATGCTGTGTTCCTGTTTGACTGGATTTCTCTACATGACGGGCAGAACTGCCCATCTCTTCATTGGCTGCAATCACACTTTCCATCTGACGAGAGATATTATCCGTCAACTCATTGCCTCGTTCCGCTTCCGTTGCCAGACTGCCTGCACCACCAGCAATTTCTTCAGTTGCTACAGCAATTTCAGAAGCAGATACAGCTGTTTTCTTCGAAGCATTGCTCAGTTCTGTAGCTGTATCCAATACTTCCTGTGCAGAACGATTGGTCTGCTCGACCAGCTTCGTAATTTGTTCCATCATCGTATTGAATGCAGCGGAAAGCTGTCCAATCTCATCTTGGGAACTATACGGAGTGCGCACTTTCAGATTTCCTTTTGCACCCTCTTGCATCAGATCTTTCAATCCGCTAAGCGGACGAGCGATCATACGAACCATCCAGACACCGATTACCACAGCCAGAGCTGCAAATGCAAGTGCCATCCACAAGGTCATTGTCAAGATGCCTTTGGCATCCTTAACCAGCATCGAAGTGGGAACCATACCGACCATCTTCCACGCTGATGAATCCAGCGTACTGTATACAGCCAGCATATTCGTCGATTTGCCATCGATATCATATTCGGTATTTGTACTTCCTGCAGGCTCTTTCAAATCTTTCACAAAGGCAAGCTCCGTTTCTTTTCCTGCACGTCCCGCCATAGACGAAGCAACGACTTTGTTATCCGGAGCGATCAATTGAATGACCGAGCCTGCCCCCAGATCCAGTGATTTCAGTTGCTCCTCGAGCACATCCAGTTTCAACTCAATAATCAGTACATAAGACTGTGTTGTACCTTGCAGGTTCTTCATCGAACGTGCAATTCGGAAAGTCTGTGTTGTGCCATCGGTCTTCTCTTGTGTCGGGAGCCAGCGGTATCCACCCTGTGCTACAAGGTCCGTGTACCATGATTCCTGACGAATGCTTCCCATCGTTGAACTGCTGTTCCCAGTTCCCATAACGGATTTAGATTCATCTGTTGGCACCAAATAAATCGCTTCCATGGATTTGTTTGTAAAAGCTACATTGGATAACTGTTTATTAATTGAACTTGAATTGACGAACGTATCATATGCCGTCAGATTCGGATCTGACATTTTCTGAAGCAAAGACTGCATCTCTGGATCAAAGAAGATCTGTGTGGACGTATCCACAAAACGCTCCAAAATGATATCCAGCTTCTGCTTGGTTTGATCAATCGTCTCCTGATTTGCTCTGGATGCATTAGCCTCGATCGTATTTTTAGCCTTGGAATAGGATAATAGACCCAAACTAATAACAACAATCATAATGGCTGCAAAAAAGATTAAGAATAGTTTAACCCCTACAGATTTGACCGGATTCACTTTTCTAATCTGTTTGAATGAATTGCCTCCAAGCCCTTTCCAATCACGATTCTTCAGTTGTTTCTTCAACCAATCCACTTTGATCCAATCAAATCGGATCTTACTACGATCAAATTTAAAAGTTTTCTTATGTATCCCTTCTTTTTTGATTTTGACCGGTTTAACTTTCTTTACATTCTGTGTCTTATCAGGCTTAGCCTGCTCGGGTTGTGTGCTGTGTTCCCCACTGTCTTTATCCTTCTTTTGTACCATCCCAATCACCTGCCAGTAATTTTCTTGTTAGATTTTTCAATCTCTCCCCTATAAATATGTAGTATTCGACAGCTTTCCTGCTTTCCCTCCAATCCCTCAGAAATATATTACAACTTTTTTCCTATTTTTCTATAAAAAAAAGACCCCCATATACCGATATACGGAGGTCCATTCCTGTAATTTATAACACAAATTTGCGATTCGTTAACATTATTTTGTTTCAAACTAGGAATATAAGCCTACTTCTTTTTCCGCATCATATCAAAATAAGAAACTGGCTGATCTACTTTCATTTTCACCAGTTGCAACGGATGTCTGGCAGCATCCAGAACATTGCCTTGTTCATCCTGAATTTCTCCTACCACTTGTTTGAAAAAAGTACCATTGGGGCCGAAGAACTCGATTTCATTTCCCGGCTTAAAGTGATTCCGCTGCTGAATGGTCGCCATGCCTGTTTCTTCATCATAACCCATAACCAGACCAGCAAAGTCGTAAGGCACTGCTTTCTCTTCCGGCTCATAGATATGATCTTCATGATCAGGGGTGTCGTAGAAGAAACCGGTATTCAGCGGACGATTCGCCGCTTTATTCATTTCTTCCACCCACTCCGGTTTCAACACATAATTTTCAGGATCAGCCATGTAAGCGTCAATCGCCTGACGGTATACGTTGACGACCGTAGCTACATAGTGAATGGATTTCATCCGTCCTTCGATTTTGAAGCTGTCCACACCCACATCAATCAATTCCGGGATATGACCGATCATGCACAAATCCTTCGAGCCCATGGAGAAGGAATTATCCTGTTCCTGGAACAGAGGCAACTGATTATCTCCCAGTTTAAACGGAGCAGGAGCCTGCATCTGCATCTCCTCTTCGCTTACCCAGACCGTATCTTCTCTCGCATCCTCGAACAGATCATACTTCCAGCGGCAAGACTGACAGCATCCTCCACGGTTGGAGTCACGGTCTGTAAAGTGATTGGACAATACACAACGGCCCGAATAGGAAGAACACATCGCTCCGTGAATGAAAGCCTCAATCTCGATATCCACATTCGCCTTGATCTCTTCAATCTCTTCAAAGCTTGTCTCACGGCCAAGCACAACCCGCGGCAGTCCTTCGTCCTTCCAGAACTTCACGGCTTGCCAGTTCAATGTGGACTGTTGTGTGCTAAGATGCACTTCCAGACCCGGTACCGCACGCAAAGCTACTTCAATGATGGCCGGATCGGCAACAATAACTGCAGAAATACCTGCATCATACAGGTTCTGCAAATATGCTTCAATGCCAGCCACATCTTCGTTATGGGCATAGATATTCGTTGCTACGAATACTTTAGCTCCATACTTTTTCGCGAATTCTACTCCTTCACGCATTTCTTCAAAACTGAAGTTATCTGCGTTGGAACGAAGTCCATAAGCCTGTCCACCGATATATACGGCGTCAGCCCCATAGTGAATCGCAAATTTTAATTTTTCTAGATTTCCCGCTGGAGCCAAGAGCTCCGGTTTATCCAGACGGTTACGTTTACCGGAAAACTTCCGTTTGACCGCCACTGTTTCCATCTTGTTCACCTCGTCTATTAATACACTTGTTCTTTATAGAAAAATCCAAATGACAATTCCCGCTCAGGGTCTTGCAGCTCACGGACCTCACGTAACCATTCTTCGTCGTATGCATAAGCCTCTGCGTCTGCCTCATAAAGATCTATCGCTTTACGATAAGCACGAACAACCGCTTCATTGTAAGCAAGAGATTTCAAAATCCCCTCTACCTTGAAACTGTGCACACCTGCTTCCATCATCAGATGAAGATCTTCCAGAATGCAGATGTCCTCTGAACTCATAATATGCGTTCCATTGATGTCCTCATAGATCGGAAACTTCTCATCCCGTCGCTCGGCTTCAATCAGGAACAATCCGCGTTCCTTGCCGAGATGCCCTTCCACTGGACGTCCTTGATGAGCCATGTAACTCTGAACCAGGCTGCGCTTGGAGTGATAAATATTGGTCATGCCATGAACCTGCACCTGCGCCTCCACTTTTAAAAATGGAACCATCTCCGTGATTTCGTCCATGTTCAACTCACGGGCAAGGACAACGCGGCTGGCCCCCTTGGTTCCCCAGTAATTGGCCGTTGCATAGTTTGTAGACGTCATCTCTGCGTTCCAATGCAAATGAATATGCGGTGCATGTTCCTTGATCGCAGCCAGTACAGATGGATCATTGAACTCGACCGCGTGCACGCCAATTCGGCCTAACGCTTGCACATAGTCAGGCAATTCTTTTAATAATTCATTCGACATCAGGTTGTTCATAGAAACAATAACCCGAGCTTCGTGTTTGGTAGCCATAGCCACCACTTCTGCAGTTTCTTCCAGGCTAAAGTTACCTGGCAGACGCATGCCAAAGCGATCATCTCCAATTAATAAAGCGTCAGCTCCGGCTTGAAGCAATGCTCTTGCTTCTGTTACATTTGCTGCTGTCACGAGCAGTTCATGTTTAGTACTCATCTAATCCCCTCCGCTTATTGCGCAGCCTTACTTTTGGCTATATTTTGCTGATGTTCCTTGTATGTCTTGGCAAACAGATGCCCTGAAGTTCCATCCTTTTTCGTCACATAAAACAAATATTCCGAAGCTTCCGGATGCAACGCTGCCTTGATGGAAGCAAGACTCGGACTGGCAATCGGGCCAGGTGGTAGACCCTTGTTTAAGTAAGTATTGTACGGACTCTGTACCTTCAGGTCTTTGAAAAACAGTCGCTCCTTCGGTCTATCGAGCAAATACTGCACAGTTGCATCAATTTCCAACTTCATATCCTTATTAATCCGATTGTAGATTACACCTGCAACCAGAGCACGTTCCTTATCCACCACAACTTCCTTCTCCACAAGTGACGCAATCGTCAGCAATTCATGCAAGGAGAGTTTCTTTTCCTGAAGCTTCGCTTCCAGATCCGGTATGGAATTGATTTTGGTCTCGAATTCTTCCAGCATTCTCTGCATAACATCGTGGGTGGAACTTCCCTTTTTCAACTCGTACGTTTCAGGGAAAAGATAACCTTCCAATGCATAGCGAAGTTCTTCATCCACAGGAATTCCCTTGATGATATCCACATCAAAGGCCGAGGGATCGTTGGCCAGCTTGATGAATTCATCCCGATCAACAACATGTTCGTAAGCGAGCTTACCTGCCGTCTGCAAGACGGTATACCCTTCCGGGATCGTAAACTTCACCATTTCTTCGGGTACAACCTCGCCGCTACTCAGTTTATGAATAATCTCATCGTATGTTACACCTGGATTCATGGCGTATTTTCCAGCCATAAAATTACTACCCAGCTTATTCCACTTTAAATAACCTTTGAAAACGAGACTGTTTCGAATCAATCCTTCTTGCTGCAGTTGGTCCGCAATTTTGGAAATGCCCGATCCGCTCTTGATTTCAAATACAACAGGCTCGGAAGAAGCTTGTACCGGACGCATCATGCTCCATACATACCCGCCAGCCCCTCCGGCCAGAATTAATAGTATTAGAAGCAGAATACCTATGACTTTGCCTTTCAACAGAGACACAACTCCTTTACACAACCAAAAAGAGCGGACTTCTCCGCCCTTCCGGTTTTTTCAATTTGAAGCTGATTAATCTTCGTCAATCGGGAGTGTACATTCATCATATAGCTCTGAAATGCTCTCCCACTCATCGTCATCATCAATCGTAACTAACTCCGGCATGATCTGGTCTTCGCTGCCCGGAACAACCCGTAGCAGTTCAACCTCGTCATACGGACGCAATGAACTGCGGAGCACCGCGTATTGCTGCCCATGTACCTCAAACTCAGCGAGCAGTTCATACGGATGTGATTTACCGTTCTCTTCCTCGAGCTCCACATGAGCACCGAATGCCAGACGCAGCGAATCTGTCCATTTCAGGTCCTTGCGATTATATTCCGTCATTTAGTTCGCTTCCTCTTCATCTTCAGCAAGAAATGTATTAAAGGTCTCCTCGACGATATCCCACTCGGCATCATCTTGGATCACAAAAAGTTTGATATCATCGCCGTCTTCTTCATAACGGAATGCATACACATCCGTCTCGCCATCTTCAGGTTCAACCGGAGCAACCATCATATACTTGGCCTCCGAACCGTCCACTTCGAATTTCATGATGACTTCGAATTCCTCTTCGTTACCCTCATCATCTGCAATGTAAATGATCTCAGCTTCTTCTTCCATACCCAGTTGATCTTCAGCCATTGTTGATCCCCCTCACCTTGTACTATTGGCATCCAAATAATTTTGCAAAATCAGGCTAGCGGCCATTTTGTCCACGACCTGTTTGCGTTTTTTGCGACTGACATCCGCTTCAATCAGCGTACGTTCTGCTGCCATCGTTGTCAGCCGTTCATCCCAAAGGTGAACAGGTAAATTCAGTTCGCCACGCAGACGTTCGGCAAAAGCAATACATATTTCACCGCGCGGTCCTACGGTGCCGTTCATGTTTTTGGGAAGTCCAACCACGATTTCACTGATCTCGTGCTCACGCACCAACTCAGCAATCCGTGTGAACTCACCTTCATCCCGGCGGCGTTCAAGCACTTCCAATCCCTGGGCAGTCCAACCGAAGGCGTCACTGACAGCAACTCCGATTCTGCGGTCCCCATAGTCCAAACCTAATTTTTTCATCATGCTCTCCCATCCTGAGCCTGTTCAGAACGATATGCATTCGTCTGTGCAGACTTCAGTCTGTCTTCTGTCGGTTCATTATCCGTTTGCCTACAAGGCTGCAGACAAACGGAAGTGGCGTATATTACCGGTGATTGGCCAGGTAAGAACGAACAAGCTCTTCAATCAGCTCGTCGCGCTCCTTTTTCCGGACCAGACTGCGTGCGTTGTTGTGACGCGGAATATACGCGGGGTCGCCGGATATCAGATATCCAACGATCTGGTTAATGGGATTATACTCTTTATCGACCAGCGCGTCATATACCGTGAGAAGAATCTCTTGTGAAGATGCCTCCTGTTCGTCACCTTTCACATTAAATTTAACCGTCTTATCCATGGAGTCCATTGATGACACCTCGCTCCTGCATGAACATGGGGACCATGTCCTGCCGAATTGATTTCTGTTTATATAATAA
>Ga0105244_10003419_pt1 | contig 11313 bp, 11 predicted proteins | sample KBSM44metaG_FD_80423 | JGI IMG/M metagenome (GOLD analysis project Ga0105244, IMG submission 80423) | Miscanthus rhizosphere microbial communities from Kellogg Biological Station, Michigan, USA - KBS M4-4 metaG | ecosystem: Host-associated > Plants > Roots > Rhizosphere > Soil | place...
AGAGGGAGGAAACAGCCTGATCCCCTATCCTGGGGAGAGGGAGGAAACGGCCTGATCCCCTCTCCTGGGGGAGAGGGAGGAAACAGCCTGATCCCCTATCCTGGGGAGAGGGAGGAAACAGCCTGATCCCCTCTCCTGGGGGAGAGGGAGGAAACCGTCAGATCCCCTCTCCTGGGGGAGAGGGTTAGGGTGAGGGCGAACATGAAGGCGAGCAGTGAAACGAAACAAAACAAGACTTTTAACCGAGTGAGAGGAAATAAATCATGGAAGCACTAGGACTGATCGAAACCAGAGGTTTGGTTGCTGTGATTGAAGCATCGGACGCAATGGTCAAAGCGGCTCGCGTCAAACTGGTAGGTGTAAAACAAATCGGCGGTGGGCTGGTAACAGCCATGGTTCGTGGTGATGTGGCGGCCTGTAAAGCCGCGACAGATGCCGGGGCTGCCGCCGCTCAGCGTATTGGTGAATTGGTCTCCGTTCACGTCATTCCACGCCCACATGGTGATTTGGAAGAAGTTTTCCCAATTGGCCTGGGTAGCGACAAAACGATCGACTGATCGTCGGTGACGTCATCCCCGGACGTCACCCTTCTTTAATCTAATTATCTGGCAGCCTCAGGGCGGCACGGGATAGTTGTACCTGAATGTTGTCCGGAGGCGAGCATGAAGCTAGCTATGGTCGTAGGTCAAATCGTTTGCACAGTCCGCCACAGCGAGCTGGCACACGACAAATTACTGATGGTGGAGATGATTAATCGCCAGGGTGAACCGAGCGGCGAATGTGCAATAGCCACTGACAGCATTGGTGCCGGAAACGGTGATTGGGTGTTATTGGTGGGCGGCAGCTCCGCCCGCCGGGCACACCACAGTGAAGCCTCTCCCGTCGACATGTGCGTGATAGGCATTGTCGATGAAGTGGTCATGGATAGAGAAATCATCTTCCATAAATAGTGAGGGTTGAACGACATGGACAGGCAGCAAATTGAACAGGTGGTAAAGGCGGTACTCGCAGGCATGGCGGTGAACACCACAGCAGAATCCACTGCGAAACCCTGCGGTGCGGGTGTTTTTGTCTCACTTGACGACGCGGTTCAGGCGGCTAATGTCGCCCAAAAATCTTTGACCAGCGTAGCGATGCGTCAAAAAGCCGTTGCGGCCATCCGCCTTGCGGGTGAACAACATGCACAACCGCTTGCGGAAATGGCGGTAGCGGAAACCGGAATGGGGCGTGTCGCCGATAAATGCGCCAAGAATATTGCTCAGGCGCGTGGCACACCTGGTGTTGAATGCCTGACTCCGCAAGTGCTGACGGGTGATAACGGCCTGACGCTTATCGAAAATGCGCCGTGGGGGGTTGTCGCCTCGGTGACTCCGTCAACCAACCCTGCCGCCACCATCATTAATAATGCGATCAGCATGATTTCAGCCGGCAATAGCGTGGTGTTTGCTCCACATCCGGCGGCCAAAAAAGTCTCACAGCAAACCATCACCTGGCTTAACGAAGCGATTGTCGCGGCAGGTGGCCCGGCGAATTTACTGGTGACCGTGGTTAATCCTGATATTGAAACCGCGCAACGCTTATTCAAATTCCCTGGCATCGGTTTGCTGGTGGTTACGGGCGGCGAAGCGGTGGTAGAAGCCGCGCGCAAACACACCAATAAACGCCTGATTGCTGCCGGTGCTGGCAACCCGCCAGTGGTGGTGGACGAAACTGCCGACATTTCTCGTGCGGCAAAATCCATCGTGCAGGGCGCATCGTTTGATAACAACATCATCTGCGCAGATGAAAAAGTGCTGATTGTGGTGGCAAGCGTGGCAGATGCGCTGCTCGAAGAAATGCAGCGCCATCACGCCGTGTTACTCAGCAATGCGCAGGCAGAACAACTTCAGCCGGTGTTGCTTAAAAATGTCGATGAGCACGGGAAAGGGCAAGTCAGTCGCGACTGGGTCGGGCGTGATGCGGCGAAAATTGCCGCGGCCATCGGCCTTAACGTGGCACCTGAAACACGCTTGCTGCTGGTCGAAACCACGGCGCGCCATCCGTTTGCCGTCACCGAAATGATGATGCCAGTGCTGCCGATGATTCGCGTGGCAAACGTCAGCGAAGCCATTGCTTTGGCGGTGAAACTGGAAGGCGGTTGCCACCACACCGCGGCGATGCACTCACGCAATATCGAAAATATGAACGCGATGGCCAATGCCATCGACACCAGTATTTTCGTTAAAAATGGCCCTTGTATTGCCGGGCTGGGGCTGGGCGGTGAAGGCTGGACCTCGATGACCATCACCACGCCAACCGGCGAAGGCGTGACGTCGGCCAGAACCTTTGTGCGCCTGCGTCGCTGTGTACTGGTCGATGCTTTCCGCATCGTATAAGGAGCTTGTCATGTCACGTACCGAACAGACCTTGCTCAACGACCGTTTAAGTCATGCTGCTTTGCTGTGCAACGGGCAACCCGATGCTGCGCAACAACCGCTGTGGTTGGGTATCGATCTGGGCACTTGCGATGTGGTGTCACTGGTTGTGGATAGTGACTGCCAGCCAGTTGCGGTCTGCCTGGACTGGGCCGATGTGGTGCGTGACGGCATCGTGTGGGATTTCTTTGGTGCGGTGCAAATCGTGCGCCGTCACCTCGACACGCTGGAACAACAGTTGGGATTTCGTTTTACCCATGCTGCGACCTCATTTCCACCAGGCACCGATCCGCGCATTTCCGTCAATGTGCTGGAATCCGCCGGGCTGGAAGTCAGCCGTGTGCTGGATGAACCGACAGCCGTCGCCGATATGCTGCAACTCGACAAAGCCGCCGTGGTGGATATTGGCGGTGGCACCACGGGCATTGCGGTGGTGGCGCAAGGGCAAGTGATTTACTCCGGCGACGAAGCGACCGGTGGGCACCACATTTCCCTGACGCTGGCCGGTAATCGGCGCATCGCGCTGGAAGAAGCGGAACAGATGAAGCGCGGCAGCGATGCGACTCTCTGGCCGGTGGTTCGCCCGGTATACGAAAAAATGGCCGATATCGTGGCGCGCCACATTGAAGGTTACGACATTGAACACCTCTGGCTGGCGGGCGGTTCCTGTATGCAGCCCGGTGTGGAAGGGTTGTTCCAACAGTCTTTCCCTGGTGTCACGGTGCGGCTACCGCCACATTCAATATTCATGACCCCACTCGCCATCGCGGTTTGTGGCATGACAGAAGTGGAGGGTGCTCATGCGCAGTGAAGAAATGCAGTCCGCGCTGTATCAGGCGCTGGACATGATGAATGCCCGCAACGTGCGCGAGTTTTCTGTTCCCCCCGCCACGTTTATGGGGCCGGGTGCGGTGGCTCGTTGTGGCGAAGCATTACGCGAGCGTGGCATTAACCGCCCTTTGTTGATGGTCGATGGCATGTTGCATGGTGCCGGAATGACCGAAGTGCTGGAGCGCAATCTCAGGCACAGCGGCATTGATTACGAAGTCTGGCCTTGCCCGCCGGGTGAACCTGTCGACCGCGACATTGGTGCCGCCGTTGAGCAAATCGCCCGTTGCCAGTGCGATGGCATTATCGCCCTCGGTGGCGGCTCCGTTCTGGATGCCGCCAAAGTGGTCGCGGTGATTGCCACCAATCCTGACTTAGCCCTCGACAATCTTGTGGCAGGCACGCGTCTGAATCGCCGCTTGCCGTTTATTGCTATCCCGACGACGTCGGGTACCGGTTCGGAAGCCACTAATGTCGCGGTGATTATTGCGGCACAAACGCACCGTAAACAGGTGCTGGTTCACGCCATGCTGATACCCGACCTGGCGATTATTGATGCCTGCCTGACGTTAGGTGTCCCGGCTCATATCACCGCCGCCACCGGAATCGACGCATTAACGCACGCGATTGAAGCCTACGTGGCAAGCAATGGCACACCGCTCACTCGAGGACTTGCTTATCGCGCCATTAGTAGCATCGGCCAGGCTTTACCGCTGGCGGTTGGGCAAGGGCATGATTTAGCCGCACGTGAAGCGATGATGCTGGCCTCTTACATGGCGGGCATGGCGTTTTCCAACGCGGGACTAGGTTTATGCCACGCCAGTGCGCATCAGATTGGCGCGGCGTATGGCATCCCCCATGGCAAAGCTAACGCCATCATGTTGCCCGCCGTGATGAAATTTAACCAACTGGTATGCAAAAGCACCTACGGAGAAATTGGCCACGCGCTGACAGGGAAATCTTGCGCGGCCAGCGAGACTATCGCCTGCGTTGAACACCTCATTAACGAACTAGGACTTGGTTGCGGATTACGTGCAGCAGGAGGCTGCGAAACTGACTTTGCCAACTTCGCTCGTGCGGCACTGAGCGACATCTGTATTACCACCAATCCACGCACTGTGACGGAAGCCCAGATTATTGAGCTGTATCAGGACGCCTGAACGGACATGACACCCGCCTGCCAGCAGGCGATGAAGGAGAAGGGATATGGGAATTAACGACATTATCATGTACATCATGATGATTTTTATGCTAATTGCCGCCGTTGACCGGGTATTCACCCAGTTTGGCGGTTCAGAAAAAATCCTCGGTTTTATTGGGCTAGGCAAACTCGGGAAAAGTATTTCCGGTTCCGGTGGCCAGTTCGAAGAAGGTTTTATGGCAATGGGTGCGCTGGGGTTGGCAATGGTCGGGATGACCGCGCTGGCACCGGTTCTGGCTTACTTGCTTGGCCCGGTGATTATCCCGGTCTATGAAATGCTCGGTGCCAACCCGTCGATGTTTGCCGGAACCTTGCTGGCTTGCGATATGGGCGGTTTCTTCCTTGCTAAAGAACTTGCTGGTGGGGATGTCGCCGCCTGGATGTATTCGGGGCTTATTCTAGGCTCAATGATGGGGCCAACCATTGTGTTCTCGATTCCGGTGGCGTTGGGCATTATCGAGCCTTCCGACCGGCGTTATCTCGCATTGGGCGTACTGGCAGGGATTGTCACTATTCCTATCGGTTGTATTGCCGGTGGGCTGGTGGCGATGTATTCCGGTGTTGAAGTGAACGGGCAACCGATTGAATTCACCATGAGCTTGATTCTACTCAATATGATCCCGGTGATAATCGTCGCAGTGCTGGTGGCGCTGGGGCTGAAGTTCATCCCGGAAAAAATGATCAACGGTTTCCAGATTTTCGCCAAAATTCTGGTCGCCCTTATCACCATTGGCCTGGCGGCCGCAGTGGTGAAATTCCTTGTCGGCTGGACCATCATCCCTGGGCTTGATCCTATCTTCATGAGCGAGGGCGACAAACCTGGCGAAGTGATGCGCGCCATCGAAGTGATTGGCTCGATCTCTTGCGTGTTGCTGGGCGCTTACCCGATGGTTCTGCTGCTGACTCGTTGGTTTGAAAAACCGCTGATGAGTGTCGGCAATCTGCTGAAAATCAACAATATTGCGGCGGGTGGCATGGTGGCGACACTGGCCAACAACATCCCTATGTACGGCATGATGAAGAACATGGATGCGCGCGGCAAAGTCATCAACTGCGCGTTTGCGGTGTCGGCGGCTTTCGCACTCGGTGACCATCTGGGCTTCGCGGCAGCCAACATGGCACCGATGATCTTCCCAATGATCGTCGGCAAATTGGTGGGTGGCGTGACGGCGATTGGCGTTGCCATGATGCTGGTACCGAAAGAAGAAAATACTCCGGCTGCGGTGGAATCAGCGGAGGCGCAATCGTGAAAATCCGCGAACTCCTGAGCGTTGGCATTGATGTTGGTACCACCACTACGCAGGTGATTTTCTCCTGCCTGGCGTTGGTCAACCGGGCTGCGATTTCGCAGGTGCCACGCTATGAGTTCGTGAAACGTGAAATCACCTGGCAAAGCCCGGTGTTTTTCACCCCGGTTGATGTCGATGGGCATCTGCGTGAAGCCGAGCTGTTAACGCTTATCCTCGCGCAGTATCAGGCCGCAGGTATTGCACCTGAAGCGATTGATTCCGGCGCCATTATTATTACCGGCGAAACCGCCAAAACCCGTAATGCACGGCCTGCCGTGCTTGCGCTCGCACAACAGCTTGGCGATTTTGTCGTCGCTACCGCAGGCCCGCATCTTGAGTCGGTGATTGCCGGTTACGGTTCTGGTGCGCAGGCACTCTCACAACGCCAGCTAAACCGGGTGATGAATATCGACATCGGTGGTGGCACCGCCAACTACGTGTTGTTCGAAGGTGGCAAGGTGGTGGCGTCAGCCTGCCTGAATGTCGGCGGGCGGCTGTTTGAAACCGATACCCACGGCAACGTCACTTTTATCCATCAGCCAGGCAAGTGGATTGCTGACGAGCTATTCGGCGAAGGCCAACACTCGCTGACAACCGCACAGCTTGAAGCCGTTGCCGACCGCATGGCGCAACTGCTTTTTGAAGTGATAACCGGCGATATTTCACCGCTGGCGCAGCGTTTATTAATGACCGATACGCTGTCTGGCGGGAAAGCTGCGGACGTGATTACGCTGTCTGGCGGAGTGGGGGAATGCTATCGCCAGCCACCAGCCAACCCCTTTGAATTCGGTGATATTGGACCGCTGCTGGCACAGGCGATTCATCGCCACAGCGGGTTTTCCACACTCCCGGTGCAAGTTCCTGAGCAAACCGTGCGTGCCACCGTCATTGGTGCCGGTGCGCATACGCTTTCGCTTTCCGGAAGCACCATCTGGCTTGATGAGCTGACCCTACCGCTGCGCAACATTCCGGTTGTTCATCCCATCGGCTACGACGACCTGGCTTTGAGCTGGCAACAGGCTTTGGCGCTGATGGATCTCAACGCGACACAAGACTGTTACGCCCTGGCGGTGCCGTCTGAATTACCAACCTGTTATGCAACCGTACAGCAAGTGATTGATGCACTGAATATTTTCAACCAGCGTTTTCCCTGTTCACAGCCGCTGATTGTGGTAGCGGAGCAGGATCTGGGCAAAGCGTTGGGAATGCTGCTTTATCCGCAAATGAAGCAGCGCAAAGTTGCGGTGATCGACGAAGTGGTCACCCGTACTGGCGATTATATCGATATTGGTTTGCCACTGTTTGACGGGGCTGTCGTTCCGGTAACCATTAAATCGCTCGCCTTTCCTTCCTGAGGGATCGACACAATGAAATTAAAAACCACGTTGTTTGGGCAAGTTTATCAGTTCAAGGATGTTAAAGAAGTGCTGGCGAAAGCCAACGAACTGCGTTCCGGTGATGTGCTGGCAGGCGTTGCCGCACAGAGTTCGCAGGAACGTGTGGCGGCAAAACAGGTGTTGTCTGAGATGACGGTGGCGGATATCCGCATGAACCCGGTTATCGCTTACGAAGACGACTGCGTGACGCGCATTATTCAGGATGACATCAACGAAACTTCCTATGCCCGGATTAAAAACTGGAGCATTAGCGAGCTGCGTGAATACATCCTTAGCGATGAAACCAGCGTTGATGACATTGCGTTCTTGCGCAAAGGCATCAGTTCTGAAGTGGTGGCAGCGGTGGCAAAAATCTGCTCAAACGCAGATTTAGTCTATGGCGGCAAAAAAATGCCGGTCATCAAAAAAGCCAACACTACCATTGGCTTACCCGGTACGTTCAGCGCACGCCTGCAACCGAACGATACCCGCGATGATGTGCGCAGCATTGAGGCACAAATTTACGAAGGGCTGTGTTTCGGTGTGGGCGATGCTGTCATTGGGGTTAACCCGGTGACCGACGATGTTGGCAACTTAACCCGCGTGCTCGACACCATTTACAGCGTTATCGACAAGTACTCCATTCCGACGCAAGGCTGCGTACTGGCGCACGTCACCACACAAATTGAGGCGATTAAACGCGGCGCACCTGGCGGGCTTATCTTCCAGAGTATTTGTGGCAGCGAGAAGGGGCTGAAGGAATTCGGCGTCGAGCTTGCCATGCTGGACGAAGCGCGCGCGGTAGGTGCGGAGTTCAACCGTATTGCCGGAGAAAACTGCCTGTACTTCGAAACCGGGCAGGGGTCGGCATTGTCTGCCGGAGCCAACTTTGGTGCAGACCAGGTGACGATGGAAGCGCGAAATTACGGTCTGGCGCGCCATTACGATCCGTTTATCGTCAACACCGTTGTCGGCTTTATTGGGCCGGAATATCTCTATAACGACCGCCAGATTATCCGCGCCGGTCTGGAAGACCACTTTATGGGCAAGCTCAGCGGCATCTCAATGGGCTGTGACTGCTGCTACACCAACCACGCGGATGCGGACCAAAACCTCAATGAAAACCTGATGATCTTGCTGGCGACCGCCGGGTGTAACTACATCATGGGCATGCCGCTTGGCGATGACATCATGCTGAATTATCAAACTACGGCCTTCCACGATACCGCCACTGTGCGTCAGTTGCTGAATTTGCGGCCTTCGCCGGAGTTTGAAGCATGGCTGGAAACCATGGGGTTGATGGCAAATGGCCGTTTAACTTCACGGGCGGGCGACCCGTCGTTGTTCTTCTGAAATCATCAGGGAAATCATCATGGATCAAAAACAGATTGAAGAAATTGTACGCAGCATTCTGGCAAATATGGATACACCGGAAAATGCAGTACCGCCTGTGCAGGCCGCTTCCCCAATCACGCCTGCCGCAACGACTACGGCTGAAGAAAGCTGTAGCGTCGATTTAGGTTCTGTTGAGGCGAAAATGTGGATTGGTGTGCAGAACCCGCATCGCGCAGATGTGCTGGAAGAATTGCGCCATAGCACGGTTGCCCGTGTGTGTACGGGGCGTGCTGGCCCGCGTCCGCGTACTCAGGCGTTGCTACGTTTCCTGGCCGACCATTCCCGTTCCAAGGATACCGTTCTCAAAGAAGTGCCAGCCGAATGGGTGCAGCAACAGGGTTTGCTGGAGCTGCAATCAGAAATCAGCGACAAAAACCTATACCTGACCCGCCCGGATTTAGGTCGCCGTCTGAGTGCTAATGCTATCGAATTGCTGCGCACCAGCTGTAAGCAAAACCCGGATGTTCAGGTGGTTATCTCCGACGGGCTTTCAACCGATGCGATAACCGCCAACTACGGCGAGATTTTACCGCCACTGCTACAGGGGCTGGAACAGTCTGGTCTGCATGTCGGCACGCCTTTCTTCGTGCGTTACGGGCGCGTGAAGATAGAAGACCAAATCGGCGAGCTGTTAGGTGCGAAAGTGGTGATTTTACTGGTCGGCGAACGACCAGGGCTTGGGCAATCTGAAAGCTTGTCTTGCTACGCCGTGTATTCACCAAAAACAGCCACCACGGTTGAAGCCGACCGTACCTGCATTTCCAACATTCACCGGGGTGGCACACCGCCAGTAGAAGCGGCTGCCGTCATTGTCGAACTTGCAAAACGTATGCTGGCGCAGAAAGCGTCGGGCATCAACCTGACTCGTTAAAGGGAGCGATATCATGCCAGCTTTAGATTTGATTAAACCGAATGTGAAAGCGATGCGGGTTATCGCCAACGTGAGCGAAGGATTTGCCCGCCAGTTGAAATTGCCTTCCCATATTCGTAGCCTGGGTTTGATTACTGCCGATTCCGATGATGTAACCTATATCGCAGCCGACGAAGCGACTAAACAGGCACAGGTTGAAGTGGTATTTGGCCGTTCATTGTACGCAGGTGCCGCACATGGTCCATCGCCAACAGCTGGGGAAGTGCTGATTATGCTGGGTGGGCCGAATCCGGCGGAAGTGCGCGCCGGGCTGGATTCCATGCTTGCCACTATCGAACAAGGACCAGCATTCCAGTGGGCCAACGATGCAGAGGATACCGCGTTTTTGGCACATTTAATTTCCCGTACAGGGTCGTATCTTTCGACTACCGCCGGAATTTTGCTGGGTGACCCAATGGCTTATCTGGTTGCGCCGCCGCTGGAAGCCACCTTTGGCATTGATGCTGCGCTGAAATCTGCTGATGTGAGCATTGTTACCTACGTGCCGCCGCCATCGGAAACCAACTACTCCGCGGCGTTTATGACTGGTAGCCAGGCTGCATGTAAAGCCGCCTGTAATGCCTTTAGCGAAGCGGTGCTTGAGATAGCACGTAACCCAATCCAGCGCGCGTAGGGGGCCAATAATGAACTCTCTCGGCTTACTGGAAGTTTACGGTTTGGTGGCGGGTATCGACGCTGCAGATGCGATGCTAAAAGCGGCAAACGTGCGTTTACTCAGCCACGAAGTGCTCAACCCTGGCATGGTGACGCTGGTTGTCGAAGGTGACCTCGCGGCCTGTCGCGCTGCGCTGGATGCGGGGTCTGCTGCTGCCAGCCGCACCGGGCGAGTCATTAGCCGTAAGGAACTGGGCCGCCCGGATGAAGACATCGAGCGGCTGGTTTGTGGGTTTGGGCGTAAACCTGCGGTTAAAAAACCGCAGTATACCCAGCCACTGCTTGATGCCCTGGAAACTCAGGCGCATGGCATGACCGTCGGTGAAGTTGCGGCACATTTTAACTGGCCGCTTGAAGAAGCTAAAGCACAGCTCGATGCGCTATTCCGTGACGGGAAATTGCGCAAACGTAGCAGCCGCTATCGTCTGAAGCCGGATTAGCGACGCAAGGAATCGCGTATGAGTAGCAAAATAAATGCTGACTTACACCATTTGCGTAAAACTGAGTACGCGCTGGACGAAAAAGTGATGCCTCTGATTGAAGAAGAGAGCGTACAACAGCGCGTCACTAAAGATGTGTATGAACATGCCTGCACCATAACGGCATGGCAGCAACTCTATGATCAGCTCCAGCCTGGGCATTTTCAGGGGGAGCTGACGGAGATGCTGCTGGATGATATTCAGATGTTTCGTGAATACACCAGTCTGGCGCTTCGTCAGTCGTGCATGGTATGGCCAAATGCTTTTTGGTTTGGCATACCTGCTACTCATGGTGAAAAGGGGTTTATCGGTTCCCAACTGCTGGGGAAGGAAGAGATCGCGGTCCGCCCTGGCGGGGCTGAATTTGAGCTGAGCACGCCAGACGAATACACCATTCTTGGGGTCGTCATCGCCAACGATGTGTTATTTCGTAACGCCGGGCTGTTTCATGAACCGGAAACACTGTTTAAGCTTTTGCTGAATAACTCTGCGCTGGATGTCTGCCAGCAGAAGAAAGAGACACTGTGGTGTTTTATCCATCATGCCCTGGCTCACGGCAGTATCGACCCGCAATCTATGCGTAATGAGAATGTGCGTAAAGTGCTCACCCATAATCTGTTATCCGGGGTGAGTGAACTGCTGGAAAGTGCTCAGCCTGTCTCTTCTGAGGTTATCTCACGCAAAATCAGTTACCAAAAGTTGGTGTCGCAAGCGCGTGACTGCGTGCTAAGCCGCACGTCGGAACC
>Ga0105244_10003432_pt1 | contig 11300 bp, 9 predicted proteins | sample KBSM44metaG_FD_80423 | JGI IMG/M metagenome (GOLD analysis project Ga0105244, IMG submission 80423) | Miscanthus rhizosphere microbial communities from Kellogg Biological Station, Michigan, USA - KBS M4-4 metaG | ecosystem: Host-associated > Plants > Roots > Rhizosphere > Soil | place: Michigan...
AAACGTTCGTCGTTTGCAGTTAGTTTGTTTGAATCTGTTTTACGAGCGCATTCAGCTCGACATGCCCCGCTGCGACTCCGAACCCACGTCGAAACCAGTGCAGCCCCAAGCCTCACATTTTAGGCTCTATTGAGTAACTTCAAGAGCTCAAGGGGCGAAGAGATTGAAGCATCCGCCTGCCAGAGCGTCGAATCGGCCTGCGGCCCCATGTAGCCATAGGTCGCCGCAACCGTGCGCATGCCCGCAGCCCGGCCCGCGATGATGTCGCGCTCGTCGTCGCCGACGTAGACACATGCCTCCGATGGCACGCCGAGCCGGCGCGCCGCCTCATGCAAGGGCTCGGGATGCGGCTTCGCAAATGGCGTGGTGTCGCCGCTCACTACCGCGCCCGCACTCGCGAAAAGCGGAATGGCGCGCGTCAGCGGATCGGTAAAGCGCATCGACTTGTTGGTGACGACGCCCCACAGCAACCCAAGCTCGCGCAGCGCCTCGATCAGCGCCTGGATGCCGTCGAATACCTGCGTGTTGAGCAGCATGCGGCGCTCATAAGCCACGAAGAACTCTTCGCGCAGCTCATTGAACTCGGGCGAATCCGGCGTGATGCCGAAAGCGATACCGAGCATGCCGCGCGCGCCTGCTCCGGCCATGGGGCGGTAGCGCTCCAGCGGGTATGAATGGAGGCCGCGATCGGTGCGCATCTTGTCGGCTGCAGCACCCAGATCGGGCGCACTGTCGATCAGCGTGCCGTCGAGGTCGAACAGCACGGCCCGCGTCTGCGCGCCCATCATTTCCTTGGATCCGGCGAGGCCGGCTTCTGCGTGGCGAACATGTAGTTGACGCTGGTGTCGCCGCTGAGCCAGTAGCGCCGGGTCAACGGGTTGTGCTCCATGCCGCGGGTGTGCCGCAGATCCAAGCCCGCCGCGCGGCAGTAGCCGGCCAGTTCGCTGGGCCGGATCAGCTTTGCATATTCGTGGGTCCCGCGCGGCAGCATGCCGAGGACGTACTCGGCGCCCACGATCGCAAACATGAACGACTTCAGATTGCGGTTGATCGTCGAGAAGAACACCCAACCGCCCGGCTTGACGAGCGCTGAGCAGGCCTGGATCACCGAGGCCGGCTGCGGCACATGCTCGAGCATCTCCATGCAGGTGACGACATCAAAGCTGCCGGGCTGTTCGGCAGCCAGCGCCTCAGCACTGATTTCGCGGTACTTCACTCCGCGGGTGCCGGCCTCGAGCGCATGCAGTTGCGCGACCTTGAGCGCCTTGCCCGCAAGGTCGATGCCCAGCACCTCGGCGCCCTTGCGAGCCATCGAGTCGGCCAGGATGCCGCCGCCGCAGCCGATATCAAGCACGCGGCGCTGCGAAATTGGCGCAATTCCGTCAATCCAGTCCAGGCGCAGCGGATTGATTTCATGCAACGGGCGGAATTCGCTCTCCAAATCCCACCAACGATGTGCGAGCTCTGAAAACTTGGCCAGTTCGGCGGGATCCGCATTCACATTTTCTGTCATACAGCGATTATGAAACGAGCAATGACCGATAAGCACCGTGTCGGCTTTGCCGACAAAGGATCAATCGCGAATTCGACGGCCATAAAAAAACCCCGCCTAGGCGGGGTTTTCATGATCGATGGAATCGATTGATTAGTTGGCGCGAGTGCCGACCACTTCGATTTCCACGCGACGGTTCTTGGCGCGGCCTTCCTTGGTGCGGTTGTCAGCCACAGGCTGCTTCTCGCCCTTGCCTTCGGTGTAGACGCGGTTGCGTTCGATGCCCTTCGAGACCAGGAAGGCCTTGACGGCTTCGGCGCGACGCACCGACAGACGCTGGTTGTAGGCGTCCGTACCGATCGAATCGGTGTGGCCCACAGCGATGATGACTTCGAGGTTCACGCCACGGATCTTCTCGACCAGGTCGGTCAGCTTGGCGCGACCTTCGGGCTTCAGAACCGACTTGTCGAAGTCGAAGAAGGCGTCAGCAGCGAAGGTCACCTTGTTGGCAGCGACTTGCGGCGCGGCCGGTGCGGCCGGAGCAGCAGGGGTCGGAGCAACAGCAGCCGGAGCAGCAGGAACCAGAGCGCCGTCGCAACCAGCGGCAGCCGTAGCCGGCGTCCAGTTGGCATCGCGCCAGCACAGTTCGTTCGTGCCGTTCTTCCAAACCAGTTCGCCGGTGCCGTTTTGCCAGTTGTCGATCGTAGGACCGCCGTCCGCAGCGGTGACACGGGTCTGCGCGCCGGCGGCAGTGGCGAGCGCAGCGACTGCAAACATCATCGCCACTTTATTCAGTTTCTTCATGGTTCTCCTCTTGGGGAAAAAGCCGCAGCCGCGCTGCGAATCAAGGACGCTTTAAGTGACCACCACCCAAAACGTTGAGGCGATTGTGCCATAGGGTCTTTGGCAAACAGGCCGCAGGACGGCCCCGAAGCGTAGGACGGAGGCGGAATAGAGGCCTTGTGTTGCGGCGGTGCGACACCCCTCACAGCGTAAAATTTCACCTTCCTGCCGCCAGCACCTCGTTCATGACCTCCTTCGCAAAAGAAACCCTGCCCATCAGTCTCGAAGAGGAAATGCGCAGCAGCTATCTCGATTACGCCATGAGCGTGATCGTGGGCCGAGCGCTCCCCGACGCCCGCGATGGCCTCAAGCCCGTGCACCGGCGCGTGCTGTACGCGATGCATGAGCTCAACAACGATTGGAACCGGCCATACAAGAAGTCGGCCCGTATCGTCGGCGACGTGATCGGTAAATATCACCCGCACGGCGACCAGTCGGTCTACGACACCATCGTGCGACTGGCCCAGGATTTCTCGATGCGCCACATGCTGGTCGACGGCCAGGGCAACTTCGGGTCGGTCGATGGAGACAACGCAGCCGCAATGCGGTATACGGAAATCCGGCTGGCCAAAATTGCGCACGAAATGCTGGCCGATATCGATAAGGAAACTGTCGACTTTCAGGACAATTACGACGGTTCGGAAAAAGAACCGAAAGTGCTGCCCAGCCAGTTGCCGAATTTGCTGGTCAATGGCTCCGGCGGTATTGCGGTCGGTATGGCCACCAATATCCCGCCGCACAACCTGAATGAGGTTGTCGACGCCTGCCTGCACCTGCTGCGCAACCCCGAAGCCAGCATCGACGAGCTGATGGAAATCGTGCCGGCGCCCGACTTCCCCACCGCCGGCATCATCTACGGCATCAACGGCGTGAAGGACGGCTACCGCACCGGCCGCGGCAAGGTCGTGATGCGCGCCAAGTGCCACTTCGAGGACATCGACCGCGGCCAGCGCCAGGCGATCATCGTCGACGAGCTCCCCTACCAGGTCAACAAGAAGACGCTGCAGGAACGCATGGCCGAGCTGGTGCACGAGAAGAAGATCGAAGGCATCAGCCACATCCAGGACGAGTCCGACAAGTCGGGCATGCGCCTGGTGATCGAGCTCAAGCGCGGCGAAGTGCCCGAGGTGGTGCTCAACAACCTCTACAAGCAGACGCAGCTGCAGGACACCTTCGGCATCAACATGGTGGCGCTCGTCGACGGCCAGCCCAAGCTGTGCAACCTGAAGGACCTGATCCAGGTATTCCTGCAGCACCGCCGCGAAGTGGTCACGCGCCGCACCGTCTTCACGCTGCGCAAGGCCCGCGAACGCGGCCACGTGCTCGAAGGCCTGGCGGTGGCGCTCGCCAACATCGACGAATTCATCCGCATCATCCGCGAATCGCCCACGCCACCCGTTGCCAAGGCCGAGCTGATGACCCGCAGCTGGGACAGCAAGCTGGTGCGCGAAATGCTCACGCGCACGCGCGCCGACGGCGGCGTGATCAACGCGGACGACTACCGCCCCGAAGGCCTCGAGCGCGAGTTCGGCATGGGCGGCGACGGCCTCTACCGCCTGTCGGAAACGCAAGCCCAGGAAATCCTGCAGATGCGCCTGCAGCGCCTGACCGGCCTCGAGCAGGACAAGATCGTCGCCGAATACAAGGACGTGATGGCCGAGATCGACGACCTGCTCGACATCCTCGCCAAGCCCGAACGCGTCTCGACCATCATTGGCGAAGAACTCGGCACCATCAAGCAGGAGTTCGGCCAGTCGAAGACCGGCGCGCGCCGCAGCCTGGTGGAGCACAGCGCCTACGACCTCTCGACCGAAGACCTGATCACGCCGACCGACATGGTCGTCACGCTCTCGCACAGCGGCTACATCAAGAGCCAGCCGCTGGGCGAATACCGCGCACAAAAACGCGGTGGCCGCGGCAAGCAGGCCACGGCCACGAAGGAAGACGACTGGATCGACCAGCTTTTCATCGCCAACACGCACGACTACATCCTGTGCTTCTCGAACCGCGGCCGGCTGTATTGGCTCAAGGTGTGGGAAGTGCCGGCGGGTTCACGCGGCTCGCGCGGACGCCCCATCGTCAACATGTTCCCGCTGCAGGAAGGCGAGAAGATCAACGTCGCCCTCGCCCTGACCGGCGATAAGCGCAACTTCCCGGCCGACCAATACGTATTCATGGCAACCTCGATGGGCACGGTCAAGAAGACGGCGCTCGACGAGTTCAACAACCCGCGCAAGGGCGGCATCATTGCCGTGAACCTCGATGAAGGCGATTACCTGATCGGCGCGGCACTCACCGACGGCAAGCACGACGTGATGCTCTTCAGCGACAACGGAAAAGCCGTGCGCTTCGACGAGGAAGACGTCCGGCCGCTGGGCCGCAACGCCCGCGGCGTGCGCGGCATGTCGCTGGAGCCGGGCCAGGGCGTGATCGCCATGCTGGTGGCCGAGGACGAGCAGCAAAGCGTGCTCACCGCCACGGAAAATGGTTACGGAAAGCGGACAAGCATTACCGAATACACCCGCCACGGCCGGGGAACCAAAGGCATGATCGCGATTCAACAGAGTGAGCGCAACGGCAAGGTCGTTGCCGCCACTCTGGTGCATGCGGATGATGAGATCATGCTCATCACCGACAAGGGCGTGCTGGTGCGCACCCGGGTTGCCGAAATTCGCGAACTTGGTCGCGCAACGCAAGGCGTTACGCTGATCGGGCTCGACGAAGGCGCCAAACTCAGCGGGCTACAACGTATCGTCGAAAACGACGCGAATGGCGAAACCGAGCCTGACGCGGACGGTACTTCCTCATCTTCAACGGAGAATCCTCAGTGAAAAAAATCAAACTCGCGCTTCTGACGGTCGCCCTGGCTGGCAGTTCGATGGCCGCCATGGCCCAGGACAAGGCCACGCTCATCAAGCAGTTCATCGACATCCAGCGCCCCGGCATCGAATCGCTGGCACGCGGCCTGGTCGAGCAATCGAGCGCTCCGATCGCACAGGCGGGTTCGCAGTACCTCCAGACGCAAGTGCCTGAAGCCAAGCGCGAAGCCGCCGCCAAGGCTGCCGACGCCGAACTGAAGAAGTACTTCGACGAGACCTATCCGATCGTTCGCGACAAGGCCATTCAACTGGCCCCAGGCGCCCTCACCCCGCTGCTGGAGCAGAACTTCAACGAAGACGAACTCAAGCAGCTGCTGGCCTGGATCAACTCGCCCCTGAGCAAGAAGTACCAGGACCTGAACCCGAAGATGCAGACCGCACTGACGGAAAAGCTCGTGTCCGACACGCGCGCCTCGGTCGAACCCAAGATGCGCGCACTCGACACCGCCGTCGCCAAGGCACTCGGCGCGCCGACCGACGGTGCTGCCCAAGGTTCCGCTCCCGCCAAGGCACCTGCCAAGGCTCCAGCCAAGAAGTAAAAGCAACGTGACCCAGCAGCAGACGCCGGCCGGCAAGCGCCCCTACAACTTCTCGGCCGGTCCGGCTGCCATGCCGGAGGCGGTGCTGCAACGCGCCGCCTCCGAAATGCTCGATTGGCAGGGCAGCGGCATGAGCGTGATGGAAATGAGCCATCGCGGCAAGGAATTCGGCACCATCTGCACGCAGGCCGAAGCCGACTTCCGCACGCTGCTGGCCGTGCCTTCGCATTTCCACATCCTGTTCATGCAGGGTGGCGGCCTTGGCGAAAACGCCATCGTGCCGATGAACCTGTCGCGCGGCAAAACCGCCGATTTCGTCCTCACCGGCAGCTGGAGCATCAAGTCGCACAAGGAAGCGCAGCGCTATTGCACGGCGCGCGTGGCCGCGAGCAATGCCGAGGACCAGCATACGAAGCTGCCCGATCCGTCGACCTGGCAACTCTCCAAGGATGCCTCGTACGTGCACGTATGCTCCAACGAGACCATCAACGGCATCGAATTCCAGCAACTGCCCGACCTGGCCGCGCTCGGCAGCAATGCCCCGCTGGTCATCGATTTTTCCTCGCACGTTGCTTCGCGCAGCGTCGACTGGGGCCGCGTGGGCCTCGCCTTCGGCGGCGCACAAAAGAATCTCGGTCCCGCCGGCCTGACGATCGTGGTCGTGCGCGACGATCTGCTGGGCCACGCGCTCGAGATCTGCCCGAGCGCGTTCAACTACAAGACCGTGGCCGACAACAACTCCATGTACAACACCCCGCCGACCTGGGGCATCTACATGGCGGGGCTCACGTTCCAATGGCTGCTGCAGCAGACCGAAGGCACGCACACCGGCATCGCCGCCATGGAGCAGCGCAACATCGCCAAGGCGAAGCTGCTGTACGGTTTCATCGACGGCTCCGACTTCTATGCCAACCGCATCGACCCCGGCTGCCGCTCGCGCATGAACGTGCCGTTTTTCCTGGCGGACGAAAGCCGCAACGAAGCTTTCCTGGCCGGCGCGCGCGAGGCCGGGCTGCTGCAGCTCAAGGGCCACAAGTCAGTGGGCGGCATGCGTGCAAGCATCTACAACGCCATGCCGCTGGCAGGCGTACAGGAACTTGTGAGCTACATGCGAGAATTCGAGCGATCGCATGCCTAGGCGCATGCCCTAGCTGCTCGCACGATGACCGCCTCCACACCCACAACGCCCTCTTCTCCTTCCGATAAATCAGAAAGCCTGGCCGATCTGCGCGTGCAGATCGACTCGCTCGACCAGCAGCTGCTGAGCCTGCTCAACGAACGGGCCCATGTTGCCGAACTGGTCGGCGAGGTGAAGAAGCGCGAGGGCACGCCGTTCTTCCGCCCCGACCGCGTGGCGCAGGTCATCGAGAAGATGAAGAAAAGCAATGGCGGTCCGCTCAAGGATCTCCATGTGGCGGCCATCTGGCGCGAAATCATGTCGGCCTGCCTGGCGCTCGAATCGCCGCAACGCGTGGCCGTTCTCGGCCCCGAAGGCACTTTCTGCGAGCAGGCGGCCATCGAGTACTTCGGCGGCGCCGCCGACCTGATCTATTGCGCCAGCTTCGACGAGGTGTTCCACGCCACCGCCGCGGGCAGCGCCCAGTACGGCGTCGTCGGCGTCGAGAACTCGACCGAAGGCGTGGTCACGCGCTCGCTCGACCTGTTCCTGCATTCGCCCACCCACGTGGTCGGTGAAGTCAGCCTGCTGGTGCGCCACCACCTGCTGCGCAGCAGCAATTCGCTCGAAGGCATCGAGGCCGTGCTGGCCCATCCACAAGCGCTCGCGCAATGCCAGACCTGGCTGTCCAAGCACCTGCCCAACGCCGAGCGGCGCGCCGTATCGAGCAACGCCGAAGGCGCCCGCCTCGCGGCGACCAACCCGGCCTGGGCCGCGCTGGCCGGCGAACGCGCTGCCACCCGCTTCGGCCTGCACATCGTGGCGCATGCCATCCAGGACGACTCGTACAACCGCACCCGCTTCTCGGTGATCTGCCTGCCGCAGACGCTGGCCATGCCACCGGCCTCGGGCCGTGACTGCACGAGCCTGATCGTCTCGGTGCCCAACCGGCCCGGCGCGGTGCACGACCTGCTGGTGCCGCTGAAGGCCAACAACGTGTCAATGACGCGTTTCGAGTCGCGTCCCGCGCGCACCGGCCAGTGGGAGTACTACTTCTACATCGACCTCGACGGCCACCCTTCGCAGCCCAACGTGGCCGCGGCGCTGGCCGAACTGCGCGGACTCTGCGCCTTCTACAAGGTGCTGGGCGCCTATCCCGTCAAGGCCTGAGCGGCAGGCAAGCAGAAGCATGTTCGAACAACTGGGACTGATCGGCTGCGGCCTGATGGGCGGCTCGTTTGCGCTCGCACTCAAGCGCGCGAAACTGGTGAAACGCGTGGTGGGCTACAGCAAGTCGCCCTCCACCACCGAGCGGGCGCGCCAGCTGGGCGTGATCGACGTGGTGGCGCCTTCGGCGTTGCTGGCGGTATCGGGCGCCGACATCGTGCTGCTGGCGGTGCCGGTGGCGGCGTCGGAAGCCACATTCAAGGCCATCCGCCATGGCATATCGAGCGAAACGCTCGTGATGGACGTGGGCTCGACCAAGGGCGACGTGATCGAGGCCGCACGCAACGGTCTGCAGAAGCAGTTCGCGAACTTCGTGCCGGCGCATCCGATTGCCGGCAAGGAGCTCTCGGGCATCGAGCATGCAGAGGCTTCGCTTTTCACCGGCCGCCAGGTCGTGCTGACGCCCGTCAAGACCACGCTGCGCTCCAATGTGCAGCGGGCCTCGCAGGCATGGAGCGGCATCGGCGCGCACGTCGTCACCATGACGCACGACGAGCACGACGCCGCCTTCGCCGCCGTGAGCCACCTGCCGCACCTGCTGGCCTTCGCGTACACCAACGCCATCGCCAGCCAGCCGCAGGGCGACCGGTTCCTGAGCCTCGCGGGCCCAGGCTTTCGCGACTTCTCGCGCATTGCCGCGAGCGACCCCGTCATGTGGCGCGATGTGCTGCTGGCCAACCGCGAACAGGTGCTGCAGCAGTCGAAGGCCTTCCGCAAGGCGCTGGAAGACCTTGAAGCACTGATGACCGCAGGCGACCTGCAGGCACTGGAGCAATCCATCGCCGCCGCCAGCAAGACCCGCGCGGCCTGGAAGCCGGCCACCGACACCTCGTCGCAGCAGCAGGACAACTGAGATGTTCTCGACGGCCTTCCTCGATCTCCCGCCTCTCGCAGGCGCGGCCGGCACGGTCCGGCTGCCGGGCTCCAAGAGCATTTCCAACCGCGTGCTGCTGCTCGCTGCGCTCGCGAGCGGCACCACCACGATCCACGACCTGCTGGACTCCGACGACACGCGCGTGATGCTCGACGCCCTGCGCGCGCTCGGCTGCGGCATCGACCCTGCGGGCAGCGCGCTGCGCATCACCGGCCTGGGCGGGAAGCTGAAGCCCAACGAAACGCTGCTGCCGCTGTTCCTCGGCAATGCCGGCACCGCGATGCGCCCGCTGACCGCGGCGCTGTCGCTGCTGGGCGGCGAGTTCGAGCTCAGCGGCGTGCCGCGCATGCACGAGCGCCCGATCGGCGACCTCGTCGATGCACTGACCCAGCTTGGCTGCCGCATCGACTATCTCGGCAACCCCGGCTACCCGCCCCTGCGCATCCACCCCGTGCCGCACGGCGAACTCGCGCTCGATGCGCCGATCCGCGTCCGCGGCGACGTGTCGAGCCAGTTCCTCACTGCCTTGCTGCTGGCGCTGCCGCTTGCGGCAGCCGACGACATCGTGATCGAGGTGATCGGCGAGCTGATCTCCAAGCCCTATATCGAGATCACGCTGAACCTGCTGGCGCGCTTCGGCATCCAGGTGCAGCGCGACGGCTGGGAGCGCTTCACCATTCCCGCAGGCAGCCGCTACAGCTCGCCGGGCGACATCCACGTCGAGGCCGATGCTTCCTCTGCTAGCTATTTCATAGCGCTGGGCGCCATCGCAACAGGCGTCCCGGGCAGGAACGGCATCCGGATCGAGGGCGTGGGCGCCGATTCGATCCAAGGCGACATCCGCTTCATCGACGCCGCCCGCCAGATGGGTGCGCTGGTCGACAGCGGCCCGAACTGGCTCGAAGTACGCCGCGGGGCGTGGCCGCTCAAGGCCATCGACCTCGACGCCAACCACATCCCCGACGCCGCGATGACGCTGGCCGTGATGGCACTCTACGCCGACGGCCCGAGCACGCTGCGCAACATCGCGAGCTGGCGCGTGAAGGAAACCGACCGCATCGACGCCATGGCCAACGAGCTGAAAAAGCTTGGCGCCGCCGTCGAAGCGGGCCCCGACTTCATCCGCGTGCACCCGCTGGCGCAGGCTGGCTGGCTCCCGGCAAGCATCCGCACCTACGACGATCACCGCGTGGCCATGTGCTTCTCGCTCGCGGCCTTCAACCCGGCCGGCGTGCCGGTGCGCATCCTCGATCCGCACTGCGTCGCCAAGACCTTCCCCGACTACTTCGAGACCCTGTTCTCGGTGGCCGAGGCCGCCGAGGTACCGGTGATCTGCATCGACGGCCCGACCGCCTCCGGCAAGGGCACGCTGGCCGCCGAAGTGGCGCGTCTGCTGGGCTACCACTACCTCGATTCGGGCTCGCTGTACCGCGTGACCGGCCTCGCCATGCGCCGCGCCGGCCTGGACGCCAATGCCGCGAACGAACCGCAGATCGCCACCCTCGCCGCCGCGCTGCCCTTGCAGTTCACCGAGGGAAAGGTGCTGCTGGACGGGGAAGACGTAAGCGACGACATCCGCACCGAAGCCGCCGGCATGGACGCCTCGCGTGTCTCCGCGCTGCCCGCCGTGCGCGAGGCGCTGCAGGACCTGCAGCACCGCTTCCGCCGCCTGCCCGGCCTGGTGGCCGACGGGCGCGACATGGGCACCGTGATCTTCCCCGATGCGGAGCTCAAGGTGTTCCTCACGGCCGGCGCCGCCCAGCGTGCCGAACGGCGCCATAAGCAGTTGATTTCAAAGGGTATTTCGACTACACTCGACAGTCTTCGCTCCGACTTGGAAGCACGCGACGCCCGGGACTCTTCCCGAAGCGTGGCACCTCTGAAGCCGGCGCAAGACGCTCGCCACCTCGACAACTCCCAGCTGTCAATCGAACAATCGATCGACACGGTGTTGAACTGGTGGCAAGAAATTCAACCGTTCAAGCCCGCTTGAGCGGTTGAAGTGCAGCTCTTCAAGTCCGCTTGAGGGGCTCGCGCCAACCGGGTTTTCCGGGTTGGCGCCTACCGCTCCGGCAGGCTCCTTCCGCGCGACAGCGCACCGGCCTGCTGGTTGTTCAACCAACCGGGCTCATGCCCACAACCAACCGCCGTCTACAGACCCACAGCAGCCGCACGCAATTTCGCATGAGCGCCTGCCAACCCTGCATGACGGAAGGAACCATAAATGTCTGAATCTTTTGCCGACCTATTCGAAGAGTCCCTGAAGCGTTCCGAAATGCGCACCGGCGAGGTCATCACGGCCGAAGTCGTGCGTGTCGAACACAACCAC
>Ga0105244_10003435_pt1 | contig 11298 bp, 9 predicted proteins | sample KBSM44metaG_FD_80423 | JGI IMG/M metagenome (GOLD analysis project Ga0105244, IMG submission 80423) | Miscanthus rhizosphere microbial communities from Kellogg Biological Station, Michigan, USA - KBS M4-4 metaG | ecosystem: Host-associated > Plants > Roots > Rhizosphere > Soil | place: Michigan...
AGGCTCCTTACCTTGAGCCTAGGCCGCAATCGTTTGGAGGGGAAATGCCCGGTAAACCGCCCTTACAATTAGCCTGGAGTCCAGTACATGCATCCGCGCATCCTTGAGGTCACCCAGCGGCTGGTCGAACGCAGCCGTGCCACCCGCGAACGTTACCTGCAGCTGATTCGCGGCGCGGCCAGTGAAGGCCCCATGCGTGCCAGCCTGCAGTGCGCCAACTTCGCCCACGGCGTGGCCGGTTGCGGCAGCGAAGACAAGCACACGCTGCGCCTGATGAACGCGGCCAACGTGGCTATCGTCTCGGCCTACAACGACATGTTGTCCGCCCACCAGCCATACCTGCATTTCCCCGAGCAAATCAAGCAGGCCCTGCGTGAGGTCGGCTCGGTCGGCCAGTTCGCCGGTGGCGTGCCGGCCATGTGCGACGGTGTGACCCAGGGCGAGCCGGGCATGGAACTGGCCATCGCCAGCCGCGAAGTGATCGCCATGTCCACGGCTGTCGCGCTGTCGCACAACATGTTCGACGCCGCGCTGATGCTGGGCATATGCGACAAGATCGTTCCTGGCCTGATGATGGGCGCGCTGCGTTTCGGCCACTTGCCGACCATTTTCGTACCGGGTGGGCCAATGGTGTCCGGCATTTCCAACAAGCAGAAGGCCGACGTGCGCCAGCGCTATGCCGAAGGCAAGGCCAGCCGTGAGGAACTGCTGGAGTCGGAGATGAATTCCTACCACAGCCCAGGCACCTGCACCTTCTACGGCACCGCCAATACCAACCAACTGGTGATGGAGGTAATGGGCCTGCACCTGCCGGGCGCTTCGTTCGTCAACCCGTACACAGCGCTGCGCGACGCACTCACCGCCGAGGCTGCGCAGCAGGTGACACGCATGACCAAGGCCAGTGGCAGCTTCATGCCGCTGGGTGAAATCGTCGACGAAAAAGCGTTGGTCAACTCCATCGTCGCCCTGCACGCTACCGGCGGCTCGACCAACCACACCCTGCACATTCCAGCGATTGCCCAGGCTGCGGGTATCCAGCTGACCTGGCAGGACATGGCCGACCTTTCCGAAGTGGTGCCGACCCTGTCGCACGTCTACCCCAACGGCAAGGCCGACATCAACCACTTCCAGGCGGCTGGTGGCATGGCCTTCCTGATCCGCGAGCTGCTCGACGCCGGGCTGCTGCACGAGGATGTCAATACCGTGGCCGGCCACGGCTTGCGTCGCTACACCCAGGAACCGTTCCTCGACAACGGCAAGCTGGTGTGGCGCGAAGGGCCGCAGCAAAGCCTGGACGAGAGCATCCTGCGCCCGGTGGCGCGGCCGTTCTCCGCCGAAGGCGGCCTGCGGGTGATGGAGGGCAACCTGGGCCGTGGCGTGATGAAAGTGTCCGCCGTCGCCGCCGAACATCAGGTGGTCGAGGCCCCGGCGCGGGTGTTCCAGGACCAGCAGTCGCTGGCCGATGCGTTCAAGGCCGGTGAGCTTGAGCGTGACTTTGTCGCCGTGGTGCGCTTCCAGGGGCCACGTTGCAACGGCATGCCAGAGCTGCACAAGCTAACGCCATTCCTCGGTGTGCTGCAGGACCGTGGCTACAAGGTAGCGCTCGTTACAGACGGGCGTATGTCGGGTGCCTCGGGCAAGATCCCGGCGGCTATCCACGTTTGCCCCGAGGCTTACGACGGCGGCCCGCTGGCGCGTGTGCGCGATGGTGATATCGTGCGGGTCGATGGTGTCGAAGGTACCTTGCGGGTCATGGTCTCGGCCGAAGAGTTGGCCAGCCGCGATCTGCCGCCGGCGCCCCAGGGCAATGACCTGGGTTGCGGGCGCGAGCTGTTCGGCTTCATGCGCATGGCGTTCAGCCCGGCAGAGCAGGGCGCGAGTGCGTTCACTTCGGCCCTGGAGAACCTCAAATGAAAGACCTGCTGGTTGGCGACATCGGCGGCACCAATGCCCGTTTTGCGTTGTGGCGTGACAACCAGCTACATGATGTGAAGGTTTTCGCCACTGCAGACTACACCAGCCCGGAGCAGGCCATCGAGGCTTACCTCGAAGGCCAGGGCATCGCCCGCGGTGGATTGGCGGCGGTATGCCTGGCGGTAGCTGGGCCGGTTGATGGCGATGAATTCCGCTTCACCAACAACCATTGGCGTCTGAGCCGCACCGCCTTCTGCAAGACCTTGCAGGTCGATCAGCTGTTGCTGATCAACGATTTCACTGCCATGGCGCTGGGCATGACTCGCCTGCGCGAAGAGGAGTTCCGCGAAGTGTGTCCCGGCCAGGCCGACCCTGGGCGGCCGGCGCTGGTGATCGGGCCAGGGACAGGCCTGGGTGTGGGCTCGCTGCTGCGCCTTGGTGAGCAGCACTGGCAAGCCCTGCCAGGTGAAGGCGGGCATGTTGACCTGCCGGTGGGCAATGCCCGCGAAGCGGCGATCCACCAACACATCCATGGGCAGATCGGCCATGTCAGCGCCGAGACCGTGCTCAGTGGGGGTGGCCTGGTGCGGTTGTACCAAGCGATCTGCGCACTGGACGGCGACACCCCCAGGCACAAGACCCCGGCGCAGGTCACCGATGCCGCACTGGGCGGCGAGCCTCGAGCGCTGGCGGTGGTCGAGCAGTTCTGCCGGTTTCTTGGGCGCGTGGCGGGTAACAATGTGCTGACGCTGGGCGCGCGAGGTGGGGTTTATATCGTCGGCGGCGTGATTCCGCGCTTCGCCGAGTTGTTCCTGCGTAGCGGGTTTGCCGCCAGTTTTGCCGACAAGGGTTGTATGAGTGGTTATTTTGCTGGCGTGCCGGTGTGGCTGGTGACGGCCGAGTTTTCCGGGTTGCTGGGAGCCGGGGTGGCCTTGCAGCAGGCTTTGGATCATAGCTAGGCGTAAGGGGGCCGCTGCGCGGCCCATCGCGACGCAAGGCCGCTCCTACAGGGATCGCGCAGTGTGTAGGAGCGGCCTTGTGTCGCGATGGGCTGCAAAGCAGCCCCAGAAGGCAACACCCAACAGCAGGCAAAAGATCTGCAAACAACAAGAGGAAGGACCACCTTGAGCACTGCCGGCAAATCGATCCTGATGGTCGACGACGACCAGGAAATCCGCGAACTGCTGCAAACCTACCTGAGTCGCTCCGGCTTTCAGGTGCATGCCGAAGCCGACGGCAAAGGCTTTCGCCGTGCGCTGGAAAGCACGCCCTGCGACCTGGTCATCCTCGATGTCATGCTGCCCGACGAAGACGGCTTCAGCCTGTGCCGCTGGGTACGCCAGCACCCGCGCCAGGCGCGCGTGCCGATCATCATGCTCACCGCCAGCTCCGACGAGGCCGACCGGGTCATTGGCCTGGAACTGGGCGCCGACGACTACCTGGGCAAACCGTTCAGCCCCCGTGAACTGCAAGCGCGAATCAAGGCCCTGCTGCGTCGCGCCGAATTCGGCCAGGCGGCGCCGGGCAGTGCGGTGCTGGCCTTCGATGACTGGCGCCTGGACACGGTCAGCCACCGCCTGTTCCATCACGACGGTGAAGAGGTGATTCTTTCTGGCGCCGACTTTGCCCTGCTCAAGCTGTTTCTCGACCATCCGCAGCAGATTCTCGACCGCGACACCATCGGCAACGCCACCCGTGGTCGCGAGCCGATGCCGCTGGACCGCATCGTCGACATGGCGGTCAGCCGCTTGCGCCAGCGTCTGCGTGATACCGACAAGCCACCCCGGCTGATCCGCACGGTACGCGGCAGTGGCTACCTGTTGGCGGCGCATGTCTGCAGTGCGCCCTGAGCGGCGCTGGCGCCTGCTGCCGCGCTCATTGCTGGGGCGTATGCTGCTGCTGACCTTGTTGGTTGTGCTGCTGGCCCAAGGCCTGTCGAGCATCATCTGGGTTGCCCAACTGCGGGCCAGCCAGTTGCAGGGCCTGCGCGCCAGTGCCAGCAGCCTGGCCCACTCGATGAGCGCCAGTGTCAGTTACTTCCGCTCGCTGCCGGTGGCCTATCGGCCGATGGTGCTCGACCAGTTGCGCAGCATGGGTGGCACGCGCTTTTTCGTGTCGCTCAACGCCAAGCCGCTGGACATGCCGGTATTGCCCATTACCCCACGCAAGCAGGCGGTGATCGATGTGTTCCAGCAGGTGCTGCACGAGCGCCTGGGGTCGCAGATGGACATCTCCGTGGAGTTCGTCGCCCCCGACGACCTGCGTATCTTCAACAGCGGCCTTAAGCTAGACGAGCTGCCACGTTCTTGGGCGCATTACTCGTTGACCCTGGAGCCGCTCAACCCGCCGGTGCTGGTGACGCAGATTCGCCTGGGCGAGGGTGAGTGGCTGTACATCGCTTCGCTGCTGCCTGAACCCTATACCAGCCTGGAGGCCGAGCGCCTGCCACGGCAGCAGATCGGTTTCATCGTACTCACCACGGCCTTGCTGTTGTTGTTCATCGGCCTGCTGGTGCACTGGCAGAGCTGGCCGCTCAAGCGCCTGGCGCGGGCCGCACGGGAGATGTCGCTGGGCGCCGATGTGGCGCCGGTGGCGGAAGGCGGGGGTAGCGAAGTGGTCGAGGTTAGCCGGGCATTCAACAGCATGCGTGAGCGCATCAGCCGCTACCTGACCGAACGCAGCCAGCTGTTCAGCGCCATCTCCCATGACTTGCGCACGCCAATCACCCGCCTGCGCCTGCGTGTCGAACTGCTGGAGGACGAGCGCCTGCAGGCCAAGTTCAGCCAGGACCTGGACGAACTGGAGCTGCTGGTCAAAGGCGCCTTGCAGTGCGTTAAGGACACCGATATCCACGAGAATATAGAGCCGGTCGACCTCAATCAGGTGCTGGAGATTCTGGCAGAGCCGTATCTGCGTGATGGCCGTATCACGGTCGACGGCCGGGCGCTGGCGCCTTACCCAGGCAAGCCGCTGGCGTTGCGACGCTGCATCGGCAACCTGATCGACAACGCCATCAAGTATGGCGAGCGGGCGCGGCTGCGCATCATCGACAGTGCCGAGGGCTTTGTGCTGCAGGTGGACGACCAGGGGCCGGGCGTACCGCAGCAGCAGCTGGAGCAGGTGTTCGAGCCGCATTTCCGGCTGGCAGGGCAGCAGCAGGGCTATGGGCTGGGGTTGGGGATTGCACGCAATATCGCCCACAGCCATGGGGGCGAGGTGAGTTTGCTGAATCTGCGAGAGGGTGGGTTGCGGGTGACGTTGTACCTGCCACGGGGCGTGGAGTGAAACGCTGCGTTACCTGTACCGGCAATGTAACCAAACGATGACATTCATGCATCGCTTCGTTACCCGGCGCGGCGGGCGTGCTGTTTAGACTCCATGCAACGCAAGCGATCGACTTGCACGGCATAACAACAAGAAAGGTGTTTCGATGAATTCCACGCTCCGTCTCGCTGCCGCAATCTCCCTGGCTTCCTTACTCCCGCTCAGTGCCCAGGCTGCCGAACCCAAAGGCAGTGTCGAGGTGGTGCACTGGTGGACCTCCGGTGGTGAAAAGGCGGCCGTCGATGTGCTCAAGGCCCAGGTCGAGAAAGACGGCTTCACGTGGAAGGATGGCGCTGTCGCCGGCGGTGGCGGCGCCACGGCCATGACCGTGCTCAAGAGCCGCGCCGTAGCGGGCAACCCGCCGGGTGTCGCACAAATCAAAGGGCCAGATATCCAGGACTGGGCGGCCACCGGTTTGCTCGACGGCGAAGTGCTCAAGGATGTGGCCAAGCAAGAGCAGTGGGACACCTTGCTCGACAAGAAGGTCGCTGACAACGTGAAGTATGACGGTGACTATGTTGCCGTACCGGTAAACATCCACCGTACCAACTGGCTCTGGATCAACCCAGAAGTCTTCAAGAAGGCCGGCATCGACAAGGCGCCGGCCACGCTCGATGAATTCTATGCCGCTGCCGACAAGCTCAAGGCCGCTGGCTTCATCCCGCTCGCCCATGGCGGCCAACCGTGGCAGGACAGCACCGTGTTTGAAAGCGTGGTGCTCTCGGTGATGGGCGCGCAGGGTTACAAAAAGGCCATGGTCGACCTCGACAATGCGGCCCTGACCGGCCCGGACATGGTCAAGGCGCTGGCCGAGCTGAAAAAGGTCGCCAACTACATGGACCCGGATGGCAAAGGCCAGGACTGGAACCTGGAGGCGGCCAAGGTCATCAACGGCAAGGCCGGCATGCAGATCATGGGCGACTGGGCCAAGAGCGAATGGACCTTGGCGAAGAAGACCGCCGGCAAGGACTACCAGTGCGTGCCGTTCCCGGGTACCGACAAGGCCTTCCTCTACAACATCGATTCGCTGGTGGTGTTCAAGCAGAACAACGCAGGCACTTCTGCCGGCCAGCAGGACATTGCCCGCAAGGTGATGGGTGAGGACTTCCAGAAAGTCTTCAGCACCAACAAAGGGTCGATCCCGGTGCGCAACGACATGCTGGCCGACATGGCCAAGTATGGCTTCGATGCTTGCGCGCAGCGCTCTGCCAGTGACTTCCTGGCCGATGCCAAGAATGGCGGCCTGCAGCCGAGCATGGCGCACAACATGGCCACCACGCTGGCCGTGCAGGGTGCGTTCTTCGATGTAGTGACCAACTACATCAACGATCCCAAGGCCGATCCGGCCGATGCGGCGAAGAAGCTGGCGGCGGCGATCAAGGCTGCCCGGTAACGCGACGCCATCTCCCTTTGTAGGAGCGGCCTTGCGTCGCGATAGGGCTGCACAGCAGCCCCAAAACTGCGCACTCGATCTTCCAGGTAGGTGTTGGCCGTGAGTCTTTTGGGGCTGCTGTGCAGCCCTATCGCGACGCAAGGCCGCTCCTACAGGGAGTGCGGCGCCTTTGAGGTGAACCATGACAACAACTACCGCCCAACTGCGGGCCTCGCCCCTGGACGCGCTTCAGCGCTGGCTGCCCAAGCTGGTGCTGGCGCCCAGCATGTTCATCGTCCTGGTGGGCTTCTACGGCTACATCCTCTGGACGTTCGTGCTGTCCTTCACCACCTCGACCTTCCTGCCCACCTACAAATGGGCAGGCCTTGCGCAATACGCCCGGCTGTTCGACAACGACCGCTGGTGGGTGGCAAGCAAGAACCTGCTGGTGTTTGGCGGCCTGTTCATTGCCATCAGCTTGGTCATCGGCGTGCTGCTGGCGGTGCTGCTGGACCAGCGCATACGCCGCGAGGGTTTTATCCGCACCCTTTACCTGTACCCCATGGCACTGTCCATGATCGTGACTGGCACCGCCTGGAAGTGGTTGCTCAACCCCGGCATGGGCCTGGACAAGCTACTGCGCGACTGGGGCTGGGAGGGCTTTCGCCTGGACTGGCTGATCGACCCTGACCGGGTGGTGTACTGCCTGGTGATCGCGGCCGTGTGGCAGGCCTCGGGCTTCATCATGGCGATGTTCCTTGCCGGCCTGCGCGGGGTCGACCCGTCGATCATCCGCGCAGCGCAAATGGATGGCGCCAGCCTGCCGCGCATCTACTGGACCGTGGTGCTGCCTAGCCTGCGCCCGGTGTTTTTCAGTGCACTGATGATCCTTTCGCACATTGCCATCAAGAGTTTCGACCTGGTGGCGGCAATGACGGCCGGTGGCCCGGGTTACTCGTCCGACCTGCCGGCGATGTTCATGTACTCGTTCACCTTCAGCCGCGGCCAGATGGGCATGGGGTCGGCCAGCGCCATCCTGATGCTCGGGGCGATCCTGGCGATCCTCGTGCCTTACCTGTATTCGGAGCTGCGGAGCAAACGCCATGCATAGCCCTGTCGACAAACCAGCGCTCAGCTTGAGCCGCATTGCCATACACGCGGTGTTGCTGATCGCTGTGGTGCTGTACCTGGTGCCGCTGGTGGTGATGCTGCTGACCAGCTTCAAGACCCCCGAAGACATCAGTACCGGCAACCTGCTGAGTTGGCCCGCGGTGATTACCGGCATTGGCTGGGTCAAGGCCTGGGGCACGGTCAGCGGTTACTTCTGGAATTCGATCATGATCACCGTGCCAGCGGTGCTGATCTCCACCATCATCGGTGCGCTGAACGGCTATGTGCTGTCGATGTGGCGTTTTCGTGGCTCGCAGCTGTTTTTCGGCCTGCTGCTGTTCGGCTGCTTCCTGCCGTTCCAGACCGTGCTGCTGCCAGCCTCGTTCACCCTCGGCAAGCTCGGCCTGGCCAGCACCACCAGCGGCCTGGTGTTGGTGCACGTGGTCTACGGCCTGGCCTTCACCACGCTGTTCTTTCGCAACTTCTACGTGAGCATTCCCGATGCGCTGGTCAAGGCCGCGCGCTTGGACGGTGCTGGGTTCTTCACCATCTTCCGCCGCATCATCCTGCCCATGTCGACGCCGATCATCATGGTTTGCTTGATCTGGCAGTTCACCCAGATCTGGAACGACTTCCTGTTCGGCGTGGTGTTCTCCAGTGGCGACTCGCAACCGATCACCGTGGCCCTGAACAACCTGGTCAACACCAGCACCGGGGCCAAGGAATACAACGTAGACATGGCGGCAGCGATGATCGCCGGCCTGCCAACCCTGCTGGTCTACGTGGTGGCAGGCAAATATTTCGTGCGCGGGCTGACAGCCGGCGCGGTCAAGGGGTAAGCCATGGCAACGCTCGAACTTCGCAATGTGAACAAGACTTACGGCAGCGGCCTGCCGGACACCCTCAAGGACATCCAGCTGTCGATCAGGGACGGCGAATTCCTGATCCTGGTCGGCCCTTCGGGCTGCGGCAAGTCCACCTTGATGAACTGCATCGCCGGCCTTGAGCAGATCACCGGTGGCGCGATCCTCATCGACGAGCAGGACGTCAGTGGCATGAGCCCCAAGGACCGCGACATCGCCATGGTGTTCCAGTCCTATGCGCTGTACCCGACCATGAGCGTGCGCGAGAACATCGAGTTTGGTCTGAAAATCCGCAAGCTGCCCCAGGCCGCCATCGACGAGGAAGTGGCGCGGGTGGCCAAGCTGCTGCAGATCGAGCACCTGCTGGCGCGCAAGCCGGCGCAGTTGTCCGGTGGCCAGCAGCAGCGTGTGGCCATGGGGCGGGCGCTGGCGCGGCGGCCGAAGATCTACCTGTTCGATGAACCTTTGTCCAACCTCGACGCCAAGCTGCGGGTCGAGATGCGCACCGAAATGAAGCTGATGCACCAGCGCCTGAAGACCACGACCGTCTACGTCACCCATGACCAGATCGAGGCCATGACCCTGGGCGACAAGGTGGCGGTGATGAAGGACGGCATCATCCAGCAGTTCGGTACCCCGCAGCAGATCTACAACGACCCGGCCAACCAGTTCGTCGCCAGCTTCATTGGTTCGCCGCCAATGAACTTCATACCGGTGCGCCTGGCCAAGCAGGATGGCCGCGTGCTGGCGCTGCTCGACAGTGGCCAGGCACGTTGCGAGCTGCCGTTGGGGTTGGCTGCCGACGAGCTGGACGGTCGCGAGATCATTCTGGGTATCCGCCCTGAGCAGATCGCCCTGGGCACCGCAGAGGGCAATGGCCTGCCGGGCATTCGCGCCGAGGTGCAGGTTACCGAGCCCACCGGGCCGGACCTGTTGGTGTTCGTCACCCTCAACCAGACCAAGGTGTGCTGCCGCCTGGCGCCGGATGTGGCGTGCCGGGTGGGTGACACCCTGAACCTGCAATTCGACCCGGCTCGGGTGCTGCTGTTCGACGCCGAAAGCGGCGAACGCGTGCACCTGGCCAGCACTGGGGCAACCGCAAAGGACAACGTGGCTCACTTCAAAGGCCGTTGAATCGTCTACACCATCAATAAGAAAAAAGAGGACGCAAAGGGATGGAACAGCGCAAACGCATCAGCACATTGGGCTCGCTGGCCTTGCTCGCCGTTGTCGGCAGCGGCGGCGTGCAGGCTGCCGAGGCTTTTTCCAGTGAGTCGAAATGGATGACTGGCGACTGGGGCGGCACCCGTACCGAGCTGCTGGAAAAGGGCTACGACTTCACCCTCGACTATGTCGGCGAGGTAGCCGGCAACCTGCACGGCGGCTACAACGACGACAAGACCGCCCGCTACAGCGACCAGTTCGCCCTCGGCGCGCACCTGGACTTGCAGAAAATACTTGGCTGGCACGATGCCGAGTTCAAGCTGGCGATCACCGAGCGCAGCGGCCGCAACCTGTCCAATGACCGCATCAGCGACCCACGCGCTGGGCAGTTCAGCTCGGTGCAGGAGGTGTGGGGTCGTGGTCAGACCTGGCGCTTGACGCAGATGTGGGTCAAGCAGAAGTACTTCGACGGCGCACTGGACGTCAAATTCGGCCGCTTCGGCGAGGGCGAGGACTTCAACAGCTTCCCTTGCGATTTCCAGAACCTGGCCTTCTGTGGCTCGCAGGTGGGCAACTGGGTCGGCGGCATCTGGTACAACTGGCCGGTCAGCCAGTGGGCGCTGCGGGTGAAATACAACATCACCCCGGAATTCTTCGTGCAGGTCGGCGCTTTCGAGCAGAACCCTTCCAACCTGGAAACCGGCAACGGCTTCAAGCTCAGCGGCAGTGGTACCAAGGGGGCGATCTTGCCGGTGGAAGCGGTGTGGTCACCCAAGGTCAACGGCCTGCCTGGTGAGTACCGCCTGGGCTACTACTACAGCACGGCCAAGGCCGACGATGTGTTTGACGACGTCAACGGCAACCCGCAGGCGCTCAGCGGCGAGGCCTTCAAGTCGCATTCCAGCAAGCACGGCTGGTGGGTGGTGGCGCAGCAGCAAGTCACCGCTCACGGTGGCGACGTCAACCGTGGCCTGAGCCTGTTCGCGAACTTCACCGTGCACGACAAGGCCACCAACGTGGTCGACAACTACCAGCAGGTGGGGCTGGTCTACAAAGGCGCCTTCGACGCCCGGCCCAAGGATGACATCGGCTTTGGCGTGGCGCGTATTCATGTAAATGACGACGTGAAAAAGCGCGCTGAACTGCTGAACGCCCAGAGTGGCATCAACGATTACGACAACCCAGGCTTCGTGCCGCTGCAACGCACCGAGTACAACGCCGAGCTCTATTACGGCTTCCACGTCACCAACTGGCTCACCGTGCGGCCCAACCTGCAGTACATCAAAAGCCCCGGCGGGGTAGACCAGGTGGACAACGCGCTGGTCGCAGGTTTGAAGATTCAGTCGTCATTCTGAGGGCATTTGTTGTAAATTTACGCCAATTCATTTTCGGTTCCCGGCACCCACTGGCCTGCAGTGGTTGTCGGGAATAGGCCGAGACAGCGCTATCTCAAACAACAAGAGCTCTGAACCATGCCCGAACATCCGCTCCATCGCTTCTTTTCCTCGCAGCGGCCAAGGCCGACATTCGAGTGGGAGCGTTACCAGCAGC
>Ga0105244_10003437_pt1 | contig 11293 bp, 14 predicted proteins | sample KBSM44metaG_FD_80423 | JGI IMG/M metagenome (GOLD analysis project Ga0105244, IMG submission 80423) | Miscanthus rhizosphere microbial communities from Kellogg Biological Station, Michigan, USA - KBS M4-4 metaG | ecosystem: Host-associated > Plants > Roots > Rhizosphere > Soil | place...
CAGTTGACCGGTCGCTCATCAAGAGCGCTCTGACGGAGGATTAATGGATTTCTGGACCTTTATCCAGGTGTTGATATTGGGCGCGGTAGAAGGCCTGACCGAGTTCTTGCCGATCTCCAGTACCGGCCACCAGATCATCGTCGCCGACCTGCTGGACTTCGGCGGCGAACGTGCGATGGCGTTCAACATCATCATTCAGCTGGGCGCGATCCTGGCCGTGGTCTGGGAGTTTCGACCGAAGATCTTCGACATCGTCAAAGGCCTGCCGACCCAGCGCAATGCACAACGTTTCACCCTCAACCTGCTGATCGCCTTCCTCCCGGCGGTGGTTCTTGGCGTGCTGTTCGCTGACAAAATCCATCAATACCTGTTTAACCCGATCACTGTGGCCATGGCCTTGGTGGTGGGCGGCATCGTCATGTTGTGGGCCGAACAGCGCAACCATTCGGTGAGCGTCGATCACGTCGACGACATGCGCTGGTCAGACGCGTTGAAAATCGGTTTCGTGCAATGCCTGGCAATGATTCCCGGCACGTCCCGCTCCGGCTCGACCATCATCGGCGGTTTATTGTTCGGCTTGTCCCGGAAAGCCGCCACAGAGTTCTCGTTTTTCCTCGCCATGCCGACCATGGTCGGCGCCGCGGTGTATTCCGGCTACAAATACCGTGATCTGTTCCAGGCCAGCGACCTGCCAGTGTTCGCCCTCGGTTTTGTCATCGCCTTCATCTTCGCCATGATCGCCGTGCGCGGCCTGCTCAAATTCATCGCCAACCACAGTTATGCGGCGTTCGCCTGGTATCGGATCGCGTTTGGCTTGTTGATTCTGGCGACGTGGGTGTTTGGCTGGGTGAACTGGACGGAAGCGGCGGCGGGGTGATGCGCACGCCAGGCGGATCAACCCGCCTGGCGCATTTTACGGAAGGAGGGCATCAACGCCCTTGCAGCAACTCGCCGGCCTGATCCAGCAACGCCAGCGGATCCTTGGCCTTGTGAATATCCACCGACAACAACTGACGGAATTTACGCGCCCCCGGGAACCCGGTGCCCAGCCCCAGCACGTGCCGCGTGATGTGATGCATCGCACCGCCCGCCTGCAAATGCTCGGCAATATATGGCCGCAACTGCGCCAGCGCCTCGGCCCGGCTGATCACCGGCGCGCTGCTGCCGAACAACTGCTGATCCACCTCCGCCAGCAAATACGGATTGTGATAAGCCTCGCGCCCAAGCATCACACCGTCAAAGGTCTGCAAATGCTCATGGCAGGCCTCCATCGTCTTGATCCCGCCGTTCAGCACAATCTCCAGCTCCGGAAAATCTGCCTTCAACTGCGCCGCCACGTCATACCGCAACGGCGGAATGTCGCGATTCTCCTTCGGCGACAAGCCCTCCAGAATCGCAATCCGCGCATGCACGGTAAAACTGGTACACCCGGCATCCCGCACCGTCCCGACGAAATCACACAACTCGGCGTAACTGTCCCGCCCATTGATCCCGATCCGATGCTTCACCGTCACCGGAATCGACACCGCATCGCGCATCGCCTTCACACAATCCGCCACCAACTGCGGATGCCCCATCAGGCACGCACCGATCATGTTGTTTTGCACGCGATCGCTTGGGCAGCCAACATTAAGGTTCACCTCGTCGTAACCATGCTCCTGCGCCATGCGCGCGCAAGCGGCCAGATCCAGTGGAACACTACCGCCGAGCTGTAGCGCCAGTGGGTGCTCGGCTTCGTTGTGACGCAGGAAACGTTCGTGATCGCCGTTGAGCAGTGCGCCGGTGGTGACCATTTCGGTGTAGAGCAGGGCGTTCTTCGACAGGAGACGTAGGAAGAAACGGCAGTGACGGTCAGTCCAGTCCATCATCGGGGCGACGGAGAAGCGGCGGGAGAGTGGGGCGGGTGTGGCGGAGATAGGGGACATTGGAGGTTCTGGATTGGGTGGGGCTGGGAGGTGGGGGAGTTTATCAGGAATGGGGGCGGACGGGTTTGAGGGCTGGTAGAGGTCTATTTCCGAAAAGCCGACCCGGTGACGATAAATGTTTGGTAGTAAAAGTTCGTCCCTTCCATTGTTCCTGTGAACGAGCAGATTGGTTTGCTCTTTCGCGATCTCGATTGGTTATACGTTGGAGTGAAGGCCCCGTACTTCTGCCGCCTCGTCGCCAGTGACGAGGCGATGGATAGCCTTTTTGACTTTACTGGCACCAACCGGGCAACGGCGAAGTGTTCGCCGGCAGCTGGGCCGACAGTTTTTTTGGCGCCCGGACGCCACTGCAAATCCCCACGGAGCTGTTCGACGGCTACCAGGGCAACCAAAGTGCGATGGTCGCGGCCCTTCGCGGGTTACGACCAGGTGCGACGATCAACAACGGCGAGCGCATCACTAGCGTGACGCTCACCAGTGACCAGATGGCCATCCGATGGAAGACGCAATCCGCCGCGCTGTAGAGCGCCAATTTCCCGAACTCACCGGCGGTTACCACTTGCCGCGCTTCGCCCTGGTTACCGCTGCGGCCGATGCGCCGGCGGACGCGGGAATCTGCGACGACTTCCGCCCGCGCTACGCCGTGGATATTGTGGTACTCGACGCCGACGACGAGCCGGATCCGGCCATACCGCCGCTCACTGGCGTTCCGCTGCCACTGCCCACCGGTGGCGAGGAAATGGGCATTTATGCCTTTCCCGAGGAAGGTACGCGGGTGGTGGTGTGTTTCGCATACGGCCTGCCAAACAAGCTCTACATTCAATCGGTCTTGCCGCACGGGCTGAGCATGCCGAAGGTGTCTAAGGGCGACCAGGTATGGCAGCACAGCGGCGCCGCTCAGCAGCGCGTCGATGCCGACGGCAACTGGCTGCGTCAGACTGATGGCAAGATCCAGGATCTGGCGATCGAGCGCGAAGTTGAAGCTTTGGATAACCGCGAACAGTTCCAGAGCCATACGCAGACGATTGATGACCACTCGACCGAGTCGGTGGGTGGCGTGAAGACGCTCGAGGCGCTGGGCGCGCTCAAGCTCTTGTCGGGAATCCGCGAGCCTGGCTGCGGTGGACGATCTTCACCAAGCTACCGGCCGAGATTTGAACGTGGTTGTAGGGCAGCGGTATAGCGCCACGGTGGGAGGTGATATGCATGAGCGGATTGAAGGCTTGCGCCGAAGTGTGGCGAGCGTCAGCCAGATTATGCTGGCGCCGAAAAACTGGATCGGTTCGGAGGACGTGAATCTCTTCCAGATTGTGTGTGAAACGCTGGAAGTACTCGAAGAAATTAATGCTCAGCTCGCGACGCATACACACGGGCCAAGTCCGGTGCCGGGGAACGCCGCAGCGTTCGCTTCTGCACGCACGATTGCAGCCAGACTTCGTGCGACCGTCGAGCCAATCGTGATGTAAAGCCGCTCGGACTGAATGCCACTTTGCCTTTTTTCTAAACCTAGGTACAACATGACGTCACGATAGGGAAAAAAACGGCGCGCATTCATGTTTGATACGGTTACCGAGCTGGAGCTAAATAGGGAGTATTTTTTCAATGTGGTTTATCGCGAGGGAGACTCGGGTTATGCCGCAACACTTCATCTCACTCCTGAGGCGATAACATTCAAGGTTATATCCGAGCGAGGCTTTTATCTGTCGTGGGATGCAACTGAAGCAAAGTGTGAAGACCTTGGAAATGTTTTTTTGTTAAAAGGTCTTTATTGCACAAAGTCCAAAACTTCCACAATTAGCGATATGCCTCTGGTAGGTCTTCGCGAAATAGAGTTCTCTGTAGAAAGCGTATTGTTTTGCCCCGGTGGCGAGCCGGAAGGCGGGGAGTTTGAATCAATTGATATCTTCTCAAAAACTGTAAATGAATGGGTTGGATACACAACGACGCAAGATCGAATATTTGAAGCTGGCTATAAGCGCGAAAATATGGATCATCTGCTTGTCGAGTTTTCCGCACCTATAAACGACGCCGAAGAGGTGGGGGTTCAATATAATGGTAAGTTTCGCCAGTCCCAATTATCTTATGAGGTAGGGTTTACATTTCCGCCATCATTATTTTATTTGTTGGGCGAGAAAGAAAATGCAGTTGATCCGTATGCGGTTTATACGAGGGTTTACAACTTGCTCGCCTTCCTTACTGGCACAGAACCATCTGTTCAGACTATAACTTTGAATTATCACGTGCATGGCTATAATCGGGAAGGCAGCCTTTACTGCGTGAACAACAGTTTAAAGCCGAAGAGAACCGATACTTATGCGATGTTTCCTTTAGGTAAAGATCCGCTATTCGAACATTGGGGAATAGCACCATTTCCCATGTCCTCGTTCGCGTTATATTTCGGGCAAGAGTCTGAACTCCCCGACTTATTAGGTAAATATGTTAAATATAGAAGTATGGGGAATGTTGAGGATAGGCTGTTGGGGTATTTTCGATTGCTTGAAAAGCACTGTTACAACAGAAAATATTATCTGGATGAAGAGTTATTTGTAAGGTTTTCTAGAGTTGCAAAGAGTTGGGTCAAAGCTAATGGCCGTTTGACAACGAAGCAGATTAAAAGCTTTGAAGGTGGCTTGAAACGATTTAATGGTCAGAAATATAATACTGAAAAATGTGTAACCGATTTTCTTCTGTCGTTGCCCGAGCCAATACAGCAGGGGGTGGGAGTTACGCCACAACAGTTACAAGAGATCTGTAAGCTGCGCAACGATATAACTCATGCAAATAATTATCATATTGAAGAAACAAAAATGCATACTCTAACAGCTCATATCCACCATCTTTTGATTTTTGCAATATTGGAAAAATTAGGAGTGGTACTTGCTGATGTCGCAAATATTACCTCTCGCCTTAGAAATTATTGAGAAGAAGTGCTGGAGTGAAGGCGGTTAGCCTTCTCGACACTACCAAGACTGAGCACAAGCGCAGCCGTCGATGTACTCGATGCCGCTCATACGAATTCTGTGACCGCCATACCTGCCAGCGTTGCATCGAGCAGTGGGGGCAGCGGATCCGGATCGAGCGGCATGCCCACCTCAACGCGCTCTACGTTCGCGGCACGGCCTAATTCAAGGCACATCTTAGACGTCGGCCATGACGTTGCCCCAGATCGCCCAATAACGGCGCCGCTCTTTTGGATTCAGCGCGACACCAAGTAAGCGCATAGGGGGGGCAAGTACGTGTATTTCGCCTCCTACTCGTCAGCGTCGATATCAAGTAAAGACTCCACCGCGTACGCCAGTGCTGCGTCCGCTAACTCCAGCAAGTCTCTCAGTTCGTCAGCACCAATAACGTGAGAGTCAGCCGTAACACGCACTGGGCGACTGACGGCAGTTAGAGCGCTGGATACAAGCTCGCCTTGCTGGATGCCTGCTTATCATCCGCATACGAAAATCCTGCAGCCAAGAAAAAATCTGCTAAAAAAAGCGCTTATCCCCTTCCCGCCAGCGGGCCTCACGTGTTTTTTTTTGAAAATCCGTGAGCGCTGCAAACCCCTCTGTAACCTTCACAGGCAATGGGGACTGTGGAGAACGCCACGATTTCACGTTGTGTAAAGTTTTGAAAGAAAGTGCAGCGCAACTGCACGAGACTGCGAAGAGGATGACGCGAAGGGCGATTGCTCTAAGTCCAGTGTTTGCTGGAGGAAATGGAAAAAAAAACCTGGCTTTCTTCTATTTTTTTGAAAGTAGATGGTCTTTTTTACGGTGATTACTAATAGGCTGATCTTGGCCGTTTTCCTGATAGCCATTGCGAAGGGAACATTCGGGCTGCTCCCTTCGGCGTGTGAATTTTGATCACCGGTTCTTTATCGGAAACTTATTGGGGAGGTGTGGAGAGTTTAATCTCTTAACTAACGAACCAGTTGCTAATTCGTCGTCCACTATCTAGTAGTATCAAAAATTCATCGGCCCTTTTTAGTTTTGGACGAATTACTTTAAGGGCTTCTGCTGATGTTTGCCAGTTTTTTATAGTGCGGCCACCTAATGCTTTCGACTCCTTGTGCACGCCTGAAATTTCGTGCAGGAATCTATAGTTTAGCGCTTTGTCAATATCGTGATCTTGCATGTTGTCATTTAGAGAGTTTTCTACTTGCCTGCATCTAGCTTCTAGGAGAATATCCAGCGAAGCGGCTATAGCAAGAATCTCACTCTTAATTGATGCTAGCCAAAGGTAATCATAGTTGAAGTTGGCTTCGTGAGCACAACTATGACGTCTGCTTGCTGCGTTCTTATACGCTTGTCCGAGGTCAGGCAATCCACCGCCTATCGCATCGGAGATCTTTTTCAAAGCAGTCCATCCGCCGCTCAGACCAAAGGCTCCCAATACTTGGGTAACCTCGTCAGCAGAAACATTGGAACTCGAAGACGCAAGAGATAAATCTGAAAGCTCGAAAACAGGTTTTCCTGTTGAATGTATTTTTAAAGCTTCACTCTGAACAAGTTTTCGCCAATCTCCACCGTCTTTCTTCTCTATTTTTGCCCTGAACACTAATGAAGTTAGTGCATCTATTATGGCCGCATCTTGCAGTTTGGGAGGTAGTTTTCCAAACCCAATGCCAGATGCGGATACTCTGGTAAGTGCCTCGCCAGATCGTTTTTTAATAAAGTCTTCAAGAATGTTGAAGGCTACGATGCCTAGTCCTTTTCGTAGCAGATTCGCGACGCCATTATGAGTGTCCTGGACAATGCCTATATCAATTAATTCTGGCAGGTCTTTCGCTGCGCTTAAGTACTCCAGTCTACTAATTAGCTCGTCCTTGGCTGTCATTTATATAGCCTTCAGAGCGTCAACAAATGTTTTGATACGGTAGGCTACACTTCTCGGGTTCGATGTGAACTGGCTAATTGATTCCTGAAATTCTTCGTCGTTATCTAGCAAGTCTACGAGCGTGTCACGGACTTTTGCTGGTTTGTTTAATGCGTTAGCACGTTCTGCATCGGTTAAGAGGCTAGAGCAAACCATCTGTACGTCGTAGTAGCCTTGGAGTACTCGGCTGTTACCTCCTGGCTTTTTAAAACCTTCGTCTCCCCATACCGTTTCGCAGAACTCCAAAGAGCGTTTGAAAATGGCTTCCAGAACTTTTACTTTGGGGTTTGTTATTCTGTGGAAGTTCTGCATGTAGTTGTCCATCGCTACATCCATGTTTCCGGGGAAGTTATTCCAATATTCGCGGACAGTGAAGAATCTCAATACATACTGCACGTCAATCATTTCTCGAAATATTTTTGATTGAGGTGTGACCTTCAATTGATTGCTTAAGTAAAACTCTTCGGACATGTCAAATAACATGTTGTTGAGTTCTCCTCGGAAGGCAACGTTTCTGATCTCCTGTGAGTTAAGTACTACGCCTGCTTTGTTTAGTCGTAGGAAAACTTCATGCTTGAGATCAGGGTCTGACTGTCGCAATAGTGTGACGACCCGAAGATAAGGTCTAATTTTTAATGCATTGGATAGCGAGTCTGGAAGGTTTTTGAACTTGCAGCCTTCGAGCTCTACGAATTTATCGAGATCTGTTAGTTCAAACTCTCCGCGGAGGAATTTATTGATTGCGGTGACACGCTGTTTTCCATCAATAACGGAGTAAACTCCATACTCGTCTTCTGCCAAATAGATGGGTGGAACCGGAATGTTCAAAAGGAACGACTCTATCAGCCCTGAGTTTTTTTCCAGCCCCCAACGTTCTCTGCGCTGATACTTTGGACTCACATCGATCGCGCCGGAATCAACCATATCGGAGATGGATTGAAGGGAGAGGTCCGACTGCTGCAGAACTAACGCACTTTGAGATTGGTTAAAGCGGGCCAGAATTTTTTTCTCATTACTTGACATGTCAAGCCACTCAGCCATTTAAGAATGGCGTTACGCTATGGCAAAATTAGGTCCTATGCAAGGATTTGGTGATCGCACAGATTATTCGAGTAAATGGTTGAAGAATCGACAGCTACTCTATTACGCAAATCCCGCGCCGCGAATACGTAATTCATGTTCATTCCCATTTCCAGCCGTTGAGGTTGGTCGGCGGTTGCAGCGGCAAATCGTACTTCTCTACATCAATCAGCAACCAACCGTCGGCCGGCTCGTTGCTGACATCGATAATCGGGCATTGCAGCACCAAACCGCCTGGCAAAATCGCTTGGATGGCGTTGGCTTCCTTGCAAGAAAGGATGAATTCGGCATTGCAGATAGCGGAGAAATGTCACTGTACGACTGCAACGAAGTCAGGGCGAACTCCGACGTTAGCTCATCTGGTCAGACGATTGACTGTCGTCAATTCCTTTGAAAATACGGCTCACTAGCCAGTCCTTTTCTAGACTTCTCAGTCGCGCCAAGCCTTGATTGATGAATCCCGCATTCTCACCAATTCGCTCAAGTGCCACGCGGGCATTCTCCCCGACGGCCTCATGTCCCTGCTGCTCAACTAACAGCACCAGCTCCATCAACGCGGCTTCAAGCCCCAATTGGTTTTCGTACATTTTGTCGAGGACGACGGTGAGGGAATATTCGCTGGCTATGTATTCGACTCCATTCGGAAAGCAGGAAGCATAGCAGGGCACTTGTGCTGGCCAATTTCAGTTCGAGGCTGGGAAAAAGGTAATTTCGGTAAGACGGTGCGAAAAACTGGCTGCAGCCCTTATAAACCTTGGCTTTGAGGTATTACCTTTGAAGGTAATATTTGGTAAGGCGGGAGGTAATATCTCACCAAGTGGCTGATTTTAAAGGGTTTCGTAGGTGGGTGAAATTACTACGACTAAGGGTAATTTTCTAACCTTCTAATTACCCTATTATTACCTTTGCCTAATCCATTTAACCTACTGATTTTATTGTGTTTTTTGACCACTAAAAAGAAAATTACCAAAATTACCTTTTTCCCAGGAGTCGACCTGAAAACGGAGTGAAGCACAGACGGGGTGATTCGCTGGCCTTTCGTGTGCGTGGTTTAACACTCACGAAACACGCCTGAGGCGACGATAGACAGTGCCAGAATTGGAGCCGAGAACCGCTGCTTAAAATTAGTCGGCAGAGGGGATGGGACAAGGAGGAAGAAGAACAGAAGTGGTACGCAACTGGTACGCGGGTTGGTGGCGAGGCGTTTGGCCTTTATTTGCGGAAGGAAAAAGAAGGGTCAGTTCGATCCATCATCGGGGCGACGGAGAAGCGGCGGGAGAGTGGGGCGGGTTGTAGAGGCATTGGGGAGTCTGAATCAAAGAGGCGAAGGGACGGGAGTTTATCAGGGAAAGAGATTCGGGAGGGTTGGAATGGAGGTTACCCTGCACATTGCGATTTCGGCGGTATCACTAGCTGATAAGGGAGTGTGTTCGTCTGATACGGAATTTCAACAGTTGGGCACTTCGAGGAGCACAGCGTTGCTCTCCTCGGACTGCCTCCCGTTAGGGAAGCGGGTCGGCAACAACTGCACAGCGGACAACTGGTTTGAGCTGAGGGTAATCAGCGCTGCAGAAATTTGATTTTACCTTTTTTGCCATTTGACTCAGCCGCAGTAGGTAGTTTTTTTTCGATTTCATTATTAATGGCCATTTATTCGCGAGATCCGCGTTGATCCCTATAACATTGCCTGATCTGAAGGTATCTTGTCATCAGGATAGATGGCGTAGCTGGGACACACTGGCTCACATTCGCCGCAGTTTATGCAATATTCAGGGTCTATCACCATGAAATTGGGTCCTTCGCGAAAGCAATCTACAGGGCAAACTTTGACACACTCAGTGTATTTGCAGTTTATACAGTCGTCAGTCACTACGTATGTCATGTTGATTCTCTAGACTTTCTTTGTGTCGCTGCGGTAGTTATGTGGTTTGTTGCTGGAGAAGGTAGTTGGCGCTATTTTTTTGGAGTTTGAACTGTCAGAAATAACAGGTGTTCAGACTTTTTTGCGATCTATTCGATTTTTTTGGTTATTAGATATCCCTTACGGTTTCCTTTGCTCCTTAACCCGACGCCGCCGAATCAACGTTCTTCGCCAACCCGTGCACGATATGGAATCGCTTCTAGCCCACGCCAGTGGTATCGGTTTCAGCCACCGAAATGTTCAACAACTTTGCCGAAGTACTGAACCCCCGCATCGCAAGCCGTGACGCAGATGTCAATGCTTGGCTATCAGTGCAAGTGTCACCTTTTCGAGCAGCCGCAAGTCCGTCGAAGAATACGTCGGGGGAACCGGAGGCGATGGCTTTGGGGCCGTGCCCGGGCATTGGGCAACTGGTGGGATCGGTGATACGTGCGGCTTGCTTTTCTATGTTTGACGCTCTGTCAACGAATGAGCCGGCGCTGACTTTGTCAGACTTGCCTGGCCAAGCGCGTTGGGACAACGCCCTCAATTTAAACGGCTTAGATGCGCACTGTTTAAAGTGTGGTTATTTGCACTGCCTTAGCCCTACAACACCTTGCACCATCCCCTACACCTAAGACAGAATCCGCCGGCTTGTACGTCTAGACCGTGGGTTCTATCGTTCTCGGGTCACTGAAAACCAGTGACCGGGTTTGGTAGCCCGCGTGTTAGATGTACAGCGTCACCATCACCGATCGTGCTTGCGATCGGGGTCTATGGTGGTCATGTACAGGGCGTCTTCGGGCGCGCCGGCTCCTAACACCCGGTCTACCAACCTGTTCATGGCCGCCACCCTTCGTTTGGTAGCGAAAGGGTGAAGCCCTCACTAAAAGTGTTAGGAGTTTCATCCATGTTCAAACCAACACCCAACCCACCCGAATCCAACCCCGCATCCCCCTACGAATCCCTCGACTCCCGCAAACTCCACGAAGCCGCCGAGCGCGCCCTCGATCACTACCTCACCCCGGCCAGCCAGATCATGGCCAGTGGTGATCAATCCAGACCGATGTTCCTCGCCAACCCGGCCTACGACACCGAATCCCTGCTCGCCAACGCCAGTGAATCCCTGGGTTCCGCCACGACCATGCTCAACGACTTCGCCGCGTTGCTGGATGTTTCGCACCGCAAGACGCTGCTCGGCATTGCGCAGGTGGTGATGTTGGGGGAGTTGGCGGTGAATCAGGCGTTGGATAACGTCGAGCTCAAGGCGTAGATCGCTGCCCTCCGTGGCGAGCGGCGAGCTTGTGATCGCGGAGGGCGTTCTGTCGATGCGCAAAACAACCGGCCAAAATGGCGTGTTTCAGCCAGTTTTCGCAGCAATAGCGATGTGCCACAAAAAATGATGGCGATGCGTCATCACGCGCTCAAAAAAGTTCAACGATTATACAAAAATATAAAGTTGTACAACTTTTCCCAAAATTTATAGCATCCGTTCCAACACCTTTGCTGAAACGATAAATCCAGC
>Ga0105244_10003438_pt1 | contig 11289 bp, 6 predicted proteins | sample KBSM44metaG_FD_80423 | JGI IMG/M metagenome (GOLD analysis project Ga0105244, IMG submission 80423) | Miscanthus rhizosphere microbial communities from Kellogg Biological Station, Michigan, USA - KBS M4-4 metaG | ecosystem: Host-associated > Plants > Roots > Rhizosphere > Soil | place: Michigan...
AAGTGGCTGTACACGGTAAGTTTTGAAACACCTGCCGCCGCAGCGACCGCATCCATGCTGGTGTTGGCGTAGCCAAGGCTGAGGAACAGCGTCTTGGCCGCTTCGAGAATCGCCTCGCGCTTGGCCAGGTCCTTGGGCCGGCCCGGGCCGATGGGTGCGTCGTTGGACATTGTGGTCTGCATCTGGTTGAAGAATCACCATCTTAACGGGTCAAGCGCGATCCGGCTAAAACCCGGTCACATTGCCTGCTGTCCGCCAGCCGACAGTTGATCGACAGTGATGTCGTCGTTCAGGCACTAGGTTGTTGTGTTTTTAAATAAATTACTGATTTATAAGCATTATTTTGTTGGCATGAATCGTGTTGATAGAGCATCAAGGGTGCCTGACAAGGGTGCCGAGCCTATTGAACAGGAGTCCCCATGCCACGTGAAATTCGTTTGAACGCCTTCGAGATGAACTGTGTCGGCCATCAGTCGCCCGGCCTGTGGCGCCACCCCAAGGACCGCGCTTGGCAATACAAGGACCTGGACTACTGGACCGACCTGGCCAAGCTGCTGGAACGCGGCAAGTTCGACGGTGTGTTCATCGCCGACGTGATCGGCATCTACGATGTGCTGGGCGGCAATGGCGACGCGGCCATCCGTCAGGCGGCCCAGGTGCCGGTGAACGACCCCTTGGCCCTGATCACCCCGATGGCACTGGTGACCGAGCACCTTGGTTTCGGCCTGACCGCCTCGCTCACCTTCGAGCACCCGTACCCGTTCGCCCGTCGGTTATCGACCCTGGATCACCTGACCAAGGGCCGCATCGGCTGGAACATCGTCACGTCTTACCTCGACAGCGGTGCACGCAACCTGGGACAGAAGGCGCTGAGCGACCATGATGCTCGCTACGACTACGCCGACGAGTACCTGGAGGTGCTGTACAAGCTGTTCGAGGGCAGCTGGGAGGACGGTGCGGTGGTGCGCGACCGCGAGACCGGCCTGTTCACCGACCCGCGCAAAGTCCACGAGATCCGTCATCAGGGCAAGCACTTCCAGGTTCCGGGCATACACCTGTGCGAACCGTCCCCGCAACGCACTCCCGTGCTGTATCAGGCAGGGGCGTCCAGCCGTGGTAAAAACTTCGCCGCGGGCCACGCCGAGTGCGTGTTCGTCGCCGCGCCCTCCAAGGTCATCCTGAAAAAGACCGTGGCCGACATTCGTCGCCGGGCCGCCGAGGCAGGGCGCGATCCGCGCAAGGTGCTGATCTTCAACATGCAGACGGTGATAGTCGACGAAACCGACGCCAAGGCCCAAGCCAAATGGCAGGAGTTGAAAAGCTACGCCAGCTACGAAGGCGCCCTGGCGCTGATTTCAGGCTGGACCGGCATCGACTTCAGCGAGTACCAGCCCGATCAGGTGCTGGAGCATATCCACACCAATGCCATCCAATCGGCTGTGGAGGCGTTTTCCACCGCCGACCCGAACAAGCAGTGGACGGTGCAGGAACTGGCCGACTGGGTCGGCATTGGCGGCTTTGGCCCGCTGATCGTCGGCAGTGCGCAAACTGTGGCGGATGAACTGCAGGCCTGGGTCGAAGAAACCGATGTCGATGGCTTCAACCTGACCTATGCCCTGGCCCACGAAACCTTCCGCGATGTGGTCGAGCTGCTGGTGCCCGAGCTGCAGCAACGTGGCGCCTACAAGACCGAGTACCGCCCCGGCACCCTGCGCGAGAAACTGTTCGGCGACGGCCCACGGCTGCCGGCCAGCCACCCGGCCGCTGGCTACCGCGACCTTGCCCGTCAAGCCGAACCTGTCTGAAATACCCGGGGCTGCGCAGCAGCCCCAGTCGATGACTCAGGACTGCTTGGCACCCCCACCAATCTGCCATACATACGGTGGTTCGGTACCGTTCACCTGCCAGTCGCCGATAATCCGCTCCTTGTAGATCACCGGGTTGTGTGAAGCCGCCGTGCGGGCGTTGCGCCAGTGGCGGTCGAGCTGGCGGCTGGTGCTGGTGGTGGAAGCGCCCAAGGCATTGAACAGGTCGCTGGTGGCGCGCAGTACCAGATCGATGGTGGCCACTTGCGCCTGGGCCGATTCCAGCTCGGCAACCACATTGGCCTGCTGCTCAGCGGCCGAATCATTGGCGAAGCGTGCCAGGTAGGCCTGCTGGATGGCCTCGGCGGCACGCAGGGTCGCAGCTTCGGCGGCATACACCTGGCCCGAGGCCTTGCCGATCACTTGCAGCACCTGTGGGTCCTGGCTGACGGCAGCGCCGTTGCCATGGCTGAATACCCGTGTGCGCTTGCTGGTTTCCTGGCCGAAGTCGCGCACGGCTGCACGCCCGGAGCCGGTGATCACCGCCAGCAGCACCAGTTGGTAGAACGCGGTCTGGTATTTGAAACGGGTGGCGAAATCGATGATGTTCTCTTCCTCGACCACGGCATTTTCAAACACCGAAGTACCGCTGCCGGTGGTGCGCTGGCCGAAGCCGTCCCAATCATCGTTCTGGCGGATACCGGGCTGCTGAGTGCGGATGGCAGCGATTACATCGGCGCCGGTGTCCTCGCGCCGGGCAAACAGGTCGATCCAGTCGGAGAACAGGCTGCCAGTGCTGTAGTACTTGGTGCCGTTGACTACCCACTGCTCACCCAGGCGCGAAACGCGGGTGATGACATCGCCAATCTTCACCGCGCCGATCTCGGTCCAGGCACAACCCACCAGATCACCGGCGACAAAACGCTGGAACCAGACATCCTGCGGTGCGCTGGCGTGGGCATTGAGGCGGTCTTCGACGAAGGCGAAATGGCCGCGCAGGGCCTGGGGCACGTTGGAGTCGGCTTCGGCCAGCTCGATCAGCAACTGGAACAACTGCGGCAAGGATGCCCCGCCACCGCCATGCTCGATCGGCACGCGCACGGCGCCAAAGCCGGCTTCCTTCAGCCACTGGATAGGTGCATGGGGCAAGGTACGGTTGCGCTCGCGCTCCACGCTGCTATCGGCAATGCGGGTGAAGATGGGCCTGAAGCGTGCGGCAAGCGTGGCGTAGTCGGTGCCGTTGGCGGGGACGGGCAGGTGTTGTTCGAGGGCAGTCATCGGAATACTCCAGGTACATGAAGGAGGGGTATGTACCCGGTGATTGCACAGGTCGTGCCGAGCGCTGAAACGCACGGGGGCCGGGGTTTGCGGCGTGTTTCGCGGTTTGCGGGCTGTGGCGGGACAGGGCAAGTTGTTGATTGGCTGTGGGCCGAACAACAGCGGGTAGCGGTTGGAAAAGCGCCAGGATTTCTTTGTAACGCTGGCTTCACGCCATCGCTCGGCTGACTTAATATACCCGCCAGTACAAATATTCGAAGTGCCCACCGCGAAAGGATTCATCATGTTGCGCCATGCCTTGTCCATCGCCTTGCCCGCCGCCGCCGTGCTGTTTCTGGCGGCGTGCGGCCAGGAAGCCGCCCCACCTGCTGCGCCCCGCCCGGCGCTGGTGGTGCAGCCGCAGCCGGCCGAAGCCGCTGCCGACAGTTACCCCGGTGAAGTGCGTGCGCGCTTCGAGCCGGAGCTGGCTTTCCGCATTGGCGGCAAGGTCAGCAAGCGCTTGGTCGAAGAGGGCCAGCGGGTCAAGGCCGACCAGCCGCTGGCCGAACTGGACCCGCAAGACGTGCGCTTGCAATTGGAAGCCAACCGCGCCCAGATGGCGGCCGCCGAGGCCAACCTGTCGCTGGTGCGTGCCGAGCGCGACCGCTACCAGAAGCTGCTGGAGCGGCAGATGGTCAGCCACTCGCAGTACGACAATGCCGAAAACCTCTACCGTGCAGGCCTTGCCCGCTTGAAGCAGGCCAAGGCCGAGTTCGACGTGGCCGGCAACCAGGCCGAGTACGCCGTGCTGCGTGCACCACAGGCCGGGGTGATTGCCAAGCGCCAGGTTGAAGTGGGCCAGGTGGTCGCCGCCGGGCAGACCGTGTTCACCCTCGCCGCCGATGGCGAGCGGGAAGTGGCCATCGGCCTGCCGGAGCAGCAGTTCGCCCGCTTTGCCGTGGGCCAACCGGTAAGCGTGGAGCTGTGGTCGCACCCGCAGGAGCGTTTCCAGGGGCGCATTCGCGAGCTGTCACCGGCTGCCGACCCGCGCTCGCGCACCTTCGCGGCGCGTATCGCCTTTGCCACGGCGGCCACACCGGCCGAGCTGGGCCAGAGCGCCCGGGTATTCATTGCCCATGAAGGCCAGATCCCGCTGGCGGTACCGCTGTCGGCTGTGACGGCGGAAAACGGCCAGGCCTACGTGTGGCGGGTGAACAAGGACAGCCGCCTGGAGCGGGCAGTGGTGCGCTTGGGCGCCTACGGCAGCGACAGCGTACCGGTGCTCGAGGGCCTTGCCCCCGGCGACTGGGTGGTCGCCGCCGGTGGCCATGTACTGCGCGAGGGCCAGGCGGTACGGCCTGTGGACCGCAGCAACCGTGTAGTGAACCTGACGGCCAAGGAGTAAGTCCCGATGGGTTTCAACCTTTCTGCCTGGGCGCTGCGCAACCGCCAGATCGTCCTGTTCCTGATGATTTTGCTGGCGGCCATTGGCGCCATGTCCTACACCAAGCTCGGCCAGAGCGAGGATCCGCCGTTCACCTTCAAGGCCATGGTCATTCGCACCCTGTGGCCCGGCGCCACCGCCGAAGAAGTGTCGCGCCAGGTGACCGAGCGTATTGAGAAGAAGCTGATGGAAACCGGCGAGTACGAGAAGATTGTCTCGTTCTCCCGCCCCGGCGAATCGCAGGTCACCTTCATGGCCCGCGACTCGTTGCACTCCGAGGACATCCCCGAGCTGTGGTACCAGATCCGCAAGAAGGTCGCGGACATCCGCCACACCTTGCCGCCGGAAATCCAGGGCCCGTTCTTCAACGATGAATTCGGCACCACCTTCGGCAATATCTATGCGTTGACTGGCGAGGGCTTCGACTATGCGGTGCTCAAGGACTACGCCGACCGTATCCAGATCCAGCTGCAACGGGTCAAGGACGTGGGCAAGGTCGAGCTGATCGGCCTGCAGGACGAGAAAGTCTGGATCGAGCTGTCCAACCTCAAGCTGGCCACCTTGGGCGTGCCGCTGGAAGCCGTGCAAAAGGCGTTGCAAGAGCAGAACGCGGTGAGCACCGCCGGCTTCTTCGAGACGCCCAGCGAGCGCCTGCAGCTGCGCGTGAGCGGGCGGTTCGACAGCGTCGAGCAGATCCGCCAGTTCCCTATTCGCGTGGGTGACCGCACCTTCCGCATCGGCGATGTGGCCGAGGTGCACCGTGGCTTCAACGACCCGCCCGCGCCGCGCATGCGCTTCATGGGCGAGGATGCCATTGGCCTGGCGGTGTCGATGAAAGACGGCGGCGATATCCTGGTACTGGGCAAGGCCCTGGAAGGTGAGTTCGAACGCCTGGCGCACAACCTGCCAGCCGGTATGGAGCTGCGCAAGGTCTCGGACCAGCCGGCGGCGGTGAAGGCCGGCGTGGGGGAGTTCGTCCAGGTGTTGGCCGAGGCGCTGGTCATCGTGCTGCTGGTGAGTTTCTTCTCGCTGGGCCTGCGCACCGGCCTGGTGGTGGCGCTGGCCATCCCGCTGGTGTTGGCCATGACCTTTGCCGCCATGCATTACTTTGGCATCGGCCTGCACAAGATCTCCCTCGGTGCGCTGGTGCTGGCCCTGGGCCTGCTGGTGGACGACGCGATCATTGCCGTGGAGATGATGGCGATCAAGATGGAGCAGGGCTACGACCGCCTTAAAGCGGCCAGTTATGCCTGGACCAGCACGGCCTTCCCGATGCTCACCGGCACCCTGATCACGGCGGCAGGTTTTCTGCCGATTGCCACGGCGGCCTCGAGCACCGGCGAATACACCCGGTCGATCTTCCAGGTGGTCACTATTGCGTTGCTGGCCTCGTGGGTGGCGGCCGTGGTGTTCGTGCCGTACCTGGGCGAGCGCCTGCTGCCAGACCTGGCCAAGCTGCATGCCGCGCGCCACGGCAAGGACGGCCACGCGCCAGACCCTTACGCCACGCCGTTCTACCAGCGTGTGCGGCGGGTGGTGGAGTGGTGTGTACGGCGGCGCAAGACGGTGATTCTGCTGACCGTTGCCGCCTTTGTCGGCAGCATCGTGCTGTTCCGCTTTGTGCCCCAGCAGTTTTTCCCGGCATCCGGGCGCCCGGAGTTGATGGTTGACCTGAAGCTGGGCGAAGGCGCTTCGCTGGCCAATACCGCAGAGCGGGTCAAGCAGTGGGAGGCGCTGCTCAAGCAGCAGGACGGCATCGACAATTATGTGGCCTATGTGGGCACCGGTTCACCGCGCTTCTACCTGCCGCTGGACCAGCAACTGCCGGCAGCCAGCTTTGCCCAGTTCGTGGTGCTGGCCAAGTCGATGGAAGACCGCGAGCGCCTGCGCAGCTGGCTGATCGACACCGTGGACCAGCAGTTCCCAGACTTGCGTGCCCGGGTCACGCGCCTGGAAAACGGCCCACCCGTGGGCTACCCAGTGCAGTTCCGGGTCACCGGCGAACACATCGAGAAGGCCCGTGCCCTGGCCAGGGAAGTGGCTGACAAGGTGCGTGAGAACCCGCATGTGGTGAACGTGCATCTGGATTGGGAGGAGCCGAGCAAGGCCGTGTTCCTTGAAATCGACCAGGACCGTGCCCGCGCCCTGGGCGTGAGTACCGCGCACCTGGCGAGCTTCCTGCAGAGTTCGCTGATCGGCAGCACCGTCAGTCAGTACCGCGAGGACAATGAGCTGATCGAGATCCTGCTGCGCGGCACCCTGCAGGAACGCAGCGAACTGGGCAACCTCGGCAGCCTGGCGCTGCCCACCGACAACGGCCAGAGCGTGGCCCTGTCGCAGGTAGCGACCCTGCAGTACGGCTTTGAAGAAGGCATTATCTGGCACCGCAACCGCTTGCCGACGGTGACCGTGCGCGCCGATATCTACGACAAGGAGCAGCCGGCCACGCTGGTGAAACAGATTCTGCCGACCCTGCAGGACATCCGTGCCAAGCTGCCCGATGGTTACCTGCTGGAAGTGGGTGGCACGGTTGAAGACGCCGAGCGTGGGCAGAAGTCGGTGAACGCCGGCATGCCGTTGTTCGTGGTGGTGGTGCTAAGCCTGCTGATGATCCAGTTGCGCAGCTTCTCGCGCACGGTGATGGTGTTCCTCACCGCGCCGCTGGGGCTGATTGGCGTGACCCTGTTCCTGCTGGTGTTCCGCCAGCCGTTCGGCTTTGTCGCCATGCTCGGCACCATTGCCCTGGCGGGGATGATCATGCGCAACTCGGTGATCCTGGTGGACCAGATCGAGCAGGACATCGCGGCGGGGATGGAGCGTTGGCAGGCGATCATCGAGGCCACGGTGCGGCGCTTCCGGCCAATCGTGCTGACCGCGTTGGCGGCGGTGCTGGCGATGATCCCGTTGTCGCGCAGTGTGTTCTACGGGCCGATGGCGGTGGCGATCATGGGCGGTTTGATCGTGGCCACGGTGCTGACGCTGTTGTTCCTGCCGGCGTTGTATGCGGCGTGGTTCAGGGTGAAAAAGGGCTGAAGACGCGGGGGAGGGCATAGCCCTCCCCCTGGGCCGTCACAGGGCGCCGAAGACCTTCTTGGCCAGGCTGGTAGCCGCCTGCGCTGGGTTCTGGCGAATGCTCTGCTCCTGCTTGCCAATCATCTCGAACAGGCCATCCAGCGCCTTTTCGGTCACGTAGTTCTCAATGCTGGCGCTCTTGGCGTCGACCACGCCCAGTGCCACCGCCTGCCCGGCAAAGTTGTTGTACTGCTGGGCCAGGCCGACCTTGTCGGTCGCCTGCTTGACGATTGGCAGGAACTTGGCGCGGATCTGCTCGCGGCTGCTCTTGTTCAGGTACTGGGTGGCCGAGTCGTCACCACCGCTGAGAATGCCCTTGGCATCGGTCACGCTCATGTTCTTCACGGCATCCACCAAAATCGCCTGGGCCTGCGGCACGGCGGCTTCGGCGGCCTTGTTCATGCTGGCTTCAAGGGCATCGACCTGTTCACCTTTGCCGAACATCTTCATGGCCTTGGCCGCTTTGCCCAGGTTGCCAGGCAATTCGATGCGCACGTCGGGGTTGTTGCTGAAGCCACCTGGGGTGCTCAACTGCTTGACGGCGAGCTGTGCGCCTTGGGTCAGGGTATCTTTCAGGCCGCCAGTGGCGTCTTTCTGGCTCAGGTCGCCCAGCGACAAGGCCAGGGCGCTGGCCGACAGCAGCAGGCCGGCGCACAGGGTAGTGAAGCGCAGGGAAGTGCGGATCATGAAGCTTTCCTTGTAAACGGATGAATACGGGTATCAGCGAATCGGGTCGACTTTGATACGTACCGATTGTGGGTCACTGCCGTCGAGCGCGACACCATGGTGTTCGGTATTGATGAACAGCAGCTTTCCATCCAGCTCGATGCGCGCGCTTACCGCGTAGCGGTGGCCAGGTTTGACCTGGGCCGGGTCGTAGGTGAGGTGGAACGGCAACGGTACGTTGCCTTTGACCGGGCCGGCCTGGCGGGCCAGGGTTACGGCGGGTGCGTCCATCAGCGACACGTCCTGCAGTTCCACGCTCAGGGTGGCGGCAGGTGGCAGGGCGATACGCTGCAGGTAGAAGACTTCACCGTCCAGGCTGGCCTGGTTGGATGGGGTTTGGCTGGAACAGGCTGCGAGCAGGGATGCGCAACACAGCATAAAGAGCTTTTTCATGGTATCTCCGAAGTCCTTGGCGTTGGCTTGTGGCCAACCCCAGGGACTGTAGCGGATTTTCCCGACGGATAAAGCCTCAGATGGTCGAAGATTCCAGCCCGTCGTCACGGTGCAGGGCCACCTGGCGGATCGACAGGCGCAATTCGGCCGACAGCACACGCTTGGCCACGCCCTCGGCCAGCTCGCCGAGCTTGTCGTGATACCCCAGCTTGCCTTGTGTGTCGGTGTGCAGCACGCCTTGCTGCAGCAGGGTCTGGATGAAGTGGCGGAACAGCGTCTTGTCGAAGAATTCCGGGGCGTTCAAGCCATGCAAAATCGACAGGCGCTGGGCCATCATCACGCACAGGTCTTCCAGCGCTTCGGCGCTGAGGCTGTTCTGCCCGCTGTTGATCAGCAGCGAAGTGGCCATGTAGAAGCGCTGCAGGGTCTGGGTGATAGTGCGGGCGAGCAGGGTCAGTAGCACGAACTGCCGCGAGCTTGGCGCCGGGCGTACATACACGTCGTTCTCCTGGCGCAGCAGGCCTTGCTCGACCAGCGCGGCCAGCCATTGGTCGATGACCTCGTCCAGCTGCTCCGGCGCCCAGCGCAGGAACAGCTCGGCCTGCAGGTAGGGGTAAAGCGCGTGCACATACTGGCCCAGCAGTTCGCGGCTCATGCGCGAGCTGCTGAGGAAGAAGCTGGCCAGCAGCGCCGGCAGGGCGAAGATGTGCAGCACGTTGTTGCGGTAATAGGTCATCAGTACCGCATTGCCTTCATCCAGGAAGAGGATGCGGCCCAGGGCGTCCTTCTGCTCAGCCACCAGGTTCATGCTGCGCACGTGTTCGATCAGCGCCTGGCCGTCGCCATCGGGCAAGGTGGTGTGCGGCGAGTAGGGCACCTGGCGCAGCAGGGCCAGGTACAGGTCGAGCACGCGGGTCAGGGCGCGCTCGTCCAGGGCCAGGCGGCTGGTGGACAGCAAAGCCAGGGCCACCAGGTTGACCGGGTTGATGGCGGCCGCCTCGTTGAGGTGACGGGCCACGGTTTCACCCAGGCGGGTGGTGGTGGCGTTGAGCCAATCCGGGCGGTACTGCGGGCCGTGATCCTGTTCGCGCCAGCCGGGCTGCTGCTGGTCGAGGAAACCGGCCAGGCGGATCGGTTCGCCGAAGTTGACGTAGACCTGGCCAAAGCGCTGCTTGAGTGCACCGAACACCTTGAAGATGTCGAGCACCGATTCTTTCTTCTTGCTGGCGCCGCGCAGTTCGCCCAGGTAGGTGCGGCCTTCGAGCACGCGCTCGTAGCCGATGTACACTGGCACGAACACGATTGGCGTACGTGACGAACGCAGGAAGCTGCGCAGGGTAATGGCCAGCATCCCGGTGCGCGGCTGCAGCATGCGCCCGGTACGCGAGCGGCCGCCTTCGACGAAGTACTCGACCGGGAAGCCCTTGGTGTACAGGGTGTGCAGGTACTCGTTGAACACCGCCGTGTAAAGCGGGTTGCCCTTGAAGGTGCGGCGCATGAAGAACGCGCCACCGCGGCGCAGCAGGTTGCCCACCACTGGCATGTTGAGGTTGATGCCCGCAGCCACGTGCGGCGGGGTGAGGCCGTTGCGGAACAGCAGGTACGACAGCAGCAGGTAATCGATGTGGCTGCGGTGGCACGGCACGTAGATCACTTCGTGGCCGGGGGCTATGCCCTGAACCTGTTCGATGTGGTTGACCTTGATGCCGTCGTAGATCTTGTTCCAGAACCAGCTGAGTACCACTTCGAGAAAGCGTATGACGGTGTAGGTGTAGTCCGAGGCGATTTCGTTGCCGTAGCGCAGTGCCTGGGCTTCGGCCTTGGCAAGCGGCAGGTTTTCTCGCTGGGCCTCGTCGGCGATGGCCTGGCGCACCAGTGGCGCGTGAACCAACCCCTTGACCAGGTTGCGCCGGTGCGAGATGTCCGGGCCGATGACGGCAGTCTTGAGGTTGCGAAAATGCACGCGCATCAGGCGCTGGGCCATGCGCACGGTGCGCGCGTGGCCTTTGTTGTGCTGCACCAGTTCACGCAGGTGGATCGGCGCGGAGAACTGCACCCGAGTCTTGCGCCCCAGAATCAGTACGGTCAGCAGCCGGCGCAGGCGCCCGGTCACCGCCCAGCTGTCGGCGAACAGCAGCTTCCATGGGCTGGATTCGCTGGCCGGGGTCTGCCCCCAGAACACGCTGACTGGAATGATCTGCGCATCTTCTTCGGCATGCTGGCTGACCGCCGCCACCAGGCGCTCAAGTGTAGGCGGGGCACCACTTTTGTCCTGGCGCCCGAGCCAGTCCGGGTCGGGGGTCAGGTAGAAGAACGCGGCCGGCTCTTGCAGTGGGCCGACGGCTACCGGCAGCACCGGGCGCGGCAGCCCCGCCTTGGTGCATTCGTGGTCGAGCACGGCCAGGTCGGTGAGCGACGGCGAGGGCAGGGCATAGAACACTGGCCGGCTGCGGTCGAGGTTGAGGGTCATGGAAGACTGGTTGATGGTCTCGGAGCGCACCCACAGGTACAACAGGCGACGCAGGCCGCCGAAGATCAGGCGGTGCAGGGGGGAACGGGTCATGGGGTGTGTGCCCTGGGTGTGATTTTCAG
>Ga0105244_10003441_pt1 | contig 11284 bp, 10 predicted proteins | sample KBSM44metaG_FD_80423 | JGI IMG/M metagenome (GOLD analysis project Ga0105244, IMG submission 80423) | Miscanthus rhizosphere microbial communities from Kellogg Biological Station, Michigan, USA - KBS M4-4 metaG | ecosystem: Host-associated > Plants > Roots > Rhizosphere > Soil | place...
AACGTGCGCGTGGTCGAGGGCCGCGCCACCGGCCTGCTGCGCGCTGACGACGGTGCCACTGTGCACCTCGACGACGGCAGCAGCATCAAGGCCGCGCTGGTGCTCGGCGCCGACGGCGCGCAGTCCTGGGTGCGCGGCCAGTGCGATATCGGTTTCGACTACCGCAGCTACAACCAGCGCGCGGTGGTATCGAACTTCGCCTGCGAGCTGCCGCATCACGGCGCGGCCTTCCAATGGTTCACCGGCGCCGAAGGTATCGTGGCCTTGCTGCCGCTGCCGGGGAATCAGGTGTCGCTGGTGTGGTCGGCGCCGGAAGCGCTGGCCGACACGCTGCGCACCGAATCGGCGCAGCAGATCGCCGACCGTCTCGCGGTCTACGCCCATGAAAAGCTGGGCGCCCTGACGCCGCTGCAGCCGGAGCTGGTGCGCGACTTCCCATTGAAGCTGGTGCGTCCGCACAAGATGACCTCTGCCCGCGTGGCCCTGATCGGCGACGCCGCCCACGTGGTGCATCCGCTGGCCGGCCATGGCATGAACCTCGGCTTTGCCGACGTGGCGCAATTGATTAAAACCCTGTCCGAACGCGAGCCGCAGCGCAGCATCGGCGACGACCGCGTACTGGCCCGCTACGAGCGCGCGCGCAAGGAAGATGTGCTGCTGATGCAGCTCACCACCGATGGCCTGGCGCGTTTGTTCGAGACCGATATCGAGCCTTTGCGCGTGGTTCGTAATTTCGGATTAAACTTGTTGGATAAATTACCTGTGCTGAAGCGCCGCCTCATCTCGCACGCGATGGGGAAGTAGTCAGTCGTTACCGGAGAAGTTATGAGAAAGAGTAAGATCGCTTTGCTGTCGTTGTCCGTTTTGATGGCATCCTGCGTCGGCGCGCAAAACCCGCCGAGCACCGAGTCGATCAAGAAGTTGATCGAGCCGCGCCTGGGCACCGGCGTCAAGGTGGACTCGGTCAAGGAGACGCCATACAGCGGCCTTTATGAAGTGCGCATCGGCAGCGACATCCTGTACACCGACAAAACCGCCACTTACCTGATCAACGGCCACGTGTTCAACCTGACCACCGGCGCCGACCTGACCCGCGAACGTATCGACGAAATTTCGAAGATCAAATTCTCCGACCTGCCGCTGGATAAAGCCATCAAGACCGTCAAGGGCGACGGCTCGCGCGTGATCGCGGTGTTCGAAGATCCTAACTGCGGCTACTGCAAGCGCCTGCGCCAGACCACGCTGAAGGAAACCGACAACGTCACTATTTACACCTTCATGTACAACATTCTGTCAGATGATTCGTTCACCAAGTCGAAGAACATCTGGTGCTCGGCTGACCGCAGCAAGGCCTGGGATGACTGGATGGTGAGTGGCAAAGCCGCACCGGCCGCCACCGCGTCGTGCGAATCGCCGAACGATGAAGTGCTGGCGCTGGGCCGCAAGCTGGGCGTGCAGGGCACCCCGGCTATCTTCTTCGCCGACGGCTCGCGCATTCCAGGCGCGATCGACGCCAAATCCTTGGAAGAGAAGTTCAGCAAGGTTAAGCAGTAATCCATAACGCAGGGACAACAGGAGACTTGAATGATCACTTTGAACATCAACGGTAAGGATGTACAGGTAGACGCCGACCCTTCGACGCCGATCCTGTGGGCCTTGCGTGACAATCTGAATATGACCGGCACCAAGTTCGGCTGCGGCATGGCGCTGTGCGGCGCCTGCACCGTGCATCTGGGCGGCCAGCCGATCCGCTCCTGCGTGACGCCGATTTCGGCTGCCGCCGGCCAGAAGATCACCACCATCGAGGCGATGGAAACCGACAAGGTGGGCAAGGCGGTGCAGGATGCGTGGGTTAAGATCGACGTGCCGCAATGCGGCTACTGCCAGAGTGGCCAGATCATGAGCGCCACCGCGCTGCTGCGCACCAATAAAAATCCGTCGGATGCCGAAATCGATAATGCCATGAGCGGGAACATCTGCCGCTGTGGTACGTATCAGCGCATCCGCGCCGCCATCAAAGACGCTGCCAAATCCATCGCCTGAGGAGGAGACCATCATGCGTATCGAATGGATGAATCAAGGCAGTATCGTTAGCGCTTCCGCTTCCGGCATGTCGCGTCGCAGCTTCATGAAAGCCGGTGCTGTCGTCGGCGGTGGTTTTGTGCTGGGCTTTGTGGTGCCGGGCGGCGGACGCTTCGCCAATGCGCAGCAGCCGCCGGCCAAGACCTATGAACCGAATGCTTTCCTGCACATCGCGCCGGACAACCGCGTGACGGTGCAGGTCAACCGCCTGGAATTCGGACAGGGCGTGCAAACCGCGCTGCCAATGCTGATCGCCGAAGAGCTGGACGCCGACTGGTCGCTGGTGAACGGCGCGCTGGCGCCGGCCGGTGAGCAGTACAAGGATCCGGCGTTCGGCATCCAGATCACCGGCGGCTCGGGCAGTGTGGCCCACTCGTTCATGCAGTACCGCGAAATCGGCGCCAAGGCGCGTGCGATGCTGATCGCGGCGGCGGCCGAGCAGTGGAAGGTGCCGGCGGATCAAATCAAAACCGTGAAGGGCACGCTGATCGGCCCCGCAGGCCAGAAGGCTACCTACGGCTCGCTGGCCGAGGCGGCCATGAAGCAGCCGGTGCCTGCCACCGTCAAGCTGAAAGATCCGAAAGATTTCACCATCATCGGCAAACCGGTGAAGCGCCTCGACGCGCGCGCCAAGTCCACCGGCAAGCAGCAATTCGGCATGGACTTCAAGGCGCCGGACAGCAAGGTCGCGGTGGTGGCGCGTCCGCCGGTGTTCGGCGCCAAGGTCGCCAAGTTTGACGCCAGCAAGGCCAAGGCCATCAAGGGCGTGATCGATGTGCTGGAAGTGAAGACGGATCGCGGCGGCAGCGGCGTGGTGGTCATCGCCGACGGCTACTGGCCTGCCAAGACCGGCCGCGAAGCGCTGGCTATCGATTGGGATACCAGCGGCGTGGAGAAAGTCAGCAGCGACAAGCAGCTCGCCGAGTACAAGGCGCTGTCGCAAAAGCCGGGCAATCCGGTGCGCAAGGCCGACACCTCCAAGCTGGCTGGCGCGGCGAAGAAAATCTCCGCCGTGTATGAGTTCCCTTACCTCGCGCACGCGCCGATGGAACCGCTGAACTGCGTGGTCGACCTGCGCAAGGACGGCTGCACGGTGTGGGCCGGCTCGCAATTCCAGACCATCGACCAGGGCGCGATCGCCGCCACCGCTGGCCTGAAGCCCGAACAGGTGACGTTGAATACGATGATGGCCGGCGGTGGTTTCGGCCGCCGCGCGGTGCCGACTTCGGACTATCTGGTGGAAGCGGTCAACGTCGCCAAGGTGTGGCAGGCTGCGGGCCACAAGGAGCCGATCAAGGTAATCTGGAGCCGCGAGGACGATATCAAGGGCGGCTACTACCGTCCGTCGCACGTGCACCGCGCCGACATTGGCATGGATGCCAAGGGCGAGATCGTGGCGTGGAATCACGTCATCGTCGGCCAGTCCATCATCACCGGCACGCCGTTCGAGGGCATGATGGTGAAGGATGGCGTCGACGCAACCATGGTGGAAGGCATGGGCGAACCGTACGAAGTGCCGCTCAATCTGAGCGCGCATTCGGTCAAGGCCAACGTGCCGGTGCTGTGGTGGCGTTCCGTCGGCTCGACCCATACCGCCTTTGTGATGGAAACCCTGATCGACGAAGCCGCGCACGCGGCCAAGATGGACCCAGTGGCCTATCGCAAAAAGCTGGTGGGCGAGAAGGGCAAGCGCCACATCGCCGCGCTGGATCTGGCGGTCGCCAAGTCGGGCTATGGCAAGAAGGCTTTACCTAAAGGCCAGGCTTACGGCGTGGCGGTGCACGAATCGTTCAATACCGTGATTGCCTATGTGGTGGTGGCTTCGGTCAAGAACGGCCAGCCGAAACTGCACTCGGTCACGGCGGGCGTCCACTGCAACACGGCGGTCAATCCACTGACCATCGAGGCGCAGATCCAGGGCGCGGCGCTGATGGGCCTCGGCATGACCTTGCCGGGCGCCGCTATCACGCTGAAGGACGGCGTGGTCGATCAGCAGAACTTCAGCGACTACACCGTGGCGCGCATGACCGACATGCCGAAGATCGACGTCCACATCGTGCCGTCCAACGATCCGCCAACCGGCATGGGCGAACCTGGTCTGCCGCCGCTGGCGCCGGCGTTCGCCAACGCGCTGTTCAAGCTGACCGGCAAGCGCCTGCGCAAGCTGCCGTTCGATCTGGCCAGCGCCTGACCGGATGGCGATAACCGGCATCCTGCTGGCCGCCGGACGCGGTCGACGTTTTGACCCGTCCGGCGTGGAAAACAAACTGCTGCAAACCATGGCGGATGGCGAGATCGTCGTCGCCGCCAGCGCAAAGAATATGCTGGCCGTGCTGCCGCGCGTGCTGGCTGTAGTCCGCGAAGGCGACGACAAGGTCGCCGCGCTGCTGGGCCGCCTCGGTTGCGAAGTGCGCGTCTGCGCCACCGCCGACATGGGCATGGCCGAATCCCTCACCACTGCAATCGAACATACCAAGGGCGCCGAAGGATGGCTGGTCGGCCTGGGCGACATGCCGCGCGTCCGGCCGGACACCATGCGCGCGCTGGTTGCTACCATCGAACGCGGCGCGCGCATCGCGGCGCCCATATTTGAAGGACGGCGCGGCAATCCGGTCGCCTTTAGTGCATATCACCTGCCGTTGCTGCTGGCGCTGGAAGGCGACCAGGGCGCGCGCGCGATTTTAAAAAGCCACGCGGTCAGCGAAGTGGTGGTCGATGATGAAGGCGTGGTGCGCGACATCGATACAAAACAGGATTTAATATGAAAAAGAACCAGGCAGCTATCGCCTATACCATCGTTGGCCATGACCTGGCTGCGCACTTGTTCCATGTCTCCGTGACGGTGGCCGCGCCGGCCGAAGGCGGCCAGATTTTCGCGCTGCCGGCGTGGATCCCCGGCAGCTACATGATCCGTGAGTTTTCTCGCAATATTGTGCGCATCCGTGCGGAATCGAAGGGCGAGCCGGTCGAGCTGACCAAGCTGGATAAGCACTCGTGGCAGGCGGCCCCGCTGGCCGACCGCCGCGCGCCGCTGACGCTGCACTACGAAGTCTACGCCTGGGATTTGTCCGTGCGCGCCGCGCACCTGGACCAGACCCACGGTTTCTTCAACGGCACCAGCGTGTTCCTGCGCGTGCTCGGTCAGGAAGATCAGCCGCACGTGGTGGATATCCAGCGTCCGCAGGACGAGGCGGCGCAGGACTGGCGCGTGGCCACCGCGCTGCCCGAGCTGAAAGCGAAACGTTATGGTTTTGGCACTTACATCGCGTCCAATTACGATGAGCTGATTGACCACCCGGTGGAGTTGGGCGACTTTGCGCTGGCGACTTTCAAGGCACATGGCGTCCCGCACGATATCGTCATCACCGGCCGCGTGCCGAACCTGGACCTGGCGCGCCTGAGCGCCGACCTGAAAAAAATCTGCGAAACCCAGATCGCCTTCTTCGAGCCGAAGACCAAAAAAGCGCCAATGGACCGCTACGTGTTCATGACCATGGCGGTTGGCGACGGCTACGGCGGTCTGGAACACCGCGCCTCGACCGCGCTGATCTGCAATCGCAACGACCTGCCGACCACCGCGAGCAAGGGCAAGGAGCCTAGCGACGGCTATCTGCAATACCTGGGCTTGTGCAGCCACGAGTATTTCCACACCTGGAATGTGAAGCGCATTAAACCGGCCGTGTTTGCGCCATACAACCTGCAAGTTGAAAACTATTCGCCACTGCTGTGGCTGTTTGAAGGTTTCACCAGTTATTACGACGATTTAATGCTGGTGCGTGCCGGTATTATCGGTGAACAGGTTTATTTCAAACTGCTGGGCAAGACAGTGAACAGCGTATTACGCGGTTCTGGTCGTACCAAACAAAGCGTGGCTGACTCCAGTTTCGACGCCTGGGGTAAATATTATCGCCAGGATGAAAATGCACCGAATTCCATCGTCAGTTATTACACCAAGGGTTCGTTAGTCGGCTTGGCGCTGGATTTGAGTATTCGCGCTAAAACCGGCGGTGACAAGTCGCTGGACGATGTCATGCGCGCATTATGGCAGCGTTATGGCCGCGATTTTTATCTGGGCGGTGGCCGTGGCGTTACGCCGGCTGAGGCGGAAGCTTTATTTGATGAAATCAGCGGTGGCCGCTTCAAGCCATTCTTCGATAAATATGTTCGCGGCACCGAAGATTTGCCGCTGGCGAAATTGCTGGCGCCATTCGGAGTTAAATATAACGACGAGCGTAAATCGTCCAAGCCGAGTTTCGATGCGAATCTGGGCCGCGATGGCAATGACTGCAAACTGTCGGCGGTCCATGAGAATGGTGCCGCTCACCGCGCTGGATTGTCGGCCGGCGATATTCTGGTGGCGGTCGACGGCCTGCGGGTGACGGCCACCAATCTGGATAATCTGCTGTCGCGTTACGCGGTTGGCGAGTCGATTCAGGTGATGGCTTTCCGTCGCGACGAATTAATGAGCTTCGACCTGGTGTTGCAAGGTGACCGCGTACCGGGTGTCACTTTGGTGCTGGAATCGGCGGTTAAACGGGCTGGACCGCTACGACCGAGCGCAAGTCGCTGATTTTCAAGCCGCATCCCTCTGATGCGGCTTTTTTTTACCCTGAAATTATGCTAACTTTTGGCATGTAAAAGCTCAAATCTGGCGTGTACTGTGATCCTGCTCGACCCTACCACTATTATTTTCATGGCCACACTGATGGCCTGCGCCATGAGCCTCGTGCTGTACTCCGCCCATTTGAGCTTTCCCAAAGAGATTCAGGGCATGCGCGAATGGGCCATCGGCCTGGTATTGTTGGTGATCGGCGCCGTGCTTTTCACCCTGCGCGAAACCTCGGCCATTACTTCGCTGGCCGCCAATGCAGCACTGACCTGCGGGCTGGGTTTAACGCTGATTGGTACGGAAAAGCTGTATGAATTGCCTCCGTCCTGGCGCATATTCCAAATGGTCTTGATCGTGACGACGCTGGGAATCGCTTATTGGCGAATTATCGAACCCAATTTCAGTGCCCGCGTTGCGGTATTTTCTTTCTCGGTCTTGATATTTTATGTGCGCCAGGTATTCCTGATCAGAAAATACGGCGAGCCGCATTTTTCCTCGCGGTTCTTCCTGATTTTAATGTCGATTCAAACCGTGGTGGTTTTCACGCGCGGTGTTATCTCATTAGTGTTGGGCGGCGAACATGTTGATTTAACGATGGTAGGCGCATTCCAGAGTTTATATCTGGCTGTGGGCCATTTCATGATTTTGCTGATGACCGTCGGCTTTATGACGGTTTGCACGCGCCGCCTGCAAATTATTCTTGAACGCCGTTCTACACTGGACCCGTTAACCGAGGTATTAAACCGCCGCGGCTTTGCCGATATTTACGCCAAAGAGCATGCCCTGATGCGCCGCGAAGGCACATTCATGACCATGCTGAATATCGATATCGATCATTTTAAAAAGATTAATGACTGCCACGGTCATGCCGTCGGCGACCGGGTTTTAGTGGATGTGGCAAAGATGATTTCCAGCGCCTTGCGCGCTTCCGATCACGTTGCCCGTTTCGGCGGCGAGGAGTTCGTCGTGCTGCTGCCGGCTACCGGACTGGACCGGGCGCTGCACATCACCGAGCGCATCCAGGACGCGCTGCGCACGCCACGCCCGGACATTCCGCCGTACACCGTCAGCGTCGGCGTGGCGTGCCAGAGCAGCGCGGAGGAAAGCCTGGACGGCATCCTGGTCCGCGCCGACAAGGCGTTGTATTGCGCTAAGGAAAGAGGGCGCGACCGCTACGAGATCGCGCCGGAGCCGGTGCTCAGCCGAACAGGCGAGCCAGTTCGGCACCAGGGTCAGGCGCGCGCATAAACGCTTCGCCGACCAGGAAGGCGTGCACGTTCGCGTCGCGCATGGTTTTGACGTCGGCCGGGGCCAGGATGCCGGATTCGGTGATGACCATTTTGTCCGCCGGCATGCGGTCCAGCAGGCCGAGGGTGTTCTGCAGCGAGACTTCAAAGGTGCGCAGGTTGCGGTTGTTCACGCCCAGCAGGCGGGTTTTCAGCTTGAGGGCGGCGGTCAGCTCGTCGCCGTCGTGGGTTTCCACCAGCACGTCCATGCCCAATTCGTGGGCCACGGCTTCCATTTCCGCCATCAGGCCGTGATCCAGCGCGGACACGATGAGCAAAATCGCGTCGGCGCCCATCGCGCGTGCTTCGTAGATCTGGTAAATATCGATCATGAAGTCCTTGCGCAGCACCGGCAGCGAGCAGGCGCCGCGTGCTTGCTGCAGGTAGGCCACCGAACCCTGGAAGAACTGCTCGTCGGTCAGCACCGACAGGCACGCGGCGCCATTGGCCTCGTAGGTGGCGGCGATTTCCGCCGGGCGGAAGTCGGCGCGGATCACGCCTTTCGATGGCGACGCTTTCTTGATTTCGGTGATGACGCCCGGCTTGCCGGCGTCAATCTTCGCGCGCAGGCTGGCTTCAAAGCCGCGCAGGCCGGCGCGCAGTTCGGCGTTGGATTCCACCTCGTCGCGCAGGCTGGCAAAGCTGCGGTATTTTTTGGCGGCGGCCACTTCATCGGCTTTCACTGCCAGGATTTTGTTCAGAATGTCAGACATGATTAGTTTTGCTCCGAGAGTGCAAGGCGCGCGCCGAGGGCCAGGAACAGGCCACCCATCGTGCGGTTCATCCACAGCGACACCAGCGGTTTGATTTTCAAACGCGCGCTGGCAAAGGCGGTGAACAAGGCAAGGCCGTGGCAATACAGCATGCCGTTGAAATTAAAAATAGTGCCGAGGATGATGAAGGCCAGCGGCTTGCTGCTGGAATCGGCATGAATAAATTGTGGCACGAAGGCCAGGAAGAACAGCGCCACCTTGGGGTTCAGCACATTGGTGAGGAAGCCCTGCAAGTAGATCTTGCGCCAGGCCAGCGGCTGGGCGGCGCGCGCGACCAGCGCACTGTCCTCCGCTTCATCGCGCAGTTTCGCGCGCAGCATGCCGATGCCCATGTAGACGATGTAGGCCGCACCTACCCATTTGACCACCGTGAACGCGGCGGCGGAGGTGGACAGCACGGCCGACAAGCCTAGTGCCGCCGCCAGCACGTGCACCATCGTACCGGTGCCGATGCCTAGCGCGGCTGCCGAACCGGCACGCCAGCCCTGCGTCGCGCTGCGCGTCATGATGAGCAGGTTGTCCGGTCCGGGCATGATGTTCAGCAGCAGGCCCGAGATGATAAACAACGTCAGGTCGTGGATGCCGAACATGGTCAGTTACCTCGGCCGAGCGTTTGCGTGACTTCGACGAATTGATCGATCTTGCGCAGCGCCGCGCCTGAATGGATCGCTTCGCGCGCTCGCTTCAAGCCATCTTCGATCGAACTGGCCACACCGGCCGCGTACAGCGCGGTGCCGGCGTTAAGCGACACGATATCGTAGGCCGGACCAGCTTCGCCGCGCAGCGCTTCCATCATGCGCAGCTTGGATTCGTTGGCGTCGGCCACCTTCAGATTGCGGCTGGCGATCATCGACATACCGAAATCTTCCGGGTGGATTTCATACTCGCGGATTTCGCCGTTAATCAGCTCGCCGACCATGGTCGATGCGCCCAGCGACACCTCGTCCATATTGTCCTTGCCGTACACCACGATGGCGTGCTGCGCGCCCAAGCGCTGCAGCACGCGCACCTGGATACCCACCAGGTCAGCGTGGAACACGCCCATCAGAATATTCGGCGCGCCGGCCGGATTGGTCAGCGGTCCGAGAATATTGAAGATCGAGCGCACACCCAGTTCCTTGCGCACCGGCGCCACGTGCTTCATGGCGGCGTGGTGGTTCGGCGCGAACATGAAGCCGATGCCGGTCTGCGCGATCGACTGTGCAATCTGCTCCGGCTTCAGGTTGATATTCGCGCCCAGCGATTCAATCACGTCCGCGCTGCCCGACGACGACGACACACTGCGGCCGCCGTGCTTGGCCACACGCGCCCCCGCAGCCGCGGCCACAAACATCGAGGTGGTGGAGATATTGAAGGTGTGCGCGCCGTCGCCGCCGGTGCCGACGATGTCGAGCAGGCCGGTGGTGTCGGCCATCGGCACCTTGGTGGAGAATTCGCGCATTACCGTCGCGGCAGCGGCAATTTCGCCGATGGTTTCTTTTTTCACGCGCAGGCCCATGGTCAGGGCGGCCACCATGACGGGCGACATTTCGCCGGACATGATCTGGCGGAACAGGTGCAGCATCTCGTCGTGGAAAATCTCGCGGTGTTCGATGCAGCGCAGCAGTGCTTCTTGATGGGTGATAGGCATGGCTTATCCTTCTTTAATCAGCGTACGAGGAAGTTCTTCAACAGTTGGTGGCCGTGTTCCGACAGAATGGACTCGGGGTGGAACTGCACGCCCTCGATGTCGTATTCCTTGTGTCGCACGCCCATGATTTCACCGTCGTCGGTCCATGCCGTCACTTCGAGGCAGGACGGCAGCGAGCTGCGCTCGATGGCCAACGAGTGATACCGGATCACTGTGAAGGGAGATGGGATGTCCTTGAAGACGCCCACGCCCGTATGCGCGATTAAAGAAGTTTTGCCATGCATGACCTGCTTGGCGCGGATTACCTTGCCGCCGAACGCTTCGCCGATGGCCTGGTGGCCAAGGCACACGCCCAGAATCGGCTTCTTGCCGGCGAAGTGCTTGAGCACTTCGATGGAGATACCGGCTTGCGACGGATCTTTCGGACCCGGCGAAATGCAGATGTGGTCAGGATTGAGCGCCTCGATCTCCGCGATGGTGATTTCATCGTTGCGGAAAACGCGCACGTCTTCACCCAGCTCGCCGAAGTACTGCACGATGTTGTAGGTGAAGGAGTCGTAGTTGTCGATCATCAGCAGCATATTAGAACTCCCCATCCAGGCCATCTTGCACTTGCTCGGCAGCGCGCAGCACAGCACGCGCCTTGTGTTCAGTTTCCTGCCATTCCATCTCGGCGATGGAGTCGGCGACGATGCCGGCGGCGGCCTGCACGTACAGGTTGCCGTCCTTGATCACGCCGGTACGGATCGCAATGGCCACGTCCATCTCGCCGCCGAACGACAGGTAGCCGCAGGCGCCGCCGTAAATACCGCGCTTGCTGATTTCCAGTTCGTCGATGATTTCCATCGCGCGCACTTTCGGCGCGCCGGTCAGCGTGCCGGCCGGGAAGGTGGCGCGCAGCACG
>Ga0105244_10003445_pt1 | contig 11278 bp, 10 predicted proteins | sample KBSM44metaG_FD_80423 | JGI IMG/M metagenome (GOLD analysis project Ga0105244, IMG submission 80423) | Miscanthus rhizosphere microbial communities from Kellogg Biological Station, Michigan, USA - KBS M4-4 metaG | ecosystem: Host-associated > Plants > Roots > Rhizosphere > Soil | place...
CACTGCTCTCGGACGTGCAGACGTATGGCCGCACGGCTGAGGTCAAACACTTTCTGGAAAACCTTGCCTGTGACATGGGCGTTGCCGACAAGATCGCCTTGGTCGCCAAGTTCAGTTGCCCGGGCGACGGTGTGATCGGCACCATGATCGAGCAGTTTCCCAACCGGCAAAGCCGCATCTCATTGCTGAATGAGAAAGACGAGCTGGGGGTGGCCAAGGTCAACGTGCATTGGGCACTGAGCGAAAGTGACAGGCACACCATCAAGTGCATCGGTACCGAACTGGCCAAACAATTTGCCGACATGGACTTGGGCTTCGTCAAGCTCAACGACTTCGTCTACGACACATCAGTGCCGCTGAAGATGGCGCCACATGCCCATCACATGGGCACCACACGCATGGCTGTGTCGCCTGAGTTCGGTGTGGTCGACGCCAATTGCAAAGTGTTCGGCACCCAGAATCTCTACGTGGCGGGAAGCAGTATCTTTGCCAAGGGCGGCGCCTCCAACCCGACCATGCCGTTGTTGCAGTTTGCCGTCAGGCTGGCGGACCACCTCAATGAAAAGTTGAAATCGGCTACGGGTGCCGCGGTGTAACGCACGTTGTAAATGGGTTGAGTGCGAGGCGGTCAGCACCAAGAAGAATGAGACCGAAGTCGCCTCAGGGACAGTTCAGAATCGCTTTAATTGCGAGGCTCGCAGAATGAATGGATGGATACGGAGTGCACTGACGCGTTATGTCAACTCGACCGGGCGGGGAAGCTCGACGTACAAGAAGTTGTGCAATCCAACGGGGCGAGAGTGGGGGAGCTATTTAACCCGTTGGGGTAAGTTTCATTCGGTAGGGGCCAACTTTCATATGAACCCAGGGTGCAACGTGACCGACCCTGCGCTGGTGCGCATTGGTAACAACGTCGGCCTGTCGGATTGCACACTGATCGGCCACGACGGCGTGGTGGCATTGATCGAGCTCTGCTACGGGAAGCACCTCGATTCGGTCGGCTATATCGACATCAAGGACAACTGCTTCATCGGCCATGGCGCGATTGTGATGCCCCGCGTGACCATCGGGCCCGATGCGATCGTCGCTGCCGGTGCGGTGGTCACCAAGGACGTGTTGCCAGGCACTGTAGTGGGTGGCAACCCGGCCAAATTCATCTGTACCACCGAAGCCCTGATCAAGAGGGTGGAGGAGCGCTGCGAAAGCTACCCGTGGATAGAGCTGGTCAAACAGCGCAAAGGTGCCTTTGACCCGGCCGTGGAGCCTGCCCTTGCCGCGCAACGACGGCAGTACTTCTTCGGGGACGGTAGCAATGGATAGAAAACCCGTCGATGTGATGGTGGTCAATTTCAATACTGCGTCTTTGCTGCAGCCCATGTTCGATGCGCTGCGCCAGGCCGACAGCGAAAAACTCGCCAGTTACCTGGTCGTCGACAATGCCTCGGTCGATGATTCTGTGGAACGCATGGCCAAGGTGTGCCCCGAGGCGCTGTTGCTGAGCAACAAGAAGAACGTCGGTTTCGGGCGCGCCAACAACCAACTGCTGGCGCACTTGAAGGGCAAGTACGCACTGCTGCTGAACACCGATGCCTTCGTGGCGGCCGATTCACTGGCCAAGACCCTCGAGTACATGGACAACCACCCCGAGTGCGGCGTGCTGGGCGTGCGCCTGGAGGGGCGCGATGGCGACCTGCAACCCAGCTGCCGCTACTTCCCGACACCCCTGAACGTGTTTGTCGGCCGCACCGGGCTGGGCCGTTTCTTCCCGGGGTTGAAAATGGTCGATGAGATGACCTGGGACCATGGCTCGGTACGCGAATGCGATTGGCTGCCCGGTTGTTTCTACCTGGTGCGTCGCGAAGTGCTGGACCAGGTAGGCCTGTTCGATCCGCGCTACTTTCTCTATTACGAAGAGGTTGACCATTGCAAGCGGGTCAAGGAAGCGGGCTGGAAGGTGGTGTTCTATCCCCATACCACGGTGGTGCATATCGGCGGCGAAAGCTCCAAGTCGGTCAGCGAACTGGAAGCGGCCAGCCGGCAGATTTCCAGCTACCAGATCGAAAGCGAACTGCTGTACTTCCGCAAGCATCACGGTGTTGCCGGGCTGGCGCTGCACATGCTGTTGGTGTGTGTGGGAGACCTGGTACTGGCACTCAAGGCACTGTTGAAGGGGCGAGGTAGCGCCGCGATCCGGGCGTGCTGGCGGCACTGCCAAACTACGTGGTCGCTGTTGTTCAAGACACGGTTCGCAAGCCAACCCACACGGTAGGTGACGTCATGTTCGAGAATATCCGCGCCGACTTGCGTGCACACGGTGGTGATTGGGGTGCCCAGGGGTTCTGGGTATTGCTGGTGTATCGCTTCGGGCGCTGGCGCTATGGCGTGCGCCCGGCTCTGCTGCGCAAACTGTTCTCCATCCTCTACAAGATCCTGTTCAAGTTCGTGCAGATCATTACGGGTGTTGAATTGCCCTGCGAGGTAATCATCGGCCGCAACTTCGTCATCGACCATTTCGGCGGCATCGTGATCAGCGGTTATGCCCGCTTTGGCGATGACTGCCGGATTCGCAACGGGGTGGTGGTGGGGCTGAAGAATGTCAGCGAGCCGATTGCGCCGGTGTTCGGCAATAACGTCGATATTGGCACTGGGGCCAAGGTGCTGGGCAACATCCGCATCGGCAACAACGTGGTCATCGGCGCCAACGCCGTGGTCTTGGTGGATGTGCCAGACAACGCGTTGGCGGTCGGCGTACCTGCGACCATCAAGCTGCGCAACCCCACCGAAGCGGCGCAGTGCACGGTCGAGTGAGGCCCATGGACACAGGTATTGGCGTTGTAGTGATTGGGCGCAACGAGGGGCTACGCCTGGAGCGCTGCCTGCGCTCGTTGGCGCACGGTGCGGACCGGGTGGTGTACGTGGACTCAGGCTCCACCGACGGTTCCGTGCAGATGGCACAGGCCCAAGGGGTGGAAGTGCTGGCGCTCGACATGAGCCGCCCGTTTACCGCAGCCCGGGCCCGAAACGAGGGCTTCACCCGCTTGCAACGCCTGTTGCCGTCGATGCGCTACGTGCAGTTTGTCGACGGCGATTGCGAGGTGGATGCGGCCTGGCTGGGCAACGCCCAGGCCTTTCTTGATGCACGCCCAGACGTAGCGGTGGTGTGCGGGCGGCGCCGTGAACGGTTCCCGCAACGCTCGGTGTACAACCTGCTGTGTGACTTGGAGTGGGACACGCCCATCGGTGAAGCCAAGGCCTGTGGGGGGGATGCGTTGATGCGCGTCGACGCCTTCGCACAGGTGTGCGGCTTTCGCCCGGACCTGATCGCCGGCGAAGAACCGGAGCTGTGCGTCCGCTTGCGCGCCAAGGGGTGGAAAATCTGGCGCCTGGCCGCTGAGATGACCTTGCACGATGCTGCCATGACGCGTTTCAGCCAGTGGTGGCGGCGCAGCTTGCGCGCCGGCCATGCTTATGCCGAAGGTGCCTTTTTGCACGGGCGAGCGCCAGAGCACCATTGGTTGCGAGAGTCCCGCCGCGCCTGGCTCTGGGGCTTGGGCATCCCCCTGGCAATCGTGTTTGCCAGTGGCCTGCTGGGTGTGTGGGCGCTGCTGCTGTTGCTGATCTACCCGCTGCAAGCGGTGCGCCTAGCGCGTCGCGCTGGCAAGCCGACACGCGAGCGCTGGCTGCAGGCGGTGTTTTTGGTGCTCGGCAAATTCCCTGAAATGCTTGGGCAGGTAAAGTTCCTGATGAACAGGTTCTCTGCCGGCAAAGCCGTGCTGATCGAGTACAAATGAGATTCCTATGATTGCCAGATCGATAGTGAAAAGTGTGCTCACCCTGCAGCCCGGCTACTCGCTGCGGGCCTTGAACAACAAGGTCAAGCTGACGCGGCAGATCACCCGCGAGTGGCCCGCGCTGAAGGCCTTCATGCAGCGCATGTCGACGGCGCTGGGTGATGACCGGTTTGCAAGGCTTGGGGTCGATTGCATTGGCGTCGTGCAGTGGCCCTACATCAGCAAGGGCTGGGAGGCGCAGGAGCGGCTCGCTGTGGTGGCGTCGCACTTTGAGGTAGTTGCCCGGCAGTTTCCCACGTTGCTGCTGCTCGGTCGCGACGAGCGCCTTACCCTGTGCGACCTGTCGGCCTATTCGAAGGGCTGCGCCCTGGTGCTGGACCGGCCGATCTGGTTCAAGCGCGAAGGGGAGCTGGTGCTGAACCTGTTCCAAGGGGATTTGCGCGTGGCTTCGCTGGCGTTCAGCCTATGCCGCCAGCACGGTGAGCTGTGCGTGTTCATTGGCGCCGTGCAGGGCATTCACAAAGGCATCGACAGCGAAACTTCGCTGAACATCTACCGTGACCTGACCAAGGACTTCGAGGGCCTGCGCCCGCGCAGCTTCCTGCTGGAGGCCTTCAAGTGCATCGCCAGAACGCTGGGGGTGGTGCGCATCTACGCGGTTGGCGATGCGCACCGGCATCATCGCCATCCTTACTTCGGCGCTGACAAGGCGCACGACCTGGCCGCCCACTACGATGCCATCTGGCTGGAAAATGGCGCCACGCCTTCGGAGCGCGACGACTTCTTCAGCTTGCCGCTGGCCGCTGCCAAGCGCGCCGCAGACGACATCGCCCCGAAGAAACGTGCGATGTACCGCCGGCGGCATGCCTTGCTGGATGAGGTATTCGCGCGCGTTGAAGCGGCTTTATCAGGCAGCGAGCCCGTCCATGGGCTACAAGGGATGAAGGGGGATGTGCTTGAACGTGCATCGGCAGGGAGCCCGCCGCCGGCGATCGACAGCCTGAAGTAACGGGTTGCAGTTGGTAAGGCTCATTACGCAGGCATTGATCTGGATTTATATGCGCATTGCTTACTTCATCAATCAGTACCCGAAAGTCAGCCATAGCTTCATTCGACGCGAAATTCTGGCGTTGGAGCGCCAGGGCATGGAGATCCAGCGCATTGCCTTGCGGGGTTGGGATGCCGAACTGCAGGATGACGAGGACATCGCCGAGCGGGGCAAGACCCGCTACGTGTTGCAGCACGGCCTGAAGGGGTTGTTGGCGCCCACGCTGCAGGTGCTGCGTGCCGAGCCACGACGCTTTTTCGCCACCCTGTGGCTGGCCCTGCGCTTGGGCCAGCGGGCGGACCGCGCCTGGCCCTATCACTTGGTGTACCTGGCCGAGGCCTGTCAGTTACTGCTTTCGTTGCAGGCCTTTGGCGCGAAGCATGTTCATGCGCATTTTGGCACCAACTCGACCGAGGTGGTGATGCTGGCCCATGCCCTCGGCGGGCCTGCCTACAGCTTTACCGTGCACGGGCCGGAAGAATTCGACAAACCACAGTTTCTGCACGTGGGCGAAAAAGTCCGGCGCGCCGCGTTTGTCGCGGCGGTCAGCTCGTATGGGCGCAGCCAGTTGTTCCGTTGGGTGGCGCACGAGCACTGGGAGAAGGTGAAGGTCGTGCATTGCGGCCTGGAGCGCGACTTCCACGCGGTTGCCGCCGTTGCCGCACCCTCGGCGCCACGCCTGGTCTGCGTCGGGCGCCTGTGTGAGCAGAAGGGCCAGCTGTTGCTGATCGAGGCAGCCCGCCTGCTGGCCACTCAAGCCATTGCATTCGAGCTGGTGCTGGCGGGTGATGGCGAAATGCGTCAGCAGATCGAAGCCCTGGTCGCCCAGCATGGTTTGCAGGCGCAGGTACGCATCACCGGCTGGATCAGCAGCGCTCAGGTGCGGGAAGAAATCCTCGCTGCCCGTGCGTTGGTGCTGCCGAGTTTCGCCGAAGGCCTGCCGGTGGTGATCATGGAGGCCATGGCATTGCGCCGGCCGGTGCTGACCACCTATGTAGCAGGCATCCCGGAGTTGGTGCGCCAGGGCGAAAACGGCTGGTTGTTCCCCGCCGGCACGGTGGAAGAGCTGGCTGCGGCAATGGCCGACTGCCTGTCGCAACCGGCCGAGGTGTTGCAGCGCATGGGTGAAGCCGCTTACGAGCGGGTGCTGCAACGCCACGATATCGACACCGAGGCCGCCAAGCTGGCCCGCTACTTCAAGGCATCCGCATGATCAGCATCGTGACGTGGTTACTGAGCCTGGTGGCGTTTTGCATCTTCGTGCCCGCGCTGGTGTTGTTTGCGCAGGTATTGCTGGCTTGCCTGCCGGTGCGATCACGACCAGGGGCGGATGGTAGGCGCCCGCGCGTGGCGGTGCTGGTGCCCGCGCACAACGAGGCCTTGATCATTCGGTCGACCTTGGCCAGTGTCGCCCCGCAATTGCTGGCGCATGACCGCTTGCTGGTGGTAGCGGACAACTGCACCGACGACACCGCGCAGTTGGCACGCAGCGCGGGCGCTGAGGTGGTGGAGCGCGACAACGACCTGTTGCGCGGCAAGGGGTATGCGCTGGACTTCGGTGTACGGCATCTGGCGCAGCGTCCACCCGAGGTGGTCATTATCGTCGATGCCGACTGCCAGGTAGGCGAGGGCGCCATTGACCTGCTGGCACGCCGCTGCCTCGAAGCCTCACGGCCGGTGCAGGCGCTGTACCTGATGCGCGCACCCGTCGGCGCGGGCCTGAAAGTGCAAATCGCTGAATTTGCCTGGCGGGTCAAGAACCTCGTTCGCCCCCGTGGTTGGGCACGCCTGGGCTTGCCCTGCCAGCTGATGGGCGCGGGTATGGCCTTCAGCTGGCGCGACCTGGCTACGGTCGACTTGGCCAATGGACACCTGGTGGAAGACTTGAAGCTGGGCCTGGACTTTTGCCGAATCGGTAAACCGCCGCTGTTTTGCCCTGACGCGCAGGTCACCAGCCAGTTTCCGCTCAGCCAGGAAGGCTTGAGCAGCCAGCGCACCCGCTGGGAGCATGGCCACCTGGGGGTGATCCTGGCCGAGGTGCCCAAGCTGCTGGTGAGCGCGGTCACTCGGCGTAACGCGCCCTTGCTGGCCATGACTCTGGACCTGCTGGTGCCGCCGTTGGCGTTGCTGGTCATGGCCCTGGTAGGGGTTGCAAGTGTTGCCTGGCTGGCCGCGCTGCTGTTCGGTATCACTGCACCTGCATGGGTCGTCACGGGTGCCCTGGTCATGCTGGGTGTTGCAGTTCTGCTGGCGTGGGGCCGGTTTTCTCGCGAACTGATCCCCTTTTCGGTCTTGCTTTACGCCCCGTTCTACGCCGCGAGGAAGATTCCTCTGTACCTGGGGTTCTTGATCAAGCGGCAGGTAGAGTGGGTGCGCTCGAAACGGGATGACAGCTAATGGGCGAATGGCAAAACAGCTGGAAAACGATTATCGGCAAACTTCAGACCGTGAGTGACCCTGCACACGAGCAGCGCTTGCTCGAGGCCCTGGGCCAACCTGAGGCGCCCACGGTAGTGGGCTTCGTCAACGCCCACGCCATGAACCTGGTCGCGGGCAACGCCGATTACTGCCAATCGCTGGCCTCGGCCGATGTTTTGTTACGCGATGGTGCCGGCATGGCAATCCTGTATCGCCGCCTGGGCCTGGCCCCTGGGCTGAACATGAATGGCACGGATTTGATCCCCAAACTGCTGGCGGCCTTCAAGGGGCGACGGGTGGCATTCTGGGGCACTGAGGAGCCGTTCTTGAGCCGGGCCGTAGCGTGCAGCGAGGCGCGGTTTGGGGTGTTGCCGGTGTCTGTTCACGACGGGTTTGCTGAAATGGCCACCTACCTGGAGCTTGCGCGGGCAACGCAGCCAGAGCTGATCGTGCTGGGCATGGGGATGCCCAAGCAAGAGGCGGTTGCCGCACGCCTGGCTGCCAGTGGGGGACCGTGCTTGATCGTGTGTGGCGGGGCGATTCTGGATTTTCTCGGCGGCAAGGTCAGCCGGGCACCGCAATGGCTACGGGGATTGGGCGGGGAGTGGGTCTACCGCTTGCTGAGGGAGCCCAGGCGCTTGTTCATGCGCTATGTGGTCGGCAATCCGCTGTTCCTGTTACGCACCCTGATGTGCACCAAGGCGATGTCGCTCGAGGCCCGAAACACCCCAAGGCGCATCTGATGATTCTGCCAACTGAATCGTCTGAAACGGCCAAAAGCCATGGCAGGGGTGATTCCGCCCGCCGCGTGGGCGGGCGACTGCTACAGTGATAGCAAGCGCCCAGGGGGGCGGCGAAGACCATTCAGTGTACAGGATTATATTTTAAAGGCTGGTATTGATTGACTGAATAAGCTGCCGGGCATTTGCTACGCGCTAATTAATGAGGTCTGAAATGGTTCTCGAACCCAGAAGCAGTCGTTCCTTACTTCAACGAAGAAGCAGCGTAAGTAACGCCATTCAGGCCGGCCTTGATGGGATTGCAGTCACCGGTGTCGCCTGGTACTTGATCTACGATCAGTTTGGTCACATTACCTCGGATTATGTGATCATGCTGCTCTTGTTGATTGGGGCGCTGGCGGTTATCTATGACCATTACGCGATCTACCGGACCAACGTTGGCTTGTCCATCAAGGCGTTCAGGTTATTCAAGGCCTGGTCAGCAACGTTTTGTTTTTTGGTGGTCATGGCGTTTTTGACCAAACAGAGCGAAACCTATTCGCGGTTGTTGGTGGTGCAGTTGTTTGTCATTGGTTATGTGGTGCAGTTGTTCTTGCACTTTGCGGTGCGTGAACTGCAAAAACGGTTTACGGCGCACGCCCGGCTGGACAACGCACTTATTATTGGCGCGGGCGACCTGGCCAACTTCCTGCACCAGAAGATCAGCAACAACCCGTGGTTCGGGGAGCGTGTGCTGGGGTGTGTGTTGATAGACGATGTGGCTGAACAGGGCGCGGCTGATGCAAAGCAACGCCTGCCTGTGCTGGGCCACGTCGCTGACCTTGACGAGATCGTTGCCAAACATGCCATTCGCACGGTGTACCTGGTGACGCCATTAGGGGGGTCGGCGGTCATTAACGAAGTGTATTTGAAGTTGCTCGACAAGTGCATTGCAGTGAACTGGGTGCCGGATATTTTCTCGCTGCGTTTGATCAACCACAGCGTCCGCGAAATTGCCGGTATCCCGGTATTGACGTTGTCAGAAACGCCGTTGACCGGCATGAGCCTGTTCCTTAAAAACCTCGAAGACCGCGTGCTGGCAGCACTGATATTGCTGTGTGCATCGCCGGTGCTGTTGGCAGTGGCCATTGCAATCAAACTAGACAGTCGCGGCCCGGTATTTTTCAGGCAAGAACGCATGGGCTGGACCGGTGAATCGTTCCGGATCTGGAAGTTCCGCAGCATGCATGTTCATCAACCGGAAAACGGTGTGGTCAAACAGGCCCAGAAGAACGACCCGCGGCTGACCCGCGTAGGGGCTTTTATTCGTAAGACCAGCCTGGATGAACTGCCGCAGTTGTTCAATGTATTGACCGGCGAAATGTCGTTAGTGGGGCCGCGCCCGCATGCACTTCAGCACGACACGCTGTATTCGCAGGATATTGTCGACTACTTCGCGCGACACAACATCAAGCCCGGCATGACAGGCCTGGCACAGGTCAGGGGCTTTCGGGGTGAGACCAAGGACATCGAGCAGATGATCCAACGGGTCGACTCGGACATCGAGTACATCAACAACTGGTCCTTGTGGCTCGATTTCGTCATTTTGGTGCGCACGCTCAATGCCTTTACCGGCAAGCAGGCCTATTAGCCGGGGCCGACCAGCGGCCCCGTGGCAGGCACTCAACCCAGCGGGTGCAATTCTCTGAACCCACGGGCTTCTTCCACCAGCCAGTCATGCACCGCGCGGGCACCGGGCTGGGTCAGCCCGCCCGGTGGGTAATGCACCACGTAGCGCTTGTGGTTGGCGATCGCCACGCCGAACGGCACGATCAGCGCCCCCCGTTCCAGTTCATCGTTGAGCAAGGTCCGCCGCGCGATTGCTACGCCAACCCCGGCAATCGCCGCTTCGATGGTCAGGTGGTTGCGGTTGAAGGTGTGGCCCCTGCGCACGTCCAGGCCACCTGCGCCAATGCCTTCCAGGTAGAACTCCCATTCAGCGTATTCCGAGGCCCCCCGCCAGGCGGTGATGTCGTGCAGCAGCGGGTAGTGCGCCAGGTCAGCCGGCCCGTGCAGCGGCGGGCGACCGCGCAGCAGGGTGGGGGAACAGACGGGAAAGATCTGCTCGTCCAGCAATGGCGTCGACAGCATGCCAGGGTAACTGCCATCGTTCAGGTCGATGGCCAGGTCGAAGTCGCCCGGGTGCAAGGCTTGCGCACTGTCTTCGGCCACCAGCCGCAACTCGATGTCCGGATACCGCTGCTGAAAGCGCGGCAGGCGCGGGGTCAACCATTTGGCCAGGAAGGAGGGGATTGAGCGCAGGCGCAGGGTGCCGCGGATCTCGCCGGCGTCCAGGCGCAGCAGCTCGGCCTCGATGCTGCCATAGGCTTCTGAAACCGTCTGCGCCAAGCGTTGGCCTTCGGCGCTCAGCTCTACCCCACGGGCACGGCGCAGGAACAGTCGATAGCCCAGCCGTTCCTCCAGCTGCCGCATCTGCTGGCTGACGGCGCCAGGAGTGATGTGCAGTTCTTCGGCGCTGCGGGTAAATGACAAATGCCGGGCTGCACAGGAGAACACATGCAGCCAGACGAACATCTGGCCATTGAGTTGTCGTCGCATCGTTTAGTACCACTAAAGCCTTGCTTAGGAAGTTTCGTTGGTCATCTTCGCGGGAGCAGGTCAGTATCGCTCAAGTTCGCAGTAGTGTTCAATTTCCCCAGAGAACCGCGCATTGGCGATTCTGCCCAACGCGGTCAGGCATTAGTATGGCTATCAGTGTTTTCGACCTCTTCAAAATCGGCATCGGCCCTTCCAGCTCTCACACCGTAGGCCCGATGCGCGCAGCTGCAACCTTTGCCCAGGCCCTGCGTGAGCGTGGCTTGCTGGCTCAGGTCAGCCGTGTCGAAGTGCGTTTGTATGGCTCGCTCTCTGCAACGGGGGTCGGCCACGCCACTGACCGTGCCTGCCTGCTTGGCCTGATGGGGCAGTGGCCAGACCGGATCGACCCGGCCACGATCGAACCACGCATCGGCCAGGTGATGCAGGAGCAATGCCTGATGCTTGATGGCAGCCATCCCCTGGCGTTCAATTACGCCCGCGACATGCTGCTGCTTGAGCAAAGCCTGCCGTATCACCCAAACGCCATGAGCCTGGAAGCACTGGACGAGCAGGGCAGCCTGTTCAGCCAAACCTACTATTCGGTGGGCGGTGGTTTCATCGTCGAGCAGCAAGAAATCGATGCCCCCCAAGGCGAGGCGAATGCGGTCGAACAGCCGTATCCGTTTGCCAGTGCGGCTGAGCTG
>Ga0105244_10003449_pt1 | contig 11273 bp, 8 predicted proteins | sample KBSM44metaG_FD_80423 | JGI IMG/M metagenome (GOLD analysis project Ga0105244, IMG submission 80423) | Miscanthus rhizosphere microbial communities from Kellogg Biological Station, Michigan, USA - KBS M4-4 metaG | ecosystem: Host-associated > Plants > Roots > Rhizosphere > Soil | place: Michigan...
ATCCGCTGTCGGCGATCGACGCCGTCTCGGTCGAGGACACGCAGCGCGAGGTGCGCCGCATCCTGGCCGCCGTCAGCAACGACGTCCACGACACCGGCAACCTGACAGAAAAGATCGACAACGTGGTGATGCACCCGGTGCTCGGCCCGATCATCCTGGCGCTGCTGATGTTCCTGGTGTTCCAAGCGGTGTTCACGTGGGCGGCGGTGCCGATGGAGATGATCTCCGGTGGCGTCGAAAGCCTGGGCAAGGTGCTGGGCGACTTCCTGCCCGACGGTATGCTGCGCAGCCTTCTGGTGGAAGGCATCATGGGCGGCGTCGGCAGCGTGCTGGTGTTCCTGCCGCAGATTCTGATCCTGTTCTTCTTCATCCTGATGCTGGAGGACTGCGGCTACCTGCCGCGCGCCGCCTTCCTGCTGGACCGGCTGATGGGCGGCGTGGGCTTGTCGGGCCGCGCCTTCATCCCGCTGCTGTCCAGTTTTGCGTGCGCGATCCCGGGCGTGATGGCCGCGCGCACCATTCAGAATAAGCGCGACCGCCTGGTGACGATCATGATCGCGCCGCTGATGACGTGTTCCGCGCGCCTGCCGGTGTACGCGCTGGTGATCGCCGCCTTCATTCCGGAGCGCGAAGTGGGCGGCTTCATGAGCCTTCAGGGGCTGGTGCTGTTCATCCTGTACTTCGCCGGCATCATCTCGGCGATGGCGGTGGCGTACTTCATGAAGCGCGCCATGGGCTCGACGCACAAACAGCCGCTGATGCTGGAGCTGCCGGCCTATCACTGGCCGCACATGCGCAACCTGGCGCTGGGCCTGTGGGAGCGCGCGCGCATCTTCCTGACGCGCGTCGGTACGGTGATTCTGACGTTGATGATTTTGGTCTGGTTCCTCAGCACCTTCCCGGGCGCGCCGGAAGGCGCCACGCATCCGCCTATCTATTACAGCATCGCCGGCATGATCGGCCGCGCGTTGGAGTACGTGTTCGCGCCGATCGGCTTCAACTGGCAGATCTGCATCGCGCTGGTGCCGGGCATGGCGGCGCGCGAAGTGGCGGTCGGTGCGCTGGGCACCGTGTACGCGTTGTCGCAGAGCGGCGACGACCTGGCGCAGTCGCTGACGCCGATCATCGCGGCGTCGTGGGCGCTGCCGACGGCGTTGTCGCTGCTGGCGTGGTACGTGTTCGCGCCGCAGTGCCTGTCGACCTTGAGCGTGGTGCGCCGCGAGACCAACAGCATCCGCTATCCCTTGCTGATGGCGGGTTATATGTTTGCGCTGGCTTACGTGGCGTCGTTCCTGACGTACCGTATCTCGCTGGCGCTGATGGGCTGATAGCTGACAGGAGACCGATATGTGGCAGCAGATTATCGTGGGATTGATCGTCGCGGCGGCGGTGCTGCACTTTTGCACCAAGTACCTGCCGGCGGCGTGGCGCCAGCAAATCGTGTATTTCCTGACGCGGCGCGGGTTCGACCAGAACAAGATGGCCAGGTTGTTCAAGACGCAGGCCAACTGCGGCGACGGCTGCGGCAGCTGCGGGTCTTGCGACTCGTCGGCGCCGGTGTCGTCGTCCACCTCATCGTCCCCGGATTCCTCGACGCCGCACAAGCGCGTCATCAAGCTGCACGTCCAGCGTTGACGCGCGGGCAGGGGAGACGAGCAGCTGTCCGGCCTTCAGATACGGCAGCAACCGCGACACCGTGCTTGCGGGTAACATCACGCCTGTACCTCACCGAGGCCCATCTCTCATAATACCTACAGAGGCTGCATGATTGCTGACTATTGGTAGGTCAGCCGAGGCTCCCATTGGTGTTATGCTTTGCTCTTTAGCTCGGCAAACCAGAATGGTAGATGCAGTTCAAACTAAGCAGAACTCGTTTGTGTATGCGACAGAGTTCTGGATGGGCGTTGAGTGTCTCAGTCCTAATAGTTCACCTAAGCTTGGCAAGGAAGCTGCAAGCGGGCCTCTGACTTGGGAAGTGTCGGCGGACGCACAGCTGCCTTGGTTAGACCCTTCCAAATCCGGCGAACTCAAAGCGCTGATTGCCGCGAAGGCAAAGTCACAGCGGCGCCCGCTGGCAGCTTATACTATTCAATACACCGTTTTCTGTGGGCTTATCCCAGTGCCACTAGTGGTTGAGATTATTCGAGAAAAGTTTGGTGTTGACGAAGTGAAGGATCGCCAGCGCCGCGAGGAGCCCGTACCCACTTTCGCAGTGACCGTGGACGCCGAGGGCTATGTCAGCGCTGATCCTTTTGTAAGCAGCTTGCCATGGGCTGTTAGTCAGGTTCTTCTCACTAAGCCAAATCGACGTCTGGACTTCACTGGCTTCTTCGGTAGAAGCCAAGTACACGAGGTCATGCTCACCGAACTTGATCGAGCAATGGAACGCCTGCTGTTAATCAAAGCCGCAGACGACAATGAAGAGGCTGGCGAAGAAGTGTCTTCCGAGGGCGACTTGAAGCGGTTGGATTTGGCGGCCGTAATCACACTCTGTAACGAGATTTACGCGAAGTTCGGATGGCTGCCCGCCATTCCTCTCAACTCAGTGCGCGTTCAGGCCAGTGCTCTCTTGACGAAGACATCTGACAAGGAGAGTTCTTCCACAGACCTTCTGAACAGCTTCTTCGTCGAAGACCTCGGAATGATTCGAGAGGAAATCAAGCGCAAGAATTACGGGGCTGCGCTTGACACCTTTATGACGGGCGAACTGCGTGCTGACCGCAAGGACATTCGCAGTAAGACCGACACGACCGTCGGGGACACGGTGGTGCCTGGGCGTATGCCACTTGGATCGTGGCCGGCCGAGCATGGACTTGTCCGTGCCCAGCAGTTTGCGGTCAACACAATCATGGACCGCTTGAGTCATTCTTCCGGCATCTTTTCAGTCAACGGCCCGCCTGGTACCGGTAAGACGACCTTGCTGCGCGATATCGTCGCAGCAGTAGTTGTCGAGAGGGCCAACGCGATGTGTGCCTTTGCTGAACCGCTCGATGCCTTCCAAACAGAGGTTAAGGTTGAGGGCTGGAAGTACGGCCAAGTGTGGGCGTTGGACGAAAGCCTATGCAATAGCGGAATTGTCGTTGCCTCCGCTAACAACGGCGCGGTCGAGAATGTCACGAAAGAGCTGCCGGCCATTAAGGCCGTCCCCAAGAACTCGACATTGCGCTATCTAGCCTCCGTGTCTGATTCCATAGAAGCGCCTGCTGGTGCGACTAAGCGTAAGCCTGGCACGACCTGGGGCTTGATTGCTGGCGTTATGGGCAACAAGTCGAACCGCCGTGCGTTCTTCGATAGACTTCGATGGTCTTCTAACTCCAAGTCCGCTGATGAAGAGTTCCCTATGGCCTCGCTGTGGGACGTTATAGAAGCAAAGGACTACGAGCCGATCGCATGGCCTATCGCCGTTTCGGAATACCGCATTGCTCGGAATAAGGCGTCCGCTGCCAGAGGGAAGATGCAGGCAACGTGTGTCGAAATCGAAGGCAAACGGAGCTACGTCGAGGCGGTCGCACGCTGCCAGGCATTGGAAATTCAGCAGGCCGAAAAGTTAGCGCGCGCTTCACAGCAAGCCACTCTGACCAGGACGCTTGCGGAGCGGGTGGTTGCAGAGTACCGAGGGGCCAAGTTGAAGGCCGACGCGCTGAAACTGTGGCAGCAATCGTCAGCTCGCGCGAAGGAGAAGAATAAAGAGTTTGAGCTTGACGGCTATCAATTGCTCGATGACGAACTTGAAAAGGTCGGAGCGCAACTAAAATCCGCCGCAGATACAAAACAAGTCCACGAACGCTTGTTGGCAGCTACGCAACATCGGAAACCTGGCTTGCTCGCCCGGTTGTTCACTCTCGGGAAGAAGGCTGCGCAGTGGGAGCAAGAGCTGCGAGACGAAGAGTCAGCGCTCCGCCGAGCGACGCGTGAGCTTCGTGATGCTGAAAAATCAGTCAGCGGCATTAAGGACTTGATGAAGAAGAAGGACCGGTTAAGCGCTGAATTGAGGCAGCTCGACTTGGCGCTCGAAGCGGCAACGGAGCAATGTCATCGTTTGGGCATTTCACAACCTTCAACGGAAGTTATCGAGGAGGCTCGACTAGCGGAACTTGAGCAGAAGTCACGAGAGATGCTAGCTGCCGCCAGCGCTTGGGAACAGCAGATGGGCGAAGACGACGCGGCTTATCAGCGGATCATTGAGGAGCTCGACGAAAGCCGTTCTTCGTTGGCCGAAATACAGCGGAGTTTAGAATCGAAGGGCGTTACTGCCGAGATGGAGCAGAAGTGGCTAGGCATTGGGCTTTCAGAAGACGAGATACAGCTTGCTTCGCCGTGGTTCTATAAAGACCTCTTCGACGCACGCCAGGAATTATTCTGCCGCGCGATGGAATTGCACGAGAGTTTCATCGCGCACAGCTGGCAAAAGATAAAAAATAACTTAGCAGCGTTGGACTCGCTCCATAAAGGGGGCATATCGATTAGTGGTGTTAAGGGTGGGGTCAGTCAGCTTTGGGATTCACTCTTCATGGTCGTTCCTGTTGTTTCGACAACGTTCGCATCGTTCCCGCGCATGTTTGAAGGCTGGGGCAGAGAATCGATCGGCTGGCTACTGATTGACGAAGCCGGCCAAGCCACGCCACAGGCCGCAATGGGAGCAATTTGGCGTGCACAACGCGTCGTTGTTGTAGGTGACCCTTGGCAACTCGAACCCGTAGTATCCTTGCCGCCTGAAATCCTGGAGCCACTACTCGACCGCTGTGGGGCGCGACGGGTTTATGACCCATCCAAGTCGTCAGTGCAGGTTCTTGCCGACATGGGCAATGACTTGGGTACCGATATCGTATCGCCTGAAGAGACGCGCTGGGTAGGAAGTCCTTTGCGTGTCCATCGTCGCTGTCTCGATCCGATGTTCTCGGTGTCTAACGAAATAGCGTATGGCAATATGATGGTTTATGGGGCAGGCAAGGATGAGGATGACCTTTGGTTTGGCGAGAGCTGCTGGATTGACGTGCCCGCCTTGAATCGCAGTGGTAACAACGTGCCGGCACAAGTTTCGGTAGCGGCCGAAATGGCTGCTCAGTTCGAGCGTCATTATGCGCTGAAGTCAGATGGAAAGTTCAATCTGTATGTTATTACTCCATTTCGGGATGTGAAGCATGCACTTGGAGATGCGCTTGGAAGCCGGCTGAGCAGTCTCAGCGATGTCAAGAAGATGCACGGCACAGTCCATACTTTCCAAGGCAAGGAAGCCGACGTCGTCATATTTGTGTTGGGCGGGGCACCCGGCAGTATTTCTCAGTTCGCAGCGGCCAAGCCGAATCTGTTAAACGTGGCACTGACACGGGCGAAGAAGCGCATCTATGTGATTGGCGACTCGAAGGATTGGGCTGACGCACCATTTTTCTCCAAGCTCTATCGTAATTCCAAAATCCAGCGGGTGAACTCGGCGCCTCCAATTATTTTTCCTCGCTCGCCTTCGCTGGCGGAATCTGCCGTTCCTTAACTAGCACAGCGGATTGAAAGATTCCGCCTGCGCCATCGGCCAATACAACCCGAACACCGGTGGCAGGCGCGCCAGCTGGCTCGGGTCGAGCAGCTGGCCCGCCTCCAGATACGGCAGCAACTGCGACACCAGCTTGACCTGGTTGGGCGAGATGCGCCGCACCAGGTGGCGCGGCTTGAGCTGCGACGGGTGCGTTAGCCCGGCGGCGGCGATCAGCTGCGCCAGCGCGGCCATGGTGTTCTGATGGAAGTGGGTCACGCGCAGCATCTTGTCGGGCACCACCAGCGCCCGTTGCCGGTTCTGGTCCTGCGTGGCGACGCCGGTCGGGCATTTGTCGGTGTGGCAGCTTTGCGACTGGATGCACCCGAGCGCGAACATGAAGCCGCGCGCCGAGTTGCACCAGTCGGCGCCGATGGCGATGATGCGGGCGACGTCGAACGCGGTGATGATCTTGCCCGACGCGCCGATCTTGATCTTGTCGCGCAAATTGGCGCCGACCAGCGTGTTATGCACCAGCAGCAGCGCCTCCTGCAGCGGCGTGCCGACATGGTCGGTGAATTCGAGCGGCGCGGCGCCGGTACCGCCCTCGCCGCCGTCGACGACGATGAAGTCCGGCGTGATGCCGGTCGCCAGCATCGCCTTGACGATGCCGAAGAACTCCCACGGGTGGCCGATGGCGAGCTTGAAGCCGGTCGGCTTGCCGCCCGACAGATTGCGCAGTTTATCGATAAACGCCAGCATTTCGAGCGGCGTGCTAAAAGCCGAGTGGCTCGACGGCGAGACGCAGTCCACGCCCAGGGCGACGCCGCGCGTGGTGGCGATCTCGATCGTCACCTTGGCGCCCGGCAGCACGCCGCCGTGGCCCGGCTTGGCCCCCTGCGAGAGTTTTAGTTCGATCATCTTCACCTGCGGCGAGGTGGCGTTGGCGATGAAGTTCGCCTCCGAGAAGCGGCCGTCGGCATCGCGGCAGCCGAAGTAGCCCGAGCCGATCTCCCATACCAGGTCGCCGCCGTTCTGGCGGTGGTAGGGGCTGATGCTGCCCTCGCCGGTGTCGTGCATGAAGCCCCCGGCCTTGGCGCCGCCGTTCAGCGCCAGGATGGCGTTGGCCGACAGCGCGCCAAAGCTCATCGCCGAGATGTTGAACACGCTGGCCGAATAGGGCTGGGCGCGGGGGCAGTCCGGGTGGTTGCCGATCTCGATGCGGAAGTCGTGGCCCTGCTCCTTGGCCGGCACGATGGCGTGGTTGATCCACTCGTAGCCGGGCGCGTAGACGTCGAGCTGGGTGCCGAACGGGCGCTTGTCGGTGTCCATCTTGGCGCGCTGGTAGACGATGCTGCGCTGGTTGCGCGAGAACGGCGCGGCCACCGTGTCGTCCTCCAGCAGGTATTGGCGGATCTCGGGGCGGATCGCCTCGAAGAAGAAGCGGAAATGCGCCAGGATCGGGTAGTTGCGGCGCAGCGCGCGCTTGGTTTGCAGCAGGTCGGTGACGCCGACGACGGTGAGCGCGGCGGCGGTCAACGGGATCCACCACGGCGCGCCCAGGGCCAGCGAGGCGAGCAGGGTGACGACGGCGGCGACGAAGGCGATATAGCGCGGGGAAAACAGGTTCATGGGCGGTCCGGATGGCGGCGGCGAATGGGGCCAGTGTACTGCTGTTTCTTGCAGGAATCCATTACCGATGGGTCAGCGACGCGCGCCGGCCAATAATGCTAAGCTAGCGCGGTCGCGGCGCACGGCCGTTCTTTTTTCGGGAAACCACCATGATCGTTGTCCACCACCTCAACAATTCGCGCTCGCAGCGGGTGCTCTGGCTGCTCGAGGAACTGGGGCTGGACTACGAGATCGTGCGCTACCAGCGCGATCCGAAGACGATGCTGGCGCCGCCGGAGCTGCGCGCGGTGCACCCGTTGGGCAAGTCGCCGGTGATCACCGACAACGGCGTGGTCGTGGCGGAGTCGGGCGCGATCGTCGAATACCTGGTCGAGACCTATGGCAACGGCCGCCTGGTGCCGCCGGCCGGCACCGCCGAGCGCCGCCGCTGGACCTATTTCCTGCACTTCGCCGAAGGCTCGGCGATGGCGCCGCTGCTGATGAAGCTGGTGTTCGACCGGGTCGAGACCAGTCCGGCGCCGTTCTTCGTCAAGCCGATCGCCAAGGCCATCGCGCGCAAGGTCAAGGGCAGCTATATCCTGCCGCAGATCGAGGCGCAGCTGACGTATCTGGAAAACGAGCTGGCCGCCGCGCCGTGGTTCGCCGGCGCCGAGTTCAGCGCGGCCGACATCCAGATGAGTTTTCCGCTGGAGGCGGCCGCCGCGCGGGGCGGGCTCGATGCCAACCGTCCGAAACTGACCGATTTCCTCAAGCGCATCCATGCCCGTCCGGCCTTCCAGCGCGCGATCGAGCGCGGCGGGCCGTATGAGTTGCTGAAGTAAGGTTGACCCACGTCGGGTAAAATGGCGGCTTGATCAAGCCCGGATGAATTTGAACATGGGTAGACTCCTTGCCATCGACGGCCTCAATATCGTGCGCCGCGTCTACGAAGCCAGCCCCGAACCCGATAGCGCGGAGAAGGCCGACATCGCGCTGCGCCACGCGCTGTCGTCGTTCCGCACCCTGCTGCACGACCACGAACCGACCCATGTGTTGCCGGCCTTCGACTTCGGCGGGCGCACCTGGCGCCACGACCTGTACGCCGGCTACCGCGAGGGCCGCGCGCCGATGCCCACGCCGCTGCGCGAGGCGCTGCCGGCGTTCTACGACAAGCTTGCCGGCTTCGGCATGCACGTGGTCTCGCTGCCCGAGGTCGAGGCCGACGACGTCATCGGCACCGTGGTGCTGCGCTGGCTGGCCGACGGTCGCGGCGAGGCCACCATCGCCACCACCGACAAGGACCTGCACGGCCTGATCGCCCACGGCGCGCGCGTGTGGGACCATTTCAAGAGCGAATGGCACGACCACGCCTGGGTCGAGCAGAAGTGGGGCGTGCCGGCCGAGCAACTGCCGGACCTGCTGGCGCTGATGGGCGACGTCACCGACTCGATCCCCGGCGTGTCCAAGGTGGGCGTCAAGACGGCGGCCCGACTGTTGCGTACTTACGGCAATCTCGACGCCATCATGGCCGGGGCCGGCATTCTGAAGGACACGCTGGGCGAAACTCTACGAAAAGAGCGCGAAATGCTGTATCTTTCGAGACAATTGGTGCAATTGAAAACAGATGTGCGGGTCGGGGTGACCTGGAATATGCTGGCCTGGGACCGGCAATAACCGGTGGCGCGCACACTCAACAGAACAAGGTTGGCAAGATGTTAAAAGCGGTCATTATCGATTCCAGCGCGGTCGCGCGCGGCCTGCTCAACACGGTGCTGCTCGACGGCGGCTACGACGTGGTGGGCCAGAGCCACACCTGCGCCGCCGGGCTGGCGCTGCTGATCAAGTTCAACCCGCACATCGTCTGCATCGCCCGCGAGCAGATGGAAAGCGGCGAGGACGTGGTGCAGGAGATCAAGGCCAAATGGCCCAAGACCCTGATCTTCATGGTCTCGAGCGAATTCGACGCCGCCACCATCCAGGCCGCGCACGCGATGGGCGTGAGCGGCTTCATCGTCAAGCCGTTCAAGGCCGACACGGTGCTCAACACGATCCGCAACGTGGTCATCGCGATGGTCAAGCGCCAGCGCGCGGCGATGGCCGGGAAGGACGCCGCGCCCGCAGCCGGCGAGGGCGGCGAGGCCTGAGGAAGCGCTGATCAATTCGCTTTCTTAGCGAGATTGACGCGTCAAGCTGTTGAGCTGTGAATCGGTTGAACCGCCGCTTGCAACACGCAGGCAATACCGACGGCCGGATCAACCACGGCCTGAGCGTGATCAATCAACACGGAGCCGTCCGGTAAACGCTCCAATACAAGATCGTGATAATCCTTAATCGTGGCATGGATCGTATCGATCGCCGCATGGTGGGTCGCCGTCACCACCAATACGGTTGCCCCGGAGGATGTCGCGGAGGCAACCCCAGCCACCGAGTCCTCCAGCACGAGGCACCGGCTGGCGGTCGTGCCCAGCTTTTCGGCCGCCAGATGGAAGCAGTCCGGGGCCGGCTTGCCGCAGGCCACGTCCTCGGCGGCAACCAGCAGCGGTGGTGCGGGCAGGCCCGCTGCCTCTATCCTGCGCAGTGCAAGCGCCCGAGGTGCGGAGGTGACGATCGCCCACTGCGCAGCGGGCAGCGCGGAGAGAAAAGCCGCAGCGCCAGCGATAGCCTCGATTCCATCGACATCTTCGATTTCCGCCTTGGTGATCGCAGCCGCTTCGGTTTCCGGATCGACCCCGGGCAGGGCAAGCCGCCGGATCGTTTCAACGGATTGGACGCCGTGGATGGTTGGTATAAAAGCTACGACATCGATGCCATGTCGCTGCGCCCAGGTCGACCATATGCGCTCAGCAGTCTTGATCGAATTTAAAATCGTTCCGTCCATATCGAGGAGAACCGCGTCTATCGTTTTTGCCAATGAAGTCGTCTGCATCCTATCTAATTCCTTAGTTGGTTGGCACTGCGCGCTCGAACTCCAGCGAATTAATCAGCGTTTCCCCAAGCCGCAACCAGCGACGCATGGGCTGCGGCTTGGGGGTGTCAGGCGGCGAAGGTCGAGCTGTCGATGATGCCGCCGCCGAGGCACACGTCGCCGTCGTACAGCACGGCCGACTGGCCCGGCGTGACCGCCCACTGGGCATCCATGAATTTCAATGCGAAGTCCGAGTCGCCCTCGGGCGCGAGTTCGCACGCCACGTCGGCCTGGCGGTAGCGCGTCTTGGCCGCCATCGCGCGCGGCGACGGCGCCTCGCCGGCGATCCAGCTGGCCTGGTCGGCGCGCAGGTCCGACGACAGCAGCCACGGATGCTCGTGGCCCTGCACGATGTACAGCGTGTTGTTGACCACGTCCTTGCGCGCCACGTACCACGCGTCGCTGCTGCCGTCCGGGTTCTTGTACGCCTTCATGCCGCCCACGCCGATGCCCTTGCGCTGGCCCAGCGTGTAGAACGACAGGCCGACATGCTCGCCGACGGTCTTGCCGTCGTCGGTCTTCATCGGCCCCGGTTTGTACGACAGGTAGCGGTTCAAGAACTCGCGGAACGGGCGCTCGCCGATGAAGCAGATGCCGGTCGAATCCTTCTTGGCGGCGTTGGGCAGCTTGAGCTGCTCTGCAATCCGGCGCACCTCGGTCTTCGGGATCTCGCCCAGCGGGAACAGGGTCTTCGACAACTGCGCCTGGTTGAGGCGGTGCAGGAAGTAGCTCTGGTCCTTGGTGTGGTCGACGGCTTTGAGCAGCTCGAACTTGTCGCCGTTCTGGCGCACGCGCGCGTAGTGGCCGGTGGCGATCAGGTCCGCCCCCAGGTGCATCGCGTGGTCGAGGAAGGCCTTGAATTTGATCTCGGCGTTGCACAGCACATCCGGGTTCGGGGTGCGGCCGGCCTGGTACTCGCGAAGGAAGTCGGCGAACACGCGGTCCTTGTATTCGCTGGCGAAGTTGACCGCCTCGATGTCGACGCCGATGACGTCGGCCACGCTGGCTGCGTCGATCCAGTCCTGGCGCGTCGAGCAGTATTCGGAGTCGTCGTCGTCCTCCCAGTTCTTCATGAACAGGCCGACCACGTCGTAGCCCTGTTCCTTCAGCATCCAGGCCGCGACCGAGGAATCGACCCCGCCCGACATACCGATCACGACTTTTTTCTTGCTCATGCTACTTCCTATCTCTGCCTATCCATTGGCGGTGCTCACCGCCTCCTTGAACACG
>Ga0105244_10003451_pt1 | contig 11272 bp, 6 predicted proteins | sample KBSM44metaG_FD_80423 | JGI IMG/M metagenome (GOLD analysis project Ga0105244, IMG submission 80423) | Miscanthus rhizosphere microbial communities from Kellogg Biological Station, Michigan, USA - KBS M4-4 metaG | ecosystem: Host-associated > Plants > Roots > Rhizosphere > Soil | place: Michigan...
AAGCCCAATGTTGATAATAATCAAATTTGGGCTTTTTACTATATGATGAACTCTTTAAACAGTCGTGATAGCAAGTGAAAGGTCCGCTACCTGAGGTCAAGCTATTCATTTAACATGACGTCAAATGCGGCAAATTTCATTCGGGCACAATTCGCAGTGGCAAATGCCTTGCAACATTTTCAGGTCTTTGATCACAATCATACCATTGTCATATTCAATGGCATCTTTTTTGCGAAGGTCACTGAGCATGCGGTTTACACTTTCACGGGTAGCTCCAATCATATTGGACAGATCCGTGTGGGTAATTTTTTTATGAATCATCACATGATCTCCGTGCGCCTCTCCATACGAATTGGATAGCCTGATCAAGGTAGAACAGAGTGCCCCAGGTTTACCGTACAACATCAAATCCCGGAACTTTGTTTGGGTTAAACGATGATGAATGCCCATCCACTTCATGAAATCAATCGCAAAGTCACAATGCTGACAGATCAACATTTCCAGGTCCTTGTGTTCCAGCACACCAATCTCGCTGTCCTCCAGTACTTCCGCCGAGAAGCTGTGTCTGGAGCCAAAGAAAGGATCGGCCTGACCAATCATATCGCCTGTCTGGTACATGTACATGATCAGTTCCTTGCCCTCGTCGGTGGATTTTGTGATCTGTGCACGTCCCCGTTTCATATAATAAAGTTTGTCAGAGACGTCACCTTCCCAGTACAGATGTGTTCCTTCCGGGTAAGTTCGGTCTTTCATCGTTACGAGCAGATGATTAAAATTCACTTCCGAGAAACAGTTGGTGTTTCCGCGTTTTTCCAGTACGTTTGTTAGTTCTCCCATACGTTGATCTCCCCTTTATCTCCCCGGTCTGGCGAGTGCAGCTACATGTTGCCCCCGAGGTTCGCCGCAAACTGTGCCATCCTGATCTGGGCATCTCGGCCGTGTGGAGGTACGGTACAAATTGCGGTGGTTCAATTTTTAAGTTCAGTATATACCTAATCTTACCGTTTGAGGGGCATGGAAAGCATTTAAAAATGGCGAAATTTCAAACATTGTGATTAAATTCACTTTTCGAGGGGAAGGATGAGGCTGTTGGTCTACTATTTTAAATAGAAACTGAAATATGACTTCTAAGGGGAGGTTAAAAACTTAACTAAAATTTGTCATACTTTGTGAAAAAAATCACATAATATATCTTTTCCCCGTGTTACGATGTGCATGTAAAGAAGAGAGACAAACCAATACGAACCTTTAGGAGGATGAGGGAGATGGCTGTAAAAAATGAAGTCGCCCCAACAAAAGAACCGACAGCAGGTCAGTATATTCAAACGTTAATTGATAAAGCGAACAAAGCACATGCAGCATTCATGTCCATGGATCAGGAGCAAATAGACCGGATTGTGCAGGCAATGGCGCTTGCGGGACTGGATAAACATATGATGCTCGCCAAAATGGCCGTGGAAGAAACGGGACGCGGTGTGTATGAAGATAAAATTATTAAAAATATATTCGCAACAGAGTATGTTTATAACAGCATTAAATATGAAAAAACAGTAGGCGTTATTGAAGACAACGAGTATGACAGCTTCCAGAAAATTGCGGAGCCAGTTGGTATTATCATGGGGATCACACCGGTAACCAACCCGACATCAACAACGATGTTTAAAGCACTGATTGCCATCAAAACACGTAACCCGATCATCTTTGGTTTCCACCCTTCCGCACAGAACTGTAGCCGCGAGGCCGCGAAAATTTTGCTTGAAGCTGCTGTGAAAAACGGTGCTCCAGCCGACTGTATCCAATGGATTGATGATCCATCCATGGATCGTACGAACGCATTGATGAATCACAATGATGTGGCTCTCATCTTGGCGACAGGCGGATCAGCGATGGTACGGGCAGCATACAGCTGTGGTAAACCGGCACTGGGCGTAGGACCAGGTAACGTGCCTTGCTTTATCGAGAAAAGTGCAGATATCAACCAGGCGGTAACGGATTTGATTCTGTCGAAGTCTTTTGACAATGGTATGATCTGTGCGTCCGAACAAGCGGTCATTATTGAAGAACCCATCTTCGATCAAGTGAAAAAGAAAATGATTACGAACGGCTGTTACTTTGTGAACAAAGAAGAGGCAGCCAAACTGACAGCAGGTGCAATCAACGCAGAGAAATGTGCGGTTAACCCGACCATTGTAGGTCAGTCCGCTGTGAACATTGCCAAAATGTGCGGTATTGAAGTACCGGCAGGTACTAAAATTCTGGTAGCCGAGATTGAAGGTGTAGGCACCAAATTCCCATTGTCTGCCGAGAAACTGAGTCCGGTGCTGGCATGTTACAAAGTTAAATCTGCAAAAGATGGTATTGAGCGTGCGGCAGAAGTGGTTGCTTTTGGTGGTATGGGTCACTCCTCTGTCATTCATTCGAACAATGAAGAAGTGATCAATCAATTTGCGGATCGCCTGCAAACCGGACGGATTATCGTGAACTCCCCTTCAACACATGGCGCAATCGGAGATATCTATAATACCAACATGCCATCGTTGACACTGGGTTGTGGATCGTACGGACGTAACTCGACATCTTCCAACGTAACTGCTGTGAACCTAATCAATGTGAAAAGGGTGGCTCGCCGTACCGTGAATATGCAATGGTTCAAAGTGCCGAACAAAGTCTACTTCGAAAAAGGGGCAACTCAATACCTTGCCAAAATGCCGGACATTACTCGCGTAGCGATTATTACAGATGCCATGATGGTCAAACTCGGATATGTGGAAAAAGTAGAGCATTATCTGCGTCAACGTCAGACACCGGTAGCGATTGAAGTCTTCTCAGAAGTTGAGCCAGATCCATCAACAACAACAGTAGACCGCGGTACAGCCATGATGGAACGCTTCCAGCCAGACTGCATTATCGCACTCGGTGGCGGGTCACCAATGGATGCTGCCAAAGCGATGTGGCTGTTCTATGAATATCCGGACACAGAGTTCAACAACCTGAAACAAAAATTCATGGATATCCGTAAACGGATCTACAAATATCCAAGACTCGGATCGAAAGCAAAATTCGTAGCCATTCCGACAACATCCGGTACCGGTTCAGAAGTAACATCGTTTGCGGTAATTACAGATAAAGAGCATGGTAATACCAAGTATCCGCTGGCTGACTATGAATTGACACCAGACGTAGCGATTGTAGATCCAGAGTTCGTATACAGCTTGCCAAGAGTCGCAGTAGCCGACACCGGTATGGACGTATTGACTCACGCGATTGAAGCGTACGTATCCGTTATGGCGAATGACTACACAGACGGTCTGGCAATCAAAGCCATCCAACTGGTGTTTCAATACCTGGAGCAATCGTCACTGCAAGGTGACAAACTGGCACGTGAGAAAATGCATAATGCTTCCACGATCGCGGGTATGGCTTTTGCCAACGCGTTCCTGGGCATTAACCACAGTTTGGCGCATAAATGGGGCGGTCAATATCACACCGCACACGGACGCACCAATGCCATCCTGTTACCACACGTTATTCGTTACAATGCGAAAAAACCGACGAAATTTGCATCGTTCCCGAAATATTCGCACTTTGTGGCCGATGAGCGGTACGCCGAAATCGCACGTATTCTCGGATTACCAGCACGCACAACCGAAGAAGGCGTGAACAGCTTGATCAAAGCCATCCGTGATCTGAACAAAAAACTGGGCATCGAGGAATCGTTCCAGGAGATCGGCTTTGACGCGAAAGACTTCGAATCGCGTGTAGACTACTTGGCAGATCGCGCCTTCGAAGACCAATGTACAACAGCGAATCCAAAACTGCCGCTGGTCACTGAACTTGCCGATGTATACCGCAACGCTTTCTATGGCAAATTTGAATAACAAGCAACATAAATTACAACTTAGCACTTCAAGTTAAAGCAATTGATTCAGGGGTTCTCCACATTGGGGAGCCCCGATTGCTGTATAGTTGCATAGCCGAAGGAAAGAACGGAGAGATAGGAAAGGAGGTGAGGCAAAGAGGGCAGAGAAACGAGAAACGAAGCCCTTATTTATCAGTAACGCTAGACAGGTCTTGTGCAAGGTCGAAGCGGACCGTCCGTTTTCAGGAGCGATCTAGTCTCATGCATGAACGAGGTCATACGAACAACGCACCAGTAGGGTTGTAGCAAAATGTACCCGCATACGCAGAAAAAAAGGATGGGCAGAAAAACGGAGAAGCGAAGCGTCCGTTTTTCAGGAACCTCCTACAAGACCTTGGTTGCTCCGAGCATAGCGGAGCAATGGTTCCCCAAAATGCTAGGAACAAAGGGGAGGTGGCTGTTTGCACAGAAGAGGTTCGCACGATAACGGAGCGGGCAGGACAGACGGAAGAAGCGAAGCGTTCGCATTTATCACCGGATTTTCACTTTGGAAAAGTGAATCGAAAAAATCCGGGGATAACGGCGATCTGAAGTTGTTCTGCCCGCGGAGTGGTCAAGTGTGAACAACCGTGGCGCAGTGCAATAAGACAACATCCAAAGTTTGTGATAAAAATCACAGATGGTGTGACTTGCTCGACGTATACTGAAAATATAAGAAAAACATTCATTCCGCGGTTCCGGTTCCCCAGTAGAGAGAACGTGTTCCGGATCATGTGAAACAATTCACATAAATCGCGGCTTTGGACACATGATGATACGTCTATTGCAACAATATAATGTGTCCAGAAATCCAAAAAAGCGGAGGGATTACGATGTCGGTGATCGAAAAAGATGTTAAACAACAAACAGGCTGGAGAAACTTTACCAAAGGAACATGGACCAAGACGGTTAATGTGAATGATTTTCTGGAACATAACCTGTCCCCATACTATGGCGATGAGGCGTTCCTTGCAGGTGCAACCCAGAATACCAAAGAATTGTGGGATATTGTATCCGACCTGACCAAAAAAGAACGGGATAACGGTGGGGTGCTTGACGTTGATGTGAATACGCCTGCAACAATTACTTCCCACCAACCGGGATATTTGGATCAAAGCAAAGAGCAGATTGTCGGAGTTCAAACAGACGCTCCGTTCAAACGTTCCATTCAGCCATTCGGCGGAATTCGCATGATGATTGATGCTTGTGAAGCATACGGGTTCGAAATGCCACAAGGTGTCATTGATATATTTACAAACATTCGTAAAACGCATAACCAAGGTGTATTTGATGCTTACACTTCCGAGATGCGTGCAGCACGTAAAGCGGGTATTATCACAGGTTTGCCGGATGCTTACGGTCGTGGCCGGATCATCGGTGACTATCGCCGGGTAGCTTTGTACGGAGTAGACTTCCTGATTCGTAACAAAAAAGGTGAGCTCAATGCACTTGAAGTTGATGTTATTGATGAAGATGTCATTCGTCTGCGCGAAGAGTTGTCCGAACAGATTCGTGCCCTGCAAGAACTGAAACAACTGGGCGAGATGCATGGCTTCGATATTTCATTACCAGCAACAACGGCTAAAGAAGCATTCCAATGGTTGTACTTCGGCTACCTTGCAGCGATCAAAGAACAGAACGGTGCTGCAATGTCCCTGGGACGTGTATCTTCATTCCTGGATATCTACATTGAACGTGATTTGCAAGAAGGTATTCTGACAGAAGAACAGGCTCAAGAACTGGTTGACCACTTTGTTATGAAACTGCGGATTGTCAAATTCCTGCGCACGCCGGATTACAACGAATTGTTCAGTGGTGACCCAACATGGGTAACGGAGTCCATCGGCGGGATGTCCGTCAACGGCGAGACACGTGTAACCAAAAACAGCTTCCGTTTCCTGCACACACTGCACAACCTGGGACCTGCTCCGGAGCCGAACTTGACTGTTCTGTGGTCCACGAAGTTACCTGAAGCTTTCAAAGATTATTGCAGTAAAGTATCGATCGAAACCAGCTCCATCCAGTATGAAAATGATGATCTGATGCGTCCAATCTATGGCGATGATTATGGTATTGCCTGCTGTGTATCTGCAATGAAGATCGGTAAACAAATGCAGTTCTTCGGGGCACGTGCCAACTTGGCGAAAGCATTACTGTATGCGATCAACGGTGGACGTGACGAAAAATCGGGAGCACAGGTTGGTCCGGAGTATCCTGCCATTACAAGTGAGGTACTGGATTATAATGAAGTGATGAAACGCTTCAAACCGATGATGGAGTGGCTCGCTAAACTGTACATGAACACTCTTAACGTCATCCACTATATGCATGATAAATACAGCTACGAGCGGATTGAAATGGCGCTCCATGACCGTGACATTCTACGTACGATGGCTTGTGGTATCGCGGGACTGTCGGTAGCAGCGGACTCACTCAGTGCCATCAAATATGCCAAAGTTAAACCGATTCGCAACGAACAAGGCATTGCCGTTGATTTTGAAATTGAAGGTGAATTCCCTTGTTACGGCAACAACGATGACAGTGTAGATAGCATTGCTGTAGAGCTGGTAGAAAGCTTCATGAGTATGATTCGCAAGCACAAAGCCTATCGTAACGCAATGCCAACGCAATCTGTACTGACCATCACTTCCAACGTGGTGTACGGTAAGAAAACAGGAACAACACCAGATGGACGTAAAGCAGGCGAACCATTTGCACCAGGGGCGAACCCAATGCATGGACGGGATAAAAAAGGTGCACTGGCATCGCTCGGTTCTGTAGCGAAACTGCCTTATGAACACAGCCTTGATGGTATTTCCAACACCTTCTCTATTGTGCCAAAAGCACTGGGTAAAGAAGATGCTACACGCAAATCCAATCTGACTGCGATGATGGATGGATATTTTGGTCAAAATGCGCATCACTTGAACGTAAACGTATTTGATCGTCAGCAACTGATTGATGCAATGGATCACCCGGAACAATATCCGCAATTAACTGTACGGGTGTCGGGTTACGCAGTTAACTTTATTAAACTGACGCGTGAGCAACAACTGGATGTTATCAACCGTACGTTCCACGGTTCGATGTAAGTTACTTTTCCAGTAGTCCAGTCAAGTATTCTGATTCAACATAAAAATGAACGCATAGCGGATGCGAAAAGAAAGGAAGAGGCAACATGGTTAACGGACATATTCATTCACTCGAAACTTTCGGGACGGTTGACGGCCCAGGTATCCGCTTCGTGCTTTTTATGCAAGGATGCCTGCTCAAATGTCAGTATTGTCACAACCCTGACACGTGGGCACTGGATGGTGGAAAAGAGATGACATTAGAGGAGGTACTGGCTGAAATACAGCCGTACCTGTCCTACTATCGTAGCTCTGGCGGTGGACTTACTATATCTGGCGGAGAACCTACCCTGCAAGCTCACTTTGTCGCAGAAATATTCAAGGAAGTCAAACGTCGCTGGGGGCTTCATACGACACTGGATAGTAACGGGTTTAATGAACCGGATCGTATTCATGATCTGCTTGACCATACCGACCTTGTATTACTCGACCTGAAACATATCGATGACGAGAAACATATCAAACTGACAGGTAAATCCAATGAACGTACGTTGAAGACAGCAAGATGGTTATCCGATCATGGTCGAAAAATGTGGATCAGACATGTATATGTGCCTGGCATTCATGATCAGGAAGAGGATTTGTTAAATCTCGGGCGTTTCATTGGTACGCTAAATGGAGTAGAGAAGTTCGAAATTCTTCCTTATCATCAAATGGGAATTTACAAATGGGAAGCACTGGGTAAAGTTTATCCGCTGGATGGCGTACCTTCTCCAACCGAAGAAGAAGTTGAACGGGCATATCGCCTGATTGAGCAAGGTCGTGCAGAAACAGCCAGCGTCATTTGTTCAGGAAAGTAAGCGGTAAGCGAACATCTATTCACAAGCAACCTTTACGAATATTATTTCGTAGAGGTTGTTTTTTTATTTTTTACTCTCAACGGTTAAAACAAATGCTTCTGCACTGGAGCTAGGTAAATCTTTAGATCAACCCATACAGCTTGTTTATTTTAACAGATAACTATTTTCATAGTTTTTCACTTCTATTAAAAGTTTACAATTCTTATTCATTATTTTTAGCAACTTTTCCCGTTTCTGAGCGTCTAATCATATGACTTTTAGAGGGGATATTAATAAAATGGGAGCAGAAGGAGCCAAAGACAAAGAATGAATTTGAAGAAGAAGTTGTCCATACTCACCGCTTTTGCTGTTTTTCAGGCCTTTGCAGTTATTCCTGCGAATGCACAAGCAGCAGATTCAAGCGAAGTTACGCCAGTGAATACCGCAAAAGTGAAATCCGTTGAGGTTGTAAAGAAAGAACAGCCAATTGCTGAGTCCGAAGTAAAATCAGGAGCAACGACTGATCCTGCTAACAATCCATCAAACAACTCACAACCTGCCAACAATGAAAGCGCCATAGAACCCAATCAGGGAACAACAGATCCTTCTGGAACAGAAGCTACACCGGTAAATCCGGCAACAGGAGCAAACGGGGAACAAGGAACAGGTGAAGAAACAAACACACCAAACACACCAAACACACCAACACCTGCTGAAGTAGAGCAACCAACGACTGGTGGAACAGCTGCGACTGTGCGATCTGCCGGAGACCTGACACTTTATATGAATAGCAACAAGATGGTTCAGGATGGGAAAACGTATCTGGCTGGACAGCCAATGGCAGTAAAAAATGGTGTCTCCTACGTAGCCATTCGTGCTCTGGTTGATCGGGTAGGTTACGACGTAAAATATGATAACCAAACCAAAGAAACGATCATTCTAAGCGGTACGGACGAACTTCGTTTCAAAACAAACAGCAAAGTGTATACCGTTAACGGAGAATCCAGAACGATGAAAGGCCCCGCTTATCAAGAAAAAAACACGTTCATGATTCCATTGACGTCTATCACACAAGCGCTGAATATCACATATACCGTGAATCAGCCTGCGAAGACGGTAGTATTGAAGCTTAACACTAAGCCTGTAGCCAGCTTTACGGTACAAAAGGAAATTTTTGCAGGAGATCAAGTGATCTACACGACTAAAAACAGTTCGCCGAACGGCCTTCCGATTGTGGATGAGCAGTGGACTGGACGTCAAGATTCCTTTGATCAGCCAGGCGTTTATACGGTGACTTATACGGTTCAAGATTCCAGTGGCCAGTGGAGTAACCCTTATACGCTTACGATCAAAGTGGAGCGTCCGAATCTTCCCCCAGTAGCGATGTTTACAACGGACAAGGAAGAATACAAAATGGGTGAAAAAATTTCCTACACTGATCAAAGTACAGATGATGAGGATGCGATCGTCAAAAGAGACTGGAGCAACAATGCACTCGCATTTTTCCTTCCGGGACCGAAGACGGTATCACTTACGGTTACAGATCAGCACGGTTTGAGCAACACCTATACGAAAGAGATTATGATCACAAGCGAGACGCTTTATAATCAGTCTGATTTCAACAAATTGTTCGTACCAGTAGGGGACAAATTTACATTCAACGGCGGAGAAGTTCCTGGCATGGAAAAAGTTCCGTTTACGTACACGGATGAACCAAGCCTGCTTATTCGTAGTAACAGCCCTGAGACCGTTAACCAGGAAGGCATTGTCTACAAGGAATCTTCCTTTGGACAGACGCGTTTCATGATTCACCATGTCAATAATACGGGCAAAAGAGTAAAAATGTATGTGATTGCAACCAATAACAATCCATACACAGCTGTATTCGATCAGCAAAATATGGGCTTTGCAGGACCGACGCCATTTGCTACCGTTGCGGGTAAATTGTCCATCGATAAATGGTTCAAATCCATGCAAACGGGGGCAGACTCGAAGAGAGTATACATCCAGCCAGGAGAAAGCAAATTGATTCTGACGGAATTGAACAATATTTCGATGAAAGAAGGGCAGGTTATCTCCCTTTATTCCGACGCTTTCAGTGATTATACTCTTGACTACAACATTGTAATGATCGAAGAAAATAAAGATCCGATGGCCGTGTTGTCCTCATTGCCAGTTCTGGACCGTGACGGCGTTCATAACCGTGGGACTTATCCAAACGCAACACGAATCATTACGTACGATCAGGAAGTTGGCACGAAGCCTTCCCGTTTGCCACTCGGGGATAATGCAAGTGATCCGAATCTCGACGGCACAGACCCGATGGCCTTCACAAGCGCTTCTAACGCTGGTAACTTCGGTGTACTGTACAAAATCACCCTGAACAATGTTGCTCCGCGTACACTGATTTCGTTTAATCCTCGCGGAGGCAAGTATTACGGTTCAGCACTTGTGAATGGACAGCTGGTGCAGTTGTCGAATAACAGCCAGTCTCTAAGTGCGCCGAATGAACAAAATGTGCTGTATCGCACAGGTTCTTACGGTGAGAGTGTTACCATTGTTTTCTCTGCTGCCCCTGGTAGCAACTTGCCGGTAAACATTCTGTTTACCCCACTTCCAGCTGAGAAGTAATATTCTAGTGAATCAAACCGTACGGTTTGGAGTGAAAGCTTATATTTTATATACCCGTTCATCCCAAAAGTCACCTGTATGACCTATATTCTGAACCGTCAACCGAAGGACTCCATACTTATGGGGTCCTTTGTCTTTAGTTTAAGTTTTTAGTTTAAGCAAAATCCCTATACTTGCGTGTAGGGTTCCGTTGACTCTGTTCTTCATTTCATGCATTATTAGAGGTATACAAAAAGAGCAGAAGCAACGGTTTTTGCCAACAGATTTTGTCGCATGATGAAAATGCAAAAGGTTTGTATGACAGGAGGTGCTGTAAATCATGCTGTCGACGGAAGAGATTATATCAACTATGTCCTCACAGGGACTTCGTATAACTGATCAGCGCAAGACACTTGCACGGTTATTTGCCGAGTCTCCGGGGTATCTTACACCCAAGGACGTCTACGAATATATGGGTAAGACTTACAGCGGATTAAGCTTTGACACGGTGTACCGAAACTTGCGTGTAATGCAGGAACTGGGTGTGCTGGAGCAAGTTGTCTTTGAAGATGGCGTGAAATTCAGAGCGAGTTGCAGCGAAGGCCACCATCATCATCATATGATCTGCCTGAAGTGTCAGAAGACCTACCCGATCGTTTTTTGTCCGATGCAACTTGCTGATGCTCCCGAGCAATTTCAGGTCGTGGATCACAAGTTTGAAGTATTCGGATACTGCAAGGATTGTGCTGAGCATGCTCCAGCGAAGAAGTCATCTACACATCAGCATGCACACAGTCACGGGAAGAATTGAAACTTTCGCGTAGAATCGTGCAAGCTCCCATCCGGGTATACCG